>Ga0209550_10002834_pt1 | contig 16639 bp, 14 predicted proteins | sample LauGreSuBDMM15SN_2_FD_187567 | JGI IMG/M metagenome (GOLD analysis project Ga0209550, IMG submission 187567) | Freshwater lake microbial communities from Lake Michigan, USA - Su13.BD.MM15.SN (SPAdes) (version 5) | ecosystem: Environmental > Aquatic > Freshwater > Lake | place: Lake Michigan...
TCATAAAATGCAATTTATTCAAATTTGCATAATCTATTTTGGTATGAAAATCATATTTATTTTCTTTCTTACTGATGTCAACCAAACCTTCAAAATCCATTAATAAATTCGGGTCATTAACCGTCAACTTTCCTTTGAAAAATGGAGATTTAAAATTTCCATTCATCACTATATTGCTGTAATTGTACTTATTGAAGTAGAATTTAGAGACTTTTCCACTGGCGGAAGTGTTTAATAATTTTTCTGTAAAACCTTTTCCAATCACATCAAAATTCAACGAAACTCTGCCAATATCTTTTCTATCTAAAAAAGAACCGATATTAAAATCTTGTAGAATAACATTTCCAATGTAGGAGGCATTATCAATCTGATTAATGTTGGTCATCACTAAGTTTGATTTCACATTGCCTAAAATGGTTTTAATAGAAATATCTGCCTGAATAGATGTTGTTGTAATTTCAGCAAAACCAGTTAAATTAAACTGTCCCAATTTTTGCATCGAAGAAGGCAAGTTTTTTCCTAAAACATTTGGCAATAAACTAGTTAAGTCCTTATAATTAGCGCTTACTTTTGAAAAATTGCCCTTCATATAAAATTGTTGGTTGCCTTTTCCCAGCAAATTTTTAAAATTTACATTCCCAATAATTTGTTGGTTTTTACCATCAATCAAATTCAAATTATTGAAATTTAAATTGTTTAAAGTCCCCTTAACATGAGATCTTATATTAAAAATTTGATTTTTTCCCAGTTCATCGTAAAAATAACGAATATCGTTAGTTGCTAGAACAGATTCGTCAATTTGAACATCAAATTTAACCTTGTTATTAAAATCTGAAAAATCTTCACGCTTGTAATACAAAGCAGCATTTCCATTAAAAAAAGAATGTTTTGTTTTGATTTCTAAATCTTTCAGAAGAATATTCTTTTTTGTGTAGGTAAACAAAGTACTTAAATTATCAACATTTAATCCCCGATGGTCTTTGAATGCCATCAAATTAATTTTTGTGTTGACATCGGGACCGAATATTTTAAAATTGCTTAAAGAAGCATCGATTTTAGTTAGGTCTAAATTTTTAGGTTGGACTAAGTTTTCGTCAATGATCCGAAAATGACTATTGGTCAAATAGGCATTATTAGCATTTAAGACAAATGGTCTTGTGGAAGGTTTACCAGTATCGAAAAGTGCAATAAATTTATCTATATTGCTGTCTGTATCGCCTTTGTAAGTTTTGAGATTAAATAGCAACCCATCGATTCTGATGTCGCCAAAAAGCAAATCGCCATTGTATAATTTTTTAAAACTTAAAATATTGGTTTTTATTCGATTAGCATATATTAGTGTATCTTTATGATGGTCTTTAATCATCACTTTTTTTAGTTTCACACCACCAAAAATAGTGATTGAAACTTGTTCTATTTTAATATCTGTTTTATAACTTTCATGAAGTTTATTGGTGACGTAAGTTCCAATTTTGGTTTGGACAAACGGCAATGAAAGCGTAATTCCTAATGATAACAAAAGCAGCAGCAACGCCAGTAAAGTGCGAAAAACTATCTTCTTTATTTTAGGAATATTTAGTTTAGTTTTAATTTTTTGTGAAATTTTAATTTACTTAATGAAAGCAAGCCACTTTAATAAAAAAATCTTTAATTTTGACCACGATGTAAATGTAATTTTTTTACATGTAAAATTCAAACAATAGTCAAAATTTGTGCCGTTTTATGCAAAAAACTCCCGTTTTTATTCTTGCCATCGAAAGTTCATGCGATGATACTGCAGCAGCGGTATTAAAAAACAATAAAGTATTGTCTAATGTTGTGGCCAATCAATTGATTCATAATGAATTTGGCGGCGTTGTTCCAGAACTGGCTTCGAGAGCACATCAACAGAATATTGTTCCGGTGATTACAGCTGCATTGAAAAAAGCAAATGTTAAGAAAGAAGATTTATCTGCAATTGCTTTCACGCAAGGCCCTGGATTAATGGGTTCGTTGTTAGTTGGTAGTTCTTTTGCGAAATCTTTGTCTTTAGGTTTACAAATCCCTTTAATTTCGGTCAACCACATGCAAGCCCACATTTTAGCTCATTTTATTGAAGAAGCGGATTTTGAAAAACCTACTTTTCCTTTTTTAGCATTGACTATCTCTGGTGGACACACGCAAATTGTTAAAGTAAATGATTTTTTTGATATGGAAATTATTGGAGAAACAACAGATGATGCGGTCGGCGAAGCTTTTGATAAAAGTGCAAAAATCCTCGGACTTCCCTACCCTGGCGGTCCTTTAGTAGACAAGCATGCACAATTAGGAAATCCAAACGCTTTTACTTTTACTAAACCAAAAATTGCTGGTTTAGATTTTAGTTTTTCTGGTTTAAAAACCGCAATTTTATATTTTATACAAAAGAAAAAACTAGAGCATCCTGATTTTATAATAGATAACTTAAATGATATTTGCGCATCAATTCAACATACAATTATCGAAATTTTGATGGATAAATTAAAATTAGCTGTGGCGGAAACTGGCATTAACCGAATTGCCATCGGCGGCGGTGTTTCTGCCAATTCTGGAATCAGGAAAACGCTAAAAGAAGCAGAAAATAAATACGGTTGGAAAACCTATATTCCTAAATTTGAATACACCACCGATAATGCTGCAATGATTGGAATTGTAGGTTATCAAAAGTTTTTACGTAACGATTTTGAATCAACTTCCGTAGTTTCAAAAGCAAGAATACAATTCTAAATAAGCCATCAATGTTTTATAATCCAGAGATAGATTTAAATACAGAATCCTTTTTTTTTAACAAAGAGGAAAGCAAACATATAGTTAAAGTAAACAGGAAACAAAGTGGCGATATTTTGCTTGTTACAAATGGATTAGGCGTTTTATTTACTACAGAAATTACCTTGGCATCTGATTCAAAATGTACTGTGAAAGTGATTAGTAAAAAAGTGGCAGAAAAACCAAATTACAATTTACATTTGGTAGTTGCTCCTACAAAAATGAATGAACGATTTGAATGGTTTTTAGAGAAAGCGACCGAAATTGGAATCACAACAATTACACCCATTATTTGTGATCATTCTGAACGAAAAGTCATTAATAAGGAACGCTTTGAAAAAATTATTCTTGCTGCAATGAAGCAATCCAATCAATATTATTTGCCAAAGTTGAATGATGCCATTTCATTTGCTGATTTTATGACAAAATCAAATAATGATACCAAATTGATAGCGCATTGTGCAGAAGAAAATGAAAAGAAATCTTTAAAAGAAATACTGCAACCAAATGAAAATATAACGGTTTTAATTGGTCCAGAAGGAGATTTTTCACCCAAAGAAATTACTCTGTCCATAGAGAACAAATATAGACCAGTTTCATTAGGAAAAACCAGATTACGAACTGAAACTGCTGCAATTGTTACTTGTCATAGCGTTGCTTTTGTAAATGAAACTTAAATTATAAAAATGAAAAAAATACTTTTTCTGATTCTGTTATTTTCTTTGAATGCTTTTTCACAAGAAATCGCATTGCTAAAATATTCAGGTGGAGGCGATTGGTATGCAAATCCGACATCGCTACCCAATTTAATCAAATATGCCAATCAAAATATAAAAACAAGAATTAAAACAAAACCTGCTGTTGTTGAACCAAGCAGTCCAGATTTATTATCCTATCCTTTTGTGCATATGACAGGACACGGAAATGTAGTTTTTAGTCCTTCTGATCAAGAAAATTTGAGGAATTATTTGACTTCTGGTGGTTTTTTGCACATTGATGACAATTATGGAATGAACCAATATATTCGTGGAGAAGTAAAAAAATTATTCCCAAATAATGACTTGATCGAAATTCCTGCCAATCATGCGATTTTTCAAAAGCCAAATATATTTCCGGCGGGAATTCCAAAAATACATGAGCACGATGGTAAACGACCACAGGCTTTTGGTGTTTTTATTGATAACCGATTGGTGCTCTTGTATACCTACGAAACCGATTTGGGAGATGGTTGGGAAGATGCCGAAGTAAACAATGACCCCTTCGAAATTAGAGAAAAAGCATTGAAAATGGGCGCAAATATATTGAACTATGTTTTCAACAATTAATTGATTTAAAAATGATTACATCAAAAATAATTGCAAATGGCATTTTAAAATCGGTCGGTGTTTTAGTATTGATTGCTTTAGGATTGTTTTTTATTTTTAAAATACAAACCGTAATTATCTATTTGATTATGGCTTTGATTCTAACCTTAATTGGCAATCCAATTCAATATTTTTTTAGAAAAAAATTGCGATTCAACAACTTATTTTCTACCATCGGAACGCTTCTAATTTTTGTATTTATAATTGTTGGTTTCATTTTGATGTTCGTACCGTTAATAATCGCTCAAGGTCAAAGTTTATCAGTTTTAAATACTGTAGAAATCGAAAAAAATGCTCAAATTCTTTTAGCACAATTCTCTGCTTATTTAGAAAATCATAATATAGATGCTCAAAATTTAATTCAAAAGTCAAATTTGGCCTCAAGAATAAATTTTGATTTTATTACTAGTTTTTTGAACTCAATTCTAGGAACTTTAAGCAGTTTCGGAATGGGCTTAGCATCGGTTTTGTTCATTACTTTTTTCTTTCTAAAAGACAAAATTTTATTCATAATTGGTATTAAAAGGATTTTGCCAGACAATCATGAAGATAAAATTCTCAATTCTCTAGGAAGCATAAATGTTTTATTATCCAGGTATTTTATTGGGATATTAATTCAGCTTTCAATTGTTTTTATTTTATATTTTATCGTTTTATTGATTTTTGGTGTAGAAAATTCATTCATTATTGCTTTTTTGTGCGCCATCTTGAATATCATTCCTTATGTTGGACCACTAATTGGATCATTATTAGCGGCGATTTTAACGATGATCAGCAATTTAGGAAATGATTTTCAAACTGAAAATTTACCTACAACCCTTTATGTTTTGATTGGATTTTGGATTGTTCAGATTATTGACAATAACGTTTGTCAACCGATTATTTTTTCTAAGAGTGTAAAATCTCATCCTTTAGAAATTTTTTTAGTGATTCTGATTGCTGGTTTTTTATTCGGAATTGTGGGAATGATTATCGCGGTTCCACTTTTTACAATTTTGAAAGTTTTTGGAAAAGAATTTCTGCCAGATAACAAAATCATTAAACAACTTACCAAAAACATTTAGTTTGAATAACGCTATTTTAAATAATGATATTCAATTATTTATCAATGAAAATATTGGTGTTTCTATTGCTCATTTGGCATTAAAAAAAAATCCTTTTCCGACAGTAAATTGGATTGAAATCCTCAATCAAATTGCTGCAAAATCAAAAGCCAAAGACAAATTACCAACTTGGTTTCATTCAAAATACATTATTTATCCGAGTAAAATTTCATTGGAACAAACATCATCTGAAAAAACGGCATTGTACAAATCTACTTTGGTTTCGGGAGAAAAATTGATTGATTTAACCGGCGGTTTAGGTGTAGATGATTTCTATTTTGCAAAAAAAATAAAAAATGTTTTTCATTGTGAAATGAATAAAGAACTGTCAGAAATAGTGCAACATAATTTTGAAGTGTTAAAAGCTGAAAACATTAAATGTTATTCTGGAGATAGTTTTGAAATTCTTAAAAATTTAGATCAACAATTCGACTGGATTTACATCGATCCATCAAGGCGAAACGATGCAAAAGGTAAAGTTTTTATGTTGAAAGATTGCCTACCAAATGTGCCAGAATTGCTAAATGATTATCTATTATTCACTACAAATATTTTAGTTAAAACTGCGCCAATACTAGATATTTCTGCTGGTTTATTGGAAATGAAAAATGTAAAAAATATTCATATTGTGGCTGTTGACAACGAAGTTAAAGAATTGATTTGGGAAATTCAGAAAAATTACCTTGGTGAAATTACTATCAAATCCATCAATTTTAACAAAGAAAAAGATGAGATTTTTGATTTTACTTTAGATGAAATTCAGGTTCCATCAAATTTTGGATTACCTCAAAAATACTTATTTGAACCAAATGCTGCGATTATGAAATCAGGTGGTTTTGATCAAGTAAGTCATTCTTTTAAAATCAACAAATTGCACCCTCATTCTCATTTATATACTTCAAACGAATTAATTGCATTTCCTGGAAGAAGTTTCGAAATTATTCATTTTATTGATTACAATAAAAAGGAAATGAAACAATTTCTAGAGCGAAAAAAAGCCAATTTAACTATACGCAACTTTCCGGAGACTGTTGAAAATATTCGTCAAAAATGGAAAATTGAAGATGGTGGTGATGTCTATTGTTTTTTTACAACCGATGTAAATAACCAGAAAATAGTCTTAATTTGCAAAAAAAATTGAATAAATGAAAAAGTTAGTTTTAGTTGGTTTTTTATTCTTAAATTTAGCCGTTTTTGCTCAAAAAGAATGTGAATTATCAACAAATGTGAATGATAGTTTGGGATTCTATAAAGCGACAAAAGGTTGCATTGTTTATGAGAAAAACTTTGCTGGCAAAAACCTCTACGTTTTCTTTTCGTTAATTAACGATAATGGAATGCCCTACTTAAATCTGCAAACCATTCAAAAAAGCGAAAATTTTATTGCTGCAAATTGTATGGATGAAAATTCCAAATTGTATTTACAAATGATGAATGGAAAAATAATTACGATGTTGCATACCAAAGAAGCAGATTGTGGCACAATGATTAGAATTCCTGGAGAAAACAAATACTCGAGAGTGAATTCTTCCAATTTTATGTTTGTAAATGGAAGCATTGAAGAACTAAAACTATCCCCAATTAGCTTGATAAAAATAAAATCGGGAATTGATTCTGCAGAATATGTGATGGCGAAAGAGTTAAAATCTGAATTGAATAATGAAAATTATTATCCAGAGAATTATTTCATTAACAATTTTAAATGCATTGAATAACTATTCACATTTCCATTTAAAATTGGCCAAATTATCTTTTGTGGCGGATTTCAAATTATAATGCCACCATTCAGATTCGAAGGTTTTAAAACCATTTTTAGTCATGATTTTTTTCAATAACTTTCGGTTTTTAATTACATTTTCTGGTAATTGTTTAAAGTTATGACTTGCTTCTTCACCAAAAAAATCGAAATCGGTACCCATGTCTAATTGATTTCCAAATTCATCTTCTAAAGTCAAGTCAACAGCCCCTCCTCTATTGTGAATGGAACCTTTTGTTGGATTGGCTACATAATCTGGGTTTGAAACAATTTCCCACATTTTTTTTTGAATATCCAAAGGCCGATAACAGTCAAAAAGTTTGATTTTGTAACCTAATTTCATAAACTTTTTGTTGGCTGAAATTAATGCTTCAACCGTTTTTAAACGCAAATAGCATTCGGCACAATCATATACTTTTGATTTCAAAAAATTATCATTTGTCGCATATTTCAAATCATATACAAAATCAGAACTATAATCTTTCAAATTCACAAAAGTGGTATCGCTAATTGCTTGATTTTCATCGCGTAGCTCACTTGAAATAATATTTTCAATTCCAATTTGATTGTCATAAGAAAATCCTTTAGTGCTTTGGCAGGAAGCGAAAAAATGAACAAAAATTACCGCATAAAGTACATTTCTTTTCAAAAATAAACTAACCTTAATCATCTGCTTTATTAGAATTGCTGCCATTTTACATAATTGCTTTTTTAATTAAATTATAAATTCCCTACTCAATCCAAAACCATAGAAAAACAAATTTTCCCGCTTTTTGTAATTAGAAATGATTCCGAATTCCCATTTTTATCAGCACTAATTGCTATCTCTTCGTTTAGCATCAATTCACTTAAAAAATTCATGTTTAAACATTTGATTTCTTGGTTCAGCACTTTTTCGAGATTTGCAAAATCCAAACACCATTCTAAATATTTTACATTATTGACGTGGTTTACAATGTCTAAATCCGAAAGTACAATTTTGCGTTTATCGGTTTGTGCATTTTCATTGGTGATGATATTTTTTTTAATCCTTTCGTTGGTGGAAAAATCATTTGGAAACAACTCAAAATGTTGAAATGGTAAAGCCAAAGCTTCCGGTCTTCTTATCTTAGTATTGATGACCGCCCAAAAAGTTTCGCAGCCAATTATCTTTTTTTCACCTAAAAAGACTTCTAAAGCTCGAACTGAACGCGAATTTTCTAAAGAAATTATCCAAGTTTTGACTGTGATTTCATCTCTCCATTGAGGCATTGTTTCGATTTCTATTCTCATTCGACTCAAAACCCACGCTTGGTGAAAAACCTGCATATCGGCAAAACTAATTCCACCCATTTCAGCATGATAGGCCGCTGTAAGTTGCAAAATATCGCACAATTCGGTATATTTCAAAAAACCATTTGGCGCGCATTGTGTGAAATCAATTTTCCAACTGTGACTGTATTTTGACTTAAAATTAGGAGCTATTGGCATGATTTATATTGACAAATTAATGTGATGAATTAAAGTACTTTCCTCTTCCATAAAATCAAACCAAGTTACGTTTTCCAATCGTTTGAACCAAGTCAGTTGTCGTTTTGAAAATCTTCGTGTATTTTTTTTGATTTCTTCAACAGCAAAATCTAAAGTTATTTCGTTGTCAAAATACTGGAACAATTCTCTATAACCTACCGTTTGTAATGCATTTAATTTTCTATTTCCATATAAATTTTCTGCTTCTTTCAACATACCTTCTTGCATCATAAAATCAACACGCTGGTTAATTCGGTCATAGATGATTTTTCGATCTGCATCTAATCCAATCAAAATTGGTTTGAAATTCCTTTCGGTTTGCTTTTGATTCAAAAAAGTAGAATACGGCTGACCACTTCCGATGCAAACTTCTACAAAACGCATCATTCTTTGTGGATTTTGCAATGTCTGTGGGTTTTCTATAGATAAATTATCAAAATAATTTGCGTCTAAATTTTGCAATTGTTCTTGTAAATATGCAATTCCGTACTTTTCAAAATTTGAATTAACTCCTTCGCGGATGTTTTTTTCTATCGTTGGAAAACTGTCAAACCCTTTGAGAACAGCATCAACATACAAACCTGAACCACCAACTAAAACAGCATAATCATTGATTTTGAATAATTCATCTAAGATTTTAATGGCTTCTTTTTCGTAATCACCAACAGTGTAATCTTCAAATATTGATTTATTTTGAATAAAATGATGCTTGATTTCTGCTAATTCAGTTTCACTTGGAACTGCGGTGCCGATGCTCATTTCTTTAAAAAACTGTCGGCTGTCGCAAGAAACGATTTCACAATTAAAATGCTTTGCCAAACGAATACTCAGGGAAGTTTTTCCGATTGCAGTTGGTCCGACGATGGTAATTAAATATTTCAAAAAAATAAATTTTGTGGTTTAAAATATTGTTGTGCTAGCCCAGATTGAGATTTCTCCTTTGTCGGAATGACATTCAGGAATCTCAAGAACAGCGCGAAATAGGCCAAATATCCCAAAAATTAGAATTTAATAATTTTTAAACTTTTAGTTTTTCTAATGTAACCTTGTATTATATTTTTTACATCTCTGTTGTTTTCCATCGGAACAATTATATTTTTCAGGATTTCGAGATTGTTAATTTGATAGTTTAAATCATAAAAACAATAGCCTTTGTAATTGCCATTTTCAATCAAAACAGCACTTCGCTCGCTAATAGTTCGACCACGGTCAATGAGCACCATATTTTGATTTTCAAAAGTATTTTTATCGATAAATAACTGAACTCTAGCATTGTATTCTTCTGGAGTTATTGCTCCAATGCAAGCACCATCGCATTCTTTGATTTTGTATTGAAAACACTCTTTAGTGGTGATATACAAACTTGTAAATTTCTGACACAAATTATAACTTTCTGTTATTCTGAACAATGCATTTTTTCCCTCTTGAATAGAAGTAAAAGAAGTGATTTCTTTTTTTCGACCATCAAATTTTTGAAGTTTTAAATTCAAATAACCATTCTCATCATTTTCTGCGTACAATCCGATTTGAAAAATGCTTTTTCTTTGTGCCCTATTGTAAATCGGTTTATTGGTTTTTATTTCTTGACTTTCTTTTAAAAGTGCAATTAATTCTGAGCCAGTTTCATCGTAAGTAACTTCATAAACATCAGTTTGAATTTTCTTACATTTGGTGCTGTGGCCGGTAAAATGCTGGTTCATTCTCTTTTTCATGTTCCGGCTTTTTCCAATATAAATCAAGTTCCCTTTTTCGTTATAAATGTAATAAACTCCTGTTTTTGATGGAACACTGTCCATTAAATCTCTCAATTTTGGCGAAATTCCTTTTTCGACTTCAGATTTAATAAGCTCTTTTACAATTACTTTTTCAATGTCTTTTTCTAAGAGTATTTTGAACAATTTAACGGTTGCCAGGGCATCACCGCTCGCTCTATGACGATCTGCCATCGGTATTCCGAGTGCGCGAACCAATTTTCCTAAACTATGCGATGGTTGTTCAGGCAATAAAATTTTAGCTAATTCAACAGTGCAAAGGTTTTTGGAATTAAAATCATACCCCAATCTTCTGAATTCTGTACGAAGAATCCGATAATCAAAAACTGCATTGTGGGCAACAATAATGCAATCTTGGGTAATTTCGATGATTCTCTTGGCTACTTCAAAAAATTTTGGAGCCGATTTGAGCATTTCGTTGTTTATTCCCGTTAATTTTACAACAAAGGGCTGAATTGGAATTTCTGGGTTTACCAAACTAATAAATTGATCTACAATTTCGTGTCCGTCGAATTTGTAAATAGCGATTTCGGTAATTCCTTCTTCGTTGAATTGTCCTCCAGTGGTTTCTATGTCGAGTATAGCGTACATTTTCAATAGCAATTTCAATTTCAAAAATCAAATACAATTTTTAAAAATCAATTTCTATCCTACAAAGTTTAAAAAATTGAATTTTGCAATTGTTATTGTAATTGATATTGAAAGATTATTTCTTGTTAATTATCATTTTTGAAGCAATTGCAATTAATTCTTCAACTTCGATCAAAAGTAAATTTCGTACTACTTCGTTTCCTTCTTTTATATAATTCAATATTTTCAGTGAATTTCTAGATTCTTTTAGTTCTTTAACAACTAAACCTAATTTAAAAATAAAATCTTTATCTGTAATTGTGCCTTGCGCTTCTCCAAAATTCAAAGATGAACTGCCAGATGATCTGATAAGTTGATTCTTATAGTATTCATTTTCATAAGACTTACTTAAATTTCTTGTAAAGAAAATACATTCTCCTGCAAACCGAACCAATCGCTCTTCAAAATTGAATATTTTATCTGAAAAAACGTGATTTTCGTCCATTATTTAATTGAATTGAAATTTGAAATTGATTTTTGAAATTGATATTGAAATTGCAATTTATCGAACGCCAAAAATACTACTTCCAATTCTAACCATTGTACTTCCGCATTCGATTGCCAATTGATAATCGCCAGACATTCCCATTGAGACCGTTTCAAGTTTCAAGTTATTGGTTTCAAGTTGATTTACTTTGTCAAAAATAGTTTTTAAATTTTGAAATTCTTTCTTTATTTGGGATTGATTTTCTGTGAATGTCGCCATTCCCATTAGTCCAACGATTTGAATATTTTGTAAGGTTTTGAATTCATCTGAATTTAAAACTTCACTAAGTTCATTTTCGTCTAATCCAAATTTTGATTCTTCTTCGGCAATATAAACCTGAAGCAAACAATTGATGATTCGATTATGCTTTAAAGCTTGTTTGTTGATTTCAACTAGCAATTTCAGACTGTCAACACCATGAATTAAATTTACATATTCGGCCATAAATTTTACTTTATTGGTTTGAACATGACCAATCATGTGCCATTCGATGTCTTTCGGCATTGCTTCCCATTTTTCGGTCATTTCTTGGATTTTATTTTCTCCAAAAATGCGTTGACCGACGTTATAAGCCTCCATCAAATCTGCAATTGGTTTGGTTTTAGAAACAGCAACTAACGTCACTTGTTCTGGAAGTTGTGCCTTTATTTGAAGTAAGTTTTGCGCTATTGACATTGTTTTTCTTGGTTCTAAAATCGTTAATCATCATTCAAAAATCTAAAATCTAAAGTTCATAAACAATCAATCCGCTTCTGAATTTTGGCTCGATAAAAGTACTTTTTGGCGGCATAATTAAATTGTTGTCTGCCAAAGCTTTTATTTCTGCGATATCCGTCGGAAACAGCATAAACCCGACTTCAAATTCGCCTTCATCAATAACTTCTTTTATCGTAACAATAGATTGATTTCCAGGAATATAATCAATGCGCTCATCATTGCGTAAATCTTCTATTCCTAATAAAGGAAGTAGTACTTTTTGATACAAAATTTGAGTGTCTAAACTTTCTAAAACCGAATTAAAATCGTTAGTGTCTTTTAAAGTCAAACAATAAAATTCATTGTCCAAATACATTCCAAATTCGTGCTTTTTGGTTGGTTTCCAAAGTTCTTGTTCTTTATTTTTTATCCAAAAAATCTTTGCCAATTCTTCTAAAAAAGAGGTTTTTGAAAGTTGGTTTAAATCTCTAATAATGCGGTTGTATTCATAAATCTTAACATTACTTTCTGCTATCAAAAACGACATGAAATAATTAAGATTTTCATTGTTTAAATCTTGATTTTGATTCGATAGCAATTCCGCTGATGCCGAACGATGGTGACCGTCAGCAATGTAAAAATCACCAATTTCATTGAATTTCTCTTTTATAAATTCTATTTCTTTGGCATCATCTATTTTCCAAAGCGTATGTTTTTCTTTTTTTGTTGTTGAAAATTCATAGATGGCATAACTAGCTTTTTTGGTTAAAATCCAATTATTCAATGCTGAATTATCTGGATAAGTAATCAAAACAGGCTCGGTGTTAAATTGGGTATGACGCAAATAATCCTTGAACAATTCTACCCGATATTGAAGTGTATCTTCGTGTTTTTTTATTTTATTTTTTTGATAATCGTCAACAGAAGTACCTGCAATAATTCCAGTAAAAATTTGGCTTTTCGTCTGAATTTCATACAAATAGAACGCTTCACTTTCCTCTTTAATTAAAACACCTTCGTTTTTAAAATCATGGTATTTTTGAGCTACAAGTTTGAATCTTTTTTCTAAACCAATTTTCTGCTGATTGACATAAGCGGGATTCAAAACATGTAAAAAAGAAAACGGATTGAAGTCGAGCTGTGATGCCAATTCCGCTGCAGAATATTCGTCAAAAGAACGCGAAGTTACCAAACTGACTTTGTCTTTTGTAGGACGAACTGCTTTAAAGGGAATTACTTTTGCCATTTATAAAAATTATCTTTTTAAATATTTGCTGTTTTTAACATAAGAAAAAATTGCCAAAACAGTTACAATTGCTAATGAATAATAAACAAAATTAGGGGTTACCACTTTGTCACCACTGGCATAAGAATGTAAACCTGTGAGATAGAAATTCACTCCGAAATAAGTCATCATAATGGAATAAAAAGCCAAGACGCTCATCAAATTGTAAATCCATTTTCCACGCAAAGCCGGAACAAATCGAGCATGAATAACGAAAGCATAAATCATAATACTAATCAATGCCCATGTTTCTTTTGGATCCCAACCCCAATAACGGCCCCAACTTTCGTTGGCCCATTGTCCTCCGAGGAAATTTCCAATGGTCAGCATTACCAATCCGATGGTTAAAGCCATTTCGTTGATGTAAGTAATTTCTTGAATGTTCAAATTCATTTTCACTTTGTTCTTTTCGTTGGTAAACAACATCAAAATCAAAGCTACTAGTCCCAAAACCATTCCGAGTGTAAATGGGCCATAACTTGCAACAATCACAGCAACGTGAATCATTAACCAATAAGAGTTTAAAACTGGCTGAAGGTTTGCAATCGCCGGATCCATCCAATTCCAATGAGCAATCATCAAAATCATTGAAGCAACAAAGGTTCCTGATGCTACCGTCAATTTAGATTTTATATCAAAAGCCAAAGTAAAAAACATCGTTGCCCATGCGACATAAATCATCGATTCGTAGGCGTCACTCCATGGCGCATGACCAGAAATGTACCATCTAAAAATTAATCCAGTAGTGTGAAGTGCAAACAAAAAGGCTATCAAAATATGAAACCCATTGATGATTATTCTGATGATTTTCTTTTCAAAAAAGATATTTAAAATGGTAAAAATCAACATCAAAACACCCGAAAGCATATACAAATAGTACAATTTCTTAAAAATATCATATTTGTTGTATGTAATCTCCGAGGCAATTTTTTCGTCTGTCGGACGCACTTTGCTGCCAAATTTCTTCTGATAACCATTCAAACTTTCTAGCAATTCATCGGAAGTTTTATAATCGTTACTTATTTTTGAATCACGCAAAGCATTGAAATACAATGGTAAAATATTCTTGGTATAAATAGAATCCATTCCTTTCAAAGGGTGTTCGTTCAATTCGAGGTACGAAATCCATTTGTTATTTTTGTCGTTTGGAATTGGGAAAACCCTCAAGATACTTCCGCTTAAAGCAGAATACAATAGGTTTATTTTTTTGTCTGTTTCTGTAAAATCTTTTTGAAATTGATTTTGAACCATTGCTCGTGAAGATTCTCCCAAATATTTTCCTAGTTTGTAACTTCCCTTCTCGTCAAAAAAGTTGATCAAAGCTGCATATTTCGCATCAGATTTTACGCCTATTATCTTACGGATACTGTCGTTTCCAGATTTGAGATAAATCAACGGAACATTGTACCAAATTTGCGGAATTCGACACATCGAAAGAAAAACTTGATCAGAATTCATTTCTTTGTAAGTATCACTTTTGCTGACTTTTCGTAACAATTCAGATGAAAAAGTATTGATTGGTTTCATCCTTCCTTTTTCATCCTGAATGACTAATTTTCCGAAATTGGCAGCATGCTTTTCACTTACTTTAAAAACATTTATTAATGAATCAACTTGTTTTTCGGTGGGCAGATTTTGATGATCATCATGCTGAGCAAATCCTCCAAAACTTACAAATAGTACTAAAACAGTAATTAATTCTGCTTTCTTCTTTTTTACATTTTCTAATTTTCGTTTGATATCGGCAAAACGAGAATATTTAGTAAACAAGATCGACATCATTCCAAAAAATAAGAGAAAATAACCAATATAGGTAATCCAAGTTCCCCAAAAATCATGGTTTACAGATAGTATTGTTCCTTTTTCATCTTCATCAAACGAGGCCTGAAACAATCGAAATCCTTTGTAATCCAATACGTTGTTCATAAAAATGCGTGAATCAAATTTTTTCCCGTTGTCGTTAACCGTCACTTTACTTTCAAAAGCAGAATAACTTTTCTCGGTTCCAGCATATTTTTCGGCAATAAAATCGTTGAGTTTAACCGAAAAAGGTAAGGTGTAAACTTTGCTTCCGTAGAAAAAAGTATATTCTAAATTCCCGAATTTAAAAGATTGTGGCTCGCCCATTTTTCCTTTTGATCCAACCAAAGTAACTTCTTTTTCTTTTCCTTCAGCCATTAATTTTACAACCAAAGCATCATCGGTTTTTTTGTCTTTGTAATCGTTGTTAGACACATAACCTTGTACTCCTTTTATCGCAGGTTCTGGAATTACAAATTGCGCCCCACCAACATTGTACAACGAACGCATCATTAAATTTTCGGTGGCATTTTGCGTCACTTTCCCTTTCATTTTGTCTGCCATTCGCATAAAATCGCCATCAAATGGGGTCTGAATTGTGTACTTTTCGCCTTCCGTATTGATGTTGATTGCGCCTTTTGTAAACTTGTTTAATGAAAATAAAATATTGTGTATATTAACTACTTCGCCAGATTTAAGGTAATGTTCGTGGCGCGTTCCTCCACCCGACTCTACTAATTTAAGATAGACAATTCCATCTTTATTGGCTTTAATCATCTCCTTTCCATTCATAATAAAATCTTGGAATTTCACCTCGAATGGAATTTTATCAAAATTATCTTTAATCGTAAAATTGTTATTGGTTATTGGAGATAACAATAGACCTTTTTCAATGGTTTTTCTTCTCATTCCTCCCTGAAAATCGCCATCAACCAAAATGGTCAAATAGGTTTTGTCTGAAAAAATCTGATTGGCAGATTCGCCTTCTCGAATCGGCATCATTCCTTCATAAGAAATATACCTTGTGACAGCTGCTCCAACTATGATTAAAATAAATGACAAATGCATTGTTAGTGTCGCCCATTTCTCTTTTTTGTACAATTGGTAACGTTTGATATTTCCCAAAAAATTAATTAGAAAAAAAACATGAATTGCTTCAAACCACCAAGTGTTGTAAATCAAAATGCGCGCAGTTTCAGTGTTATAACCATCTTCTATAAAAGTACCAATGGCCATCGATACGGCATAACTAAGGAATAAAATTGCCATCAATCGCGTTGAGAAAAAGACTGATGCCAAAAAAGTACTAATTTTTTTTTCCATTGTCTAGGGAAATATATTTTTAAAATTGGCACAAAAGTACGGAAAAAAGTTAGTATTTATTAAGAATTTGATATTCATCAATTCATAAAAATTACATAAAAAGTGGATTTTTATTTAAATTGTAAATTGC
>Ga0209550_10002836_pt1 | contig 16633 bp, 14 predicted proteins | sample LauGreSuBDMM15SN_2_FD_187567 | JGI IMG/M metagenome (GOLD analysis project Ga0209550, IMG submission 187567) | Freshwater lake microbial communities from Lake Michigan, USA - Su13.BD.MM15.SN (SPAdes) (version 5) | ecosystem: Environmental > Aquatic > Freshwater > Lake | place: Lake Michigan...
GCCCGGTGGTTCTATCGTCTATGACGTCAAGTGCTCGCAACAACTCGCCCCTGCTATTCGTGCCGCAGGCGGTGTGCCTGTGATGTTCAAAACCGGACACTCCCTCATCAAAGCGAAAATGAAAGCCATCGATTCTCCGCTGGGTGGCGAGATGAGCGGCCATGTGTTTTTCAAAGAACGCTGGTATGGCTTTGACGACGGCACCTATGCGGGTTGCCGCTTGCTGGAAATCGTCAGCCGCTCGCCCGATGCCAACACGGTGCTCCATGCTTTGCCCTCCAGTCAATCCACGCCTGAACTGAACGTGGCTTGTGTTGAGGGCGAGCCGCACCGCGTTACCGCCGAGTTGCTGAAGCTTGCGCAAACCAAGGGCTTGCCGTCTGCAGAACACCAACCGGTGCTGTGCGACATCGACGGCGTGCGCATCGACTGGGAAGATGGTTTTGGCTTGGTTCGCGCCTCCAACACCACGCCTGTGCTGGTGCTGCGCTTTGAGGGTCAAACACCGCAAGCCTTGGCGCGTATTGAGTCTGACATGATGGCCCTGCTGCGCCAAGTCAAACCCGATGCGCAGGTGCAAGAGGCGGCGCATTGAGGGTATTGCTGGTCAAGCTGTCCTCGTTGGGCGATGTGGTGCACAGCTTGCCAGCTGCCATGGATCTGCAAGCCCAAGTCCCTGATGTGCATATCGACTGGGTAGTCGAAACCGCCTTCGCGCCTTTGCTCAAGCTGTGTCCTGCGGTCAAGCGCATCATCCCCTGCAATTTGCGCCAGTGGCGCAAGCGCTGGTGGAGCAACGAAACCCGCCAAGCTTGGCGCAGCTTTCAACAAGATCTGCAAAGCAGCGCCTATGACGCGGTGATTGATTTGCAGGGCTTAAGCAAATCTGCACTGATCTCTAAACTGGCCATACTCACTCCCAACGGTAAGCGTTACGCCATGGCCAACCGCACCGAAGGCTCGGGCTATGAAGCGCCAACACGCTGGGTGGCCGATGTGGCGCTGTCTTGCGAGTGGCACAGCCATGCCTTGGACCGTGCCCGCCATGTGTGCGCGCAAGCGCTGGGCTATGCGCTTACCACCCACTTGCAAACCGGTTTGCAAGCTTTGCCCCACCCCGATGTGCAAGCTCGTACGGTCGCTTTGGTGCATGGCAGCTCACGTGCAGACAAAGCCTGGCCGCTCGCGCATTGGCAGACTTTGGCGCATGCTTTGCATCAGCAAGGTTTTGCTTTGGCCTTGCCACATGCCAACGATGCCGAGTTGCAAACCGCGCAAGCCGTGGCCAGTGCCTGCCCCAGTGCAGTCATTTGGCCGCGCTGCGATTTGGTGGAACTGACACAGCGCTTGGCTGCTTGTGCGGGGGTGGTTGGCGTGGACAGCGGGGTCAGCCACATCGCGGTGGCTCTAGGTTTGCCGCATGTTCAGATTTACAACTTCGATACCGCATGGCGCACAGGTCCCAAGGGCTGTGCTTGGCAGCAAAGTGTCTTTGCCAGGCCCACGCCGTCACCCGGAGCGGTTTTGTCCGCTTGGACTGCTTGCATGGCGTCTGAAACGCATCAGCCATGACGCGTTTCTTCTACTCCTGTTTAATGTGGGCCTTGTCGCCAGTGCTGTGGCTGAAACTGCATCTGCGAGCGAGGCGCGAACCCGTGTACGGACAAGCCATCGCCGAGCGCTTTGGTTATTACAGCCAAGCTGCATCCAGCGGCGCTTTGTGGATACATGCGGTGTCTTTGGGTGAGACCCGTGCTGTTGGTTCCTTGATCAAGGCCTTGCGTCTTGCTTACCCCGACCTTCGCTTGTTGCTCACCCACGGCACGGCCACTGGTCGCAGCGAAGGCGTCAACTTGCTGCGCGAAGGGGATGTGCAAGCATGGTTACCGTGGGACACCCCAGATGCGGTAGCGCGATTCTTGCGGCATTTCCAACCCCGTATGGGTGTGTTGATCGATACCGAGGTGTGGCCCAACCTGAGCGCTATCACCCAGCACCAAGGTATTCCACTTGTGTTGGCCAATGCCCGTTTGAGCGAGCGCTCTTGGCGCAAAGCACAACGTTGGTCGGCGCTTGCCAAGCCAGCTTTCAGCGGTTTGAATGCAGTATGGGCGCAAACAGAGGAAGACGCCAAACGCTTGCGCAGCCTTGGCGCCCCCGTGAGTGAGGTCATGGGGAATTTGAAATTCGATGCTGTTCCCGACCTGCTGTTGCTGGCCACTGGACAAGCTTGGCGAAATGCTTTGGCCACGCGACCCGTGGTGCTCTTGGCTATATCTCGCGAGGGCGAGGAGGCAATGTTCCTTCAGGTCTTACAACAGCACCCCGAGTACCTGCAACAAGCGCAGTGGTGGATCGTGCCGCGTCATCCGCAACGCTTTGATGAAGTGGCCGACTTATTACAAACCTCGGGCTTGCCTTGGCAGCGACGCAGTCAGTGGCCTGCGGATGTGGCGCACACGGCCGCACCCCAAGAAGTTGGAATGGTGTTGGGCGACTCGTTGGGCGAGATGCCGCTTTACTATGGCGTTGCCAGTGTGGCCTTGTTAGGGGGCAGTTTTGCGCCTTTGGGAGGGCAAAACCTCATTGAGGCCTGTGCTTGTTCCTGTCCGGTGGTGATGGGACCGCATACGTTTAATTTCGAGCAAGCAGCCGAGTGGGCTATTGACGCCCAAGCGGGTCTGCTTTGTACTGATATGGCGACCGCGATGGCTAAGGCGCTGGCTATCGCTATAGACCGTCAGCTTCAACAACAAATGTCACAGGCTGCCCAACTTTTTGCCATCAGTCACCAAGGTGCTGTGGCGCATTGCGTGAAGGCCATGGCGACTTGGTTGGACAAGCCTTAGAAAAGTCCGCTTAAGGGATCAAGGCTCGAGCAGGTTATTGATGCCTTGCAGGTCTTGCAATTGCAAGGTGCCACTGACTTGGCGCAAGCGCAGACTGCCCATTAGCACGTCATAGCGTGCCTTGGCCAATTTGGCTTTGGTGTCGAACAATTTGCTTTGCGCATCCAGCACGTTGATATTGATGCGAACACCCACGCTATAGCCGAGTTTGTTAGCTTCAAGCGCTACTTGGCTGGACTCCACCGCGGCTTGCAAGGCTTTGACTTGGCTCACACCTGACATCACCCCAAAAAATGCACTGCGAGTGTTTTGCGCGACCGTGCGGGAAGCTGCGTCTAAATCGGCTTGGGCTTTTTGTGTAAGTGAAAGCGTTTCGCGTACGCGGTTGTCCAGTGCGTTGCCCGTGTAAAAAGGCCAAGATAGCACCACCGCGCCAGTGGTTAGGTTTGATGTTAGACCGCTGGTGGAAGCAGTCGAGCCATTCGTGTTGTTATTGAAAGTATGGCTAAGTTGCAAATCCACCGTAGGTTTCAAGGCAGCTTTGGCTTTTTGGGTTTCAAGTTCAGTGACTTGCAAGCTGATCACTGCTTGACGCAAGGTCGGATTTTTTTCTGAACTCATGCTGACCCATTCTTCGACTTGGCCTGGACTCAAAGGGCTGGGCTCTGCTTTAGTAAGCATGGATTTAGGCTGGGTACTGGTTTTTCCCACCACTTGATCGAGTGCGAGCTTTTTGACCTGTAAATCATTTTGCGCGGCAATTTCTTGGGCTGTGACCAAGTCGAAGCCCGCTTGCGCTTCGCGTGTATCAGTAATGGTAGCGGTGCCCACCTCGAAGTTGCGCTTAGCTGAGGCGAGTTGCTCGGCGACTGCAGTTTTTTGGGCTTGTACAAAGGTCACGGTGTCTTGCGCCGCCAATACGTCGAAGTAGGCTTGGCTGACACGCACCATCAGGTCTTGTTCAGCAGAGGCAAGTTGCTCTTGTACCACTTGCATTTGCAAACTGCTTTGAGCGACTTCGGCTTTGTCGGCTGGGCGGTAAAGGGGTTGTGAGCCTAAAACGGTTGCGGTGTTGGTACCATAAAAGCGTGTAAAGCTGGGGTTGATGGCCGACGCTTTGACGGGATCGTAGTTGAAGTTATTTCTTGAAACATTAACACTCAAACTGCCAGTGGGCCCGAGTTTTGCCTGGGCCTGGGCAGACTTCAAGCGTGTTGCTTCAAATTGCGCTTGTACCGATTGGTAATTGGCGTCAAAGCCTCGGGCAGCGTCATAGAGTTCGAGCAAGCTTTGACCATGGGCCACGCCACAAAAGGCCAGAGCCATGGCCGAGATAAGGGGCAGGGGACGAAAAGAACGCATGGTCTTCCTTTGGGATAAGCGAATCAAAATTGAAAAGCAGGTGTTTGCGCAAAACCGTGCAAGCGTGGCAACACCACGTCCCAAACAACTTGCGAATGCACATCGCCATGGCTGGCGCGGGTAAAGCGTGTAGCTTGCATGATAGGTTCTTCACCAACAACGGCCATCAAGCGCCCCCCAGCCTTGAGCAGTTCAAGCAATTCTGTAGGCACCTGCGCGACAGAGCCTGTCAGCACAATGGCATCAAAAGAGGCTTGGGGCAAGTCATTGGGTACGCCACTGCTCTGGCGCAGTTGGGCGTTGGCAATGCCAGCTTGCTGCAAATGGGTGTGTGCTTGCGCCAACAAATCGGCGTGGCACTCTAGGCTTAGCACCGTGGCCGACAAACTGGCCAGCAAGGCGGTGAAGTAGCCACTGCCTGTCCCAATTTCCAGCACGCGGTCTGTGGGCTTTAACAAAAGGTCTTGTGCCAGCCTTGCCGCAACGCGCGGGGCCAGCATGGTTTCGCCATGCAGGAGGGGAATTTCGGTGTCGCTGTAGGCCAGTTCTTCAAAAGCGAGTGGCATAAACAGGCTTCGGTCCAGAAACGACAACTGCTCAAGCACAGCGTGGTCCAGCACATTCCAAGGGCGGATCTGCTGTTCAACCATGTTGAAGCGGGCAAGTTCTGTGTTCATAGCGATTTTTTGTGGCAGTTCATTGAAGAAATTTTAACCAGCGCGGTTTTGCGCATTGTCGGGGCTCATACCCCACAGGCGTTTGAGCCATTGGGTCAGATCATCCAGATAACAATAGACCACCGGCACCACAACCAAGGTCAGCAACGATGAAGTGATGACGCCACCAATCACCGCTTGCCCCAAGGGCGCACGTTGCTCAGCCCCTTCGCTGGTGGACAAGGCAAGGGGCAACATGCCAAACACCATTGCCAAGGTGGTCATGAGAATCGGGCGCAAACGCACCTTGGCGGCCATCAGCAAGGCCTCGCTGCGTCCCATGGGCGCTTCGTGAGTACCGTCGCCGTTGTCCAAGCCTTCTCGGGCGCGGATGGCAAAGTCAAGCAACAAGATCGCATTCTTGGTGACCAAGCCCATGAGCATGATCACACCGATGATAGAAAACAGCGATAAAGTGGACTGAAACAACATCAAAGCCAAGACCACGCCAATCAGGGTGAGTGGCAGCGAGGTCATCAAAGCCAGCGGTTGCAAAAAACTTTTGAACTGGCTGGCCAAAATCATGTAAATGAAAATAATCGCCATCACCAGCGCAGAGATAGCATAGGTAAACGACTCTTTCATGTTTTTGGTGGAACCACCAAATTGGTAGCGGTAACCATCAGGCAATGGCATGGCCGCCATGATGGATTGGATTTCTTTTGACACGTCTCCGCTGGCACGGCCAAAGGCATTGCCGCTAAAAGACACCTCGCGTGACAACTCACGTCGGTTGATTTGATTGGGTCCCACACCTTCGCTGACCCGCGCGACTTGGTTGAGTTTCACCGTACGGGTGCTGCCGTCGGCTGCTGGGGGAAGGTTAAAAGGCAGGCGTTCCAAGTCTTGCGGCGCGGTTCGTGAGTCGGGAGAGAGGCGCACCAACACATCGTAGGTTTGGTCATTACTGGCACGCCACACACCAATGTTTTGACCGGCGACCAAGGTGCGTAATTGGTTGGCAATGCTGCTGGCGCTCATGCCGAAGTCCGAGGCGGCTTCGTGCTTGATGGCGATATCGATGGTGGGCTTGTTAGGCTTCACACTGGACTCGATATCGACAAAGCCTTTGACGTTTTGCAGCTTGGCCATGACCTGTGCGGCTAATCGCTCCAACTCGGCTTGGTCGGGGCCGAGCAAATAAAACTCGATTTGTTTAGCGCCACTCACGCTGTCGAGTTGCCCTACATGGGTGACGGTGATGCCGGTCAGTTGCGTCAAGCGCTGGCGCACATCCGGCGTGATGCTGTTGAGGTTGCGCTCACGTAAACCACGGTCTAACAACCGAAAATACACATTCGCGTAAATTTTTCCGTTGGCGTTGCCGGTATTGATGGTGGTCAAGGTGTAGCGCACTTCGGGCAAACTGCGCAGCAGTTTTTCAACTTCTTGCGCTTTACGCTCGGTCACTTCCAAAGATGAACCCACGGGTACATAGAAGGTGACAGTGGATTCTGAGTAGTCCGACTTAGGCACAAACTCTGTTCCCAAGAGCGGCACCATGAAGATACTGCCTATGAAAATGCCCAGCGCTGCCAACACGGTTTTCAATTTATGTCGCAAGGCCCAAGCCAGCAGGTTTTGGTAGACGCCGCTCAATCGGTCTGTGGTACTTTCAAACCATCCGGTGACACGCCCAATCGACTTGTCATACCAGTTGCGCGGCTTGGTGGCTTGGCCTTGGATATGGATGCTGGGGTCGTGCCACACGCTAGAGAGCATGGGGTCTAAGGTAAAGCTGACAAACATGGAAATCAACACAGCCACCACGATGGTCAAACCAAACTCGTGGAAGAACTTGCCAATCACACCCTCCATGAATCCGATGGGTAAAAACACAGCGACGATAGAGAAAGTAGTGGCCAGCACTGCCAAGCCAATTTCTTTGGTGCCCTCCATGGATGCGGTGAACGCGTTTTTGCCCATTTGCACATGGCGAACAATGTTTTCGCGCACCACGATAGCGTCGTCAATCAGCAAACCGATGCACAGCGACAAGGCCATGAGAGTCATCATGTTGATGGTAAAGCCAAACAAGCTCATGAACAAAAAAGTGCCAATCACTGCAATGGGCAAAGCCAGCCCTGTGATGATGGTCGAGCGCCAAGAATTCAAAAATAAAAACACAATCAACACCGTCAGCAAAGCGCCTTCAATGAGGGTTTTTTGCACGTTATTGACCGCCACGCGAATCGGTCGTGAGCCGTCAAATATCGGCTCTAGGCGCACACCAGGCGGCAGCTGTTTGCGCATGGACTCCATGGTGTCGATCAAGCCGTCAACCACTTCGATGGTGTTCTCGTCTTGGGCTTTGACCACCGACAACAAAAGGGTGCGTTGCCCGTTGTACAGCGCCATGTTCTCCAACTCTTGCGCGCCGTCGTTGACCTTGGCAACTTGAGACAAGCGCACATAGGTGCCGCCTTTGCGAGCCACAATGATGTTGCCAAAGTCCTCGGGGCGCTTCATGCGCGCTTGCACCTGTACCACGCGGTCTTGCTGGATCGAACGAATCGAGCCCACCGGTAGGTCTTGGTTTTCGTTGCTGACGGCGGCCACCACTTGCTCGGCCGTTACACCCAAGGCTTCCATGGCTTGCGGGTTCAAGTAGAGGTTGATCTCACGTTTGGTACCACCCACCAAGGCCACAGAGCCTACGCCACGAACATTTTCAAGCCGCTTTTTGAAGACTTGGTCGGCCCAGTTGGTCAACTCCACATTACTCAAAGGTTTGGTCAATCCAGTGGCTTTGTCGTCGGGCAGCACCGCCACCGACCAAATAGGGCGGCTAGCAGGGTCAAAACGCAGGATGCGCGACTCTTTTACATCGGTGCGCAAAAACGGGTGGACATTCGAGACTTTTTCGCGGACATCGTCAGCCGCTTTGCGGCCATTGACATACAACTGAAACTCAATCACCACCACCGATAAGCCTTCGTAGCTGCGTGAGGTGAGGGCGCTGATGCCGGCAATCGAGTTGACCGCTTCTTCAATTTTTTTGCTCACCTCGCTCTCGATGATTTCGGGTGAGGCGCCTGGGTATTCAGTGGTAATCACCACCACTGGCAAATCGATATTGGGAAATTGGTCTATCTTGAGGCGACCGTAGCTGAAGAGTCCCAGCACCACCAAGGCGAGCATCATCATGGTGGCAAACACTGGGTTGCGCAAACTGACTTGTGTGAACCACATGGCTTAAGGCTTGCTGCTAGGTGTTGCGGTGGAAGCGGCAGAAGGTGTGCTACCCGAGCGAACCACCAAGCCCTCGCGCATGGCACCGGCTGTGCCGCGTAACACCACGCTGTTGGTCGGTACGCCGCTGACTTCTACCCACACGGTGTTATCGGTTTGTCCCACCAATTGGCCGCGTAAACCTGTTTTCACGACGTGGTGAAACACCTTGTTGTTGTCGATGGCTTGCACATAAGCTTGGGGTTTGTCGGTGCGCACGGCGTCAAGCGGAATGGCGACGACTTGACGTTGACCGAGTGCGAGTTGGCCTTGCCCATACAAGCCCTGTCGCAAGCCGCTCACGCTTTCTAAACGCAAATAAACCAACACACTGCGGCTGCCGGCTTGCACATTGGGATTGATGCGTTGCACCCTGGCAGTGACAGCTTGCTCGCGGCCTTCTAGTTGCAGTGTGGCTTGCTGACCTACGCGCACATCGATGGAGTCGGCGGGGCTCATGGTGGCTTCAAGTTCCAAGCTGTTGAGATCGATCACTTCAAGCAGACGCACATCGACAGACACACGCTCGCCCGGCTGCGCCAACCGCGCCGAGACCTGCCCTGAAATAGGCGAGGTGAGCACTGCCTCATCCAATACTTTGCGTGCCACATCCGCGCCTGACAAGGCCGCCTTGTAAGTGGCCTCTGCACCCGATAAGCTGGAGAAAGAGGTTTCCAGCGCAGTCACCGAAATAAAGCCTTTGTCGACCAGCGATTTGTTGTTGTCGTACTGGCGCTTGGCAATATCAACCTGCGCTTTGGCGGCATCTGCTTGTTGCTCGGCTTGGCGCAGCTTGCGTTGGTATTCGGTGGGGTCAATGCGAGCCACCACTTGGCCAGCTTTGACGTAGTCGCCCTCGCGCAAGCTCAGTTGGGTGATTTCGCCAGCTACCCGCGACTTGATGACCACAGTGTTGACGGCTTTGAGGTTGCCAGAGATGGGGAGGTTTTGCACCAAGCGCTGCTCGGTGGCAACCAAGGTGTCGCTGGCAGGAATCTCAAACAAAGGCGCGGCAACTGTTGTTACAGAGGCGGAAGGCGCGGCTTTGCTGGTGTCTTGCTTGGGCGCAGCCGAGCGCATATACCAAGCGCCGCCGCCCACCATGGCTGCAGACAACAGCGCGACGCCACCCCAGCCTTTGATTTTGAAATTCATCTGCGCTTGCTCCGATAAAAAGGTCTGTTCAACTCTGACGCCAACCCTGCACCATCAGGTGTACATGGTTGCGCAAGAATGCTTCAGGATTAAGTGAATTGAGTGAGGCGTTACAGGCCAAGGAATGTTTCCACATGTTCACATACAAAATGGCGCTGACCAAACTGTGAACCGCCAAAACGGTATCGAATGGCGCAAATTCCTCACGGTCAATGCCGCGTTGCAAGATACGTTTGAAAAGTTCATGGCCAGGGCGAATCACCTCTTGGTCATAAAACTCAACAACCTCGGGAAAATTGTGCGCCTCGCTCATGACCAATTTGGTGATGCCGCTGGCGTCGGTGGATCCTATGCGCTGCCACCAAGACACCATGGCGTACTCGAGCATGGCAGGCGTAGAGCCCTGAAATTCCTCAAACTCTTGGTTCCATGCGGGAAAGTGGTCGGCCAAATTGGCACGAATCACTGCTTTGAACAAGTCTTCTTTGCTGGAAAAATAAAGAAACAAGGTGCCCTTGGACACCCCAGCGCTGGCTGCCACATCTTCCACCTTGGTGGCAGAAAAACCTTTGTTCACAAAAAGGCTGAGCGCGGCGTCAAGCAACTCGCCGGGGCGAGCCTCTTTACGGCGTTCGCGTTTGTGCGCGCTGGGCGCATCACTGGAAAATGTGGTGGTTTGCATATTAATGACTGACTGGTTAGTAATGTAACCGACCCAGCCATTCATGTAAAACTCTATTTGTGAGTTGTAGTCCAACTGCCGAGGGCAGCAAAGCTGTGTCCCATCGCATGATGGGCTGGATATAGCCCATTGGAGCCGGTATAACTTCAAAGCCTGCGGCCTCAAACACCATGACGCTGCGTTGCATATGCCAGTCGTGGGTAACCAATGCAATCCGCTTGATGCCTTTGGTAGACAAAACAGCATAAGAACGCAAAGCGTTTTCGCGGGTGTCACGGGACTCGTCATCAGCCAAAAAGAGCGTCTGACCAAAATCTCGCTGCAGCACATTGGCAGCCACTTGTGCTTCGGTCACGGTTTGAGCCGAAGGTCCGCCCCAGCCCTTGCCACCGCTGTAGACCAATGGCAAGTCGTGAAGGGTTTTCAAATAGCGGCCATAAACCAAGCGTTGGTAGGCTTCAGGGCTGATGATGGGCTGGCCATAATGAGGGGCATACAAATCCACGCCCCCACCTAGCACCACGATAGCTTGGGCTTGCTTCAACGCTTGGGTTGAAAGCGGCGGGTAGGTTCGCAGCAACAATTGGCTCAAGCCGTAAGCGGTGGCGTTGCAACTTAGCACCCACAGCAGCACAGCCCCAATCGCGCAAATGGCTTTACCCCAGCGCCTAGAGAACCGCATCAACACCACCCCCGCCAACATCATTAGCAAAAGGCAGGCCGGTGGCAACAAAAGGGCTGAAATCAGGGGTTTGAAAGGACCTATCCAGGTCAGCATAGGCAAAGGGGGCAAGCTAAAGCCCTGAGTTTCCCACAGGGAACAGGAGTGGCTAAGATGCTCTGCATGGCAAATGTAAGCATCACTTTAGGTGGCGGCTGTTTCTGGTGCACAGAGGCTGTGTTTGTGCGTGTGCGTGGGGTGTTGGATGTCGAGTCGGGTTACAGCAATGGTTTGGGGCCTGCTCGACCCACCTATGAACAGGTCTGTACAGGGCGCACAGGTTTTAACGAAGTGGTGCGTTTGCAGTACGACAACAGTGTCATCACGTTGCGTGACATCCTGGATATTTTTTTCGAGATTCACGACCCGACCAGCTTGAACCGCCAAGGCAATGATGTGGGTACCCAGTACCGCAGTGGCATTTACGTCTCCAATGATGAAGACCACATGGCTGCTTTGCAATTCATCTCTGAGGTGACCAGTTTGGGGCAGTTTGACAAACCCATCGTGACCGAGGTCATGCCGCTAGAGCACTATTGGCCAGCCGAGGACTACCACCAAGACTATTTTCTGCACAACCCCCACCAAGGCTATTGCACCTTTGTAGTGGCACCCAAGGTAAAAAAACTGCAGCAAAATTTTGTGCATTGGCTCAAAACCTGAGCTAGGGCGCCAACCGTTCTTGGGTCCATGCGCCGTCTTGCAGACGGTAGCTCAGTCGGTCATGCAAACGTGCCACACCGCCTTGCCAAAATTCCCAGCGATCAGGCGTGAGTCTGTAGCCCCCCCAGTGCGGTGGGCGCGGCGGCTTCATGCCAAATTTCGCCATATAGCTGGCGGCTTGGGTCACCAACTGTGTACGAGAAGCAATCACTTGGCTTTGCGGACTGGCCCAAGCGCCTATGCGTGAGTCCAAGGGGCGGCTGTGAAAGTAAGCGTCGCTTTCCTCTTCACTGATTTTGCTCACACGGCCCTCGATACGCACCACTCGCTCGAGCTCTACCCAGTGAAATTGCAGCGAAGCAAAAGGGTTGCCCGCCAGCTCTTGACCTTTTCGGCTGTCGTAATTGGTGTACCAAACCAGTCCGTGGTCGTCATAGCCTTTGATGAGCACAACGCGGGTGCTCGGACGCATATCGCTGCCGACGGTGGCCAAGGTCATGGCGTTTGGCTCAGGGACCTCGGCTTGCAAGGCTTCATGCAACCATTGCTCAAACTGCCGCATAGGATGGTTTTGTGCGCTTTCTTCCAATAGCTCGGCACTTTGGTAGCTCTTGCGCATATCGGCCAGCGAAATTTTGGTCATCACCCACGCCCTCTCTTAACAAGGGGCTTATCTTATTCCTTGACCGCGCCCGTCATGCCAGACACATAGTGGTCGACAAAGAAAGAGTACAGCACCGCAACGGGTATCGAACCAAACAACGCACCCGCCATGAGTGAGCCCCAGTGGTAGACATCGCCCTCGACCAATTCTGTGATGACCCCCACCGGCACGGTTTTCACCTCGGAAGACGAGATGAAGGTGAGGGCGTAAATGAACTCGTTCCACGACAAGGTGAAGGCAAAAATACCGGCAGAAATGAGCCCTGGTACCGACAGCGGCAAGATGATCTTCCACAAAATCTCAAAGCGTGTAGCGCCATCAATCAAAGCGCACTCTTCCAACTCGAAGGGAATAGAGCGGAAGTAGCCCATCAGCAACCAAGTGCAAAAGGGGATCAGGAAAGTAGGGTAGGTGAGGATCAGCGCCCAGCGGGTGTCAAACAAGCCCAGCTTGAAAACGATGGTCGCCAAGGGAATGAACAAAATAGAGGGGGGCACCAAATAGGCCAGAAAAATGCCCAAGCCAACTTGGCGCGAGCCTTTGAAGCGCAGGCGCTCAATGGCGTAAGCCGCTAGCACCGCACAAGCTAGTGACACCACGGTGGAGATGACAGAAATGAACACTGTGTTCCACAACCACTCGGGGTAGGCGGTTTTGAACAGCAGTTTGTGGAAATGCTCCAAGGTGGGCTTGATCACCCAAAACGGGTTGCCGTCACGCGAAAGCAATTCGTTGTTGGGCTTGACCGAGGTGATGACCATCCAGTAAAAAGGAAACAACAACACAAACACAAAAACACCCAGCGGCGCGTACACCGTTACCCAACGGGTGCGTGCCGTGTCCAAATAGCCCATGCCTTGGCTATCGTCGTCTTTTGCGTCGCTCATTTGTCACTGCCCCCTTGCTGCCAGGCGCGTCTCTGCAACCCGAAGTAACTGAACAAAATTGCGGCCAGCAAAAAAGGCACCATGGAAATGGCAATGGCTGCGCCTTCGCCTAAAGCCCCGCCAGAGATGGCGCGTTGGAAAGACAGCGTGGCCATGAGGTGGGTTGCATTAAGGGGCCCACCACGTGTGATGACGTAAATCAACTGAAAGTCGGTGAAGGTGAAGAGCACCGAAAACGTCATCACCACCGCAATCATGGGGGTGAGCAAGGGTAAGGTGATGTGGCGAAATCGCTGCCAAGCAGTGGCGCCGTCGATGGCTGCGGCTTCGTACAACGAAGGGGAAATGGTTTGCAACCCAGCCAGCAAGGTAATGGCTACAAATGGCACACCGCGCCACACATTGGCGGCTAGAACAGAGAAACGTGCGTTCCAAGGGTCGCCTAAGAAGTCGATGTAGTTGTCAATCCAACCGGCTTTGACCAGCACCCAACTGATGATGGAAAACTGCGCGTCGTAGAGCCACCAAAAAGCGATGGCCGACAAAGCGGTTGGCACGATGTAGGGCAACAAGATGACCGAGCGGAAAAAGGTTTTAAAGGGCAGTCGCTCATTGAGCAAAATCGCCAACCACAAGCCCAGAAAAAACTTCAATACACTGGCCACAAAGGTATAGAACAAGGTGTTGAACAAGGCCAAGCGGGTGACCGCGTCGTCCCATAAAAACTCATAGTTCTCTAGGCCGACGAACATGCCCTCGCGTCCGACCTTGGTGTCGGTAAAGCCCAGCCAAATCCCTAAACCCAGCGGGTAGGTGAGAAAGACGACCAGCAACAAAGTGGCGGGCAGCATGAACAGCAGGCCCAGCCCGTTGCGACTGTTTTGCAGGCGACTTAGCATCAGCTTTTGTAGTAGCGTTCAGCGCGTTTTTGGGCGCGTTGGGCTGCCTCAGCAGGGGTTTTAGAGCCCGAGCCCGCTTCGGCCACCATATTGCAAACAATGAAGTCGGCCATGGCACCCGCAGAGGCGTAGCCCAACTGACCGGCATAGCCCGAAGGGCGCATGTTTTTCACCGAATCGCGGTAGGGTGTGTGTTTGGGGTCCACCGTCCAGATCGGGTTTTTGCCATAGGCGGCCAAGGGGTGCGACACATAGCCACCTGCGCCTTGCAACCAAGCGCCGTACTGCTCTTCTTCCATCATGAAGCGCAAAAATTCTTTGGCTGCATTGGGGTACTTGGTGTACTTGAAAATCATTTGGTTGAAAAACAAGTGGTACTCGGTGGGGATGCCAACAGGGCCCATAGGGAAGGGTGCGTGCCCAATGTCTGCAGCCAGCGCTTTGACCGTGGGGTTATCCGAATTTTTGGCCGCGTAGTAAATGGAAATGCCGTTGTTGGTGACGCTGAGTTGGCCATCTAAAAACGCTTTGTTGTTATTAGGGTCAAGCCACGACAAGGTGCCAGGGATAAAGGTGGCATAAAGCTCTTTGGCGAACTCCAAAGCTTTGATGGTTTGCGGACTGTTGATGATCACCTTGTTATTTTTGTCGACGATGGAGCCGCCAAAGGCCCAAATGAGCCAGTGCGTCCAACCGCTGTCGCCGGTGGCGTTGCCCAGCGCCATGCCGCCCGGGGTGCCCTTGGCCTTGAGGGCTTGGAACATTTTCAAAAAACCATCGGTGTTTTTTGGAAAGCTGTTGATACCTGCCGCCTTGAGGTAGCTTTGGCGGTAGACCATGATGGCGCCGCTGGCCCCCAGCGGTACGCCTATCCATTTTTTGCCATCGGGCTTGAGGTAGGTCTCGCAAGCGGGGTACCAGCCGCCGTATTTTTTGCCCAAGTAGTCGCACACGTCTGATACGTCGAGCAGTTTGTCGGGGTAGAGGTTGGCGTCGTCGTTGGTGGACAAAATGATGTCGGGGCCCGCACCTGTGTTAGCGGCAACTGCCGCTTTGGGACGCACATCTTCCCAGCCCTCGTTGTCCACCCGCACCTCGATACCGGTTTTCTCGGTGAACTTTTTGACATTGGCCAAGTAGGTGTCAATGTCACCCTGCACAAAGCGGCTCCAGCGCAGCACCCGCAGCTTGGCGTCTTTCTCGGGCACATTGGTCCATTGCGCACTAGCGCGGGTACTAAAGAGCATGGGCGCGGCAGCCACAGCGCCGGTGGCAACACTGGTGGATTGGATGAATTGGCGACGGGTGGTTTCGGTCATAAAGCCTCCTGTGGCAATGGGGTTGGGTATGTGCGTTAAGACTTGAGGGCTTTGCCGCTGGCAGCGTCAAACAAATGGGCGCGGCTGGCGTCGGGTTGTAAACGGATGGTGCTACCAGGTGTGAAAGTGTGGCGTTCACGAAACACCGAGGTCACTTCCACGCCTGCAATTTTTGTGAACACCTGCGTGTCCGCCCCCGTGGGTTCGACCACCACCACCTCGGTAGCCAAGCCGTCGCTGCCACTGGCAATGGCCAAATGCTCGGGGCGTATGCCGTAAACCACCGCTTGGCCTTCGCTGGCGCGGGCATTCAGGGGTATGGGCAGCAAAATGCCATCAGGCAGCGCCACTTGCGCACCGCGCACCATGCCAGGCAAAAAGTTCATCGAGGGCGAGCCAATGAAGCCCGCCACAAACTGGTTGGCAGGGTGATCGTAAAGCTGCAGGGGTGAACCAATTTGTTCGACCACACCGTCACGCATGACGACGATTTTGTCGGCCATGGTCATGGCCTCAATTTGGTCGTGGGTGACATAAATGGACGTGGTTTTCAGGCGTTGGTGCAGCTCTTTGATTTCGGTGCGCATGGACACGCGCAGCTTGGCGTCAAGGTTGGAGAGCGGCTCGTCAAACAAAAACACCTGCGGGTCACGCACGATAGCGCGGCCCATGGCCACGCGTTGGCGCTGCCCGCCTGAGAGTTGACGGGGAAAGCGGTCTAAGAGGGCATGCAAACCCAAGATGCCAGCGGCGATGTCCACCCGCTCGGCAATGACTTGTGCGGATTGTTTGGCCAGTAACAAAGAAAACGCCATGTTGTCGCGCACCGTCATGTGCGGGTAGAGGGCGTAGTTTTGGAACACCATGGCGATGTCGCGTTCTTTGGGCGGCATGTCATTGACACGTTTGTCGCCAATGTAAATATCGCCGCCCGAGATTTCCTCGAGACCCGCGATCATGCGCAGCAAGGTGGATTTGCCGCAGCCAGAGGGGCCGACTAAGACGCAAAACTCGCCATCGGCGATATCCACGCTGACACCTTGGATGATGTGGGTGCGACCAAAGTATTTGTGTACTTGACCGATGGTGACGCTGGCCATGGAAACTCCGCAAGAGGGTGTGCGCACAAGGTGCAGCATTGAAATTGAGCTTACCCGCCGATGCTTCGGCGTCCATCAGGGCTAACCCGTTGACAAAGACCGAACCATGATCAAGGTTGCCGGTTATGCTGTGGCTCTTCCTTTGTAACCGAGACATACCATGAAGCTGTTGATCACCGGCGGCGCCGGATTCTTAGGCGCTCGCTTGGCACGTAGCCTGTTGGCCAAAGGCACACTTGCTGGCCAAACACTCACCCAAGTGGTTTTGGCTGATCAATTTCCCGCACCAGCCGATTTGGCTGCAGACCCACGTGTACAGGTGCTGACCGGTCCTTTGTTGGACCAATGCGCTGGTTTCGAGCAAGCCAAATTCGATGGCGTGTTC
>Ga0209550_10002837_pt1 | contig 16632 bp, 14 predicted proteins | sample LauGreSuBDMM15SN_2_FD_187567 | JGI IMG/M metagenome (GOLD analysis project Ga0209550, IMG submission 187567) | Freshwater lake microbial communities from Lake Michigan, USA - Su13.BD.MM15.SN (SPAdes) (version 5) | ecosystem: Environmental > Aquatic > Freshwater > Lake | place: Lake Michigan...
GATAAAATGGGAGGAGATATTCTCACTCTCAGTTCTGATTTCAAAGCTAACCACATAAATACTATCAAAAGAATTTTATCTGCATATATTCAATCAACATTTTCATATGATACTAAAAAATCAGATATACTTACTTTTTATGTACTGTACTACAATGTAATGCATAGGACTAATAAAAATTTCTTTATTGAAAAATATTCCAAAATATTAACTGATGATTTAGTCCAGGAATCTGTAGGTATTTCAGTGAATTATTCTGAATGGACAGGGAAAACTCAAATCGTAGTACCTTTTATTAAGAATATTTTAAAAGATAAAAAAACTGATCTTCCTCTCTCAGAATTAGAGGATATTGTAAACCCAGATTTAGATAAGAATAAAAAAGGTGTCCAAGAAAAGGGTGAGCTCACTGGTTTAGTTAAAGAAAAAACAGTAGAAGAAAGAAAATTAATTGATCAAAAAATCAAGCAAGCAGAAAAAAAAGAAAATGAGATACAAGCCAATCAAAAAAATACAGAAGATAAGCTTGCAGAATTAAAAAATAATCCTAATTCAAGTCCAGAGGAAATAAAAAAATTAGAAGAACTTAAAAAAGAAATCTCCAAACAAAAAGATAAGCTTTTAGAAGAAAAGAAAGAGCTTTCTGAAAAAGAAAAAGAAATTGCAAACACAGAAAAAAAAATAGAGACCAAAGAACTCAATAAAACTCTTTCTGAAAAACAAAATCCTCCCAAACAAGAAGATGGGATTAAAAGCGATATATCCCAAACTCCAGATTCCAATCCTATAAAAGAATCTGTAACTGCAACTCCAGAAGATTCAAAAAAACAAAATCCAAAGGCCATCATTGACCCAACACAAGATGTAAGGGAGGCAACTGCAAATCTCGTACAAGAAGCAAAAATAGATGCCAAAGAAGTTCAAAAAGAATTGGAAGAAAAAACAAAACTCCTTCAGGAAAAATCGAAAGAGCTCAATGATTTAAAGCAATCTGTCGAAGAGAATAATCAGAAAAGCCAAAATACTGTTGGTAATAAAATATTATTTCTTCAAGTTGTTAAATACGATTTAGAGAGTCATTATACAAATGATCTTTGGCTTTTGGATCCCGAAGAAGAAGAGGGGCTCTACAAAAGTCCATTTGAAAATATTTGTGGTAGGGATTTTAAAGTACTACCATCGGGAGTGCTTGTGATTGGATTTGAAGGTCAAGAATCTGATAATTCAATACATCATTTAGTTTTATTAAAAAAAGAAGACTTAAGTGTTCTTAAAGTTTCCACAGAAAATATTTTTTGGAAATCACAGATATTTACAATGGATGGAAAAATTTATACTTTTGAATTAGGCAGTGATAAAAAAATATATCTTTCTCGATTTTCTGAAAATTTAGTTTTTGAGTCTAGAAGTTCAGAGCCAGTAAATATAAATTCAGACATTACATTCAACAAAGGTAAAATATTTGTTACATCAAAACTTCAAAATTCAAATTCCACCTCAATCATGGTATTGAATAAGGATGACATGTCTGTTTTAAAAAATTTTAAACCCACTCCAAAAAGAATTCTTGTAAAATGAAATATACCAAAGGGATCCTATTTTGATTCAATCTAAGATAAACCATCACTTGATCACAGTGCTAATAGCTCTGATCCTAAACTTTATTACAATTCTAAGTACCTCTGCACAAGAGAGACAAAAAATAGGAGAATCAGAATTAAAAGGAGCAAAAAAAGTTAATTTCAAAAACAGAGAAAATTCTAGAGCTGACCAAGGAACGAAACTAAGAAACGAACAAATAGGAAAAATCTTAGGTGAAAAAATATCCTTAACTCCCAATAGAACTGTCAATTATATGGGTATTGAAGTATCTAGGGTAGCAAGCCAAGATCCAAAACTTTTTGGTGCTGATTTAATTTCATTATCTCCAGAAGTACAATTTGGTCACATAAATTCCCTACAGAGAGTTTTCTCTTCCTATATCCAAAAAGTCTTTGCGTATGACTCAGATGATGCAAATACAATAGCACTATATTTATTGTACTACAATGCGATGCATAGGAGTGAGAAAAGTTATTTTAGAAATAAGTATGACCCATCCCTTATGGATAAACTAGAACTAGACAAAATTGGTCTGTCTGATGACTATAAAAATTGGTCTACATCTACTCAAATAATTCTGCCTTTAGAGATTAGCCCCATTTCAAAAAAAATAGAAATACCTTTGATTGAATTGGAAAGAGAAGTAGATAAAGTTATTGAAACTAAGGTTGGTGGCGAAGTTGAAAAGAAGAGAATGATTGAAATCATCAAAGAAAATAAAAAAGAAGAAGAAAAAATTGCAAAAATATTAAATGAAAAAAAGGTCGAAGAAAAAATAAACCAGTCCTCTGAAAAAAAAGTTGTACCATCTCCAGAAAAATCAACTCAAAATACACCAGAAAAAGAATCTAAAAAAGAAGAAAAATTGGCAGAGCCACCCAAAGAAATAAAAAAAGAAAAAGTAGAACCTCAACTTTCAGCCCAAGTAGCCTCAGCAAGTCCCAGTGTTGAAAAATCAGTTCCAGAAAAAAAAGTAGATGAACCAAAAAAAGAAGACACCACCGAGAAATCAGAACAAAAAAAAGAAGAGAAAAACTCACCACCTGAAATCAAAAAGCCAGATCCTGAAGTAGAATCCTTAAAAAAAGAAAATGAAGCCCTCAAAGCAAAAGAAAAGGATAGAGAAGAAAAAAGTGAAAATGTAGTCGGTGATAAAATCTTATTTCTTAGGATGGTGAAGTATGAAGAAGATGGTCACTACACAAATGAACTATGGATGGTAGATGCAAAAAATGAAGAAACAATTTATAGGAGTCCTTATACTAATATCTGTGGGAAAGAATTTCACGTACTACCGAATGTTGGAGTGGTTGTTATTGGATTTGATGGAAATAGACCAGCAGAGAGGATTCATCGTCTAGTTCTTTTGGACCAAGATAAGTTAACACAAAAATCTGTGAGTAAAAATGAAATTTTCTACAGATCTCATTTAATAATAAAAGAAGATAAAATCTATACATTTGAAAAAGTTAAAGATCAAGTTTTTTTTACTAGATTCAATTCTGATTTAACTCAAGATGCCAGAAGCTCTGAACCCATAAATACCAGTTCAGAAGTAACTTTTTTTAAGGATAAAATCTTTTTAACAGGAAAGCCCTCTGAAGCAGATGAAACTGTGATCAGAGTACTCCAAAAATCAGATCTAAAAATAACCAAAACTATAAAACCATTGGAAAGAAAAAAATAAATCTAAAAATACCAGAGGATTGAATATAATGAAAGATAAATTATTTAAAATTAATAAAATAGTAGTATGTATGGGTTTGATTTATTCAATTGCTACTTCTATTTTTACCCAGTCAGTAAGTGAGGCAGAAGTCAAGTCATCAAAAAAAGTAATTTTTCAAAATAAAAATTTTATTAAAGCTGCCCCTGCTATTAAAAATTTTCATGAATCAATTGGAAAAAAATTAGCAATATCTCTCCAAGAAAAACAAGACCAATCTCATTTTTATGATGGAGTTACTCTATCGAGAATCTTTCCAAATAATAATTTACTTGGAGCAGATATTTTATATTTAGATGAAAGTACGGACATAGGTCATATAAATACAATTCAGAGAATTATTTCGGGATACATTCAGCAAGCTTATCAGTACAACGAAGAAAAAGCATTTTTTTTAGCAAGATATATTCTGTACTACAATGCAATCAATAGAGGAAAAATTGATTATATATTAAAAAAATATTCATCTGAAATATCGAATGTTGTCAAACCAAAAGATTTGGGAATTTCTAAATCGTATAAGGACTGGCCTGGTCATACGCAAATTATTTTGCCTTTAGAAGGCAATATATTGAAGAAATCAAAAGCGGATCTTACATTGAGTGAATTGGGAGAAAGGGTTCATGAAATTGGAGAAAAAAGAGCAAGTTCTGTAGACAAAAAGAAACTAACCGAAATTATCATTGAAAAAGCTGTAGAAGAGAAAAAACAAATCAAAGAAAAAAAAGAAGAAATAGCTAAAGACTTAGAATCCCTAGAAAAAAAGAAAAAAAATCTGGAAGTTAAGCTCAATGAAATAGGGACTGTTGATTCTGAAAAATCGGAAGCCAAAAAAATACAGAAAGAAAAAGAAGAAATCAATGATAAAATTGCTAAGCTAGAAGATACAAAAACAAAATTAGAAGCTCAAGAAAAATCACAAACCACTGAAGTCGCTGCAGCACCATCACAGACAGCCATCCAACCTGTTGAGGATAAAACAGCTCAAAAACAAGAAACAACAAAGTTAGAGCCCCCCAAAGAACCAAGTCCTGAAGTTGTAAAACTAGAAAAAGAGTTAGAGAAAGTTAAAGAAGAATTAGCTGCTAAAATAGAAGAGAAATCAAAAGCGGAATTCTCATCCAATGTGGTAGATGGAAAAATACCTATCATTAAAATATTTCCAGATGGAACATGCGGAAATGAATTACACCTATTGGATCCAACCAAAGATGATTTTGTTTTCAAAGGAAATTATACCCAAATTTGTGGTAAGACATTTAAAGATTTTGGAACAGGAATTTTAGTCATTGGTCTAAAAGATAATAAAGAAAATGTAAGATTAGTGTTGTTAGATAAAAATGAACTCAAGCCATCTACATTCAGTGAAGTGAATATTCATCCAAAATCACCATTAGAAGTTTTTGATAATTTCATCTATGCTATTGAGTTTGAGGGTGGTAAGTATTATCTTTCAAGGTTTGATGCTACATTAAAAAGAATGACTAGAAGTGACCAAGAAGTTTTACCTGAATCTACAATGACAATCTATGGAAAAAAAGTTTATATCAATGCAAGGGTCGAAGGTGGATTTGTAGAAATTAGGATATTCAACAAGGACGACTTGAAATTTATAAAAAAGACCCAAACTTAATCAGAGAGTAACTGGTCTAGTTTTTCACTAATATCTGTGTTAGAAGGATTTTCTTTGAGAAAATCCTGTAACAATTTTATAGCTTTTTCTTTTTGGTGCATAAAAGAGAACCATAAATCAGAAAGCTCTAAGATTGGTCTTGGGTTTAATGGGTCTTTTTTCCTCAAATTTTGGTAAATATCTTGGGACTTTTCGTAATCTCCCATCAACTGTAAGGTTGAGGCTTTGCCCAGTAGAGCATAGTAGTCATCATTGGATACAAGAATCTTATTAAAGCATTCTAAGGCTTTTTCAAATTCACCCATACCCCTAAGACTATCTGCATATCGATTGATAATCAATTTATTATTTGGATCAAATCCTAAGATGCTTTCCCAAAATACAATTGCTTTGATAAAATCTTTTTTTCCCCTATACGATTCTGCAAGTCCATACAAAGCAAAAAAGTTATTTTTATCTAAGGACTTAGCTTTTTCATAGTACTCAATGGCTTTATCAAAATCTTTAATTTTGCGATAACTATTTCCAATCTCAGTGAGAATTTTTATATTTTCAGGCTGGATACTTACAAGTTTTTCCCACCATTTGATAGCATCCTGGTAACGCTGGCATGCAAAGTAGAGGTGTCCAATTCCAACAATTACGTATTGGTCACTAGGATTGATTTGGAGGGCAGACATATAGTATATTTCTGATTCTTTAAAATTTTTTAACTTTCTATGTGCATCGGCAACCCTGCTTAAAATAGATGCATCAGACATTGTAATATGCCTATATTCCTCTGCAATTTGGATTACAACACTGAGTTGTTTTAAATCCCTGTAACAATTCATAAGCCCCATGATTGAAAATTTGTTTGCAGGATCTAGGGAGAGGCACTTTTTATAATACTTTGTAGCTTCCTCGAAAGAACTAGTTTTGTACAATAAATCACCCATCCCAACTAGCCCATATGTATTGGGAGGATCTAAAACAAGTAGTTCAGAAAACTTTTCTTTAGCTTCTTTAAATTTACGGGAGTCAATCAGCTTGTAGGCTTCTTTTGCTAAACTTTTTACCTTAGCAAATTTTAATTCTTCGACCTCTTTTGCTTCTTTGGTCGTTTCGAGTTCACTCATATTGTCAATATACTAATAACGAATAATTGGTCAAATTTTCTAAGTTTCAAAAAAAGACTTTCTACACAATTTTCTATTTTTTTTTTAAAAAAAAGGTGTATATTTGTTAGTTTCCTAAATTTTTGAACATGACAAAAAAATTTTAATTTTTAGTTTTAAGAAAAATTTTGCTTACTCTCTAAGTTATATCTCAGAAATCTATCTTAGAGATTTATTAAAATCATAAGAAAGGCTGGAAACAATGAGTGCAGATAGAGAGGTTACCGGATCTCAACTTTTAATTGAGTTACTTCAATCGAAAGGAGTAGAAATCTGTTTTGGGTACCCCGGAGGAGCAATTCTTCCCTTTTATGATGAACTTTATAAAAGTAAAATCAGACATATTCTTGTACGACATGAACAGGGTGCATCCCACATGGCAGAAGGGTATGCAAGAGCCACAGGAAAATTGGGCGTGTGTATTGCCACTTCTGGTCCTGGTGCTACAAATCTTGTAACTGGCCTTACAGATGCTAAATTAGATTCTGTGCCAATCCTCGCTATCACTGGTCAGGTTTCAACTGCTGCCATTGGTACCGATGCATTTCAGGAAGCAGACATATTTGGTATTACAATTCCCATTACAAAGTACAATGCTTTGGTTAAAAATGCGGATGACCTTGCTAGGATTTTTGAAGAAGCCTATAAGATATCATTGGGAGGGCGACCAGGTCCCGTCTTGATTGATTTTCCTAAGGATGTGCAAACACAAAAAACGAAAAAGCTAAAGGCGGGAAATCTTAAAATTGCCCCTCACCATTATGAAAAACCAAAAGTTTCCGGAAACTTAGAAGCATTTGCAAATGCAATCAATTCAGCCAAAAAACCACTTCTTTATGTGGGTGGTGGGGCAATCAATAGCAAGGCAAGCCAGGAGATTAAACAACTAGCCGAGAAAGCTGATATCCCAGTTACAACTACCTTAATGGGGATTGGTGCATTTCCTGGAACACATTCTCTCTCCCTTGGAATGCTCGGAATGCATGGAACTGCCTATGCAAACAAAGCCGTAATTGAATGTGACTATATTTTAAATCTGGGAGCTAGATTTGATGATAGGGTAGCCAAAATTGGTGAATTTGCTGAAAATGCAGTGAGGGCTCACATTGATATAGATACAAGTGAATTTAATAAGCGTGTGGATGTAGACTTTTTGTTACATGGAGATCTAAAAGAAGTACTACAAAAAGTTATTCCATTGGTTAATAAAAAAGAACACAAAGATTGGAACCAATATCTTACAAAAATCAAAAAAGAACATCCACTTGATTTTGATGGATCTAGTGATAAAATTAAACCCCAAGAGTTTATAGATAGACTTTATAAAAGAACCAATGGTAAAGCAATTGTCAGTACCGATGTAGGACAACACCAAATGTGGGCAGCACAATACTATCTTTTTGATGAACCAAATAATTGGTTAACAAGCGGTGGTTTGGGTACAATGGGATATGGACTTCCTGCAGCTATTGGTGCAAAATTTGGAAGACCTGATAAAACAGTTATTTGTATTTCAGGTGATGGCTCAATCCAAATGAATATCCAAGAACTTGCAACCATTAGAATGTACAATTTAGGAGTTAAGGTTTTAATTTTTAACAATAATTTCTTGGGAATGGTTAGGCAATGGCAGGAATTATTCTATGAAGAAAGATTTTCCCATTCAGAATGGAACTACAATCCTGATTTTGTGAAATTGGCAGAAGCTTATGAAATTCCAGCTTTGAAAGTGTCTAAAAAAGAAGAAATTGATCTCGCATTGGATTTTTTCTTAAAAGATGATAATGCATCCCTTTTGGAAGTAATGGTTCCCGCAGAAGAAAAGGTTTTCCCAATGATTCCTTCAGGAAAGTCACAAAAAGATATGTTAGAATTTAAAGATTTGGCGAGTTTAAAATCAAAATGAAGTACACTTTAAGTATATTAGTAAATAATCATCCTGGAGTTATGAGCCATGTTTCTGGACTATTCACACGCAGGGGATACAACATAGATTCAATAGCAGTGGGAGTAACTGATAATCCAGAAATTTCTAGTATGACAATTGTGGTTATGGGGGATGAAAACATAGTCAACCAAATGAAAAATCAACTCTTAAAACTTCCTGATGTTTTAAAAGTAAAAGATTTACATTTTTTAGAATCTGTGACTAGAGAATTAGTTTTAATGAATATTTCTGCTAAAGATTCAAATCGAATGGAGATAATTTCAATTTGTGAGGTATTTAGTGCAAAGATAATAGATGTAACACATGAAAGCCTTCTCGTAGAGTATACTGGAAATTCCAGGCAAGTAAATGCTCTCATTTCAATGCTCAAGAAATTTGAAATATTTGAAATGGCAAGAACAGGATCCATTGCACTTTCTGTTCAGAGTACCGAAGCAAACGAAAAATAAATTTTCTTATGAAAAATTATTATTTAATTTTCATTCAAAAAAATAAACTTTTTTATAAGTTAAGTTTACTTTTTTTATGTATGTCATTTTTCTATTGTTCAAATACCAGCTCAAATAATTTTAAATTTTCTCCACCAACCCTCCCCAAAGAAGTAACCTTTGCTGGAGAGAGAGTTCCATTAGAAGATTTAGATGTTAGAGAACGACTAGATAGAGAACTTATTGTCAATCAAAACTACCATTCATCTACCATGACAGTATATAAACTTTTGGGTCGTTATAAATCTTTTATACAAAGTATTCTAAAAGAAAATGAGGTACCTGAAGACTTTTTTTATTTGGCAGTGGCTGAAAGTGCACTCAATCCAAATGCTCTTTCCATTGCTGGTGCAAATGGAATTTGGCAATTTATGCAACAGACTGGCGAATCATATGGACTAGAAATCAGTGGATATGTGGATGAAAGAAGAAACCTATTAAAATCAACTAGAGCAGCAACAAAATACTTAAAAGATTCTTATAAAGAATTTGGATCATGGACGCTTGCAGCTGCAGCCTACAATAGGGGTAATAAGGGCATGAAAGATGCAATCATTGCTCAAAAAGAGAATGATTATTATAAATTGTATCTCAACAATGAAACATATAGATATGTTTTGAGAATTGTAGCATTGAAAATTATACTTTCTAATCCATCTGATTTTAATTATTCTCTCAATGAATCTGATTTTTACCCTCAATATAAATTTAAAACAGTTATGGTCTCTCAAAATATAGACCACCTACCTGATTTTGCTAAAGCTAGCGGAACTACATATAAAGAATTAATACTTCACAACCCCTGGATACGAACAATAAAGTACAACTTTGAAGTTCCGGCAGGTAAAACTTACGAATTTTTAATACCAGAAAAATAAAATGGAGAAGAAATAAAGATGGAACAACAACAATACGAGTTTTCAGAAAAAGAAAATATATTAGTAGGGTCGCTAGCAAAAAAGATGAAGTTTGTTGGAATATTTGGGATAATTTTTGGAATTTTAGAAATTCTTCAGGGTATTTTTTCAGATAAAACAGCAATAGTTCAGGGATTAATTTCAATTATAATAGGTATATGGACAACAAAAGCTTCAGAGTCTTTTCAAAAAATAGTAGATACCCAAGGGAATGATATTTCCTATTTACTTGGAGCATTAGATCAATTAAAAAAACTATTTTCTCTTCAATACTGGACATATTTAATTGGTGCTATAATAGTAATTATTACAATTATTTCAATTTTGATATTTGGAATAAGTACTACAAATCATTAGAAAATATTTGAAGCATACACATTCTTTTATACTAACAAAATTTTTACTATTTCCAACTGGATTTTTATTGCTTCTTATAAGTTTAGCTATACTTTTTAATTTGAAATCATGCTCAGGTGAACTTATAGAGTACAGAAATTCAATTGCCAATGCAGATGAAAACATACTTGAGGGATTTGTAGATGCAAGGTCTAATCTTATCAAAACAAAATTTTCAGGTACAAACACTATAGCATATATACAAGAAGAAGATATTGAAAATAGTAAGAAAAAATCTTATTTTTCTTTTAAAAATAAAAATGAAATTAAATCAATAAATTCTAATATAATTCCTTTTTTATTAAAAACAAAAAATAATTATATTTTTTTTGGTTTCTACGGTAAAGAATTTACTATAGATCATGACTATGATTTTATTTATGAAACAGAAAATACAATACAAGTTGAAAAACATATATATGATAAAGAATTTATATCAATTTTTACAGAAAGGGGTGATCTAAAAATTCCAGACTCAATCTCAACTCCTTTTATACTGTATCGTGGTACAAAAGAAAAATGGTTAAATGACCTTGATAAAAAAATATATGAATATGAATTAAAAATTTTTATATGTTACCTTATTATGAGTTTTGCAATAATCATAATTTTGAGCTCGATTCTCATAAGAAAAAAAATTAAACGGTAAAGAAATGGATAGGAATAAAAATAATTTATCTACTATAACGAATCAACTCATCTTTTTCATTTTCAATGGAATTGAATTCAGCACTGTTTAATGAATATCCTTCTACAGGAACCACATCAAAGTAAACACTATCTATGATTTCTCCCTCAAATGATATTTTCATGACATAGTGCCCTATATCTAAGTTCTTAAATTTATCTTGTAAAACATTGCTATCCGTATTCATAAACTTCTTTTTTAAATCAATTTCCACAAATCCAAGGGATTCTTTTTCCAAACTCACACTGAATTCATCCTTGGAACTGTAGGTAGCCAATGGATTGAGAGGGAATTTAAATACATAATGGATAGTATCTTTTGGAGAGAAAATGATCTTCTCTTTCATCATTTTGTATTCATTGACTTTTTCAAGATCTAACTCCAAGTCTGTTTTTCCATCATCTTGGGTCACTGCAAATCCAAATTCACCTGATTCTTCGAAGCAGGAACTAATAAAAAAAAGTAGAAAAAGTAGGGAAATGTATCGGAGAATTGAAGATTTCATTATTATTTAGTATCGGAAAAAATCTAGTTTTCTCTAGAGTTTTTCTCATCATCTAGGGGAACAATTTTAACTTTATCTGTAATATCTATTTCCTTTTGCTGTCCCTTAAGAAAATCAAAATTATCATATCGAACTACCCTTACTTTTAGAAAAATTCTAATAATTTTAATAACAAAGTAAGACATTAAAAATAATAAAATAATCTTAGCCATAACTCACTGTATACCTTTCAAGGGAAGGGGTCAATTCGTTAATTACTAAATATATCCAGTTGTGGTTTGGATAGGTAATTCTTATCATTTTAAAAGGAATAAATATTTTTAGATTTAAAATAGATAGAATTATTTTTTAAATTTTTTTTCTATAAAATCTCTAGACAAGAATTTTCAGTTGCTCAAACTTCGGGTTATCCAGTATTTTTATCAAACTGGATAGGAGAGTAAAAATGGTTCGTGATAACTCACATGACAAACTTTGGGCACTGCTGGCTGCTGATAGGCAGATCAGTCAGGAAATTATGCAAAATAAAATCGCCCACCACTTGGAATATACTCTGGGCAAACATAAAAATAATACTACTGAAGAAGATATTTACAAGGCTGTTAGCTATGCTGTGAGGGATCTAATCATTGATAGATTCAATGATACACAGGAGACATACCGAAATAATAATCCTAAGCGTGTTTACTACCTCTCCCTAGAATTTTTATTGGGCAGAACCCTTACCAATTCTATTTTAAACTTAGGAATCTTTGATATTATGAGAGGTGCCGTTGAAAGTTTTGGTTATGATATTTCCAAAATAGAAGAACACGAACATGACGCTGGTTTGGGAAATGGTGGTTTGGGAAGATTGGCTGCTTGTTTTATGGACTCTCTCTCTACTCTGGAAATACCAGGATTTGGTTATGGTTTGAGATATGAATATGGAATCTTCAACCAGATGATAGAGGGTGGTTACCAGGTGGAAAAACCTGATCATTGGTTATCCGAAGGAAACCCATGGGAGTTGCATAGAGTAGAAGTTATCTATCCAATTTATTTTTATGGTAGGGTTGATAATAGGGTAAGCCCAACGGGAAGGATAAACGCAGTTTGGATTCCCAATGAATCTGTCCTCGCAGTAGCCTATGATTACCCCGTTCCTGGTTACAATACCACCACCACGAACAACCTAAGGCTTTGGTCGGCACGTTCCTCTGAAGAGTTTAATTTTGACTATTTCAATCACGGGGATTATCTTAAGGCTGTGGAAGACAAACAAAAATCAGAGAATATATCTAAAGTCTTGTATCCCAACGACAAAACAGAGCAGGGAAAAATCCTACGTTTAAAGCAACAGTATCTAATGGCGTCCGCTGCACTCCAAGATATAATTCATCGATACAAAAGGGATCAAAAAACTTTTACCGAACTCCCTAACAAAGTAGCAATTCAATTAAACGACACACATCCAAGTATCTCTATACCAGAGCTAATGCATATTCTTGTAGACCTAGAACATTTAGAGTGGGACGAGGCATGGGCATTGTGTAAGGGAGTATTTGCCTATACAAACCATACGGTTTTACCTGAAGCGTTAGAAACTTGGAATGTATCTCTAATAGAACATTTACTTCCTAGGCATATGCAAATTATTTATGAAATAAATAGAAGATTCATAGAAGAAATTAGAAATATTCCAGGCATCACAGAGCATGATATATCTCAAATGTCAATCATATTGGAGGGAGATGATAAAAAAGTACGTATGGCAAATCTTTCTATTATAGGAAGCCATAGTATAAATGGAGTTGCTGCCCTCCACACAGAACTTTTAAAATCTTTGGTATTCCCATCATTTTATAAATTATTTCCAGAAAAATTTAACAATAAAACAAATGGTATTACACATCGTAGATTTTTAATCAAAGCGAATCCTAAATTAACTTCCTTGATAAACTCCAAAATAGGATCTGGATTTGTTGAAGATTTAAATCAATTAAAAAATCTAGAAAAATTCACTGAAGATTCAAACTTTAGAGAAGATTGGCACAGAATAAAAAAAGAAAATAAAATATACCTTGCTGATATAATAAAAAGCACATCGGGAGTGATTGTAGATCCAAATTCTCTCTTTGACGTTCAAATAAAAAGATTTCATGAATACAAAAGGCAACTACTCAATATCCTGCATGTGGTGGGGATCTATACCCGAATACAGCAAAATCCTGCTTTAGATGTAGTACCAAGAACTTTTATTTTTGGCGGAAAAGCAGCTCCGGGATATTATATGGCTAAAATAATCATTAAGTTTATCACTGCTGTTGGAGATGTAATCAATAATGATAAAAATGTAAATGATAGAATTAAGGTTGTATTTCTGCCAAATTATCGCGTATCACTTGCTGAAAAGATTTTTCCAGCAAGTGATCTCAGCGAGCAGATTTCCACAGCCGGTACAGAGGCAAGCGGTACTGGAAATATGAAATTTGCACTCAATGGAGCACTTACGGTTGGAACTCTAGATGGTGCAAATGTGGAAATCATGGAAGAGGTAGGAGAAGAGAATATCTATATTTTTGGTTTAAAAACTCCGGAAGTTCAAGAATGGAAAAAAAATGGTTATCATCCTTCAGGTGAATTGCATAAGAGCGAAGAACTCCAAAGGATCTTTACATTGATTCGGGAAGGATTTTTTTCAGATGGAAATAAAGATCTTTTTATGCCAATTCATGATAACTTATTGTATGACGATGTATATATGCTTCTTGCCGATTATGAATCATATTCAAGCATACAAAAAAGGATATCGGATGATTTTATAAACCGAGAAACATGGGTTAGGAAATCCATATTGAATGTAGCTAGAATTGGAAAATTCACTAGTGATAGAACTATTTTGGAATATTCTAAAGATATATGGAAAGTAGATAAACATCCAATTTCTAAGCCATCACATTTAAACCTATTAACATAAGGACAATTTATGTTTACTAAAGATTTACTCAAAGAGATAGGCCAGCACATAGATTTAAGAGAAACTCCCGGAAATTTAGACATAGCTATAAACCAGTTAATGAATTTAAAATCAACTTATCCGAATGAAGATATCATCAATGGAAAACTTTCCAGTGCATATTTTTACAAAGGATTGTTAGAAATGAATGATCCAAGCAAACAAGAAGTATACTACGAGCATGGCGTAAACTTTGGAAAGGAGGCAGTTACTCTTAATCCCAGGGCAATCTATGGAAATTATTGGTATGCTTCCAATGTTGGTATGTTGGGATTGAGTAGGGGGATGATGGCATCATTAGCTTCTGTTGATCCCATGAAGAAGAGTTATGAGATTGTCCTCAAAGAAAATGAGAAATTTTTCTTTGCAGGTCCGCATCGATCTCTAGGTAGATTGTATCATATGGCTCCTGGATGGCCGATTTCTGTTGGAAACAAAACTAAAGCACTTCATCATTTAGAAAAGGCTGTAGAAATTGCTCCAGAGTTTTTCAATAATCGACTCTATCTTGCCGAACTATATATAGATATAGGAAACAGAGAAAAAGCCAAACTGGAGTTGGAGTGGATGATAGACAAAGATTGTAAACCTGAACACAAGATAGAAGATATGGTTTACAAAGAGAGGGGTATGGAGATCTTAAAAAGGTACTTTTAATTTACCCAGGTCAATTCTTTTCGTTCCAAAGTTTGAAACACCCATTTGTTTGACTAAAAAAGTAGCTTTATTATAGTAACATTGGCAGGGAAAAGAAATGAATAAGGGATATATGATCTGTGTGGATGATGATGTAACTGTTCTTGAAACTCTCCAAGAGCAGTTACGGGAAAGATTTCACCTGACACACTATATTGAAATTGCAGACAGTGCAGAGGTAGCTCTCAGTCTCATAGATGACATCCAGGAAAGTGGGGAAGTCATTGAAGTAATCGTTTCAGACCAAGTTATGCCTGGAATGAAGGGAGATAAGTTTTTAGAAGAAATTCACAAAAGACTACCCGATACAATCAAGATATTACTTACAGGCCAGGCCGGTTTGGATTCTGCGATCCGTGCTATTAATTATGGGGGACTCAACCGCTATGTGGAAAAACCCTGGAATATCGATATTCTCAGTAGGGACATCCAAGAACTTTTCAATAAATTTAGACAAAATTTGGAAAACCAACGATTACTCAATGATCTCAACAGGAGAATATTGGAATTGGAAAAAGAAAACCGGACGCTCCAAAAGTAAACTTATGAAAACTTATATTATCTCACTCTCCATCCTTTTCTTAGTGAACCCCTTTCTGGTTTTACATTCCGTTGAAAAATCAGGTGTCGCTGTAACAACTCCTACCGAAGGGGAATCCGATTCCTCAGAATTTATTCGAGAAGTTGAGTCCAACTCCAAAGAAGCTGATACATCTAGAAAAAAGAAAAAACAAACTCCGCAGGGATTGAGTGGAGACCAAATTCTCAAAAAAAAGGAAATCATTGAAAAAATATTAAAATATGGAAGCAATCGGGAGAGAAAGGAAGCAATGCGTGAAGTTGTTCACTTTCCCCGGGAACATGCTGAGGAACTCTTCAAGGAAATTTCCCATATCTTAAGCACGGAAAGTGATATGGGAGTAAAGATTTTCTGTTTGCGAACTCTAGCCGAGGTAGAATTTAGCAAAGAGCCAAGTAGTATAATATCCACCCTCAGTGATAAAAATGATGATGTGAGAGAAGCTGCCATCATGGCAATCCAGAGATTAAAACTTGAAGAGGCAGGTCCTGAGCTATTGACCTTTATAAAGAATCAGGATTTTTCCAAGAATCAGGCTGTCACTGGAAGTGCAATCACAGCCCTAAGTGAGCTCAAATCGGGAAAACAAGCTGCTGAATTTTTAGAAGAAAAGTTTAAAGAAAAAAGTACCCATACAAACACTAGGTCCGCAATTGCATTGTATTTTGGGAAGGTCAAAGATCCAAGGGCAGAATCAGCTCTCCTAGATGCACTGATCGATGAAAATGAAGAACCTACCACCAGAGCATATGCTGTTCATGCACTTGGTAAAATGAATGCAAGCAAATCTATCCCTAAAATTAAGTCAGTGCTAGACAAAATTAACGAGACAAAAAGCAAACTAGAAACAAAAAAGCTATCAAATCTTAAGATCCATTGTATTGCTGCACTAGTTATACTTGGTGATACTGAAATACTTAAAGATTTGGTTAGTTATGCAAAAGATGATGATCCCAATGTTAGATTGAGAGCGATTAAACAACTTGGAGAGATAGAGAACAATATAGAAGTTGTAGAGTTATTGGAGTATAAAGCACAAAGGGATCCTAGTAAAAAAGTCCAAGAAGTGGCAAAAAAAGCATTAGAAGAATTAAAAAAGAAATCCACTTCCACTGAGAACAAAGAACCTGTTTTTCCAAATGATTCTAAAAAATGAAAAATTTATTTGTTTTTTTACTATTAGCATCTCAACTCTTCCCACAAAAATATGAGAAAGATATAAGTTATAAAGAAAAAAGAGTATTGGAGTATAAAAAGGAAGGAACTTTTCCTGAAGATTGGAAATTGTTTTTTAAAAA
>Ga0209550_10002839_pt1 | contig 16625 bp, 10 predicted proteins | sample LauGreSuBDMM15SN_2_FD_187567 | JGI IMG/M metagenome (GOLD analysis project Ga0209550, IMG submission 187567) | Freshwater lake microbial communities from Lake Michigan, USA - Su13.BD.MM15.SN (SPAdes) (version 5) | ecosystem: Environmental > Aquatic > Freshwater > Lake | place: Lake Michigan...
CGCGGCTTGCTCGGGTGACAGGAGCGCGGGCATTTGAAAGTTGTTTTGTGCCGTCAAGGGCGTTGCCACAAAGCCGGGGTTGACCACGCTCACGCCAATACCCTTGTCTTGCAAGTCCATGTACAAAGTTTCTGCCACATGCGTCACGGCGGCCTTGGTCGGGCCATAGGCCAAGCCATTGGGCAAGCCACGCCAACCCGCCACACTGCTCACCACACTGATGTGGCCAGAGCCTTGTTGCAAGAACATGGGCAAGACCGCGTCCAACACGCGCAACAGGCCGTTGTAATTGACGTCTTGGTGACGCAGCATGTCGGTCAAATCGAAGTCTGTGGCGCGTTGTGCGCGGTAATGTCCCGCGCAATACAACAAGAAGTCGAGTTTGCCGCCTGCAGCTACTTGGCGCGCCACATATTTAACTTGCAAAGCATCGGTCACGTCCAAGGATAGCAATTCAACTGGCAGGCCTTGGCTTTTGCAAGTTGCAGCCCACTCCGACAAAGTGCCCAAATCTCGAGCAGAAACAATCACCTGCGCGCCGGCGGCATGCAAAGCTTTGGCACACGCCAAACCTATGCCACTTGAAGCACCGACCAACCAAACACGTCGGCCCCGCCAGTCTTGGATGGGGGCATTCAAGGGCGCGCCCCATCTCCGCCTGACAGGGGATGACGGTGTGAGCGTGCTTGCTTTAGGAACTTCTATTTTCGCGGTTTGAAGACTCACGGCTTAGCTCCTACAGAAGCTTCACGCCGAGAAAACGACAAGGTCACTTCGCCCAAAGTCACGCCCAGCTTGCTCATGACGGCTTTGTTCAACATGACACGGTCGTTCATCAAAAACATCCAATCGTCAAATTGAACTTCCCACACCTTGCCATCGACAGGCAAGGCCAAGGTGTATTGCCATTGGAATGCATTGCCTTTGGTTTGGCCTGTGGCCATGCCCACCACATCGTCTGCACGGCCCTCATAGCGGCCATTGGGCAAAGCCTTCAAGCGCCAAACTCTGCGCTGCAGCGTGCCGTCTGAATAGGTGAATGCTTCATCCAACACGCCTTCATCGCCTTGCCATTGGCAATCGATGACGACCGTGAACCGCTTAACCACACGGCCGCTGCGATCTGTGAAAATACCCCAAGCATCCACGGTGCCTGTGAAGTACTTGCGCAAATCGAGGACGGGCGTTTCAGCGGCATAGTCTGAAATTTGAGGCCCTGCACAAGCCGACAAGGCCAAAGCACTGCCTGTTGCCAAACCCAATGTGCCTGCACGCGCCACCCATGGTGCGGCCAAGCCTTGCGTCAAATTTTGTAACCACAAACGTCGATTCATCAATCTCTCCTAATTGCCGGCTGAAGCGCTGGCTGTTGAATCCAAAAAACATACAAAGTGGCGAGCGCCAAAAGTTTCAAGACACACGGCAACACGCCATAGGCCAAAGACAAAGCACTCAAACCTTCTGGCGTTTGCGTGCCCGGCGTATAGCCCCAGTAAGACAAGAGCGGCAAACAAATGCCTGCCGCCAAAGCCAAATTCAATTTGCTGGCCAAATTCCACCAGCCTAAATAAAGGCCTTCGGCTCGGCCACGATGGCCTAGCGTGTCAATCACCCGATTGAGCAGGGCCGTGGGCACCACCAAATCGGCGCCCAAAGCAATGCCAGAGGCGATGCAGACCGCCAAAAAAGCCATCTCATCGCCGGGGCCAAGAAAGCCAACACCCGCAAAGCTCACAATGGCCAAAGCCATGCCAAAGAACCACGTTTTGGGCAAGCCGTACATGCGCACAAATTTGAGCCACAAGGGCAGAGACAAAGTACCAGCCAAAAAATACGCCCCCAAGAACAAGGGTGACATGTTTGCGGAAGCTTGGATTTGATCTTCAACAAAGAACATCACCAAACTTGCAGGCACAGCGCTGGCGATGCCGTTAAGCAAAAAGACGATCAAAAGTTTTCGAAAGCTGATTTGACGCAGTGGCAAGTAGTTGTCTTTGTCGGCACCGCCGCTTAGATGGGTGTTGGCATCGCTGCCCGAAAGGGTGCGCGCCTGATTCACCACCAAGGACCACAAGAAGAGGCCCAAGAAAAGCATGACGCCCAAAAAAAACGTGGTGGGCAACCAACCCGCCATGACCGGGAGCGCAGAGGCCGTGACCACACCCACCAAACCTGCGCCTTCACGCCATGCAAGCACTCGGCTTTGCTGGCTGGCCCCACCGCCCAAGCGCGACGCCCAAGCTTGATGGAGGATGCTCAAGCCACTGAAGGTCAGATGACACAGCGTCACGCAAACAGCCACCCACATCACGTATGAAAATGGTTCATCGAAACTGGGCGGGAAAAAAAGTGCAATGAAGGACAGAAACAAGCCGACGGCATAGGCCACTGCAACACCAACAACATGAGCTGTAGATTTGGCATACAGCGCATCGCTGAAGCGTCCTAAGAGCGGATCAATCAAGGCATCGGCCAAGCGGCTGAACAACAACACCGCGCCTAAACTGGCCAGGGGCACCGCAAACTGCGTGGCATAAAAATGCGGCAGGTTGACGTACATGGGCAGCGCCACAAATGCCAATGGCAGCGCTAGCAAACCAGCACGAAAGCTCAGGCCATGCGAAGCTTGGGGCTGCGAGCTCATAGACCCTTCATCCATGCTTGGCGAATAGCCGGCGCAGAGGTCGACTCGTGCATCCAAATTCCAAAAAAGAGTTGAGCAAACATCGGATCTTGAATGCGGCCCAGCACTTTGTCATTGAGCAAAAATTCGGCGCCAACATTGGGGACATAAACACCCAACAGGCGGTCTCCCTTTTGAACGTTGGGAAAAATATCTTGCATGGCTTTCAACCAGTTGCTTTCTTGTTCGCGAGAAAATGAGCCAACTTTGCGCATTTCATCTATGGAGCGTTTTGCAATGGCCGCACCCTCCAAGCTTCTCAAGTAGGACAATTCCAAACCAAAAGAATGATCTGCATAGCTGGGAATTGAAAAGCCAGGGCGAACCCACAAGCGCGCGTCGTAAACGTCAAAACCCCAAACGGTCAAACGTTGTTGCTTTGAAGGTTTAGCGCCAGGAATTACGACTGACGAGGCTTGCACTGAAAGGCCTACACACATACTGGCCCACAAAATGACCATGCTCGACAAGCTGCGCAAAGGCAAACGAAACCACATATCAGGCCCTTTTTTGCAAGGTAAATTGCACGACATCGGTGTTGGCTTCGTCGAAGGCGGCTTCACAATAGGCCAAATAAAACTCCCACAAGCGCAAGAACTTGGCATCAAAACCCAGCTTTAAAACTTGCAACTCTTGCGCCATGAAATCATGCCGCCAACGCCTTAAAGTTTCTGCGTAGTCGGGGCCAAAGCTCAACTCATCAATCACCTCTAGGCCTGCCAAACGTGCTTGTCGTCTGAATTCGGAGGGGCTTGGCAAGCATCCACCAGGGAAGATGTACTGCTGAATGAAATCCGTCGACTTCAAATAGCGGTCAAACAGAGCGTCGTCAATCACAATGCTTTGGATGCACGCTTTACCGCCCGTCTTGAGCATTTTGGCAATGGTTTGAAAGTACGTGGGCCAGTACTCTTTGCCAACCGCTTCAATCATCTCGATAGAGCACACGGCGTCGTAGGGGCCATCGTCAATGTCGCGGTAATCTTGTAAACGCAAATCTGTTTTTTCAAGTTTGCCGTTCGAGGCCATGCGTGCCTTGGCAAAAGCCAATTGCTCCGTAGACAAAGTCACGCCTGTCAAACTTGCACCAAAGTCTGAGGTGGCCATTTCGGCCAAGGCACCCCAACCACAGCCAATTTCCAACACGCGCGAGCCCACACCCACATCGGTCATGCGCAAAGCCCGACGTACTTTGGCGCGCTGCGCTTCGGCCATGCTCTGATCAAAATCGCCTTCAAACAAAGCAGACGAGTAGTTCATGGTGCCATCTAACCAGAGCTCATAAAAAGCATTGCCCAAGTCGTAATGCGCGTGAATGTTTTTTCGGCTGTTGGCTTTGTGATTTCGATTTAGCAAGTGCTTGATGCGGTAGGCCATGCGACCCCACCAGGTGCCAAAAATCAAATCGTCTACCACGCGTCTGTTTTGAATCATGACGCGCAGCAAATCACTCAGAGAAGGCGTGCTCCAGTCGCCTGCAATGTACGACTCTGCAAACCCAATGTCGCCAGACTTCATGCTGGCTGTGAACGCATTCCAGTTTTGCAAACTGATGGCGGCATGCAGCGTGGAGGATTTCCCAAAGACTTTGGTGCTGCGGTCTGGAAACTGAACGGTGAGGGTGCCATGCTCCATTTTTTCGAGGAGTTGCAAAACTCTGCGGACGGCCATGGGCGCAGATAAAGTATCAAAGGTTGGGCTGCTTGAGGTGCTAGTGTTCATGTTCAGCTGGTTTTGGAAATGACTGTTGTAGATACTTGCGCGCGTGAAACGTCTTGAAGCGGCGGTTCTGGCTTGGCAAAAAATGGCACACGCTTTAACCAAAGGAGCAAGGCATGCCAGTGAATTCGAAACATCACGGCTACGGTAAACAAGGGATAACGCCACAGGGTGCGGCGAATTTCTTCTTGTGTAGCGGGCACCAAGGTGCCACTGATGCTGGTTTGAATTAAGGGGCCATTGGCGTCGTCGTGGTCAACCCTGGCCACAAGCCGCTCCGATGCAGTTCGCATAAAGCGAAATCGATACTGACCGGAAACCTCACAAAAAGGCGACACATGAAATATTTTTTGGGCCAATTCAGTTTGGCCAAACTTGGGCTGGGGCAACAAATAACAGTGCCGTTCGCCAAAGGTGTTGTGAACTTCGGCCAAGATGGCGGCCAAGGTGTTGTCTGCTCTGTGGCAATACCAAAAGCTCACCGGCTTGAAGGTGTAGCCAAATACTCTGGGAAAAGTTTGCAGCCAAATTTCGCCATGGGCATCTTGAATGTTTTCTCTTTCAAGCAACTCTTCAATCCATCCCAGCGCGCCGCCCTGTTCAGGGGTTCGAGCATCACCGTGGTCAACGTCAAAAAACGAAAGCATGCCCGCTTGGTTGATGGCCAAGTCTGTTTTCTGGCCTTTGTCTAAACTCAATGGCCCAACTTGGATGGCCTTCAAAGCCCTCATGGGCAACATCAAAAAGTAAGCGCTGTAATCAAAGGCGTGTTGTGTGGGTCGCAGGCGGACATGCCGCACTTGACCATGGCCAATGAGCACGCCACCGGTGGTCATGCATGCACCTTTTTCAAAAGCTCTCGAGCCGCCGACAAGCCTGATTTCAAGCCATCTTCATGAAAACCATAGCCTAGCCATGCGCCTGCATACCACGTGTGTTGCTGGCCTTGAATGAGGTGCATATTGTGTTGTGCATCAATGGCGGCCAAGTCAAACACGGGGTGTGCGTATGCAATTGTTTGAATGGTTTTTTCGGGGTCAATGGCTTGGGTAGGGTTCAACGACACCACCACTGCCTGCGAGTAAGGTAAGGGCTGCAACTTGTTCAACAAATAGTGCAAGCAAACTCGCGTGCTTTCCAATTGATCGCTTGCAGCGCGCGCGTAATTCCAAGCGGCCCAAGCCTTGCGCCGGCTTGGCAAGACTTTTTCGTCGGTATGCAAAACCGCCACATTGTCTTGGTATCGAATGGCCGATAAATTTTTCACTTCGGCAGGACTGGGTTCTCTTAATAGACGCAGCGCTTGGTCGGAGTGAGTACAAATGACCACCTCATCAAATCGTTCTGCATGACCCTGTGTGATCACGCGCACACCTTGTTCGTCGCGCTCGATCAATTGAACAGGCGTGTTCAAGCGTTTGTCTGCGATCTTGCTGACTATTTTTTCAACATAGTTGCGCGATCCACCCTTTACAGTGAACCAGCGCGGTCGATTGGTCACTTGAATCAGGCCATGGTTGTGACAAAACCGAATCATGGTGGCCACAGGAAAAGCCAACATTTGATCGGTGGGGCAACTCCAAATGCAGCCCATCATGGGCAGAAAATACCAATTCTTGAAGGCATCACCAAAGCCATGCTGCTTTAAGAACTCAGAAAGTGGCTGACGCATTTCTCGTTCTGATTGTTGTTCTGCAATTTGCGTACACAGCTTGTTAAAGCGCACCACATCGAGCAACATCTTTAAAAACTTTGGCCGGGCTAAGTTGCGGCGCTGCGCAAACACCGTGTCTAAATTGCTACCACTCCACTCGAGTGTTTCCCGACCCCAAGCATTGGGCGCCTGAACAGAAAACGACATATCGGAGAGTGCGGTTTCAACACCCAACTCCTCAAACAACTTGATCAGGTTGGGATAGGTTCTTTCATTGAAGACCAAAAACCCGGTGTCTACGCCATAGGTGAGCAAGCCATTTTCTGTTGGCAAGCTAATGTCGACTGTGTTGGCGTGCCCGCCAAAATAAGCGCCCGCTTCCAACAAGGTGATGTCGGCCTTGCCTTGCAAGCTGTGTGCAACGCCTAGGCCCGAGATGCCTGAACCCACAATGGCAATCTTTTTGTTTTTCAAGGTTTGAATCTTTCTGACGTAACAAGTTAGGAGGCTTTTTGTCCTAAGCTTTTCTCAATCGCTTGCGTCAAGCCTTTGTTTTCGGGGCTTGTCATGCTGTTGTAGCTGTCAATCAAACGGCCATCACGGCCGATCAAATATTTGTAAAAGTTCCACTTGGGTCTTTGGCCTGGCTCTTTGGCGAGTTGTTTGAAAAAGGGCGCGGCCGCTTCGCCCGTCACAGAGGTTTTGGTGAACATGGGGAACTTCACGCCAAAGGTGTTTTCGCAAAACTCTGCAATGTCTTGGTTGGAGGATTTTTCTTGCGCAAAGTCGTTAGAGGGAAAGCCCAAAACGACCAAGCCTTTGTCTTTGTATTTGCTGTGCAAGGCTTCGAGGCCCTTGTACTGCGACGTAAAACCACAGTAGCTGGCCGTATTCACCACCAAGATGACTTTGCCACTGTACTGACAAAGCGACTGAGGCTTTTCGTCTTGCAGTCTTGGAAAGGTGTGGTTTAACAAAGCAGGACATGCCGCCGATGAGGCGACGTTGGTGGCGGGCGTCTGCGCCCAAACCATGGGCATGGCCAACACCCCAAGCAAGAAGAAGCAAGGTTTGAACGTGTTAAAACTTGGCATAAACTGTCCATTCTGTTTTGTGACTGGACAGTTTACTTTTTTTTATTTAACTTGTCACGAACTGATTAAAGGCTTTTTTGATTAGGGAAATACCGCCGCCCACAAGGCCAGAATGGCCTCTCTTTCAGCGTGCAAAGCGGCCTGGGAAACTTGCGTTGGCTCCTCATTCAACCGAGCCTTGTGTTGCACACGGCGCAACTCCCGGTAGGCCGATGCTGCCTTGAACCCCACGCCATGGGGCAACAAACCTGCTTTTTCTGCACTCTGAAGCAGCGCAATGTTGCCAACGTTGTGGGCCATTTCGGGGTGCTTGGCTGAGTGCATCAAAACCAAATACTGAACCGCAAACTCCGCATCGACCATGCCACCAGGACTGTGTTTCACATCAAACAGTTCTGACTTGATCGCGTGGGCAGAGCGGACACGGTTGCGCATGGCCACAATTTCAGACTTCAATGCAGACTCATCGCGAGGGGCACTGATGACGGCGCGTTGAACCTCTTCAAACTGCTTGGCGATGTGCTCCTCGCCCATTACAAAGCGAGCCCGTGTCATGGCTTGGTGTTCCCAAGTCCAGGCTGTATTGCTGCCCCTTTGTTGTTGGTAATCGGCATACGCCGCGAAAGTGGTTACCAACAAACCTGAGCTTCCGTTGGGTCTCAGTGCGGTGTCAATTTCAAACAAGTCGCCTTCTGCAGTTTTGACCGTGAACCAATTGATGAGCTTTCTAACAAAGGCGCCATAGACCTCTTGAGCCCTTTCATCGGCGTCTTCGTAGACAAAAACAATGTCCAAATCGCTGCCATACCCCAGCTCTTTACCGCCCAATTTGCCATAGGCAATGATGCCAAATTGAGGCGCTTCACGGTGCCTGCTTTTCAGGCACGACCAACACCATTGCGCCGTGATGCGCAGCACTGCGTCGGCCATGGCGCTTAAATCGTCGGCCACTTGCTCAACCGACAAGCGCCCTTCAACATCACGCGCCAAGGTTCGAAAAACTTCTGCGTGGTGAGCTCGGCGCAGCAAATTCAACAAGTTTTCCTCGTCATCTTCGCCGGTTCTTTTTAAGGCGGCTCGGCGCGCTTGCAATTCAGCTTCAAAGTCTTGGGCCACAAACCTTTGTTGCAGCACATCGCCATTGGCCAGCTCATCAATCACGCCGGGGTGTTGCACCAAATAACGCGCAGGCCATTTGGCCGCGCCCAAGAGTCGCAACAGGCGCTCGTGCACGGCAGGGCGCTCGAGCATCATGGCCAAGTAGCTTTCGCGGCGCATCAATGGCTCCATCCAGTCTGCCATTCGCACCACCGCATCCACTTCCACACGACCCTCTTTGAGCCACTGAGCCGTGCGCTGCAACAAGCGCATCAAGCGAGCTCTGGCATCGTCTCTCAGACCTTTGACTTTGGGGCTGTCTTGCCAATGTGCCAAGCGAGCTCGCGCCTCGCCTTTGAACAAATCCAACACGGCCTCAAGTTCGGGGCGCTCACGGCCCGCTTGGGTTTGACAGGATTTGCACTCCCGATCACCCCCCAGGAGAATGTCAAATTCATGCGCAACCACTTCACGGTGGGCGTCCAAATCTGACAGGAAGTCACAACCTTCGGTATACCCCATGGTGTTGGCTATCCATTGCAGATCTGCATCTTGTGTGGGCAAAACATGCGTTTGCTGATCATCCAAATACTGAATGCGATGCTCCACTTTTCGAAGGAAAACATACGCTTTTGTCAAAGCTTGCGCCGTTTCTAGGGGCATCAGCCCCGCTTTGGCAATGCGTTGTAGCGCATCGACGGTGGGTCGGGTGCGAAGCTCTGGGAACTGCCCGCCTCGAACCACCTGCAAAAGTTGCACAGTGAATTCAATTTCCCGAATACCCCCGCGCGATAGCTTGACGTCATTGGCGCGCTCAGGATGACCTGCGCTCCTTTTGGCGGCATGATCGCGAATTTGTTGGTGCAAGGTTCTCAAAGACTCAAAGACGTTGTAATCGAGATAACGTCTAAATACAAACGGCAACACCACACTTCGAAGCTTGGCCGCAGAACCATTTTGAGCTGCGCTTCGGGGGGCAATCACTCTGCTCTTCATCCAAGCAAAACGCTCCCACTCGCGACCCTGAACCATCAAATACTCTTCCAAGGCCCCCAAAGAGACCACACTGGGGCCAGAGTTGCCATTGGGCCGCAGCGCCAAATCCATTCGAAATACAAAACCATGCTCAGTGGTATCGCCCACCAAGGTAAAGATGGCCTTGACGGCTCGGCTGAAATACTCATGAACGGAGATCTTGCCCAGGCCCTGGGCGTTGCCTGCCGTCTCGCCGTCTTCATCGTAGACATAGATCAGGTCGATGTCGCTTGAAACATTGAGCTCTCGTGCACCCAGTTTGCCCATGCCCACCACCCAAAGCTGGGCTTTTTCGCCATTGGCGAGCAAAGGGGCACCGTGCCTTGCGTCGAGGTCATGAAATGCCTGCTGGCAAGCCTCATCTAGCGCCAATTCCGCCAAATGGGTCACCGCCGTGGTAATGACGTCTAGAGGCGCGTCTTGCTCACAGTCCATGGTGAGCAGGCGAGCCATGGTCCATTGGCGCAAGATTCTCAAAGCGGGGCCAACCTCGTGGCCCTGCGCGCGCAGTTGTTGGTAGGCTTGCATCAACAAACTTTGATGCGGCACCCCTGCTGGCAAGCTGGCAAAAGTATCTGCATAGCGTCTTTGAAGCCGCTGAAAAAATCGCGATCCTTCAGAGAGTGGTGCTGGGCGCTTTGAATCCATGACTTTGGCTGTCTCAAATGGGCTTGTGGCGGTCATAATTCCCTGCCTAGGTCTTTATGTCCGAATTGTCATTGGAATGCTGAAGTTGTCTGCCATCACCCGAATTACAAGCTCTGCTTTGCGTTTTGTCGCATGGCTCTTGTTGTTGGCTGGCTTTGTCTTGGGAATGGCATGGAGTGCGCTTCATTTTTGGATTGTGCCCCGAATTGAAAACTTCCGACCCAGTCTGGAAAAGATGGCCACTCAGGCCATCGGGGTTCCTGTTCAAATGGGTCAACTGAGGGCGATTTCCACGGGTTGGATGCCCACTTTTGAAATTTACGATCTCGCACTCCTTGACCCAGAAGGAAGACGCGCACTCACTCTGCCCAAAGTTATTTTTGCCATCAGCGTTCGATCGGTTTTGAACTTAGGGGTCGAGCAGTTGGTCATCGACTCCCCCACGCTGGACATTCGCAGAACCGCAAATGGCGAGTGGCGTGTTGCGGGTCTTAAGCTCAAAAAAGACAACTCCCCCGACTCAGCGGCAGCCGACTGGGTTTTTTCGCAAAAAGAAATCCTTGTTCAAAATGGCTCTGTGGTCTGGACCGATGAATTCAACCCACTTGAAAGAGAAAAGCCGGCCTTGAATTTAAATCAGGTGTCTTGGGTCTTGCGCAATACCGCACGCCATCATTTGTGGCGACTTGATGCCACACCGCCCAATGGTTGGGGCGCGCCCTTCACACTCATGGGCGATTTACGGCGAGGGCTTTTATCGACACACGCTGGCCGAGTGAAAGACTGGAGCGGTCAACTTCATGCCGAGTTTTCAGATGTCGATTTGTCACAGCTAGGCCCCCATTTGCCTTGGAAAGTCAATGCCACACAAGGGCAAGGCGCTCTGCGAGTGTGGGTCGATTTGAAACTTGGCGACATTCAGCAAGCCACGGCCGATCTGGTGTTGGAAAACGCCAAGGCCCAACTCAGTCCCGAGCTGGAGGCCTTGTCGTTCAAACACATTGCGGGCCGGGTCTCTGCCAAAGCCAAGCCCCATGGTTTTGATTTCTCCACCGAAGGCTTGCGCTTTGACACAGCCGATGGCTTGCATTGGCCTGGTGGCAATGTCAGCCTCTCTTATTTAGAAGCAGATCAAGGCAACAGTGCGCAAGGCCGTTTTCAGGGCGACACTTTGGATTTGCTCGCACTTCGAAACATTGCCCTTCAATTGCCGCTGCCCCCATCGGCGCGGCAAACCCTTCAAGCCCACAAAGTTAAGGGCTTGGTCAACACACTGAACCTTGAGTGGGCCGAGAAAGTGATCGGTACCGAAAAAATATTCCAAGTGAACACGGCCAATGGCCGCTTCGACAATTTCTTTTTTGAAGCAGGAAAAAGCGGCACCGAATCCGAAAATTGGCCGGGCATTGAAAATGCCGATATCAGTTTTGACATGACTGCCGCTGGAGGCAACATCAAAGCATCCATCGACAAAGGCGCGCTTCAAATCAATCGACTGTTTGAAGACTCGAGAATTCCGCTAGACAAATTACAAGCCTCTGTGAAGTGGCAGCATGAAAAAAACCAACTGCTCATTCCCGACTGGCAGTTGAGTTTGAAAAACGCCGACGTTTCAGCAGATCTCAAAGGCAGCTGGAAACCCAGTGCACTAGAAGGCAGCTGGGGGGTTTTAGATTTGCAGGGCAACATTCAGCGTGCTGATGCCGCGCGTGTTCACCGATATTTGCCTTTGAGCATTCCTCAAAACGTTAGGCACTATGTGCGGGACTCGGTTTTAAAAGGCGCGGTCCAAGGCGTTTCCGTCAAGGTCAAAGGCGACCTCCAACGTCTGCCCTTTGCCAACCCCAAAGACGGCGAATTTCGATTCGCGGGCAAAGTCAAAGATGTTCAATATGCCTATGCTTTGGCCAACAGCACTGAAGGCGTTTGGCCACCCATGAGTGAAGTGAATGGTGACATTGTTTTTGACAGACTCAACTTCAAAGTCAATGGCGCATCTGGCAAATGGGGCAACACGCCTTTCACACAAATCAAGGCCGAGATTCCCAGCCTCAGCGCGCCAGTGCTGGTCAATGTGCAAGGGGAGTCTAAAGCCAGCGCCAATGTTGTCTTGAATGATTTACGTTTGTCACCCGTCAACCAAATGCTCAGCGGCGCACTGGCTCAGGCCAGCAGCACGGGCACCGTGTCTTCGCGCTTGAAGTTGTCCTTGCCCTTGAGCTCGCTTGATAAATCAAGTGTTCAGGGATCGGTTGCCTTGAGTGGCAACGACGTGCGCATTCAAAGCGACTTTCCCACCCTTGAAAAGGCTCAGGGCAGTATTCAATTTAGCGAAGCAGGGTTCAGTTTGGTCGGGGTGAGCGCACAGTTTTTAGGCGGCCCCATCAAGCTTGAAGGAGGCTCCCGAAAACTCGCGCCGCGCAGCACAGAGGCCAACCCTTTCTTTCGCATTCAAGGTCAGGTTAGCGCAAGCGGTCTTCGACAGGCCAAAGAATTCAGCACTCTCGGACTTCTTGCTCAGCATGCCAGTGGCGCTAGCACCTACAACGCCAGTTTGGGATTCAAAGGCGGACACAGTGAGCTCAGTATTCAGTCACAACTTCAAGGCGTTTCCCTCAACTTGCCAGCACCATTTGGCAAACGTGCTGATGAGTCGACAAGCTTTAAATATGAAAGCGTGATTCAAAGTCTGAGCAATGTGTCGCCCTACAAAGCGCTGCGAGATCAATTGCAAATATCCTGGGGCTCCGGCTTGTCAGCTTCTTACTTGCGCGACTTGACGGGCACAGAGCCGCGCGTCATCCATGGTCGCGTGCAAGTGGGTCAAGCCATGGCGCCATCTACAAACAACCCGTCTGAGTCTGGCGTGACGGCCGTTGTCAACCTTCCCTCGTTTTCCATTGACGAGTGGCTTCAAGTGATCTCCCCACCGAAGTCAAGCCCTGCTTCGCATTCAACACAAAATGCAGCACTCAGCTTGGCCACTTCTTCCTACCTTCCTTCTCGCATGTCGCTGAAGGCCAATGAAGTCACGTTGCAGGGCCGCCAACTGCACAACGTCTCTGTCAACGGGTCTCGTGAAGGTGCTTTATGGCGCTCCAATTTGGATGCCAGAGAGTTCAGTGGCTACTTGGAGTACCGCCAGTCCAACAGTCAAAATGCGGGGCGTATTTACGCACGCTTGGCTCGCCTGAGCTTGCCGCCCTCTGCCGATCAAACCGTGGAGTCCTTCCTTGAGGACTCCCCTGTGAGCATTCCAGCTTTGGACATTGTGGTGGATGAGTTGGAGTTGCGTGGAAAAAAATTAGGCCGTGTCGAAATTGAAGCGGTCAATGCAGAGCCGGCACAAGCCAAGACAACGACTGGGCGTGAATGGCGTTTGAACAAGCTCAACATCACCACGCCTGAGGCCAGCTTCAAAGCCAGCGGCAAGTGGGCCACTGCGCGAGAGGGTGCTCAGCAAGCCAATACGGAAATGAATTTTCGCTTGGACATTTCAAATGCTGGCGAATTGTTGAACCGATTGGGCACAAAAGACGCGCTGCGAGGCGGGGCTGGTAAGTTAGAGGGCGACGTTCAATGGCAGGGCTCACCAATGACCTTTCACTATCCCAGCATGAGCGGCCGCTTTAACTTGAACATTGGCCGCGGGCAGTTTTTACAAGCAGAGCCGGGTGTTGCCAAGTTGTTGGGCGTGTTAAGTCTTCAAGCTCTGCCGCGCCGCTTGTTGTTGGATTTCAGAGATGTTTTCAGTGCTGGTTTTGCGTTTGACACCATTCGGGGCGATGTCTTGATTCAACAAGGCATTGCTACCACTCGCAACCTTCAAATGAAGGGCGTCAATGCCGTGGTGCAAATGGATGGCAGCTCTGACATAGCGCGAGAAACACAAAACTTGCGTGTTTTAATTTTGCCCGAAGTCGATGCGGGCACCGCCTCTTTGTTGGCTGGCATTGCGCTCAACCCCGCTATCGGTTTGAGTACGTTTTTGGCGCAATTGATTCTCAAACAGCCATTGAGCCGCGTCAACACACAAGAGTTTTTGGTTGATGGCACATGGTCCGATCCCCGGGTGACCAAGGTTGTCAACAGCGCTGTGACCCCTTAAGCTTGACCAAAACCTTTGCAAATGGCGCAAGCAGATTCACCTTCATTGCAAAACTCTCACATCCTGTGGCAGTTTTTCAAACAAATCACTCGCTCCTTCACCGATCGTCGATTTTCATTGTGGATTGCCCTGGTGGTGCTGGTCGTCGCCCTGCTGGTCACGCTGGTTTGGCTTGCCGGTCGATATGAAGCCAGTCAATACCAAGATGAACTAGACCGCGACACAGCAGATGCCGCAAGTGAGATTCGAAATGGTTTTGATCAAAACGTTTTGATTTTGCAAAACCTGCATGCCAAAGCTCTTTCACAAAAGCTATGGCAAGCGGAAATGACAGACCTGTTGAGTCAAAACAGAGATTGGCTTCGCGTCGAAAAAAGAGACTTGCAAGGCCGCACGCTAGACGTGGTGTCATCGCCTCTCAAGCCTGACTTGTTCAATGACAAATCAGGAATGGGAGAGCACCCTGAAACGCAGCAAGCTTGTTTGCGCGCGCGTCGATTGAATGGCCCTGCCTACTCCAGAAGCTACTTTGTACCTCAATCCAACGGCCGAGGCCTAGAGGTGATGGAGATGTGTTTGCCCATGATCGATCGCGGCAACACAGCGGGATTCACGCTTTTGACCTACAGCCTGCAAGAAGTTTTGTCTGCGAGGTTGGGTGAGACTTACGGTCAACGCAATCAGCTTTCTTTCGTCGAACCTGACGGCACACGCTTAGCGGTTCACGGCAGCTTGCCTCGCGCAAAACGCTTGTTCACCGCCAAGCAATTGCTCGACTTACCTGGCACCACTCTGATGCTTCGGATGGACGGTCGTCGTGCAGTACCCGACTTGTTGCCCAATATCTTGCCTGCCTTGGTAACGGCCATGTCCTTTGCACTGGTTTCGGTTTTGGTTTTGCTGGTCAAAGACTCACGCCGACGCTTGCAGGCAGAGCGAGACCTGGCCGACGCACTGGCCTTTCGCAAGGCCATGGAAGACTCCTTGGTGACTGGCCTGCGAGCGCGCGATCTTCAAGGTCGGATCACTTATGTCAATCCCGCTTTTTGTCAGATGGTGGGCTTTGAAGCCGAAGCGCTCTTGGGAAAGTCTGCGCCCATGCCTTATTGGCCACCTGAAATGGTAGGCGAGTATCAACAACGCCAAGCTGTCCGACTGGCAGGCAATGCGCCGCCCAGAGAAGGCTTTGAATCGGTGTTTATTCGGCAAGATGGCACGCGTTTTCCGGTGCTCATTTTCGAGGCCCCTCTAATTAACGTGCTTGGCCAACAAACAGGCTGGATGAGTGCTTTTTTGGACATCAGCGAACAGCGACGCATTGAAGAGCTTTCTCGCTCCAGCCAGGAGCGCTTGCAAGCCACGGCCAGACTTGCCACTGTGGGTGAAATGGCCTCCCTCTTGAGCCATGAGTTGAATCAGCCTTTATCGGCCATTTCGAGTTATGCCACCGGCTCCTTGAATCTTTTGCGGCACCCAGATAATGGCCAAGCGTCCCCCCAATTGAGCGATTTTCAAATGGCGTTTGAGCGAATTTCAGAGCAGGCCAGTCGCGCAGGTAAGGTGATCAACAGCGTGCACGATTTTGTCAGGCGCCGCGATCAAGACAAAGAAGTCGTCAAGCCCCAAGCCATCATTGATGCCGTCATGCCCTTGGTGCAACTTCAAGCACACAAGCTTCATGTGCGCATTCAAACCGAATTAGACCCTCGCTTGCTACCCGTTCTGTGCGACCGCACCATGGTTGAACAAGTTCTTTTGAATCTAGCTCGCAATGGCATGCAGGCCATGGATCACCCAACGTGCCATCAACGCACCCTGACCTTGAAAGTCAAGCGCGGGGCTTCTAGCCAGTCACAAGCTTGGGTGGAGTTTTCAGTGCTTGACTTGGGACTGGGTATCTCTGCCGAAGTGGCGCAAAACTTGTTCACACCTTTTTTCACCACCAAAGCAGAAGGGATGGGCTTGGGACTTAGTTTGTGCCGCACGGTGGTTGAGCAACACGGTGGCCACTTGGAGTTTGAAGACAATAAGCCTTGCGGCACTCTTTTTCGATTTACCCTGCCGACGGCATCTGAAATTTAAGTCCCGCTAAAATCAAATCATGCAACCTGCCCTCAACGCCTGTGTTTTCATTGTCGATGACGATGCCAGCGTTCGCGATGCAATGGCTTGGTTGCTTCGCTCTAGGCGCTTGATGAGCGAGTCTTTTTCCAGTGCCGATGCATTTGAAAAAATGCTGAAAGAAAAGTTTCCAGGCCAGCAAACGCCAGTCCCAACACAAGCCGGTTGCATCTTGTTAGATGTTCGAATGCCTGGTCAAAGTGGCTTGGCTCTTTTTGAAACTCTGATCGATAATGGCCTTGCCCACACGTGGCCCGTGATTTTCTTAACAGGGCACGCCGATGTGCCAACAGCGGTAGACAGCGTGAAGCGGGGTGCCTTTGACTTTTGCGAAAAGCCCTTTTCTGACAATGCTCTGGTTGACCGAGTGGAGCAAGCATTGGCCTTGTCGCAAGAACGGCTAACGGTTCATCAGCAAAGTGCAGGATTGGTCTCGCGCCTAGATGAACTCACTGAGCGCGAGCG
>Ga0209550_10002842_pt1 | contig 16618 bp, 13 predicted proteins | sample LauGreSuBDMM15SN_2_FD_187567 | JGI IMG/M metagenome (GOLD analysis project Ga0209550, IMG submission 187567) | Freshwater lake microbial communities from Lake Michigan, USA - Su13.BD.MM15.SN (SPAdes) (version 5) | ecosystem: Environmental > Aquatic > Freshwater > Lake | place: Lake Michigan...
TACCAAGGCTGCTCCTACCAAGGCTGCTCCTACCAAGGCTGCTCCTACCAAGGCTGCTCCTACCAAGGCTGCTCCTACCAAGGCTGCTCCTACCAAGGCCACTCCTCTAAAGAAAGCCACTCCTCTAAAGAAAGCCACTCCTCTAAAGAAAGCCACTCCTACCAAGGCCACTCCTCTAAAGAAAGCCACTCCTACCAAGGCCACTCCTCTAAAGAAAGCCACTCCTACCAAGGCCACTCCTGCTAAGAAAGCCACTCCTGTAAAGAAAGCCGCTCCAACTAAGAAAGCAGCCCCTGTAAAGAAAGCAGCCCCTGTAAAGAAAGCAGCCCCTGTAAAGAAATCAGCTCCAACTAAGAAAGCAGCCCCTGTAAAGAAAGCAGCCCCTGTAAAGAAATCAGCTCCAACTAAGAAAGCAGCTCCTGTAAAGAAAGCAGCTCCTGTAAAGAAATCAGCTCCAACTAAGAAAGCAACTCCTGTAAAGAAAGCAGCTCCTGTAAAGAAAGCGAAGGCGTCGATCAAGGAAGAGCAATCTAATCCTAAAAAGTCAGTAAAGGATTTCTCCATAGAGAGCGAACCAACAATCATTACCGGTTCTTTAAATCAAGAAATACATATAGATGCGCTAGAAGAAATATTTTTCGATGAAGAACTAACACCTAAATACCCAACTAAGCACTCTGAAGAAAAAACAGTTATAACTTTAAAACTAACACCAGAAACAATCAAGCGTCCAAAGAAGCTAAAGAAAAGCACTTTAAAGCCGATAGAACTTCTACAAAACCCAATGGTAAAACCTTTGAACGATGCCGTATTTACCGACCCAGCAAATTTACCTATCTCAGCAAAGGAGATGAGGGAGTTAATTAAAATTACTCGAGAAAATATTCTAGGAGACGCTCTTCCTAACCTTGAAAAGCAAGATAGAATGCTACTAGCAGACTCAGTAAACCCTGACACCCGTAGACAGATGCAGTCGGAGGGTGATCAAATCGGTATCGAAAGAGATCTTAACTTTAAAATAGCTGATGAGTATAGGGTGAAACTTGAAGAATTAGAGAAGATGGAGGAAAGAATCCAAAGTAAAAAGTTCACCAAGTGCGTAAACTGTAACGGGGAAATTCCTCCAGCAAGATTACGCATCCGCCCAAACTCAATCTACTGCGTGCCTTGTTCTGGAAAGATTTCATTACAGAATAAAACCCCAGTTCAAGCTCCAATCGAAGAGTAAACTACACTTAAGTAAAAATCAAGTTAGTATGCTTTAATTAACTACTATTTAACTCTAACAGTAAAGTAAAGCCGTGCCTCTTACCTTGTAATAGATACTGTAAGCAACATGGCTACCGATATAAACTCAACAGGCGATGAATCCTTACCTAAGATAACTGCACATTTACTAATCGCTAATTTAATTGAGCAAGGGGTGTTGAAAGACACAGATTTAGTAGCCCTCCTAGGAGCTAACCGCCTAACAGTGACAGTATCTCAGTTAGAGACAGCTCTATTTGCTCAAAACAAAATGAGTGATACAGATATCATCGATTTAAAAGCCCGAGTATCTTCCTATACGCCCTTCTATGGAGATGTAGCAGAGATAGATCCCGAACGTCTTCCTATAGAGATAAGTAAAAAAACAGGAATCCTGGCTCTTAGAAAAGAACCTACCTCAATTGTTCTTGCAGAGGATCTTCCTCAAAACCTTGAAATTATTGCAGCAAAATTAGGTGTAGCTGTCAGTGAGCTCGCGATTAGCATTACCTCGGTATCTGTACTAAAAGCAACTTACAGAGCTTTAACCCATGGAGCTGTCAACACTGAACTACCTGTAACAAAAGATATATTTGAAATTTTTGATGATGCTGTAAAGAAAAATGCCTCTGATATACATCTTTCAGTAGGCAAGCCTCCAACTTTAAGAGTTGACGGCGGACTCAGACAGATGCCTCGACAACCTATAAGTGCTCTTTGGATGCAAGAAGAGATGGAACGAATTGCCGGAAAAGATCGTTTAGAAATCGCCCTTAAGCATTACGATGTAGACTTCGCTTTCCAATACGGAGAGGCCCGCTTTCGCTGTAACGTTGGCGCAGATCGCTACGGGTTAACATTGGCAGCACGTAAACTTCCGACAAAAATACCAACCCCTGAAGATCTAAGATTGCCAAGTTCGGTAACTGATTTCAAACATCTAGACAGAGGTATGGTACTAGTAACTGGTCCAACCGGATCAGGTAAATCCACAACTTTAGCAGCTATTTTAAATCAAATTTGCAAGGAGCAAGATAGACACTTAATTACCTTAGAAGACCCTATCGAGTTTGTGCTCCCTCAAGATGGTAAATCAACAGTGCATCAAAGAGAGTTAGGTGGCTCGTTCACAACATTCTCAGGTGGGTTAAGACAAGCCCTAAGACAAGATCCTGATATCGTCCTAGTTGGAGAACTTAGAGATATAGAAACAATGCGAACCGCGGTCATGGCCGCTGAAACGGGTCACTTAGTATTTGGAACCTTACATACCTACGATGCCGCCTCGACCGTAGCACGTGTAGTCAACTCATTCCCAGCTGATGAGCAGGAGCAAATTAGGGCACAACTTGCTTATATCTTGAAAGGAATCGTATCACAAACTCTCTTAGTTCACTCCTCTGGAAGAGGAAGAGTGGCTGCCTATGAGGTTATGGTTACCAACCCCGCCATCGCAAACAATTTAAGAAAAGTAGATGGGCATGCCCAGATTAAAGGTACTATCGAGGTTTCAAAAAGAGAAGGTATGCAAACCATGGATATGGCTCTGGCCAACTTAGTGAAAAAAGGCTTAGTTACTCAAAGCGATGCGGAGTCAAAAGCTAGAGATATCGAGGACTTCCATTCAAGGTTAAGTAGCGAAGATTAAGTTAAAAAAACATAACCCTACCCATCGTTGCCAAATAGCATATACAGAGTATAGTAAGTAAGATGAGCCAAGAGAAAGATTATTTGTCAGATGACGATGATTCACAAGTAATCAAAGACATAGCGGATCAGGAAGCTCAAGATAGCAGAGATAGGCAAACATTAGCAAAAGCCACCGCCACCGCCGATAAAGCTCAAGCTGAAGCAACCGCGCTACAAAGTAATGAGGACGAGGCTATAAAGTTTCTAGAGGTCTTAGTGCCAAAAGAATCACTAGTTAGAAAGAGAGCATTCTCAGCACTGCTAAGACAGATTGTGGAACGCTAAATAAATTAGGGAGGGGTAATGTCAGTTGGAGTAGATATCGGAGCCAATGCTGTACGAGTAGTACAGATAGATGGCATCGACGATGACGGCTTTGCGATTATTACCAAAGTGGGAATCTCAACATTAAAAGCGGGATCATTTTCCGGCGGCAGAATTAGAAATCCGCAAAATGTAGCTGCTGCCTTGGTAAAAGCACTAAAAGATGCGGGAGTACCTCGCTATGGTTTCGTCATCGGGTTATCAGCTCCAGATGTGGCAGTAGCAAGATATGCCTTGCCTGCAGCGGTCAGTCCCAACGAAAGAGCCTCAGCGTTAGCCACTATGGGTATACAGATTTCCCCCTCACTAGACCCAGAACTATCAACATTAGCCACCTCTTTGGTTCGAATTGATACTATGGCAGATGGGACAGAAAACGCAGTATTGACCGTAGCCGGCGCATTAACAGAAGATGTTGAATCACTGATAACTATTTGTAAATTAGCCGGAGCTACCCCAAAGGCAATCGACCTTTCAGGAGTTGCCAGTATGAGATCTTTGGTAAGAACCTACTCTGATGCCTCAGAGATAGCGACCATCGTCGATATAGGATCATCCAAAACAATTATCTCAACCAGACAGGGCGCATTTTTAAGATCAATGAGAACCATTACCGCCGGTGGAGATGACATTACCCGCGCTATATTGGCGATCACGGGAGAAGACCACAGTCAAGCTGAAAGAAGGAAAGCATCCCTACGTCTGCCGGGGCTAGGCGAGGATATAGATTCAGTAGTGGCCTCCGTTAATATCAATTACTTTGACGAAGATGAAACAAATTTGGAAAGTCAGACCTCGCAAAGAATTACCAACGCCTTGATGAGAACTTCGGAGAATCTAATCGATACAATAGCTCAGGTACTAGAATCTGATGGGGCCTCAACAGGAGCTTTTACTCAAGGAATCTCTCTATCAGGTGGAGGTGCTTTACTAAGAGGATTTAAAGAAAGATTAGCTCAGCGAGTCGGAGTACCTGTATTAGTAGGAAGACCTTGGGCTAAGATACAGAGAAATAGAAAAACTAATGAGATGCTTGACCATGATGGAAACGCAGATCCGAGAATTCTCCTAGCTCTTTCGACAGCTATCGGCTTAGCGCTTTGGGAAGGAGAGCGATGAGAGATTTTCTAACAGATAAGTTTGATAAAGATATTAGAGAGCTTCGTAAAGCTGAAAAAGAAGAGAAAAAAGCCGAACGTGCCTCCGAAAAGTTAGAGCGCCAAGCCGCTAAGGTAACTGGCGGCCAGATAGAAGAACGGGTGCAAAAACCTAAACTCTCTTTAAAAAACTCACTTAGTAAACTAAATAATATCGAACTCGGTAAAAAGAAAAAGAAAAAGGCAAAAGGTAGATATCTACCCGAAGGCCTAGTACCTGTACTAACCTCTTTCGATTTTCTCTCTGGTTCATTTGAAAAAGCTAAGAAAACTAGAATTTTCAATACCTCAGTTTCTGGTTTAGTAGCGGCAACCTTGATCGTAGTAGGAGCTCAAACAACCATGGCTAAAATCTCAGCAGATTCAGATACTCGAACAATTAAGCAATTAAAAGAAGAACAATCATCTCTAAATGCAGCAGTAAAATCTGACCCTAATGCAGTACAGTACCCTCAGGCAGAGTTAAACTCATTTGTCGCCGAGCACTCAGCTATTATACAAGATCTTTTAAAGGAAGAACCAGATATACGTATCCTAATCTCTGATCTTCGAAGTCTAGCCCCCACAGGTTTAGAGATAACAGGAGTATTCTTCACCTCTCCTGAAAACAAGCCAGTAGCGCCAGATGAAAAAGCTAAGGCAGCTGATAAAAAATCAGCACCTGTTACCTTAGGAGCTATTCAGATCACCGCCTCAGCCGCGCAGTACGATCTCGTGGCCCAGTGGGTCAAACTAATCTCTCAAATGACCTACTTAAAAGAAACTAAAACCACATGGGCTGGAATACCCGGTGATGCTTCTACTGTAACCATTACCACTAAAGCGATCTTATCAACCGATATCGCCTCAGAAAGAACCAAACAGGTTAAAGATGTTGACGGTATAGATAAAGAAGGAAACTTTAGACCTGAGGTTATACCTGAGTTTTTAAGAAGAGTTTACTCACAAGTTCAAGAAGGAAGAGTGGTGACCAATGGCTAAAAAATCTATAAAGATGCCTATAAACAAGGCAACCGGTTTATTCCTACTCATAGGAGTGGTAGCAATTGCCGGTTTACAGTTAGGTATTGCTAGACCAGCTAAGCAGCTTAAAGAAGATACTAAAAAAGAACTTGTAATTCTAAATAAAGAAGTTGCCTTACTACAAGCCAGAACCACATTACTTTCTTCAGGCAGAGAAGATCCTTTGCTAGCAATTCAGCAAAGAGCTCAAACTCTCTCTGAGTATCTACCTAATGAAGTAGATATAACATTATTTGCAACAGTTCTGCCACAGCTAGCGCAAAACCGAAACGTAATTATTACTTTTAACGTAAATGAGACCACCGAGATAAGCAAAGCTCCAGGCGCTAACTTTATCCCTATATCAATTATTGCCACAGGAGCTTTCGATGCGTTAGCTGGGTTAATCGATGATATAGCACAGTTAGATAAACTAGCAACATTGTTTAACCCAAAAATAGAAAAATCTAAAGCCACTATTGCTGTTGACGCCGCTCCGACAGAGGTTCAATTCATCCTAACCGCCGAACTTAGAGCCTGGTACAGTACAACATCTATCCTTCCAGAAGCACCCTCAGTTCAACCTAAGAAAGAATCAACGCCAACTGAAGAAACCACTGAGCCTTCTCAGCCCGCTTCAGAAGCTGACATCAATGAAGCCTACGCAATCATTGAGAAAGCAACAAATACAGCGTTACTAGATACAGGCCGCACTCTACTTAAAGACAGCGATTTCGCCGACATCGACATGGATAGCAAAACTCCAGGGTTCCAACCAGTAATCGGGGAAGGTCCTTGGCGCTTTATCTCTAAAAATGGGGTAGTTTTTCTAATTGATCCTGATAAGGGAAGACTCTCTCAAGCATAATAAAAACTTCGAGTGCACTCGAAATAGAAGCAACCCCGCGCACAAACCCCACCCGTACGCGGGGTTGTCTATTTCAACTTATAGCCTTGCAACAACAGTAATTAGCATAGCACATTTGTGCCCCCAAAAAGAAAGGAACGGATATGTCCGAATATTCAAATCAAGAAGATCTGGGCTGGGAATTCTATGAAGAAACCCAATCCGTAAGCAAAACATCAGCTAATAACATCTCTAATCAAATATTAGAGGCGCTACGCGATGTACTGGCTAGTCTTCACAAAAAACCAACTTCAGATGCATTGTTAATCATTCAAGATATTACAATGGCGCAAAGAGTTCGTTTAGAGTTACCTAAAAAGGTTAACTTAATCTATGACGGTGTGTTAGAGGTTTTAGAGATCGAATGTTCCAATAACGAACTTGGCACACTAGATTTAAACCATCTTCCACTTATGGATTCATACGCAAAAAATGTGAAAGCTGAACTCAAGGCAATTTCAAATAAAGTTGGTCAAGTAAAGTCACAAGCGGCTTTTTCGACCTGGCACGCCCTACGGGAAAAAGTGCAACGCACTAGATCTAAAAGAGCAGTTGAGGATTTACTAGAAGCGCACGATAGACAAGATACAGTTGAAAAACTTCTGGAAAAATATCGTGAGGTTATAGTTGAACCGCCTACAGCCAAAAAATCATTATCTGAAAGACGAGAACTTAAAACAGCAAGGCAGGTAGCTTCTGAGCAAAAGGCACTAATGGCCTCGACTCCTAAGATATCTTACTCATCTGGGTACCGAACTCTAGATATAGCGTTCACTGGAAAAGGAGAACCATTAGGTTTTCTAAGACCAGGAGAGCAAGCTGTAGTAGCAGGTATGACTGGTACCGGTAAGTCATCGTTTTCCTACGGACTAGTAACTGGCTTTGCGCAAGATCTCCATAACTGGGGTTTACCTGACGCTAAAGTTTTATGGTGGCATACCGAAGAAGAATCAGCCGATAAGGTGCACGCTGCAGGACTAGATGAAGGTCAAAGATACCATCACCTCGCGCAAAATGTAATTATCGATGATATCGGAACAAGTCGTAGACGAATTGTTGAAGGTCTATATATACTCACCCAAGATGCTGAGAAACGTTCAAAGCAAACCGGTCAGTTAATTACAAGATACCTTCCACACATCGGTCTTCTGGACTATATCCAGGCTGTTACCTCCGATAAAGCCCAGGACCCTGTAAAAGAGTCCATCATCACAGCAGAACTAATCCTGCGAGGTTTGCAGGCTTGGGACTTTGATGAAATGGCTAAGTGGAGTGGTGTTTCCTATCAAGAGTTTACTGGCGAACCAGTACCTCATGGCATGGAAAATCACCGCATGGCAGTAGTAACCTTCGCCCAGCTTAACAAGCAAGATGACCGCTTAATGAGTTATAAGAAAAACTCCCAGAAAGATCACCCTCTGACAGAATTTGCACTAGAAGATACTAGGGCACTTCCTGGATGGAAAGATCCAAATGGTAACGGTTGGCTTTGGGAAGTCAAAGAAGGAGACCAAAGAGTGCTTCGACAGAACGCAATCTCAGGTTCCTCTGTAATTCTAAAGAACGCTACAATCATCCTATTCTTGCATCGCTCACGGCCGTATAACAACCCGTTAGTGAAGAAAAATGATGGATCTTCACATCTTGAAGATGTTAGAGCTCGCTTGATTCCAGATAAGACTCGAACAGGTACCTCTCTAAAACATATTCCCATGGAGTTTGATATTGATGAGGAGGGCTTTCGAGCCCGTTACTACGACCGAGGTGCTGAACTTGCTATAGAGCAAGGCCGATTCAAGCCTGATGATAGCTGGCAAAAACCAGGTGACCCTATCCTACCAAAGAGATCTCGTCCGAGACCTTTTGCAGGAGTACGTTACTAATACTAATAAAAAGAGGTGGGGTAATACCCACCTCTTTTTTTGTAACTAATGATTAATAAGGAGAAAAAATAAAATTTACAAAACTGGGAGTAGGTCAACGGCCTCTACTGTCAAAGAAGAAAACCTTCTTACTTTTCGATCTCTCCACTTAGCGTGGTTGACTTTGAAGGTGAACAATCGCGCTGCTTCAAACTCACCAACAGTACCACCTAATAACTCATCGTACTCATTTGACCCTTTAAGTAAAATCGCTAAAACGGTACTATCACCTTCTTGTGAAAAAGTAGCTCTATCACCGCAGTAACTTTTTAATTTAACTAAGTCGATAACATCATCAAGTAATATCTCAACGATATCGCCTAAAGCATTATCTTCTACTAAAATACTTAATAGCTCAACTAAATCTTTCTTGCTACCTTTTCTAGTATCTTGATTATGTTGAATCAATGATCTTTTAAAAAATGATGTTCCTGAAATAGTATTCGCTAAATGGTAGTATCTTTCTAGCTGGGAGAACCTATCAGTTGAATCAAACTTTGCAAGATCAAGCATTACGTTTCCCTTAGCATCAGCGACATCATCAAAATTGATTCCTTTTTGTAAAGAAAAACCATTCACAATCGCCCCTGGGATTAAGATATTATCTAGTTTATTCATAATTAGCGACCCCCTTCTTGCAAATCGTTAAACTCATTTTTCAAGACAGTGAACTCTTCAAAAAGTTCCTCAACCGAAACCGCTCCGACTACTCTTCGAACCTCTTCTCCATTTACGAAAAAAACAAAACAAGGTAGAGTAATCACATCTAACCGGTCTGCGTGATATGGGTCTAAATCGGTATCAACATAACAAATCGCCAACTCTTCAGTTTTTCCTTTCAAACGCTCTAGGATTAATTGCGAAGGCACGGACCAGCTCGAGCCGAACATCACCATCGACGCTCCCTTAAACTTCTTAACCTTCTCAAAGCTACTTCCTAGTATATTAGTATTCATACTAACAAATATAGTGGGCTAGGTCACAAAAAGAGGTCCTTTTTGGAACTATTTGTCGGAATTGACCAAAAAAGACCCTAAAAACCTCCGAAATCCTAAAATTTTAGGTAAAAATACCTTAAAGTTGCTAAAGATGGTAAGCAAAAACCCTATTAAGTGATATAAGAACTCAATAGGGCTAGAGGGCCTGATAAAAAAGTTTATGAAGAAAAGGTGTCAAGCGGCGCAACGCCGCTAACTACTCTAGAAATACCCGATCGATAGCATAACAACCCTTAGCCGTACAGCTTATCTCTGAGTAGGTGCCGTCAGACATAGTAACAATAGTAACATCGTCCCAAACATGTGCTCGTGAGGAACTACCTAAGCAGACGCTATCTGACTTAACATTAAATTTGCCTCCCATAAAGCCTCCTGGTAATAGTAGAAATTAAATAAAATTTCTACTATAAACCTTAAGAGTTGAAGAAGAAAACAAAATACTTAAGTAATTTATCTTCACCAAACGACTCTACAGAGATAGTAAAAAAATGCTTTAGTAATTAAAAGTGATTAAATCAAGAACAATTAATTTAGTACAATTAGAGTGAGTTGACAAAGGAAAAAATAAACGCCCCACCAAGTTAATGGTAGGGCGTTTATTAGATTACTTATTTAGAGCTCTGCGACTAAATCGTCGGTCAAGCTTCTCAGCACTTGGTAGACGTAAACCAGGTTTACGAGTTTCGCCAAAGCGGTTAATCCAATCACGGATTTCAAGTTGAGCCTGAACATCATCTTCGTTATAAGCGATGATACGGTTCTGGAACTCTTCTCGTACCTCTGGGGACTCATTACCATGGGCTTCTTTATACCAAGCGATTGAATTATCTCCGCCAGGAGCTTCATCGCGCCATAAAAAGCCTACATAACCAGCTAGCTTCTTCAACGTTTTCTCCTCTGTAGGCCAGATGAGTTGTTTTGAAACGATAGGATATAGATCAACCCAGTAATCAGATTCCAAGAAAGCTTGAACATCTTCTACTGAAGGTATGTTAGCTTTGCCAGCATGACGCTTAGCAAGATCTAAAAATGCCTGATCTTCGTGACGGGTGTAGTGAAATACCCGCAATCCATACTTGTTAGCTTTGGAGTAAGCTATCATACCTTGGATATAAGTCCAGAAATCTGCAAAGACTTTAGCCTCTGCATCTTCTGTTCCCTCCCAAGTTACGAATGAGTGCATTTCGAAGCGAAGTTTTTCATCTCCTCCACGTTTACGATATCCACGAGCGCGAGCGCCAATTAGATAAACATGACCGTTAGAATCTTCAATGTCAACATCGATTTCAATCGCAGCTCTAGGAATTTGAACAAACTCAGTATTACGTGCACGGTGTGCCTTTTGAACTTTCATCACTCGGGCTTGATCGATAGCATCAGCTAAACGATTAACCTTGGTACCGAAGTACGCGGAAGTTTTAAAATCAAAAGCTGCGATATCTGAGTTTTTTACTACACCTGCTAATTCAAGAGCCTTTATAGCCTCATCGTTAGCACCATGATTTCGCAAAATAAGGTCAGCTTTATCACCTGAATTTGCTACTTGGGCCTCTGCAACTGCGCTACGAACATCAATATCGTAATCAATTGCAACGGCGGTGCGATAATCTAACCGAGCTAACGCTCCTACTGTACGTACACCATTTGCATAGTGTGGACGAGCCTTATCAGGAGTAATTCCTGGGATTAAGGTGATATGGTCAAGATCAAGTTTTAGCTCATCATGACATACCTCACGCCAAGGACAAGATTTACACTCATCCTTCCATTCAGGTCCCACAAGTGCAGCAACACTAGGATCAGTAGATCGAGTTCGAGCTCTACGAATAACCTCTATACGCCAGGCGTACTCAGTATCGTAAATCTCCTGTGAACTAAACTTACCAGATGTAGTATCAGGCATAGTGTGACTTCGACCTACCTCATCAAGATCTCTCCAAACAAGCACCTCTTCTTTGCCAATAACAGCAGCCCAGTAAGGTTCTTTATTTGAAACATCTTGTGCAAATCCAATCTCTTCCAAGATTCGACGGTAGTGTGCGAGCTGTAGGTTAGGTTTTAATTTAACATTCCCTGGACCGATATCTTTCGGTTCGCTCGATTCAAGCAACGGGTTATCAAAGGTTGAAACCTTCCATAATTTATTTTTAGAAGCGCCTTCTAAAGATTTGTGATGCTTAACATCACCTGGCGCCCAAGCCCAATTGCCGTCTTCTTTCTTATTAAGTCTAACAAGGAAGTCAGGTTCACCAACTCTTGGTAAAATTGATTCTTCTTCGTTTTCCTTAATTACTGGTAGACGTGCATTCCAAATAAGAACTACCTCACCAGGGTTACGCATAAACTCAAGAGTTTGCGCTTCACGCTTATTCTTCGATTCCTCTGTACGGTCACAATTGTCTACCATACCGATTTTATCTCCGAGCGCTAAACGCAACTTTTCGCCGATCTCACTTTCAAATACCTTACCGCCTTCCATAAGCGATTTAGATAAAGGAGTATCATCCACTTTTAAAGCTGGATCATAAGCAGGATCGTGATCATTAGATGCTCGCTTAGAGCACTGACCAGCAACATAACCACCTTGAGGTGGAACAAGAACTAGAAGTTCTTCTTTTATAACAGAGGTCATCTATCCTCACTTTCATTTGAATAAGATAGCGCTTTGCTATCTATATAGATATGATTAACTGTATGAGCAAAGAACCCAATACAAAACAATAAAACGCTTAACTGTCACAAAACATTACCTCCACACAGTAATAAGTATGTCAGAGTATCTCGAGAACCTAAACGAAAAGCAAAAAGAAGCTGTTCTCGCTGAAGACAATACACTCATTCTTATAGCAGGACCCGGATCAGGTAAAACCCGCGTATTAACCTGCAAAATCGCACATCTAAAAGCAAACAACACCCCTTCAGGTCAAATTTTAGCGGTTACCTTTACCAATAAAGCAGCTAAGGAGATGAAAGAACGCTTGCAACATATGCTAGGGGAAGAAGCGGTACGTTACATGTGGGTTAATACCTTTCATGCTGCCTGTGTAAAAATGCTAAGAGAGAACTATGACAAAATAGATTTAGCAAGACATTTCACCATCTATGACCAAAAAGATAGTACAGAGACCTTGAAAGAGGTTTTAAAAGAGATGGTTCAATCAGAGCTACCCGAAGATGAACTATTAAAAGAAATTCATTATATCCGAAAAGAAATTTCTACCGCAAAAAACGACTCTATGTCCGCCGAGGATTACTCCCACATTGTAGCCGATAACCAAGTTTACAGTGTCTGGAGACGTTATCAAGAAAAGTTAACCCAATCCAAGGCGCTAGATTTTGATGATATACTACTAAAAACCAAAGAACTGCTAGAGATTCCCGAAGTAAGACAAAGATATCGAAAAAAATTCAGTTACATACTAATCGATGAGTTTCAAGATACCAATAAAGTTCAGTACGATATCACTAAATTACTAAAAGGCGACGAACAAAAACTATGTGTGGTTGGGGATCTTGATCAAGCCATATACTCCTTCCGAGGGGCCAGACCTACTATCTTAGAAAACTTGGACCAAGATTTTAAAAATGCCCGCGTTATTACCTTAGATAGAAACTACCGCTCCACTAAATCAATTCTTAATTATGCAAAAGCAATTATAGAGGTAAACGAGAGCAAGTATAGAGCTGACCTATATACCGAAAATGAACTTGGAGATAAAGTACAACTCTATAAAACTGAAGATGATCAGGAAGAAGCCTATCATGCAGTAAAAAACCTGAATATGAAAAAAGATGGTAGTAAAGCTATTTTAGTCAGAACAAGAGCTCAAACCAGACTTTTTGAAAGAGAACTTACCAATCAAGGAACTCCTTATGAGGTAATCGGAGCCTTGAGATTTTCCGACAGAGCTATCATTAAAGATGCGCTCTCTTACTTGGAATTAATTCTCAACCCAGAGGACTACAAAGCGTTACAAAGATCAACTCAAAACCCGAAAAGAAAAATAGGACCTAAAGCACTTGAAGAATTGCAATCGCCATCAAAAAATGGTAATGATTTTATCAGTAAAATCAGCAACTACTCTGGCAAAAACAAGGGATTTTTTAGCTATCTAGAAGATCTCTCAGCGATACAAATCAAACTAGAAGACTCACTCTCAGCGGCGGTACAGTATATCGCCGAGTACGTAATTAAGGTAGATAAAAATAAAGTAACAGAAACTGATAACGCAGAACATTTAGAAGAACTTTATCGCTCTGCAAAATCCTACGAAGAGGAAAATAAAAGAGAAGATACCGTAGAAGAGTTAGGGGTTATTGTTAACCTACCTACAGAGTTAGCAATCCTAGATCAGTTAGCGGGTTACTTAGCAAATACTAAACTAAGTAGTTCTGGTGACAACTCGGAGGATAACCCTAATAAAATCACCCTGATAACCGCTCATGCCTCTAAGGGCAAAGAATTTGATCATGTTTGGGTTGCTGGGGTTGAGGAGAGCTTATATCCACATGTAAACTCAATTCATGACCCAAAAACTATCGAGGAAGAGCGTCGACTACTTTATGTAGCGGTTACCCGGGCAAGGAAAACATTGTCGCTTTCCTGTGCAAGTAGGCGCTTATTTTTCACTAAAGATAAAGGAGCGATGTACAAAAGCCCTGAACTCTCCGAGTTCATCCGAGAAATCCCCCGCGAATTATTCATAACTATCGGGGCAAAGAAAAGTAGATTAAACCCTAAAGAAGATGTAAAAAGAGAGAATAAATCATTTTTCCATACCTTAACAACTAAACCCACTTTTGATTTAACAAGCAGAGTTGAGGTAGTTAATCTCTTTGCGGGAGATGAGATCGAACATGCTACTCGAGGAAGAGGAAAGGTTATCTCTATAACAAATACCAGAGCCTTAGTACAGTTTGAAAACGATCCCACCACCACATTGCTCGAGATAACGAAATCCCCTCTAAAAAAGATGAATAAGTAAGCAATCTCCGAACAGTAACTTTCATGGAAACACAGCAATTCAATATCTTAAATCAAGTCCCACCCTTGGAAAACTCTCATCACGAACTTCGCGTAAAAGCCAGAGAGTTCGCTAAAAAGTATATTAAACCTGTAAGCCTTGAGCATGATATAAATCAAACTGTGCCCTGGGATGTACTTAAAGCTGCCGCTCGTGAGGGATTTTATACAGTAGATTTTTTTACCGAATTAGCCCTGGATCCTACAGGACTATCTGCTGCAGTAGTAGCAGAGGAGTTTGGCTACGCAGATGCCGGGATAGGTCTTACCTTACTTTATCCCGCCCTTCCTTTAACTACCCTTTACTTAACAGCCACCCCTAATCAGCTCCAAAAGATTTTACCGGGTATCTTAGGAGATGCAAACTCTCCTAAGATTATCTCTTTAGCAGCCTCAGAACCCGAGGCAGGCTCCGATGTCTCCGCATACAAAACTACCGCGGTTAAACAAAGCGATGGCACCTGGTTACTTAATGGGGTGAAACGTTGGGCAGGAAACGCCCCTGATGCAAGTATTATACTTATAGTTGCTTCACTAGACCCATCTTTAGGATCAAAGGCGCAACTTGTATTTATCCTAGATCCAAAATTAAAAGGAGTCACTATCGATAAGAGTATGGATAAATTAGGTTTAAGAGCAATGAAACATGCCGACATCATACTAAAAAACGTAGTATTGCCCGCAAGCTCCTTACTCGGAGATGAAACAAAACAATTAGCAAGGATATATGATCCAGAAAAACCCGCTCTCCCGGTCTCCATGCAAACCTTTACAGCTACACGAGCACTAGTCGCCGCGATGGCGGTAGGAGTGGCTGCCTCGGCAGTGGATGCAGCGGTTGAGTACGCAAAAAACCGCTCAACATTTTCTAAAGCAATCATAGAGCATCAACAAGTAGCTGCTGAAATCGCCGACATGATCACAAAGGTTCAAGCTGCAAGATCCTTAGTCTATAAAGCATGCCTAATGCAATCTCAACTAATACCTATGACGCAGCAAGAAGGTTCGCAAGCTAAACTCTTCGCCGCAAAAATGGTTATCGAGGTAACTTACTCTGCCCTTCAGATAGCTGGTGGACTGGGATTTACCCAAAATTTAGTATTAGAACAAAAATATCGAGATGCTCCTATCTTCGGAATATTTGAAGGAACCAACGAAATTCAAAAACTATTAATCACCTCAGCGGTAGCTGGAAAGAAGATTCGCTGATTTACAAAATCTGAAAAATCGACACAATATTAAGTATGTGGCTACGCAACCGAAATTATCAAGAAGAACTACAGTTATTTTTGGTAAGCACCATAGCAGTTACAACAGCATGGGTAATTGGCTCGCAATTTAATAAAATCGATGGATTAGTTGCAGCAATTATCACCATTGTTACCTTAAAAATATCATTACAGGCCTCCCTTTCTGAGGGTTTTATCCAATTAGTTGGTGCCAGTATAGGTGTAGCTACATCGTTAACGGCTATTTCGTTAATAGAGAATAAGACTCTCTCTGTGGCGGTAGTGACAGCGCTATCTTTTACTGCCGCAAAAGTTTTAAGATTAGGTGAAGCTGGAGTAATTAATATTGTAATCACCGCCTTGATTGTACTCGGTCCCGGATTACCCACAGAAAATGCTATGGATAGAACCTTTGGCACCTTGTTAGGAATTGCCACAGCTTTAGTATTTTCCTTTATCGCTCACCCAACCAACCCGGTAACTCGAACCAATGACCAAGTATCGAAAGTTATGCACAAAACCTCCCGCTTCATAACATCATTAGCTGAATCATTAAACAACAAACCAACCCAAAATACCTTCGCTCATTTTTTAAAAGAATCCAGAGTGCTTCATACTCAACTAAATTTTGTGAGAAATCAAGCAGAGGAAGCAGTACTCTACGCCAAGTGGTCTCCTCTAGCTCCTTCCAAAGCGGCCGAAGCGGCTTATATGCGTTTTACCGCCGCAGAACATATTCAGGTGCAAGTGCGTAATATCGCCCGTACCTTATATGATTACTCAAGCGAAATCAATGATAAAAATATTAGAACCGTCTTAGTATCGATACTGCACTCTACTGCGACAGTTCTTAACTCAGAAAAGCCTACTGTGAATGCTCTTTACCAACTAAAAAAAGAGATGCGCAGTAGTTATCTTTTTGCAAAAAAACTTGAAGGGAGAAAGATGATAACTACTATCACTATCTTAACCGCAGTTGAAAGAATTCACGACTCATTACAACTCGATAATCCCGCCATCACGCAAGTGCCTACACCTTTAAGTAGTACAACGCCTTATTCCGAGATGAAAAAGGCCTTTACCTTCAAAAAAGGAAAAGAAGATGCGAAGTAAAAACCC
>Ga0209550_10002843_pt1 | contig 16618 bp, 16 predicted proteins | sample LauGreSuBDMM15SN_2_FD_187567 | JGI IMG/M metagenome (GOLD analysis project Ga0209550, IMG submission 187567) | Freshwater lake microbial communities from Lake Michigan, USA - Su13.BD.MM15.SN (SPAdes) (version 5) | ecosystem: Environmental > Aquatic > Freshwater > Lake | place: Lake Michigan...
TTTATTTAATTGTACCATAACGCCATTAATAATATTATACCATAACGCCATTATTTATTTAATTGTACCATCACGCCATTATTTATTTAATTGTACCATAACACCATTATTTATTTAATTGTACCATAACGCCATTATTTATTTAATTGTACCATAACACCATTATTTATTTAATTGTACCATAACGCCATTATTTATTTAATTGTACCATCACGCCATTAATAATATTATACCATAACACCATTAATAATATTATACCATCACGCCATTATTATAATAAATTAAATATAGTTATTACTATTTTTAGTTTTAGTGCGAGTTATTTTTTTAGTTTTAATATTAGGTTTAATATCTGATTTTTCAATATTATTATTTATAATATCAGAAATAGTTATATCATCATCATTATCATTAATAAAATCATTATCGTCATCATAATTAATAACATAATCAGGTCGTGTTAATTTATTTAATGAGTTATTAATATAAGATTTACCATTTTTTGTTTTTATACTAATACTACAATGCATTGAATTTTTAACATTATTTAAATGAGTTATTAAAAATATTGTATTATAATAATTACCAATAAATTCAAAAAAATTATCAATATCATTTATTCTATCAACATCTAAGACTGAAATAGATTCATCAATGAATAAAGAATTACATTTAGGTAATTCTGTAATTTCAGTAATAATAATTTTAAATGCCAAATCAATTAAAAAAGATTCAGAACCAGAAATTGTTTTTAATGTACCTTCATTTGATTTAATTATAACATCTATAGATTTTTCATGATTAATAGTTAATAACACAGTTTTACCAACATCTAAAGAATTTTTTAATATATCATTTAATCTATTATTTATAAATGATATAGATTGTTCAAGTAAGAATAAACGTAATCCATCACTTGCAACAATATCAGATAAAACTTTATAAATGCCATAATCTTCAGAAATTTTATCATAATGTTGTATATTACGTTCTAATTCTTCTACTTTTATTTTTATTTTATCATTTTTATTTTTATATTTATTAATATCTTCCTGAATTTGTATTAATTCAGATTGCAATGGTATTATTTCTTTTTTAATTTTATCTATATTATCATTAATTATAATATTTTCATTTTGTTTAATAATATTTAAATTATATTTATCAATAGTTTCTTTCGTATTATCTAATTTATCATTAATTTCTTTATTTTTTATTTCCATTTCATAAATTATTTTATTATATTCTAATACAATTTTCTTTTGTTCTTGTAAATTATTATAATTATTTAATGGATCTTCATTAATATTATTAAGATCATTATTAATTTTTTCAATTTCATCATTAAGTTCAGAATTTTTTTTATTAATTAATTGATTAATCAAAATATTTTCTTTATCTTGTTTTAAAATTTCTATTATTGATAATGTCGATTTTATTTTAGTATTAATTTCATCTAATAATATTAAATTATTATTATATTTATATTCTTGTTCTAATAATAAATCATAATTATATATATTATTAATTTTAAAATTACATATATCATCATCTATTTGAATAATTTCTTCATTAAGTGTTTCAATATTTTCTATAATTTCAATATTTTTATTAATTATTGCCAATTGTTCTAATAATTGAGTTTTATTATTATTTAATTTATTAAATTGTTCATTAATTAATAACATATTTCTATATTTAATTACAATTTCATGATTATCCTGATTATCTTTTTTTAAAATTACATTAATTGTTGAAATAACTTTATCAACTAATAAAATCATTTCTTGTTTATTTGTTGATAAATTTATTTTTTCTTTTAATTTAATCAATGTTTTATCTAATATATTTTCTTTATTCTTCATAAAATCATTATATTCACTAATTATATTATCTTTCAATTTAATTAATTCATTATTTTCCAACTGAGTTATATCTTTATTTAATAATTTAATTTCTTTTTTTATTTTTTTCAATTTGATATTTTCATTTTCTCTTTCTACATTTTCATTTTCTAAATCTTCTAATAAATCTTCTAATAATTTCTGTTTTGCCAATTTTTTTAATATCATATTATTTTTTTCAGATTGCAAAATATCTAAATGTTTATTATTTTCTATTTTAATGTGATCTGTTTGTTGTATTAAATTATATGAACTATTTTCTTCTGTTAAAGAATTGATATCTTTATAATATGTGCTAATAATATCATTATTTAGATTTATTTGTTGATCAATATCAGAATCATTATAATTATTAACAATATTTTTAAAAACATTATGTTGTTTTTCATCAGTCAATATTTTTATTTTATTAATTAACTCAGTCTGATTAATTTTTTTATTTTGAATAAATATATCATAATCATTAATAATTGTTTTTTCATTATCTAATATTTTATTATTTATTTTTTCCAAATATAATTTTTTTATATTATTCATTTCAAAAATATTTTGATTTAATTCAGTTGTATATTCTTTTGATTTTAATATTAAATCATTAATTTTTGTTTGTAATATAGTTATATCTAATATTTCATCTTTTGATAATTTTTTAATTAAATGTTCAATTTCATTATATTTATTATTAATTTTTGTTTGTGTATTAATTAATTGAGTATCTAATTTTGATAATATAATCTCATTTATATTTTCTAATTCTTTATTATATTGTTCTAAAAATTTTGTTTTAATTTTATCTAAATCTTCTTCTATATTATCATGATTGATAATGTCTTTTAATTTTTTATTTGTTGTATATTGATCTACTATTTCACATATATTCACAATATTTTCTAAATATTTTTCTCTATCTTTATTTAAATCTTGATATTGTAATTTTATAATTTGTGATATATCATTAAAATATCCTATTTGTAAAATGTCAGAAAAAATGTTTATTTTTTCAACATTTGTTTTAGATCTAAATGTTTTATTATTTCCTTGAAGTAACACAGATGTTGTTAAAAAATGTTCATATGTTCCAACAATAGACTGAATATCTTTTTCTGTGTTAGTTTTAATTAATGATCTTGAAGTTAAAATATATGTTTTTCCATATAATACAAATTTTTTATTATTATCAATTTCAGATTCATTTTCTGGAATTCTTAATTCATAAAATTTTAATCTATTTTTATTCCAAGATTTATTTTTCTCACGTTTACATATTCTTTCTATTAAATAATATATTCCTCCTGATTCAATTAATAACATTCCCATTGCTTCAGTACTATTTAAATTTATTAAATCTTTTGGATTCCGTGATGATGACATTGGATCTCTCCCTGATCTTGAAAATAACATATAACATAAAATATCAATAATTAAAGATTTACCAGTTGAATTTTTACCAAAAAACCCTATTAAACTTTCATTATTTATTGTATTATCTATAAAATTTATTTCATTTCCAGTCCCAAAACTAAAAAAATTATCAAATTTCAACCATACTAATTTCCAATCTAAATTTTCATATTTTGTTTCATTTTTATTATATTTTAATTTCAAATTAAATAATATTGACATAATTTTATTTAATATTGTATCATTTTTTACTATTTTTGGATATCTTTTTGTTATAAATTCTTTCGTCATATTATCTATTCTACTTGTATCTTTTAAAACTGTCACATCATTTATATTTTTTTCATTATCTTTTAATATTTTTTCTTCTGTACTTCCTGGCAATACTGTTTTTATTTTTTCCTGAAATTTTATTTTAATATTACTATAAATATTATGTATCTCTTTTTTTATTAAGTTTATTTCTTTTTCTGACATTTTATTTATTAATAATGTCAAATTCCCTTTTTTCATTCTTTCTAATTTTTTTATTATCAATTCTATTGATAATTTATCTTTTAATTCATTCATTTTATCTTCTCTATTATCTTGTAAATCTTCTATTGCTAATTTTCCAAAACTATATTCATTTTCTATAATTTGATGTTTTGACTCTCCTGTTTCTATATTCCATTCTACATAACCATGATGAATATCTGTTTCACTTCTATTTTGACTAATTAAACTTCCCGCATAACATGCACGTTTATTATCATCTAAATATTGAAATTTATGAATATCTCCTAATAAATAATAATCATATGTTCCAAATAAATTTATTGATGTTTCACAATCTGTATAATACTCATAATTTGGATTTAATGTTTTTGCACCCTTTATTTCACCATGATATAATACTATTCTTTTTATTTTATCTTCATTATAATTTATTTCTATATTCTTTATTTTCTCATCTAATTTTTCACGTGTCATTATATAACCATCTTTTATTGAACTTACACCAAATATTATATTATTATAAATATATGCTCCTGAATCTATTAAATAATGTATATTATATAATGGTCTATCTTCTAATATTGCTGTAATTGTATCTATATGATCACTTTCTTCAATTAAATCATGATTACCTGCAATTAATATAACTGGAAATATTAATGATAATTTTTTTATAAAATTCCATGTAAACATTATTGTATTTGGATCTAATTCATTCTTTTTTTCTAATATATCTCCACATATTACTATTAATGTATTTGGATTTTCTAATTTATAATTTTCTAAATTTTCATATAATTTCTCAAACACTAAACTATATTCATAATGTCTTTTTGATAAACGTATATGAATATCTGCCAAATGAATTATATGATCTATTATAACTCCATCATTATTTAATGTTTTCAATTGTACATTTGCTTTATTCTCATAATTCTTTTCCAAATCTTTCTTTATTTTTCTTATTTCTGTTATTTCAATTTCTTCTGATTTATTATTTACAATACTATCTTCTGAATCATCTTCTGAAACAGCTTCTATTAATATATTTTTTTTATCTTGTTTTTCTTTAAATTCTTCTTCTCTATCTTTTATTTTTTTCATTCTTATTTCTAATTCTAATATTTCATTTTCAATTACTTCTATATCTTCTTTTTTGTTATTTTCATACTTTTCTGTTAATAATTTTATTTTTGTTATTTTTTCTTTCCCTTTATTATTTAATACTATTTCTTCTTTCTCTTCTATATATTCTTCATTTTTCTTAATATCTGTCTTTTTTAAATCTGTTTTACTTTTCTTTAATTTTGATATTTCTAATAATATATTTTTTTTTTCTAATGTTATTTCTTCTTTCTCTTTCTTTAATTTTCTTTTATTTTCTTCTTCTTCTCGTTTTTTTATTTCCTTCGAACTTTTAAACATTTCTTATTTATATATATTTATCCCCCTTTTACCTTTAAACTAATAATTTCAACTTTTTTAATTAAAAACGTTGAAATTATAAAATAATAAAATAATTAATCAAAAATAACATAAAAATGTGTAATAATATATTTTGTATCTCCATTTTTAATTATTTTTTTTTTATTTGTAATTATTCCACCATTCTCTTTTATTAAATGTCTTAATATACTTAACCATTTTTTTGATTCTTCTGTTGATTTACGAAAACAAAACCAATTACTTACTACATAATATTTCTTTATTTCTTTTTCCATATTACATATCCTATCTTTTTTATTATCATTTATATCTTCTAATGTAAAATAATGTTTCTTATCATCTATTTCTAATATATTTAATAACTTATCTAATATTTCTTTTCTTTCTTTTACATATTTATCTAATTTTTTTGACATTAATATAATTACTATTTATATTCATTTATTATTTATATATTGCCATTTCAATTATTTTATTATAAAATAACTAATAATTATTCACATTTTGTATAAATTTCATTCTATTACTCTTATCTAAACCAGAATAAAATTTAATGAAATTTTGTTGTAATAATTTAAACTTATCCTCTATATATGTCACTTCATGACGTTTTAATTTTTTAAATTCTTTATCATACATATCTACACAAAACTGTTCAAATGTAATATTAAATATATATCCTGGGATCTTATCCATAAAATTATTTATTTCTTCCATTTTTATTATATCTATCTTAAACTTAATTAATCAAATAATTATATTTTCAATATTTTATTTTTATATATTATTAATTATAAATTGTGATACAAGGCGATGATACCATATTTTATATATTATACCATCGCCTTGTCTCACTAAATACTCATATCACTTATATTTCACTACTATTTATTACTACTATAATTTATAATACATTAATTTATTTGATGACATTAATCCTAAATTTAACATTATTGCAAATTCCATATATATATAACTAAATAATTCACACTCTTCATACTTTATTTTATTTATAAATTTGTTTATTGATTCATTTAGCATTTTTTTATATAATAATTTAATTTTTTCTTTCTTACTTTCTATATATTCTTCTGTCTTTCTCCTTTTCTTTAATACATAATCCATCATCATTAATATTTCTTCTATATTTATATTCATTGTCTTTAATCCTGTTATTATCTCTCTATTTGATCTCACTATTTGATCATTCTCTTTATCTACATATCTAAATCCATATTTATAATAATATGGCTCACCTGATGTTAATGTATTTGCTATATTTAATTTAAAACTTGTTTGTGTTCCTTTACATGTATGAGTTGATGTATCTGATAAATTTATATATTCCATACCCATTTTCTTACTTATTTTTATTATTATCTTTATTATTTGAGATATGACTGATCCTGTTACTTGTTTTTTTAAACATGTTATATCTGATAATAAATCATGTATTGTCGCTATTTTTTTCTCTTTATCTAATATTATTATTCCACATGTAATTTGTGAATTTATATTTACTATCATTAATTCTATCTCTGAACTTGATATTTTATCTATTTGAATATTTACTATATCTTTATATTTTTCCACTATTTCTTCTATATTCCCTCCTAATAATATATTTGTTTTATTTATTATTTGAATTGGTTTGTTTGTATTATATTCAAATACTTTTCCAAATGTATACTTTCTTACTTTCATAAACATATCCTTGAAATTCTCATATCCCCAATAACGAGATCTAAATACTTCCATATTATTTATTTAATAGATTTTATTTAATTATAATATTAATTAAATAAAATTGTAACAATAAATAAAGACCAGGCGATGGGATAATATTTAAAATATGGTATCATCGCCTTGTCTTTATTTATTATATTAATCCTAACACTTTCACTATAATACATTAATCCTAAATTTAACATTAATCTTAAATCTATATTTAATTTAAAACTTGTTTGTGTATTCTGATAAATTATATACCTTACGTAGTAGAATTAGTCATATTCAAGAGTATTATTTTTAATACTATATAAATATATAAATATATAATAATATTATTTTATTAATGACTGATAATAAAAAAATTAAAAAAATTATTAAACAAAAAATTAACTTGATCAAAGATTCTGTCTTTGATGAAATCTTTAATTCTGATTTTAATTTCTCTAATGATACTTCTTTTGATATTACTGCTGAAAATATTTTTAATCAATTTGAAATTGAATTTATTGACTGGTTTATTATTAATTATAATAATACTGAACTTTATTCTTCTTTCTTTGAATATCTTAATAATAAATATCTTGCCACACAATTTGACACTTTTCCTTCTTCTAGAAAAGTTAAAGAATATAGAAAAACTATTATAACTATTTTAGATTCATCTTTTTTTAATTAAACTTCATTTAAATATAATATAATAAATACAATTTTTTTAATCTTTATAAACATTTTACTTGAAATAAAATTTTTTTATTATATTATATTATATTATATATGACAACTAAAGATAAATATCTATTAAAATATTTAAAATATAAAAATAAATATTTTAATCTTAAAGGTAGTTCATTACCAACAAATATTAGTGTGGTTGATGGTATTTTAAATAATAATACTAAAAGACTCAAAGATCGTTTTGATCTATTACAAGTTGAAATTGTCACTAGTTATATGACTGAATTTATTGGTATGTATATGCAAAATATTGTTGATTTCTATAATAAAAAATTTAGAAATGATGTTCATGTTAGTGGTATTGTCCGTGAAGATAAATTTGAAGGTTTGGTCACTGGTGGAAAATTAAATAATTGTCTTGTTCCTGTCGGATTAGATTTTGTACATTGGTATTTTATTGATAATTTAAATCAATCACATAATCCTTATTCTTATAATATGCAAATTCTTAACTCTCATCAATTTTGTCAAACTCATGCACTCATTTTAGCCTTTTACCCAGAAAAACGAAATAAAACTGATTTAAAAAATGCTTATAATAATGTCATCAAAATTTGGACTGAAATATTAAATAATATCACTCCTAGTATTAAAGATCATAATGCTATTATACACACTCTACGTAATGCAAATATAAAAGATGAAACTTATTTTGATATTATTTGTAATTATTATCTTAAAGATCGTAATATTACAAATATTATTAATCTCATTAAATCTCCCATTGCACTAGATTTAGCTCCTAATTTCTCATAATTTATCCATATATTAATCTTGCAAAACTGTCCATTTTTCGAACAGTATATATAACTAGTTAAACAATCATAAATATTCAGCTTTTATCATATCTAATGTCCATTTTAAATTAAATAAACTCGTAAATTCAATTATATTTTCTTTAAATTTTTTACTATATTCACATTCTATTTCATGTTTAAAATGACTGATTATTTCTGTTCCAAATTTATTTTTTCCTTTACTTACATAAAACAGTTTACTTTTACATGCAATACAATCATATATTCATTTGCACTTATTATTTTCTCATTTTTTAATGCAATTAAGACCATTGGTAATAGTTATATTATATTTTTTAAATAAATAATAATTTAAAAAATTATATTTCAATATTTTCTAATAAAATATATTTTGTTTTTCTTACACCATTAAACATTTTTGTTGTTAATGTATAATTTATATTTTCATGTTTTAATAAATTTCTTATTAAACTCATATGTACTTTATCTAATTTTACTGTATTTTTATAAATCATCCATCCACTTACAATAAAATATCTTTTTATAATATCCTTCATTTCTATTATTTCTTTTTGTTTTTCTTCTGTAATATCATCTGCATAAAAAAATTTAATACCATTTTCTGTCTGAATATTTATTATTTTAAATAATTTGTCCATAATTTCTTTTCTTTCATTTGCATATTTTTCTATTTTTGTTTTATGTTTATCAACTGTATTTATTAATAGAATACTAGTATTAGATAAATCATTAATATCCATAATTATTATATATTAATACGATTATATTTAAATATTTTACATAAATATAATTATTCATTAATTTTTAATAATATACTAAATAAGTTTGGATGAGAATTATTTGTGATTAGTTAATATTGGGAGGAGAAGAGGAGAATTAAAGGGTTTGGAGGAGAAGTTGGAGGAGATTTATTTTGATTAAAATGGATTAGATAACTATAGGGAGGAGAAGAGGAGATTTTAAGGTATTTTTCAGAAAATTTTTCAAATTTCTGCATTAAAATTTTTTAATTTCAAATTTCTTATTCCTGTTGATTTTTTCTCATGAACTATAATATTATCACATACTTCATAATTTAATTTTACATTTTGTAAAAAATATCTATTTGATGGTATTTTCTCATCTGGATAGTTTTGATAAAACCAATCTTTAAATCTTTCATATAATCTTTGTGTATGACTATTTATTCCATCACATTTTTCTGTATTTTCATTCATAAACTCTAATATCTTATTTGTTTCAATTGTTATTTTATTTGTTAATTCTTCTATATTTATATTCTTTGGTAATCCATTTTCTTCATACTTATGATAATATTTTATTAATAACATCATAAAATATTGTTTTAATTCATTTATATTTAAATTATAATCTATTTTCTTCTCATTTTCTTTCTCTGGATTATCCACAAATTTTGTTGGAAATCCTATACACTTTAACCTCTTTCTATATGCTTCATCATCCTCATCTGCATCTGGAACTCTATTACATAATAATATCATCTTATAATCTACTTGATATTCTATCATTTCATTTGAATGATTATATCTTGCTTTTATTTTATCTCTTCCTGTTAACATCTTTATATATCCTGTATTTAATTTATCTCTTTTATCTATCTCTGAACCTATTATCACTCTTTTTTTCATTAAATCTAATATCATTACATCTGATGAATTTGCATCGCTCCTTGTTTTTGTTATTAATTTTGTATTAAATGATGAATAATAATCTCCAAATGTAACATCTAATAATTCTGTTAATTTCCCTTTCCCATTACGACCACAACCTATAAATATCACAAAATGTTGTAATAAATTTATTCCTATTATACATGTTGATAAATATGTTAATAAATACTCTCTCTGATCTTTATCTGGTTGTATTTCTTCTAAAAATATTTCTAATTTTTTCATCTTTTCTTCATCATATTCTAATGATTTTTCATTTATATAATTATATTTTACTGACATTGATATATAATCTTCTGGTTTTGTCTCTCTTAAACATTTCTTTTTTATATCATAAACACCATTTTCAAATCCCAATAAATAAACATTTCTATCTAATACATCTATTATATTATCATGATTATCTGTAAATATTTCTTCTGCCTCTTTTATTATATTTCCTTTAAATGATGTTGTTTTTAAATCTCCTATCAAACTGTCTATCTTCTTTATTTTAAATTTAAATTCTATACTTTCTTTTGATATCTTATCTTTTTTACTGTTTTCTTTTAATTTCTGTTTTGTCTGTTTATAATATTCCACAATCTCATTTGATATCTTTGTTCTCAATTTATTATTACATCTTTTCCATAATTTATTAAAATAATACCATTCCTTATTATTTGAATCATATCTAAATACATCTTTATATAAATAATGTAATATATTCGCTATGTCATATGCTTTTCCATTTGTACAATTTAATGTGTCTGTTAATAAATTATTCAATATATTATCATCTGTTACTTCTAATACTTCAATCTCTATATCTTCACCATCATTATTAATATTATAATTATTTATTGTTACATTAAACATATTGTTCAAATGCATTGATATATTTATATCATGATTATTTGGATATATTTTCCCAATACAACTACAATTCTTACATTTCATAATTATTCCTGATCTTGTTATTTCTAAATAATTTGACTTCTCTTCATGTTCACCATTATATATTGGACAATATTTATCATCTATATCTATATATATATAATTGTAATCATGACATATTTTATTTATTGATAAACTATTATTTGGAAACTCTTCTTTTACACTTATTATCGTCTTTATTACTTTTAAATCATTTAATTTCTCATAATTATCCTCCTTTGCAAAATAATATAATGTCCCTAATGTTATCCCATTTACTGGTAATTTCATTTTTAACCAAATCTTTTCACACTCTCCCTCTTTATATTTATTTGACCTTTTACTAAACTCTTTCCATAATTTTAAATAATTTTTTGATGTATTATATAAACTATATCCTATTTGTAACCAATTTTCATAATTATCTGCCCTTTTTTGATCTAATATTTCCATTAAAATATATCTTAACACTAATTCATTATCTGTTTTTGTTATTGTCTCTTTCAGTTTTTCTTCATCTATATCTTTATCTTTATTTATATATTCTAATGTTTCATCTATTTCTTCATCTGATATTAATCTATCTATAATTTCTTTTTCTTCATTTCTTATTGATAATATCTTTAATAACTCTTTTTTACTATAAATATTTTCTAATTTATTCATTTTATTATCATATATTATTTTTATTTTATAATTATTATCTACTATTTCTGGCTTATCTCCTCCATACATCACTAATCCATTTATTTGTATCACCCTTTCATCTATTATTTCATTTATTCCATTTTTACTTAATTTACTATAATCTTCTAACCATTTTAATTTATTTAGTATCAAATGTCTAATTACTTTTAATGTATTATATTTACAAATTATTTCTGGATATATTATATGTAAACCATCCTTATAATATTCATCTTTCTTATATACTCTATCTCTTTGTAATACAAATACTTTTTTATCACAATCTATAAATACAAAATCTAATTTTTCATTTATTATTTTTATTATTCTTTCTATCATTTCATCTGTTATATACCTTACATTTTCGCTATTTTTTATATCAATATCTATTATTAAACTACTTTTTTCATATAAATGTCTCTCTACTAAATAATACATCTTTGTTTTTTCTAATAATTCATAAAATATATCTATTTCACAATCTGCAATTTTATACTTTCCATTAGTTAATGATAAATGTGTATAATCATTTAATACTGTTTTATGATTGGCTAAAAAAATATTTAAACTAGTATTTGAATACACAGTTTTCATTATATATAATTAATATTTATATTTTATTTTTTACATAAAAACGCTTTATTATGTTTTTTATGTAAAAAACTAGATATTTTTTACATAAAAATAAATTTTACTAAAAAAATATACAAAAATCTCCTCTTCTCCTCCCTTTTATCACCTTATACATTTTCATTAAAATATATCTCCTCCAACTTCTCCTCCCAAATTTTTAATTCTCCTCTTCTCCTCCCTTTACTCATCTCTTATATTATCACACATTTAAAAAAAATAATATTGAAAACTAGGCGATGATACCATATTTTATATATTATACCATCGCCTTGTCTCACTAAATACTCACATAACTTATTTCTCACTACTATTTCTCACTTTCACTACTCTCCAATGTTTATTATTTTTTAACCAAAAATCAATTGATAATATTGTAATACCACTTCCAACCATAAATGAACCTAATATTACAGATGTTAAACTATATATTTTATTATTCATTATTTACCTATACCTTTTTATATTTATATATAAAATGATATCACTAAATTTTAAACTTTCACATTACACATATTGACTTTGTTAAAGGCTTGTTAATAGTAATATTAAATTTATCACTATTTCTTATTTTTCTTATATCATTTAATAATAATTTACTATGTTCATAAACTCCTTTATCTCCAAGTACACCATTCCCATCTGTATAATAATTATAATAATCTATTGTCCTCCATTTTAAAATAATATCCGTATTTGATATATTTTTTATTATATCTTTTTCATTTATTAAATCATATATATCTAACAAAATTTGTGTTTTTACATCTTCACTTATATTATTATCAATCTTAATATTCAGTATATGTGAAAAGTTACCATAAATATCAATATATTGTTTATAAAGAGTATTCATATACACCTATATCCTTACCTATATACTTATATTTAAATATACTCCTTTAATTATTAAATAAATAGAAAATCAGGCGATGACTCCATATTTTATATATTATACCATCGCCTGGTCTCACTAAATACACACATTAAAACTTATTTTTCACTATATACTATAATTTATAATACATTAAAAAGGGTAGTAATAGTAATACTACCCTTTTTAACATTTAAAAAAATATTATTATATAATATAAATAATGCCTGATTTTAATACAATTAACTTTGAAAAACACAAAATAATTGTTATTACAGATAATAATAATATTGTATGGTTTAATGCAAAACAAATATGTTTATCATTAGAATATAAACATAGTGCTAAAGCAATTTCTAATAATGTTGATTCTAATGATAAAATTCAATTAAAAAATATGAAGATTGATTTTGATATGCCTCAACAACCTGATTCAATATATATTAATGAATCTGGATTATATTCTTTATTAATTTCTTCAAAAAATAAAAAAGCTAAAAAATTTACAAAATGGATTACATCTGATGTTTTACCATCATTAAGAAAAAAAAATATCTTTTCTTCTTCTGAAGAAATAAACACATTACTTCAAAAAATAACTGATTTAGAAAATAAAAATAAATTACTTCAAAATGACCTTAAATTAGAAAAATTTCCTGATGGTGCTATGGTTTATGTTATTGAAGAATATGATACTGATAATAATGAATTATATTATAGAATTGGTAAAACTGATAATATGAATAAAAGAATTAGTGTTCATAATACACATTCTATTCATAATAAAAAAGTTGTACATTATGTTGAATTATCATGTCCATTACAATTAGAAACTTGTTTAAGATCAATGTTATATAATTATAGATATAAAAATAATAAAGATTATTATAAATGTTCATTTAATAAAATTAAAAAAGCCTTTGATAAATGTTTAGAAAGTATACAATGTGTTGAATCACAATCTGGTGGACATAATGAAAAAATATATATTATAACTTATTATGAAAATAAATTAAATTCCATTTATAATAATATTATTATTTCTAATATTGATTAACTTCATTCTAATACACATTTTTATAGAAAACCAGGCGATGACACCATATTTTATATATTATACCATCGCCTTGTCTCACTAAATACACACATTATAACTTATATTATTAATACTTATATAAAAATGTATTTATTAATATTATCATATATGGACATAAATAATCATAGTAATAATGATCAATTATATATTGATGGATCAAAAAAAAATATTGACACTTTTATACATAAAAAACAATATAAACAAGCATTTGGATTGTTAATTTTAGTACTTGAAAGACTTGAGAATAATCAAAAAATAGAATTTATTGATTATTATAGTAAAAATTTATCTAACTTTGGTTTTTTCAATAATTACATTTTCTCTTAAAATCTTCTAATGATATATTAAACCAAATCATAAAATTATCATTTTCACTTCTACATTTTGTATATATTTTATACTTTATATTATTTATATTATTTAACTTATTTAATACTACTGAATCATAAAATATTCTTACTTTTTTAATACTTTCATTACTCATTATATCATTACTTTTTTCTTCATATATTACTTCATTATTATTATATATTCTTATACCATACATTTCTAATCGTGTTATATATAAATCTTTATTCATTTTTACATTATATATTTATATTTTTTTAACTAATTTTATTCTTATATTATATTATATGATTAATATTATTCTCACTTTAATTGGATTATCTATTATTATTCCTATTGACGCAACATATCTATTTCTTAATAAAAACTTTTATACAAAAATTATTGATCAAAATGAAAAAATTAATTGGATTTATGCTATTGGCACTTGGTTACTTATTATTATTTCTATTCAATTACTTGTATTACCACAGGTTGCTAAAGACTTAACACAGGTCTCTTATACTCCTTTTATTAATGGATTATTTTTAGGCTTAGCTATGTATGGTGTTTATAATTTAACTTCTGCTACTTTATATCCTTCTAAATGGGATTATAAAATTATTATTGGTGATACTTTATGGGGAATGATTTTAACTGGGACATTAAGTTATATTTTGTATAAAATTAAAACAATAAATAAATATTAAATAAACTATTTTAATAAATTAATACTATAACCAATACTATATATAAATACAGATCCGAAATTACAAAAGTTAAACCATTTATTATTATTAAACCAAATGGCATTTTTCTATTTTCTAACAAATATTTATTTATTATTAATAATGATGTTGAACATAGAAAAACTGAACCGAACATACAAGAAGATAAAATAATAGATTTATACATTTTATTATTTATATATTTATATATTTATATTATTAATTATTATATAAATATATAAATATAGAGAGTTGGTCGTTATAATTGTGAATATACATTCCTAGATGATTTAAAAAATGATATTATTGGTAAATTACATGATTTTGCTATTATTGGTTTTAATTTTGAAAAACTAATTTATGAAGAAAGGAACTTACAAAAATTTAAAAATAAACATTTTAAATATAAAAAGATGTGTAATATAAAAAAATTATAACATTCCAAATGCTGTTTTAATCTCTATTTGTTTTATTGGTACTTCTACATATACTGTTTCTACACCTTCTTTAAAAACTCCATATGGTACTAATTTATATCCTTCTTTTGGTTTATACATAAAAATATTCTCATTTGGCTTTAAAACTATTTTCTTTAATTCACTATTATCCATTGTTATTTAATATATTACTTAGTATTTAATATAATTACTTTTCAATCTTTTTTATAAAAAAAAATAATTAACAAAACAAATAATATTATAATATTTTTTGTTTTATTAATACACCACGGTGTCAACCATTTTTATCCTGCCCCTGAACAGAACAAAATTTGATTGACTTACATAGATGTGTAATCTACATTCCTTTTCAGTGAAAATCTTAATATGATATGTGTCTCATACACGAACTAAAACTCCAGGGAAATTCTAGTAAGTATTTAAAACACATTTTAGTCTCACATCAGAAATCAATGAATGTCTTAACTAGATCGACAGAATGCGATGTGTTGGGAATACTAGTTTACCCCTCCTTTAAATTTCACTACGCTTACTGTGTTTAATCACAATAACCGATACATTTACAAATTGTTTTGACCAGTTTACTGTGCTGTCATTAAGACAATTGCAACTACTTATCGAGTCACATTTACACAGGCTTAGTTCTTGACAATCAGTAAACATATATTAATGACCATGTTAGTTTAATCATTAATTAGCGGGAATATTTCGTCATTTC
>Ga0209550_10002845_pt1 | contig 16614 bp, 15 predicted proteins | sample LauGreSuBDMM15SN_2_FD_187567 | JGI IMG/M metagenome (GOLD analysis project Ga0209550, IMG submission 187567) | Freshwater lake microbial communities from Lake Michigan, USA - Su13.BD.MM15.SN (SPAdes) (version 5) | ecosystem: Environmental > Aquatic > Freshwater > Lake | place: Lake Michigan...
GTCGTCAAAGGCCGCCTCGACCTTTTCGGTGGCCTTTATCAATTGCGCCAGCTCGAGTTGCGTGCGGTTCTGGGCGGCCAAAGCGGCCATGGACGGCTCCACGGCCTCGCGCGTTTGCTGCAGCGCCAGCAAGCTGATGCCACGCCCCTGAACGAACAGCGACATCGAGCGCCCCAGGGTTTCGTCGTTGGGCTGGTGTGCGGTTGAGCCTCCAAAGCGGCCCGGACGGGTGGACAGCAGCCGCTCTGCCTCCAGCACGCGCAGTGCCTCGCGCACGGAGCCACGGCTCAGGCCGGTTTGCGCGACCAATTCGCGCTCGGGCGGCAAAGATTCGCCATTGGCCAGTTCGCCCGACAGGATTTGCCGGCGAAGCTCATTGGCCAGCACGTCCGACGTCTTGGGCACGACGATGGGGGAGAGCTTGAGTGTATTCACGGGGTTTACGAAAACATTTTATGGTTTTATTATCAACAATGTCAATTATCGGACCATAGATGAACGATCTCTGCCTGGCTCGGCTTATGCCATCCTTCACGCCCCCCGAAGTTGGCGGTCTTTGAAGCCCCCCTGACAGTCCTCACAGGAGCATCCATGGACAGTCCTTCGAGCATCCAACTCAGCCGACCCGAGGGGCACCCGCATGTGCTGCTTATCACCATTGACAGGCCGCCCGTCAATGCGATGTCGCTGCAGGCCCACCGGGAACTGCTGGCCGCCCTGCGGTCGGTGGACAGCGACGAGGGCATCCGCTGCATCGTGCTCACGGGCGCAGGCAACCGTGCTTTTGTGGCCGGTGGCGACGTGGGCGAGCTCGGTGCCATGGACCCCGCCTCAGCGCTGGTCCGCACGCGTGTGATTCGCCAAGTCTTCGATGCCATCCGCCGCAACCCGGTTCCGGTGATAGGCGCGATCAATGGGCATGCGCTGGGCAGCGGCCTGGTCATGGTGTCGCAATGCGACATCGTGATCGCGGCCGACACCGCCAGCTTTGGACTGCCCGAAATCAATGCCGGTGTGATGGGCGGCACCAAGCATCTGGCGCGCATCGTCCCTGAAAAGGTGATGCGCTGGATGGCCCTGACCGGCAACCGGGTGGACGCCAACTACCTGCACCGGCTCGGTGTGGTTCAGCAGGTGGTGCCCCAGGAGCAGGTCCTGGCTGCGGCTTTGGTGGCTGCAGCTGAGATTTGCGCCCGCAGCCCGGCCAGTGTGCGGCTCATGAAGGAGGTCATCAATCTGACGGAGTCCATGAACCTCGATGACGGCTACCACGTGGAAACCTATGCCACGGCCATCATCAAGACCCACCCTGATTCCATGGAGGCGGCCCGCGCCTTCAAGGAAAAGCGCCAGCCGGTCTTTGGAAAAAAGGACGGGCCAGCCGGTGTGTGAGCAAGCTCAAGGCCCAGCTGCGCCCCTGCGCTGCGCGGCCGTGTTCCAGATAGTTGCCCAGTTGTGAGCGAAGCATTCAATTTTTTAGGAGACAAAGATGAAGATTTTCATGAAGGCCGCCCTGACGGCCACCACCTTGTGCCTGAGCGCAGCGGGCTTGGCGCAGGACGCTTTTCCGGTCCGCGCGGTCACCATCGTCGTGCCCTTTGGCGCTGGCAGTGGCACCGACGTGGGCACGCGGCTGCTGAGCCAAAAGCTCGCTGAGGGCCTGGGACAGGCTGTCATCGTTGACAACAAGCCAGGCGCCAACGGCTCCATTGCGGCCGAGTTTGTTGCCAAGGCGCGGCCAGACGGCTACACCTTGCTGATGGGAACCAATTCGACCCACGGCGCCAACCCGGCGCTGTTCAGGTCCATCCGCTATGACCCCGTTCGAGACTTCGAGCCGGTCAACCGAGTGGCGATTTTCACCAGCATCGTGGTCACCAATCCGCAGCTTCCCGCCAAGACCATGCGCGAGCTGATCACGCTGGGCAAAACGCGTGAGCTGTCGCTGGCCACGGGCAACGCCAGCGGGGTGGTGCAAAGCGAAACCTTGGCGCGCGAGGTGGGCTGGAAGCTGCTGCGGGTGCCTTTTAAGAGCAACCCGCCGGCCATGACCGAGGTGGTTGCCGGTCGGGTGGACATGATGTTCACCGACATTGCGTCGGCTTCGGGCCAATTGAAAGCGGGTACCCTGCGGCCGCTGGCCGTGACCTCGCTGCAGCGCAGCACGCTCATGCCCGATCTGCCCACCATTGCAGAGAGTGGGGTGCCGGGCTACGACCTGTCAGGCTGGATCTCCCTGTTTGCGCCGGCCGGCACGCCCGCTGCGGTGGTCGAGAGGCTGAACGCTGAAATTGCCAAAGCCTTGCAGCATCCCGATGTGCGCGGCCGCCTGCTTGACCTCGGTGCCGACCCTTCGCCCATGCCAGTGGCGCAGTTCAAGACTTGGTCCCTGGGCGAAGTAAGCAAGTGGACGCGCCTGGTCAAGGAGGCCGGCATCCAGCCCGAGTGAGTCTGGGCAGTCTTTAGTGCACCGAAAGAGGAAAAAATGGATTTCAATTTCACCGAAGAGCAGCGCATGTGGCGCGAAACCGTCAACGCCTTCATGGAAAAGGAAGTCGGTCGCGAATACACCCGCGCGCATGACGCCAGCCGCGAGTTCCCCTGGGAGGTGTACCGCAAGATGGGGCAACTCGGCTGGCTGGGCCTGCTGCTGCCCGAGGAAGACGGTGGGGCCGAGGCAGACCCCGTCATGTTCGCCATCTTCTGTGAAGCGATTGCCAAGTACAGCCTGGACACAGCCGCCTGCATCATGACCTCGATGTTCACCGCCACGAACATCTCGGCCCACGGCACGGCGGCGCAAAAGGCCCAGTACCTGCCGCTGTTTCTCAAGGGCGAGCGCACCTTTTCCATTTCTATCTCGGAGCCGCAGTCGGGCTCGGACGCAGCCAACGCCAAGACCAAGGCCGTGCTCGACGGAGACGAATGGGTGCTCAACGGCAACAAGACTTGGTGCTCAGGCGCGCACATTCCCGGCACCCTGATCGTGCTGATGGCCCGCACCGGTGAAGAGCGCTACAAGGGCCTGAGCCTTTTTCTGCTGCCCAATGACGCGCCAGGGCTGACCATCACCAAGCTCAACACCATCGTGCGCCGCAGCCTGGGCACCACGCAGCTTTACCTGGACAACGTGCGCTTGCCCAAGGAAAACCTGCTTGGTGAAGTCGGCCAGGGCTGGGCCTACATTGGCGAGCACCTCGAGCACGAGCGGCTGAGCCTGGCCGCCTCCTATGTCGGCAACGCGCAGACCGCGCTGGACGACACCTTGCGCTACACCAAAGACCGCAAGGCCTTTGGCCGGTCCCTCTCGGACTTTCAGGTGCTCAAGCACAGGATGGCCGAAGACGCCACCCAGATCGAGGCCGCGCGCTTGCTGACCTACTCGGCCGCCACCAAGATGGCGCAGGGGGTGCGCGCCGTCAAGGAAGTGTCCATGGCCAAGGTGTTCGCGGTAGACGCCTTGTTCAAGACCGCCTTCAACGGCATGCAGGCCCTGGGCGGCTACTCCCAGTTGCCTGAGCAGGACATGGAGCGCTACTTTCGCGAAGCCAAGCACGGCATGGTTGGCGGTGGCGCCAATGAAATTCAAAAAAGCATCATCGCCAAAGAACTCGGTCTTTGACAGCGGGCTTGTGGGCCACCGCCTGCCTCGTGCAGGCAGCCAGACATGGGTTCCCCTGCATCTGCCGCTATGGTGGACTTCTCTGGGCCTGTCTCGTTGATTCACGCTGAATGGCGTGCGATACAGGTTCTCGCTTCGTGGAAGGCGCGCGCCAAGCGCGGTAAGGCCAGCTTAGGAGGCTGCGACCGACGGGAAATTTCATTTGATCAGACCCGGGTGTGTGGCCTAGCGTCACCCACGCCCCACCCTAAGGGTAAGCACACATGGTGCTGCGGGCCTTGAATTTTTACGATCACCCCTCTTTAAAAGGTGAATCCAAGATGTTTAAAAAATGCGTTGTGGTGGCTTTGCTGGGTTTGTCGGCCAGTTTGGGGCTGGCGCAAGAGTGGCCCACGGCCAAGCCCATTCGCCTGATTGCGGTGTTCCCGCCCGGCGGCTCGGTGGACCAGGTGTCCCGCATCTTGGCTGAGGCTTTGCGCCAGCAGCTCAATCAAACCGTGGTGGTGGAAAACATAGGCGGTGCCTCTGGCGTGGTGGGCACGCAGGCGGTGGCCAGGGCCGCGCCCGATGGCTACACCTTTGGCGTGGTGTTTGACACCCACGGAGTGAACCCCGGCCTCAAGCCCAGCATGCCTTTTGACACGCTCAAAGACTTAGAGCACATCCACCTCATTGGCACCGCGCCCATGCTGTTGGGCGCAAGCAAGGGCTCGCCTGTCACCAGTTTTGCGCAGCTTGTGGAGGCCTCCAAGGCCAAGCAAAAAACCAGCTACGGCACCATAGGTGCGGGCAGCTTGGGCCACTTGGCCCTGGCGTCGCTGGCCAAAACGGCAGGCTTTGACTGGACCCATGTGCCCTACCGTGGGGGCGGCCCGCTCATGACCGACGCAGCAGGCGGCCATGTGCCGCTGGTGGTGGGCTCGCTGTTTTTGGTCAAGCCACAGGTAGATGCAGGCAACGTCAAGCCCTTGGTGGTGAGCACCAGCAAGCGCTCGCGCCAAATGCCCGATGTGCCCACCATTGCCGAGAGCGGTTTCCCAGGTTTTGACGCGCCGGCCTGGTGGGGCGTGATTGGCCCGGCCAAATTGCCGCCCGCCGTGATCAGCCGTTTCAATGACGCCCTGGCCAAAGCCCTGCGCACGCCCGAGGTGGCGCAAAAGCTCAATGCCCAAGGCATTGACATTTTGGCCGCCGGCCCCGAGGTGTTCAAGCCCTTTGTGGACAAGCAAATTTCGACCTGGGCCAAGTTCATCAAGGACAACAACATCACGGAATAATCGCCTTGGCCGCATGACTTGCGGCTTTAGGCGCCTGCTGCTTATTCCACGCGACGCCGCACTGTGCACAGTGCGGCGGTTTCGTTTTTTCACTCCGCTTTTTTGGACCACATGACCGCCAAGCCCGACCGACTCCCCCCCATTCCCCAAGCGCAATGGACGCCAGAGCAGAAAAAATACGCCCAAGCCATCATTGACGGTCCGCGCGGCGGCCTGGTCTCGCCCTTTGTACCCCTGATGCGCAGCCCCGAGCTGATGGACCACGCCCAGCGCATGGGCGAGTACCTTCGTTACCGCAGCGCGCTGACCTTGCGCCTGTCCGAGCTGGCCATTCTGGTCACCTCCCGCTTTTGGTCCCAGCCCGTGGAGTGGGCCATTCACGCCCCGATTGCCGAGCGCGCGGGGCTGGCCGCCGCCACCATTGCCGCATTACAAGACGGCCGACAACCCACCGATTTGCCCGAAGATGAGGCCGCCGTGTACGCCTTTTCTACCGAACTGCACCACAACCGCAGCGTGAGCGACGCCACCTGGGCGCAGGCGCTGCGCTTGTTTGGTGAGCAGGGCGTGGTGGATTTGACAGGCATCAATGGCTACTACGCCTTGCTGTCCATGGTGATGAATGGCGCCCGCACGCCTGTACCGGCCAGTGCTGCGGCACCTCTGCGCGCTTTCCCGGATTTGTGAGCGCCGCGCATTCGCTTGCTGGCAAGCTCCCACAGGGGACACGTGTTTTGAACTTGTAGGAGCTTGCCTGCAAGCGATTCGTGCCGGTCAACGAATATCGCCTCATGCCCTCATTCGCCGGCAGGCCAGCTCCTACAGGGGATAGACGGGTCTTGTCTTTGTAGGAGCTGGCCTGCCAGCGAAGGTTTCGATTCTTAGGCGCTGATGCAAGCCACTGTAGGAGCCAAATTGGCCCAAATGCGGCAAGCACGGCGTGAGCAAAGAGCAAGTGGAGTCAGCTCTTTTGGGCGAGCCTGCGGTCATGGCTGACCCTCACCCTCATGAGCCACGCATGCGTGCCATTGGCCAAACAGCCGAAGGGCGATTCGTTTTTTTGGTTTTCACCTTGCGTCACCGCGACTCAAAGACCTTTTTGCGACCCATCAGCGCCCGCTTCATGCACCAGCCAGAGATTGACCACTATGAAAACCAAACTTAAGCCCATGCCCAGTTTGCCCAGCGACGCCGCTGCCGAGGACTTTGTGGCGCATGCCGACTTGACGGCCTTTGACTTGAGTGGTTTTAAGCCCATGCGTTTTGAACTTGAAGCCAAGTCAGCCGCCATGCATTTGCGATTGCCGCAGGCTTTGCTGGACGCGGTCAAGCACCGCGCCCAGGAGCATGGCTTGCCCTACACCCGGTATGTGCGCTTGTTGTTAGAGAACGATTTGGCCCAGGCGCGCAAGTCTTAGTTCCGCGAAACGGCCCATGGCCGGCAAGAGCTCTCCGGTCTTCACCGCCTTGGGTTAGAAGCCCTCAGTCCACCGCGCTGCGCTCAGACCGCAGCCAGGTGTAGGTCAGGCCCAACCCCAGGGAGGCGCCGTTGGTTTTTTTGACCAAGGGGCTGTTTTCGTTGGCCGCGCCAGCTACGCTGTCGATGCGGCCGAAGCCAAAGACGCGCCAGTCGCGCGACAGTTGGTGGAACACCGACGCGTTCAGCCGCAATGCCACCAGGCCGCTTTGCGCCTCGTAGCTTGGGCGGCTGGCCAAGGCGTACTGGGGGGCCACCCCGTAGAAGCTTTGGGCCAGGCGTTTGTCGGCCACGATGGCGCTCACGCTGGTGGAGTAAAACCAGCCGGCGCTGGCCCGGCGTTGGTACACCAGCTTGGGCTCAAAGGCCATGCCGCGGTGAGCTGCCCCGTCGCTGAGGTCGAACACGCCGCGCAGCGGCAGCTCTGCTCGCCAGCCTCCGCCGGATTGGTCTTCGCTGAGTTTCCATTTCACGCGGGGGCCAAACTCAATCAGTGTGCCCAGCGTGGGCATGCCTTTGCGCTCGTCAACTTCGTCAGCCCGCGCGCCGAATGAGCCGGCCACGCCGATGTCAAGTTCCATGCGCTCGGTCTTGATGGCGCGCAGGCCCGCCGTGTCTCGGTCGGCGCGCAGGACCTCGCCTCGGTACACAAAGTAGGGCAGCGCCAGCCCGCGCGAGACCTGGGCGCTGGCGCCCGGGTAGGCCTGCTGGGACACGCCTATGCCCACGGCGCCCAGTTCCCACAGCGGCTGCGTGTTGGCGTTCTGGGCCAGGGCAGGGGTGGCTGCCAGGGATGCCGCCATGCTGGCGAGGGCAAGGCAATTAAAGGGAAATGTGCGCATGGGGAACTCCTTTGGGATTGCACTCATTTTGCCCATGAGCTGCCCTGTGTGGGACGCAGGGGCTAAAAAACAAAGCTTGGTGTGTGTGGCGGCTGCTCATTGCCCATGAATCTTTGCCCTGAGGTCACCGCAGGTGCGCACAGCGTTTACAAATTCAAGTGAGCTGTCCCACGATGGGGACGGCCAGCTTGCGGTGGGCAAGGCTTTGTCAATCGTTCAAAGATCACCCTAGCAGCTCAGGCCGGGTGCAGGGCTGCGTACTCCCGAGCCGATGGTGGGTGCAGGGGCAAGTGCTTTCCTTGGGGGCGAACGGCCAACCACCCCAGGCATGCCAGCCAGATGGCGCGAGGGATGGCCTTTTCGCCGTCGCGGTAGTAGATCAACATCCGACGGGAAATGCCCAGCGCTTGGGCCGCTTGCTCCAGCGTCATGCCGGTGTCGTGCAGCCAGGTCCAGATTCGCTCATGACCAATTCCACCGGCTTGCTCGGTGGCCAGGTGCCTCAGGTTGTCGGAGCCCAGGTCAAGTTCATCTTCGATCCAGTCCACTGAGCGGCCACCAAAGCCCAGTTTGGCTTTGCTAAAAAGTGCCGCGTCATTGAGCGGCGCCAAAAAAATGGTGCTCCGAACCCGCTCGCTCAAGTCCACCTCCAAAGTTTGTCCGTCCTGGTAGCGCAATCGCAAGCAGCAGTTGGGCAGGGCTTGCACGGCCGTCAATACGAAATGATCTTTGCTCATCGTTGCAGTTCCTCAAAGGTGGTGGCCAGCAGGGCTCGGTTGGCTTTGGCCCAGTCCAAAACATCAACAATCTCGCGCGCAGCAACCTTTGCGTGAACGATTTTCAGGTCGCTGATCGCGACCCAAGCCTCTCGCCCATCATTGAGCAAGACATGAAAGTGCGGTGGTGGGTGATCCTTGGCGTTGATTCTCAGCCGACATTGGGCAAAGCGTTGAATCACTGGCACGATGCTGATTTTAGTGCAATCATTGCACTTTGGGGGTGCGATGAGCTGATGGCACTTCAGCACTGACCGCACTGCCAGTCCTCAGGCTTTGAACAACCCTACCAGCCCCGTCGACAACCAAGGCACAGCCGCGATGACCAAGGTGCCCAGGAAGATGGCCAGCAAGGCGGGCAGCACGGCCACGGCCACTTCGCGCACGGACTTGCCGAACATGGCGGACGAAAAGTAAATGTTCATGCCCGCAGGCGGGCACAAGAAACCCATTTCCATGGCGGCCAAAAAAATAATGCCGAAGTGCACCGGGTCTATGCCGTAGCTCATGGCCACGGGCAAGAGCAGGGGCACCAGCACCACGATGGCGGCAAAAATTTCCATCAGTGCGCCGGCCAGCAGCAAAAACGCGGTGAGCACCAGCAAAAACACCCATTTGTTGGGAATGGCGCTTTGCACCGCTTCAATGGCCGCGTCTGGAATGCCCGCGTCAATCAAAAAGTTGGTCAAGGCCAGGGCCATGCCCAAAATCAGCAGCACGCCACCAATGATTTGCGCCGACTCGTTGAGGCAACGCAGCAAGAGGCGAAAGCTCAGCTCGCGGTGCGCCCAGGCTTGCGTGACGATGGCGTACAAGGCGGTGACTGCGGCGCTCTCGGTGGGTGTGGCCAGCCCGCTGACCAAAGCGCTAATAGCCACCACGGGCGCGAGCATCTCCCATTTGGCGGCCCAGGCAGCACGCCAGAGCACTGGGGGTGTTTGGGGTGTTGTGGGCGCTGAGCTGGCCATGCTCAGCCCCGGCGGCGTGCGGCGCAGGTAGCCGCCAAACACCAGTAAAAAAGCAATCATCACCAGCGCGGGCAAGATGCCTGCCAAAAACATGGTGTGGATGGGCACGCGCGCCATCACGGCGTACATGATGAGCGGCACCGAGGGCGCCAGCAACACGCCCAAGGCGCTGGCGCTGGTGACCAGGCTGATGCTGCGGTTTTCTGGGTAGCCCGACTTGAGCAGCAAAGGCACTAAGAGCCCACCCAAGGCCAAGATGGTGACGCCGCTGCCGCCTGTAAAAGCGGTGAAGCAAGAGCACAGCACGGCTGCGGCCAGCACCGTGCCGCGTGTGCCTTGCCCCATGAGGGCCACAAACAACTGACCCAAGCGCTCGGCCGCGCCCGTGCGCGCAAACACCAGGCCGGCCAGGGTGAACAAGGGCAGGGCGGGCAGCGAGGGGTTGACGGTGATTTGGTAGTGCGAGAGAGCCACCGCAGCCAGCGGCAGGCCGTCTTGCCAAAACAAGGCCAGGGCCAGGCCGCCCAAAATGACAAAGATGGGCGCACCCGCGAGCAAGGCCAACACCAGCAAGAGCAGAGCAGGCCACAGCACCAGGGCGCTGCCGTCAAACTCGCTGAGCAGCCAGGCGCCAGCGGCGGTGAGGGCCAGGCCGAGCGCAAACCTCCAAGTTGCAAGGGACGCGGGCACACCGCGCGCGCCCAGCTTGAGGCCCATGAGCGCAAAGCCCAGCGGCATGCTCAGCTGCACCCACCAGGTGGGCACGCCGTAGGCCAGCTCTTGCGCGGCCAGGCGTTCGCTGGCCACCAACTGCCAGCTGCACATGGCCAGCATGCCGCACACCAGCGCAGCCGTGCCGTGGGCCAGCGCCCCTGTCCAGGCGTGCAGGCCGGATCCGTCAGTGCGGCGACCGCCGGCCAAGGTGCTCAGGTGGCCATGCCGCTCGGCGGCCAAAGCGCCCCACATGGCCAGCACCAAGCCCAAATGCTGAACCACCACGGGTGCATTCATGATGCCGCTGCCCGTCAGCGGGCGCATGGCAATTTCAATCACCGGGATCAGCACCATCAGTCCCAAGGCGGCTGAGGACACCCATTCGTCCAAAAGGGCCAGCCGCCGCCAGCCCACAGGCGCTGTGGTGTTGGCGGGGCTGGCCGCGTTCACGGCATCAGCTGCACTCACTTGGGTTTGCTCGCCCGGTAGGCGCTGAGGTGGGCCATGACTTCGTCAAAGGTCTCCGCTGGCACCATGGAGCCGCGAATGCGGGGGTAGAGCTTGGTGGCCAAGTCGTTCCACTCCTTCATTTGCTCGGCGTTGGGCTTGTGCACCGTGAGGCCGCGTTTTTTCATGGCGTCTACCGCCTCTTCCACTTCCAAGCGCGCTTTGGTGCGAATTTGTTCGCCCGCTTTGTCGCTGGCCGCCCGCACGGCTTGTTGCACAGGCGGGGCCATCTCGTCCCAGGCTTTTCGGGTGACCACCAAAGCCCCCACGATGGGAGCCCAGTTGATGTCCAGCATGTGCGGCGCGGTGTTGAAGACTTGGGTGGCCAAGGCAAAGTAGGGCGTGGACGGCACCACATTGATCATGCCGGTTTGGATGGCGGGCAAGATGTCTGTGGTCTCCAGCGGCACGGGGGTGTAGCCCAGGCTTTTCATGATGGCTTGTTGGTCGGGCTCTGAGCCCCAGGCAAAAAACTTCATGCGCTTGTAGTCATCAGGCCGCACGGCGGGCTCTTTTGAGAAAAACCGGACCCAGCCCGCATCGCCCCAGGCCAAAACCACAAAGCCTTTGTCGTAAAACTTTTTCTCCATGGATGCGCGCATTTTTTCGCGCACATGGTCCACCTCTTCCCAGTTGCGAAACAGCAAAGGCATGGCTTGCAAGGCCGCAATCGAAGGCTCAATTTCCCGCAAGCCCACCACCGACAGCAAGGCGCCTTGCAGCTGGCCTATGCGCATGCGCCTGGCCATTTCGGCCTCGCCGCCTTGGCTGCCGTCGGGGTAAACCAAGTACTTGGCCCCCGCGCCTTGGGCCGTGCGCCAGGCGTCGGCCACTTCCAGCAGTTGCCGGTGGTAAAGCGAGTTTTTGGGAACCAAAGAGCCAATGCGCAGCGACTTGTTGTTGGCGTGCGCAGCCGGTGCGGCGGCCAAGCTCGCCAGCAAAGCCACTGCACCCAAAGCCTGTGTCAGCCAAAGTACAGTGGCTCGGGCCAGCCCTGGCTGGCTGCGTTCAGCGCGCTTGATGTTCATGATGAGGTTCTCTTTAAAAAAGGTCGTCGGCCGAATCAAGCAGCCACTGGGCGCGCAGCCGCATGACTTGGTTGGCCAGGTCGTAGCGCTGCGCGCTGGCCGCCAGGGCCTGGCGCAGCAAGGCTTCAAAAGCGACTCGGTCGCCCGCTGCTTGGGCAATGGCTTCGGCCTTGGCCACCAAGGGGCCGGCTTGCTGGCCGGCGGCCAGGGCAATGGCCTCGTCAAAATACGCCGTCGCTTTGGCCACAGAGCCCCCGGGCCGGGCCGCTTCAAAATTACCCATCAAGCTGGCCAAGGCGCCCGCCCCGTGGCCGGGTGCGCGTTGGTAGGCGAGTGTGGCCAGGCGCACGGCCAAAGGCAAATCGGCCACGGCGTCCGGCTCGTCGGTGGACAAGGCGATGTACGCCCCCCAAGACGCCGCCGCCCAATACGCCACGCCCACTTGGTCTGGCCGCACCGCTGGCCATTGCTGTGGGTTGGTTTGGCGCAGCGCCTTGTCAAACCCCGGGCTGGTCTTCACCAAGGCCGCCATGGCGTGCTTGTGGGCGCGCAAATACAGGCGCCTGGCACGATCATTGAGCTGGTGGGCCGCCCGGTTGTCGGTGGCGCCCAGGCGCTCGGCCTCAAACGCCACAAAGGCATAGGCGTACTGCGTCAGGCCCGAGGCCACGCTTTCGGCCAAGGGCAAATGGCCAGGCGTTTGGCGCAGCAAAGACTCTGACAGCTTCAAATAAAACGCACTGGCTTCGCGGGCCAGCCCCAGGTCTTCTTCTTCTGACTGGCCCTGCGCCGTCAAGGCATCGGCTGCGCTGTTAACCAGCAACTGGCGAGGCACACAAGCGCTCAAGCCAATGGCCAGCAGCAGCATGGCCAGGCAGAGTGTCAGACGGGGGACTTGAAAAGCTGTCAATTGATGCGAGCGGAAAGTCATGTCAAAAGCCGAAGAGGAACCCCTGACCATGTCAGCAAGCAGCCATTGAAGCCATTGCCCGATGGGAGCCACAAGTCAAAGAAATTTCAAGTTTATGTACGGTGCGTGAAATGTCCGTGACATCGGGTGCTTGGCGATGCGTGCCGTTCAACGGGCATGCCCTCACGCCACCAATCGCCGGCAGGCCAGCTCCTACAAAGGCAAAACACCTGGGGCTCCTTGTAGGAGCCAGCCTGCTGGCGAATCGTGCCGTTCAACGGGCATGTCCTCACGCCAAAAATCGCCGGCAGGCCAGCTCCAAGCCCTGCAAAAGAGGGTTGATTGAGCTCGCTTCACAGGCTTGAAGAATTTCCATTTTGTTTTTGTCGTGCTGTGGGTTTCTTTGTGTTCTTTCTTGATTCGACGCTGGTTTTTTTCACGCCATAGCCGCCTTGGTGACTGCACGACCTTGGGCAAGCTGCAGTTGCCCGCGTACAGTCGGTTTTTTCCATCGCCGTGGGCCGATGGTCTGAACGCTATTTTTTGGAGACACAAAGACATGAAAGCTGCTTGGTACGAACGCGTGGGCACGGCCCGTGAGGTGCTGCAATGGGGTGACATGCCCGACCCGCTGCCTGCGGCGGGCGAGGTGCGGGTGAGGTTGCAGTGGTCGGGGGTGAACCCTTCAGACGTCAAGTCGCGTGCGGGCCTGCGCAGCAAAGAGATGCCGTTTGCGCGCGTGGTGCCTCACAGCGACGGCGCGGGCGTGATTGACGCGGTGGGTGAGGGCGCAGACGCGTCGCGTTTGGGCCAGCGGGTGTGGGTGTGGAACGCGGCATGGGGCCGGGCTTTTGGCACGGCAGCGCAGTGCGTGTGCCTGCCCCAGGCGCAGGCTGTGCTTTTGCCTGAGGGCGTGAGCGGCGAGGCCGGTGCTTGCATGGGAATCCCGGGGCTGACGGCCATGCACGCGGTGCTGGCCAACGGGGGCGTGGCGGGTAAGACCGTGCTGGTGCAAGGCGGCGCAGGGGCAGTGGGCCACTATGCGGTGCAGTTTGCTTCCCGCCTGGGGGCTGCGCGGGTGATGGCCACCGTGAGCACGCCGCAAAAGGCCGAGCTGGCACGGGCGGCCGGGGCCGACGAGGTGATTTTTTACAAGACCGAACCGGTGGCGCAGCGGGTGCGCGAGCTGACGGGTGGCAAAGGCGTGGACCGCATCATTGAGCTGGATTTGGCGGGCAATGCGGCGGTGGACCTTGAGGCGCTGCGCGTGGGCGGTGAGTTGCTGGTGTATGGCACCTCAGGCACGCCGCTGTCCTTGCCCTTCTTCCCGCTGATCAGCAAGAATTTGGGCCTACAGTTCTTCATTGTCTACAACTTGGACCCTGCCGATCGCCAGCGCGCCACGGCGGTGCTGCAGCGCATGCTGGCGCGGGATGAGTTGATCCACAACATTGCCGAGCGGCTGCCTCTGACAGAGATCGCGCGAGGCCATGAACTTGTCGAGCAAGGCGGGCTGACCGGCAACCTGGTTCTTCGTATCGATTGAGTGGCAGCGCCAGACCTCGGCCTTCAAAATGCAGGTGCTTGGGGGTGGTTTCGTCATATTTCTTTGCCCATAGAAATTGCATGTCACGACTACAGGGGGAGGGGCAGATCTTGTCTTTGTAGGAGCCAGCCTGCTGGCGATTTGTGCCGGTCAACGGGCATCAGCTCAGGCGAACATTCGCTTGCAGGCAAGCTCCTACAGGGGAAAATTTAGAGCGCTGGCACGGCAACAGGCAGTCGCAGGCCTGCGCTTTGTTGCTGGCCGGCCATCAACTCGCCAAGCATGTCCGCCGTGGCCGCGCTCAGCGTCCAGCCCAGGTGGCCGTGGCCGGTGTTGTAGAACACGTTGGCGCGGCGCCCCGCACCCACGCGCGGCATCATGTCCGGCAGCATGGGGCGCAGACCGGCCCAAGGCACCACCTGGCGGGTGCTTACCCCAGGAAAGCACTGCTGCACCCAGTCGACCAGGGGCTTGATGCGGTCGGCCCGGATGTCACGGTTGATGCCGTTGAATTCGGCGGTGCCGGCCACGCGGAAGCGGTCCAGCCCCAAGCGGCTGGTGACCAGCTTGGTTTCGTCGTCCAGCAGGCTCACGCTGGGTGCGGCGGCCTGGCTGGCCGCGTCGAGCAGGTTGATCGTGATGGAGTAGCCCTTGACGGGGTACACATTGACGCGGTCGCCCAATTGCGCGGCCAGCGCGCGGCTTTGCACACCGGCGCAGACCACCAGGCTGTCAAAGCCGTGGCTTTGCTGTCCCTCTTGGCCCAGGGCTTTGACTTCGGCCCGGCTGCCGTCGCTGCGCACGCTTTGCACGTCCTGGCCGTAGAGGATCTGCACGCCTAGCCGCATGCAGGCCTGGGCCAGCCCGTGCGTGAACTTATGGATGTCGCCAGTTGAGTCGCTTTCTGTGAAGTAGCCACCGTAGTAGGTGCCGGCCAGCGTGGGTTCGATGGCGCGCATCTCCTCGGGCGTGACGGCGCGGCGCTCGAGGCCGCCTTGGGCCAGCAGCTTGGAGACGCGGCCGGCGTGCTCAAAGCCTTGGCGGTCGCGGTAGATGTGCAAGATGCCTTCGCGCTTGAGGTCAAAGTCAATGCCCTCGGCTTGGGCCCAGGCAAAGAGGTGCTGGCGTGCGGCAATGGCCAGGCGGGCGGTGGCAATGGTGTTGCTCTCGTACTTGGGGATGCTGGCGGCGAACTCGGCAAACCACGACAGCTTGTGCCAGCTCGGCTTGGGGTTGACCAGCAGCGGTGCGTCTTTGCGCAGCATCCACTTCAGGGCCTTGAGCAAGGTGGAGGGGTGAGTCCAGGTTTCGGCGTTGGAGGCCGAGATCTGGCCACCGTTGGCGAACGAGGTTTCCATGGCGGCGTAGGCGTGCCGCTCAAAGAGCGTCACGGCCAAGCCGCGGCGGGCCAGGGCGTAGGCGGTGGTCACGCCGGTGATGCCGCCACCAATGACTGCAACAGTTTTTTTCATCAGGAACTCCAATAGGTTGCTGCTCGCGTGCACGGCTGTGCGGCGAACGCCCCCTCTGTTTGGAACCTGAGAGATTCACCCCTGGCCAGTGGCACTGAGGGCTTGCTCCTGCGGTGTGCCGGCGGATGAGGCGCGGCAGCTCTTCAGAGTGTGGTGATGCAGACCGGTCCTTTTGCCTGAGAGTTTCCGGGGCGGTTGCTCCTTCGGCGCCGCGCTGTGGCGCGGTCTCTCCCGGTCTGAATGGGATAAAACTTTATTCTACCTTGAGGTACTCCGAGACCAGGCGCATCCAGAACAGGGCGCCAGGCGTGATCAATTCGTCGTTGAAGTCGTAGCCGGGGTTGTGCACCATGCAGGCTCCTGGCGAGCCTGGCCCGCCATTGCCCACAAACACATAACTGCCCGGCACCTTCTCGAGCATGAAGGCAAAGTCTTCACTGGCCATGTAGGCGGGGCCCTCGGGATGGACCCGGTCTGGGCCGAACAGTTCCAGCGCCACCTGGGTGGCCAGGCGCGTTGGGGCGGGGCTGTTGACCAGCACGGCGTAGCCTTCACGCCAATCCACCTCGGCCTTCACCTTGAAGCTGGCCGCCTGCTGCTGCACCAGTTCATGAATGCGGGTTTTGAGCAGTTGGCGCACACCCCTGTCTAGCGCGCGCACGCTCAGCTCCAAAGTAGCCTCTGCAGGAATCACATTGTTGGCGGTGCCCGCATGGATGGCGCCCACGCTGACCACCGCGCTTTGGAGCGGATCGACGTTGCGCGAGACCACGGTTTGCAGGGCCATGATGACGGCGGCCGCGGCCACCACCGAGTCGGTGGTGGTGTGCGGCAGCGCGCCGTGGCCGCCGTGGCCGCGCAGCTTGATGGTGACGTTGTCGCTGGAAGCCATGGCCGGGCCTGGCCGAAAGTGAAAGTGCCCCGCCTCCACGCCCGGCATGTTGTGCAGCGCAAACACGGCGTCGCAGGGGAAACGCTCAAACAGGCCGTCTTCCATCATCTTGAGCGCGCCGCCTGCGCCTTCTTCGGCCGGCTGGAAGATGAGGTGGAGCGTGCCGTTGAATGGAGCGTCTTCGGCAATCAACCGGGCAGCAGCCAGCAAGATGGCGGTGTGGCCATCGTGGCCGCAGGCGTGCATCAGGCCAGCGCTGCGGCTGGCCCAGGCGTGGCCGGTGTTTTCAAGGATGGGCAGGGCGTCCATGTCGGCGCGCAGGCCCAAGGTCTTGCTGCCCTGGCCGCGCTTTAGGCGCCCGACCACACCGGTGCCACCTATGCCGGTGCTGACCTCATAGCCCCAGTCGGCGAGCTTGCCGGCCACCAAGGCGGCCGTGCGGTGCTCGGCAAAGGCCAGCTCGGGGTGGGCGTGGATGTCGCGGCGAAGGCGAATGAACTCGCCCATGCGCGCCGACATGGACGCCCTGCCCATCCTTGAAAACACCGGCCACGCCTGGGCCAGCCGCAGCGCTGGCCTGATG
>Ga0209550_10002846_pt1 | contig 16613 bp, 16 predicted proteins | sample LauGreSuBDMM15SN_2_FD_187567 | JGI IMG/M metagenome (GOLD analysis project Ga0209550, IMG submission 187567) | Freshwater lake microbial communities from Lake Michigan, USA - Su13.BD.MM15.SN (SPAdes) (version 5) | ecosystem: Environmental > Aquatic > Freshwater > Lake | place: Lake Michigan...
GATCATGCTCTGAGCCGAGTTTGATGACCCTTATAAAAATATTATTAGATAAAGAGTAATGGCCTTAGGGTCATCATGTTTGAGGAGCAGAGCATGATCACCAAGGCTCGCGCCGCAGACAAGATCTAGAGTTTTAGCGTTTAGCGTTTAGCGTTTAGCGTTTTAGCGTTTTAGCCCACATCACCCTAGCAATCAACGCCGCCACCAAAAAACAAGCCAACATCGAAACCAAATTATGCCCAAAAAAATGCGCCCCCTTAGCCATCTGATAAAAACCCAAAATCCATCCCAAAGCAACCGCCACAAAAAGCCCATAAAATTTATGAGATTTTTTTTCGAGAGCAAAAAATAAAATCATCAAACAAAAAGCAGTAACAGGATGACCCGCCGGAAAGCACTGCCCCTTGTTGGCTTTGCCGTGCTGCAATTCTCCGTGCGGAGATTTTATGCGTCGCAATTCAAGAAAATTTTTATCGTATTTTTCAAAAATATGAGTGTGTGGATATTCTCCGCTATACTCTGCCAGCTGGTTTGGGCAATAAATATCGGTAAATTTTTTAATATTTCCAACGGTTAACGGAATTAACGTTAGACCCAAAAAAATTAACAAAAATTTATGACGATTATCAAAACAAAACTGCGATTTATTTTTAAAGCCTAATATTGTAGCAGCTAGAACCATAAAGATTGCCACCCCCAATAATATTTTTGGAAATGTATAAAAAATAAATTTATTTATTGGCTCTTGCGCGTCAATCAGCCAACTTTTTGTTTCAAAATTAAAGAGATGATTTTGTAAATGCACATCGAAATCGCTATAATTTACAAAGCACAAAGCCACGATTAACAAGGCTAGATCGGCTATTATCAAAAAATTAACTTGGTTTTTTGTAAACATTTTTTTACACCCACTTAATTAAACACATCCCATTAAAGCAAAAAAAGAACAACACAAAAAAAATAAAATAACTAGCGGCAATATAAAAAAGGCCACGGATTTTTGTTCATTTTTTGTAAAAAATGCAACGCACCATCCTTGATAAATAACGCTAAACACAATTTCTTGAAATTTATCTGCTATAAAAGAAGGGCCGATAAAAAGAATAATTGAAATTAAGATAGTTAAAAAAACGGTAATAAAAAAAGATATTTCTTTAGATTTTTGAGAAAGATTTTTAACAATAAAAAATGCCGCAATCGGGCAAATTGTTAAAATAATTACCATATCGTAAGAAATTCTTTGGCAATCAGACAACTGCTGGCTGTAGAGAGTTTTAAGAATCGACAAAAAGCCATTTTCTGCTAGCGGCAAAAAAAGAAAGACCTTTATAAATGTAGAGAGCGCTAATCTATAATTAATTTTTCGCCCTCCGCCTTAATATTTACAGCTGCGCCGTCTATAATTTCGCCGCGCAAAATTTTCTCGGCGAGCAAGTTTTCGATTTCGCGCTGAATTATGCGCTTAAGCGGACGCGCGCCATAAGCAGAGTCGTAGCCTTTTGCTGCCAAATAATTTCTGCCATTTTTATCGAGCACAAGTTTAATGTTGCGCAAAGCCAAGCGCTTGGCAAGCCTTGCAAACTGTACATCGACAATGAGCTCCATATCTTTGCGATGCAGGCGGTTAAACAAAATAATTTCATCGAGACGATTGATAAATTCGGGGCGAAAATGCTCGCGCACTGCTTCCATCACCTTGTCGAAGACTTTTGTCTTATCAAAATTTTCGTCATCTTCATCAACCTCACTCAAAAATTTTGAGCCTAAATTTGAAGTTAAAATAATAATTGTATTAGTAAAATTAACGACATGGCCATGCGAATCTGTAAGGCGCCCGTCATCAAGCACTTGCAACAATATATTAAAAACATCTTGATGCGCCTTTTCAACTTCGTCGAATAAAATTACTTGATATGGTCTGCGTCTTACTGCTTCGGTTAGCATGCCACCTTGTTCAAAACCAACATAGCCTGGAGGAGCGCCAATTAAGCGCGCAACGGCATGCTTCTCCATAAATTCACTCATGTCGATTCTTAGCATTGCACTTTCGTCATCAAAAATAAATTCGGCAAGAGCCTTACATAGCTCTGTTTTGCCAACCCCTGTTGGCCCTAAAAATAAAAATGAACCAATCGGGCGATTAGCGTCTTGCAACCCAGCACGAGACCTACGCACAGAGTTGCTCACGGCTATTAAAGCTTCGTCTTGCCCAACTACACGATTGCGCAAAAATTCTTCCATTTTTAACAATTTTTCTTTCTCGCCCGACATAATTTTATCGGCCGGAATTCCTGTAATTTTTGCCACGATATGCGCAATATCATCTTCGGTTACCGATTCGCGCGCTACGCTACTTGCAGAAGCCTGCCCCTCTAAGGTTGCCAGCTCTTTTTCTATTGCCGGAATTTGCCCATAAGTTAACTCACCCGCTTTCGCCAAATTGCCTTCGCGCTGCGCCTTTTCTAGCTCGAAACGCGCCTGATCAAGCTTGGTTTTTAATTCGTTTACTTTATTTAATTTACTTTTTTCGGTTTGCCATAAAGAAGTTATTTCGGCAGATTTTTTTTCAAGTACTTGCAACTCGTCGCTTAGGGCGCCAAGGCGCTGCTTCGAGGCCTTATCATCTTCTTTTTTTAAAGCCTCACTTTCAATTTTTAACTGGATAATTTTGCGGTCAATTTCATCGAGCTCTGCTGGCTTACTTTCAATTTCAATTTTAAGAGCCGATGCTGCTTCGTCGATTAAATCAATTGCTTTATCGGGCAAAAATCGATCGGCAATATAGCGGCTCGACATAGTAGCGGCGGCCACCAAAGCGCTATCCTTAATTTTAATTCCGTGATGCACTTCGTATTTTTCTTTAATGCCACGCAAGATTGAAATTGTATCTTCAATGCTTGGCTCTTGCGCATAAACTGGCTGAAAACGACGCGCCAAAGCCGAATCTTTTTCGATATATTGCCGATATTCATCAAGCGTTGTGGCGCCAATACAGTGAAGGGTGCCGCGCGCTAAGGCCGGCTTTAATAAGTTAGAGGCATCCATTGCGCCTTCGGTTTTGCCGGCGCCAACCAACAGATGCAATTCGTCGATAAAAAGTACGATATTGTCATTGCTTTCAACCTCGTGCAGCACAGCCTTGAGACGCTCTTCAAACTCGCCACGATATTTTGCGCCAGCAATTAATGCACCCATATCAAGCGCCATGAGCCTGCGCCCCTTAAGGCTTTCGGGCACATCGCCATTTATAATGCGTTGCGCTAAAGCCTCGACAATCGCCGTTTTGCCTACGCCCGGAGCGCCAATCAAAACCGGATTATTTTTTGTGCGACGCGACAAAACCTGCATGGCGCGGCGTATTTCTTCATCCCGACCAATTACCGGATCAATTTTTCCATCGCGAGCTTTTTTGGTTAAATCAACTGAATATTTTTCTAACGCCTGATACGAACCCTCTGCCGCCGCGCTATCCGCCGTTTTGCCGGCACGAATTTGCGCAATTGCTGCCCGCAAATTTTGCACCGAAAGGCCTGCCATCTTCAATAAAGACGCCACTTCATTTTTTTCATCCTCTAAAATTGCCTGCAATAAACGCTCGACCGTAACAAAAGAATCTTTGTTTTGATCGGCTAATTTTTCAGCCAAAATTAGCACGCGCGCCATCTCTGGCGAGATAGATATATTGCCGGCCCCACTACCTTCTACAACAGGAATTTTTTCTAACAATAACTTGTTTTCTGCTCGCGCAATTTCAACATTGCCGTCACATAAATTGATGAGTTTTTCTACTAATCGGTCTGCATCTTCTAGCAAAGAAACCAACAAATGCTGCGGCAAAAACTTTTGGTGGCCAAGGCTTAAAGCCAATGTTTGCGATGCTTGCAAAATAGAGCGGGCTTTTTCGGTGTATCTTTCGATATTCATATTTATATGGGGTTGGCTTAATAAATATAAGATGACCTTACTCTCTAATATATAATAACGAATTTAACAATTTCTAGTGGCAAACTAAATATTAGAAATAACGAAATGGAGGGAATTTATAAAAATTTTTCTTAACAAAAATTTTTTCTAGAATTAGAAATTGTTAATCAGCTACAGCGCTATCACAAATTACGAGTTAACTACCATCCTCTAATAAACGATAATTAAGATTTTGCGATTACATCAATTTTCATCTTGGCCTCTTCAAGCCTTGTGGCACAATGCTTTTTAAGTGCGTCACCTTCTTCGTAAAGCTCTATCATTTGATCGAGATTTATTTTTTCTGCAGCTAAAATTTCGACAATTTCTTCAAGCCTTGCAAGAGCTGCTTCAAACGGCATTTTAGAAATTTTGCTTTCAAGATTTTTATTTTTGCTCATTATTTTTACCTGAAGTTATTTTTTAAAATCTAGCAAAGGAACTGGCTGACCTTCTTTATCAGACAAACGAATTGGATATTGATTGGTAAAACAAGCATCGCAATATTGCGGATTTTTTTCATCACGCTTGGTTTCAATGATTGCCTGGTATAATCCATCAATCGAGATGTATCCTAGGTGATCAACTCCAATCATTTTAGCAATTTCTGCAATATCGTGATTGGCGGCGATTAAGTCTTTTTTATCTGGGGTGTCAATTCCATAAAAACACGGCGAAACCGTTGGTGGGCTAGCGATTAGCATATATACTTCTTTGGCGCCGGCATCACGAATCATCTGTACAATTTTTTTAGAAGTAGTGCCGCGAACAATGCTATCATCAACCAAAATCACGCGCTTGCCTTTAATAACCTCAAGATTGGCGTTATGTTTTAGCTTTACGCCAAAGTGACGAATACGGTCTGTAGGCTCGATAAAGGTGCGTCCAACATAATGATTGCGAATAATTCCAAGCTCGAACGGAATGCCCGATTGCGCAGAATAGCCAATAGCCGCCGGCACTCCAGAATCGGGGATTGGCACGATTACATCGGCATTAATTTTGGTTTCGCGAGCTAATTGCGCGCCGATATTTTTGCGCATTTTATAAACGCTTTTTCCTTCAATTACGCTATCGGGGCGCGAGAAATAAATATATTCGAAGATACAAAATTTTGCCGGGCGTGCGTCGAAAGGCTTTAAAGACTTGATGCCATCTTTATTAATGATAACCATTTCGCCATGCGCAATATCGCGCACAAATTCTGCGCCAATAATATCGAAAGCACAGGTTTCGCTAGCTACAACAATTGCCTCGCCAAGCTTAGCGATAGAAAGCGGCCTCACGCCGTTTGGATCGCGGATCGCGATTAATTCATTTTTGTATAAAATTACTAGAGAAAACGCCCCTTCAATTTGCGAAACAGCATCAATAATTTTATCGGTAATTGCCGCTTTTTGGCTAAGCGCAATAAGATGGATGATAACTTCGGTATCCATCGTAGATTGAAATATCGCCCCGCGCTCGATAAGCTTGCGCCTTAAGATTGCAGCATTGGTAAGGTTACCATTATGCGCAAGAGATAAAAATCCAAAGCTAAGTTCGGCGTAAATTGGCTGATAATTGCGCGCGGTTTTTCTGCCCGCAGTTGAATAGCGCACATGGCCGATAGCATTAGGGCCTTGCAGCTTGCTAACCACTTCTTGTGAGTTGAAATTATCGCCAACCAAGCCATCGGCAAAGTGCGCCGAAAATGATTCATCCGACATCGTGACAATTCCTGCCGCTTCTTGCCCGCGATGCTGAAGAGCGTGCAAACCAAGTGCGCAATGGGCTGCCGCATCTGGGCTGTTATGAATTCCAAAAATTCCGCATTCTTCTTTAAATTTATCAAACATGAGAACTAAATTTTCAATTCAAGATATTGCAAATCAGATATATTTTAACACACAAACAATATCTAGTGGCATCTAAAGCGCGAGCAAGACCGCGCTTTAGTAAAAAAATCTATTGTATCGCGTCATAATTGCTGCGCGACATAAGGTATTTATAAACGATTAAGTTTTCCATAATGCGCTGCACGTAATTTCGCGTTTCAGAATAAGTGATTAATTCAATCCAATCAACAACTCTATCGATATCTTTTTCTTTTCTTGGGTCATAGAACTCGTTAATCCAGCGTCGCGTAGCGTTAGGGCCAGCATTATAAGAAGCAATTGCCAACATTTCTGAACCGTTAAATTCATCAATCAACTGTTTTATATAATGCGAACCAAGAATTACGTTATATCTGATATCGGTAGCTAATTTTTTGCGATCATATTTTACACCAACACTTTTTGCCACTAATTTTGCAGTTTCTGGCATTAGTTGCATAAAACCAATTGCACCAACTGCACTTAAAGCCGTAGGCGCAAAGCCACTTTCTTGCTTGATAATTGCATGAACCAATGGCGCATATTCGTCGTTAGTAACTTCGCGCACAATTTGAAATTTATCTTTAATAAAGAAGACATTTTTCTTGGCCGCAATACGCGAGATTCTTGCATCAATCTGGCGATCGTTTAGTTCGTTGACAATGCGCATTATAACCGCAACCTGCCCGTCAGAAGTTGAGTTATTTACCGCATATTCAAAAATTTTCGTTGCTGCGGTTTTATCACCCATTACAGATAACAAATAAGCCACTCTGGCCGGCATCGAAGCCGACATTTTTTTAACATCTCCAACTGTAATATCAGGATCTTTTGGCAAAATAATATCTTCTGCGGCGTTAACACTATCAAGCAGGCGATGCTTATGAATTGCCAGCTGGCCATAAAAAAATACCGGATATTTTGTTGCAATTTTATACCATTCAATCGCTTTTAATCTATCGCCATCGGCCTGCGCTGCCATGCCTAGCCAGTAAGCTCCGCGAGATAATGTAACTGGCTGCGTAACGTTGCGATAGAGATTATCGAAATGCGCGTAGGCAATTTTTGGATTATCTATAAAGCGCAGCGCAATCCAACCCGACATCCATTCTGCTTCCCAAAAATCACTCGATTTTTTCGAAAGATTATGCTGCGAAACCAAAGTGTAAGCAACTTTATATTGCTTCTTTTTTATCATCTCGCGCGCATAGAGCCGGCGTATATTCCACCACTTATCTGAATATTTTGTTTCACCAACTTTTACGAATAAATCGAGCAAATCATCGAGACGATCTTGGCTTTTATACCACATTATTCTGCTGAAGGATAAATTCTCGTCTAAGCGCAATTTTCTGGGTACCGAAAGCACAATATTATCAATAAATTTTGGCCCTTCTTTAATAGCGATAATTGCTGAAAATAATTTTTGATAATCTTCGTTAACAAAATGCATAATACGCTTGACGTCAGCAATCTTGCCATTCCACAATAGATGATTGATGCGGCTTATGTGGTCTTGTTCGGTAAGTTGCGTGCCGTATTTTTGAAGAAAATCTTGCTCGTTAGCACTAATAAAATTTTCTTGTACCCAAATATCGACAATCGATTTTTGAATTTCGTCAGAAATTTTTTGTCGCTGTTCTTCTGTGCCCTTAAAACGCAAGATAAATTCAGATTTTGCTTTCAATAAATAAAGCTTAGATTCTAGCGTAAGCGCCGGATTTGATTTAAAATATTGCTCACTTAAACGATAGGGGATATGGTCTGCAACCGCTACTTGCTCAACGCTTTTGCGCAATTCTGCCTGATTTGGATAAAACGGATTATCATTAACAAAACGAGAAATATCATTAAATATAACTTCGTTCGCCTCTTGATTTTGCGAAGATTTATGCGAGTTATAATTAGTATATTTTTGCCATAAAATTATATTTACTAAAGCTTCCGAAAAATTTGCTTTTTCAATTTTCGGCGCCGCTGATTCAGTGTTTTCGCGCTCCGAACTCGTTTCTTTTTGATGAATTATTTTAGCATATTTTAAAGCCTCTTCGTAATTTTCTCTTTCTAAAGCGCCAGCAATTTTGTGAATATAATCTATATCTTCTGCCGAAAGCACCTTCCACAACCTTGGCGTGATTGGCCTTATATCTTTTGCCAAAGTTGTATTAGCAATAAAAAAAACTGCAAAAAAAACTGCAAAAAATTCTTTCAAAAATGGAGTAAAGTTGTTAGTTTTTTTAAACACTTTGATTTTAGACTTATTTAAAAGTAGAATTGAAAACATAACATAACTCGAAATTTATAATTTAAAATTTATATTCTATAAAAAATGCAATTTCTTCAACAATTAGGCATAAAATTATTTAATAATAAGGTTGGCAATGATGAATTTGGCAATGCCTACTACGAAGCAAAAGATGGCCGCAGATTCGTTGCCTATAAGGGCGCGCCCGAACCATCAAAAATTCCTGCCGAGTGGCATGGATGGATGCACCATTCAACCGATACTACGCCAATTAATATTAATACCAAAAAATATTCTTGGCAAAAAATTCATTTACCAAATTTAACTGGTACAAAAAATGCTTATTCGCCAAAAAATTATGCGGCGAGCGAGAAAAAACCTTATCAATCTTGGCAACCCAAATAAATTATGAAACAAAATAATTATTTTGAAATTATCGTCGGAACCTTTGTTTTGCTTTGCGCAGGGTTTTTCTTTTTTAGCTCGTTTAAAAGCGCTAAAATTAAAACAAATGATGGTTATCACTTAATAGCAAAATTTGACGATGCCAGCGGAATTGAAGCCGGCGGCGATGTAAAAATTTCGGGCATAAAAATAGGCACTGTTCACGATAACTCTCTCGATACAAAAAGCTATCGCGCCTTACTAACCTTTAGCGTAAACAACGATATAAAATTACCAACAGATTCTTCTGCAAAAATTGTTAGCTCGGGTTTACTTGGCGAAAAATATCTCGAAATTACTCCTGGTGCCGACGAAGAATTTCTTAAAAATGGTGAAGAAGTTCCTTACACGCAATCATCAGTAAATTTTGAACAACTACTCGGAAAATTTATGTTTAGCGATAAAAAAGATAAAAAAGATGAGAAATAAATTTTTATTACCATTATTATTTTTGGCTTTAAGCCTATCTTCGCGCCTTATGGCTCAAGAGGTTGCGCCATCAACAATAGCTTCGCCAACAGCAAGCGAAAGCCCGCAAGATGCAAATTCTAAACTCACTTTCGATAAAGTAGATTCTTCGCGATTCTACAGCAAAGCGGTTTTGCAAATTTTAAACAAAACGACCGCCAAAACTAATGTTGTTGAAGTTGCCGTTGGCAGCTTTACTGCGGTTGGTCAACTTACTATTAAAGTTAATAAATGTTGGCAAGCTCCGCTTGAACAAAAACCCGATAGCCGCATTCTTCTTGAAGTTTCTGAAACCAAAAGTAACGGTGAATCAAAGCGCATTTTTTTTGGCTGGATGATTTCTTCAAGCCCATCAATTTCTAGCCTCGAACATCCAATTTACGATGTAACGGCCTTGAGTTGCAAAAATAAATAACATGTCGCAAATTATCGATATTCTTGCTCAAAAAATTGCCGCAAAATCACCTTTAATTGAAGACTGGTTCGCTAAAAAATTTGCAAAAACTCCAGCTAATTTTTATAACTCTGTAGATTTACGTCACTCTGGTTTTAAAATTGCGCCGGTTGATACAAACTGCTTCCCTGCAGGCTTTAACAACCTTAGCGAAAAATCAAAAGAGCAGGCAAAAATCATCGCTGATAATTTTATTACGCAAAATTTTCCTCAGGCAAAAAATATTTTACTGCTGCCCGAAAATCATACGCGAAATATGCGTTACCTAGAAAATATTTCTATATTGCAAGAAATTTTGCAGGCAAGCGGAAGGCTTGTGGTTATTGGCTCGCTGATCGAAGATTTGCATGAAAAAATGGAGATCAATTTAGAAAGCGGCAAAAAAATTATACTTATTCCGCTAATAAAAAATGGCACTAAACTTGCAACAAAAGATGGCTTTGCGCCAGATTTAATCATCCTTAATAATGATTTAACTAGTGGCATTCCACAAGCTTTGCAAAGCATAGAAACTCCGATTACCCCTTCACTTAAACTAGGCTGGTATCAGCGCACCAAGTCGCACCATTTCTCGCTTTATAACGAATTGGCGACAGAATTATCTGCCTTGCTCGAAATAGATCCTTGGTTAATTTCTTCGATGCAGCGCGCTTGCAACGATGTTAACTTTAAAGACCGCATTGGCATTGAATGTCTGGCAAAATATGTCGATGAATTAATGACGCAACTCAAAGAAAAATACCAAGAATATGGCATAAAAGATGACCCATATTGCTATATCAAAGCCGATAACGGCACCTACGGAATGGCGGTTATGCCGGTTTTTTCAAGTGCGGATATTCTTGATATAAACAAAAAAGAACGCAACAAAATGAATATGCTCAAAGAGAGCACGCAAAACACGATGGTCATGATTCAAGAAGGTATAAAAACTATCGATAAAATTAACAACAACGTTGCCGAACCCATGATATACATGATTGGCGGCCAAGTAGTAGGAAATTTATTTCGTGCCAATGATCAGCGCGACCAGCTAGAAAGCCTTAATGCGGCTGGCGCAGGTTTTTTTGATCTACGAAATCTTGACGAAAATCAAATTGAACTTGGCGGCAATGCTCAAAATATTGCTGCGGTTTATTCGGTTATTTCTAGAGTTGCGGCTTTGGCTGCAGCACTGGAGGATGCTCAACAATCTTAAAATAGTTACAAAATGAAAAAACCTGTAATCGGAGTTGTTCCAGATTATCGCAACGGCTCATATACCTGCTATTCTGCTCGTCCGCACTATGCTATGCGCTGCAATTATGTAGACATGCTTAACAAAGACGGCGCCACTGTAATCATACTTCCTTACGATTACGAAGCGATTGATAACTATCTCGAATTAATTGACGGATTAATGATCATCGGCGGATTTTTTGATATAAATCCTAAAAAATATGGCGCCGCAGAAATTCATCCAACGGTTGTTCTTAACGAAACCCGCGAGAATTTTGAATTTGCCTTAGTTGAAAAGGCACTAAAAACAGATTTACCAATTCTAGGAATTTGCAACGGCATGCAGCTTTTAAACATCATGCATGGCGGCGATATCATTCAACATATTCCTGATGAAGAAAATTTTATCAATCACGAACAAAGTAAAGTGCCGGGCATGGAAGATAGCGCCAAAGCCTATCACGACGTTGAAATAACAGAAGGAACATTGCTGCATAAAATTGTTGGCGCTAAAAAAATTCCGACTAATTCTTCGCATCATCAAGGCATAAAAAAAGCTGGGAGCGGTTTGATTGTAAGCGCCTACGCAACTGATGGAATGGTTGAAGCAATTGAAGATCCAGCGCATCCATTTTGTATCGGAGTGCAGTGGCATCCCGAATTCGACGTCTCGCAAGCTGATAAAAAAATCTTCGCCAGCTTTGTAGATGCAGCGACTAATTATCAGATTAAACATAATCTTTAGGCGTTGCTGGTTAAAAAATATCTTTATAGCGTTGGCTCAAAGTTGAAACACGATGTGCCGCAACGCTGTTTTAGGTTATGCTCTACTCGATTAAAAATTTAATTTATTCTCTATGACAGAAAAAAAAGGTATTCGCATCGCAAAAGTTATTGCCCATGCAGGAATTTGCTCACGCCGCGAAGCAGAAGTTCTTATCACCGAAGGTCGCGTTCAAGTTAATGGCGTTACTATTGACACCGCAGCAACAATTATCACCGACCAATCAATTAAAATTGATGGAAAACTTCTTGCGCAAACCAACGATATTCGGCTCTTTATTTTTCATAAGCCGGCGGGCACTATTACTACGACCAAAGATCCACAAGATCGCAAAACAATTTTTGAATTATTGCCAAAAAATCTTCCGCGCTTAATTAGCGTTGGGCGCCTAGATTACAATACCGAAGGCCTTTTGCTTTTTACCACCAATGGCGATTTAGCGCGCCATATCGAGCTGCCAAAAACTAAATGGATTCGCAAATATCGCGCTCGTGTTTTTGGCCACTTAAATCACGAACGTCTTAAAAAACTAGAAAATGGAATCACGGTTGATGGCGTGCGCTATGGCTCGATCAAGGTTGAGATTGATGTTGAAAAAGATTCTAATTCATGGCTAACAATTTCAATCACTGAAGGAAAAAATCGCGAAATCAGAAAAGTTATGGAAGAATTGGGGTTAAAAGTTAATCGCCTAATTCGTACTTCGTTTGGCCCGTTTACCCTAGGAAAGCTTGGTGTGGGAGAGATTCAAGAAGTTACGAAATCTGCTTTAAAAGACGCAATTGATGAAAGTTTTTTTGGTAAAAATTCTAACAAATAAATTATTTGCGAAAAGAGGCTTTGCAGCGCCTAAATTTATTTTATAGGTTTCTTGCGTTGCGTAATGTTAGATCCATCGCCTACCTCAAGCTATAAATCTCGCCCTCGGCGCGAGCCTTGGCGATCATGCTCTGAGCCGAGTTTGATGACCCTTATAAAAATATTATAGATAAAGAGAAATGGCAACAGGGTCATCATGTCTGAGGAGCAGAGCATGATCGCCAAGACTCACACCGCAGACGAGGACCAGAGTTTAGGAGTTTAGGAGCTTAAACCCCAACAACATAACGCAAAAAGATTTAACCCGGTAACCGCAAAATTTATTTCCATTAATTAAAACTAAATCTTCCAAAATATTTTTTTTACTGTATATTTTCTTCGGTTCTAGGCGCAAATACTAGCGTCACAAATCTAAAAACCGCTTTAAATTATGACAAAAAGAAGAGTTGTTATCACTGGTATCGGGGCTGTAACACCATTAGCCTCAACAATCGAAGCCAGTTGGAAAAAACTAATCAATAACCAATCTGGTGTTGGCAATATTACAATTTTTGACGCCACCGAATCGCCCTGCAAAATTGCCGGCGAGGTTATAATGGCGCAGCCAGAAACCAACAACCCCGATCATTTCGCCATCGATAAATATATCGAACCCAAAGAACAGCGCAAAATGGATCGCTTCATTCACTTTGGCATTGCCGCAGCTGAACAAGCCATCGCCGATTCTGGCTACAAAGCCGAAACCGAAGAGCAAAAATACCGCACCGGCGTCATGATTGGCTCGGGCATTGGCGGCTTGCCGATGATCGAAAAAACCGTCATCCACATGAAAGAAAAAGGCATTCGCAAAATTAGCCCGTTTTTTATCCCGGCAAGCTTAATCAACTTAGCTTCGGGCCATGTTTCGATTCGTCATGGCTATATGGGTCCAAATCATGCCACCGTTACTGCTTGTGCTAGCGGCAGCCACGCCATTGGCGATTCTGCACGCTTAATTGAATATGGCGACGTAGATGTAATGATTTGCGGCGGCGCCGAATCTGCTATCTGCGAAGTGGGGATTGGCGGATTTGCTGCTTTGCGCGCACTTTCTACCAATTTTAACGACAATCCAACAGCTGGCTCGCGCCCCTGGGATAAATCGCGCGATGGCTTCGTTATGGGTGAAGGTTCGGGCATTTTAGTGCTAGAAGAATACGAGCATGCTAAAAAACGCGGCGCCAAAATATACGCCGAAGTCATTGGCTATGGCCTTTCTGGCGACGCCTATCACGTTACCGCACCAGAAGCCAGCGGCCGCGGCGCTGTTCGCGCTATGGAACTTGCCCTCAAACATGCGGGCATTAACCGTGAAGACGTTGATTACATCAATGCCCACGGCACCTCAACACCCCTTGGCGACGAGATCGAAGTTGGCGCCGTAAAAAAAGTCTTCGGCGATCACGCTTACAAACTTTCTATGTCTTCAACCAAATCATCTACTGGCCATTTGCTTGGTGCAGCAGGTTCTGTTGAAGCGATTTTTAGCGCACTTGCAATTAGAGATAACGTTGCTCCGCCAACATTAAATCTAGACAATCCATCTGATAGTTGCGACATAGATTTAGTGCCAAAATTTGCCAAAAATCGCAAAATAGATATTGTGATGTCAAACTCGTTTGGCTTTGGCGGCACTAACGCCTGCGTAATTTTAAAAAGAATTTAGCGCTTAATGCAAAATAAAACACTTCGCAAAATCTGCCTTTATTTTTCTGCCGCGGTTTTGTGCTACGTGATTTTAATTTTGGGTATCGTAATTTATTTTAACTCGCCAAACAGCTATCACCGCGAAGATAAGCGCTTCGTAATTGAAAAGGGTATGACTTTTCGCCAAGTGGTAGATCGACTTTACGCCGAAAAAATTATCAAAAGCCCCACTAACTTTCTTTATTTGTCGCGCCTCATCAAGGGCCCGCATTTTAAGGTGCGCTACGGTGAATATTTCTTCGAAAAAAATATTTCTTACTATAAAATTCTGCACAAAACCATTCGCGGCTATATTTTCTTTCGCAAATTTACTATCGCCGAAGGTCTTTCTAGTAAAAGCGCTTTATCTATTCTTAACAACTCTCCCGGCCTAATTGGCGAGCCTTCGAAAGCCATAGCCGAAGGCAGTATCTTGCCTGAAACGTATTTTTATTCTTTTAACGACAGCAAATCTGCCATGCTCAAAAGAATGCAATTGGCAATGCAAAAAGCCATTGATCACCTCTGGGAAACGCGTGATCCATCGGTTCCGCTAAAAACAAAAGAGCAAGCAATAATTTTGGCTTCGATTGTTGAAAAAGAAACTGGAATCGCCGAAGAAAGGCCAAAAGTTGCTTCGGTTTTTGTTAATCGCTTGCGCAAAGGAATTAAACTTCAATCAGACCCAACAATTATTTATTCTTTTTCTTTGGGCGATAAAAAACTAGAAAGACCAATTCGCATGAGCGACATTCGCAATAATTCGCCTTTTAACACCTACTTTATTTATGGCCTGCCACCTGCGCCAATTTGCAACCCCGGATTAGCTTCTATTAAGGCTGTGTTAAATCCACCGCAAACCGATTATATCTATTTTGTAGCAACTGGCACTAATGGTGGGCACTATTTTTCGGCCAGCCTGCGCGAACATAACGAGTCGGTGGCAAAATATCGCAGCGCTGTTCAAAACAAACAACAACCTGCGGCTGCAGCCCCAACAAAACCAAGTGGCGATAGCAGCGAACCCGAGCATGAACGCATCACCGATTAAATTCGTATTTTACGAAAAATAAACGAAAACGAACATGACCTCTAAAAAGATTGCCGTCATTGCCGCCAACAACCCTAACGCTGCCGGCAAAAAAAATCTTCTTATTAAAAAATACGGCTTTCTCGATCTCGAAAAAAACCGCAATAAAACTGATGGCCTAGATCTTATAATCGCCCTAGGGGGAGACGGCACGATGCTGCATTTGTTGCATCAGTTTGAAAAAAACCCAATTCCGTTTTATGGCATTAATTGCGGCACCGTTGGCTTTTTGATGAATGTTTATAGCGAAAAAAATCTACTCACTGCAATAAAAAATGCTCAAGCTTCAACCTTACACCCGCTTAGAATGGAAGCCATTACTGCAGATAATAAAAAACACGCTCATATTGCAATAAACGAGGTTGCGCTTTTGCGACAACTTGGCCAAACCGCTAAAATCAACGTGTGCATTAATGGGCACGAGCGCCTGTCTAACCTTACCGCCGATGGAATTTTAGTGGCAACGCCCGCTGGCAGCACGGCCTATAATCTTTCTTTACGCGGCCCGATAATTCCTTTTGGTGCAAAAATGCTGGCGCTTACTCCTATTAGCCCATTTCGCCCGCGCAATTGGCATGGTGCAATTTTGCCTTCTGATAGCGTTGTTGAATTTAACATGATTGATCACAAGTTGCGGCCAGTTAGTGCTACGGCCGATTATACCGAAGTGCGTAATGTAAAAAAAGTTATTGTGCGCGAAGATGCTTCGTTAAAGTTTACGCTGTTGTTTGATCCAAATCATTCGCTTGAAGAAAGGATTGTTCGCGAGCAGTTTGTGAGTTAATTCGCTAAATTACTTGCGATTTTTCTTGCCGATCATCTTCTTAAAAAACCCAATCTTCATTAAAATTGAACCCTTTAAATCTTCTCTGTCGCGCAGAATATGCGAGGTTTTAACGTAGAGAATTAGCCCGGATAAAATCATCACTACAATATTTTTAATGATTACCGGATAATTGCCGATCATAAAACCAAAAATCATCCAAAAAATTACGCCGATGAAGGATAAAAGATACATCCAAAATGATATTGATTTTGTATCGGGTGATTTTATGGCTTTAATTGCTTGTGGCACAAACCCTAGAGTAGTAAGGCATGCGGCGATGGTGCTGACTATTGTTTCTGGAGACATGTGTTTATTATTTTTGCGCTTGTAATAATTTTTCTTGCGTAAGTAATTCGAAAAAAGCTTTCAACAATCTCGTTAAAATTTTGCCTTATTTTTTGATCTTTTAAGCCATATTTTTAGCCCCATTACTAAATATTTGCAAGGGGGATAAAAAGCCTGCTAATTTCTTTAAACTCGGTTGCTTTTACCCTAATTTTGTCTTACAATAGGCAATAATTGTCTCTATATTAAGCAGCTAGCAATAGTTTTATAACTTTCATGAAAGTTTTGCGCTCACAAAATTTATTTAATTTAAACAATATAGGACTTAAAACTACTCAAACTTTTCACCATAAAGTAAAATAACCCAGATGAAAACTTTTTCCATTTTTTGGCGACTGGCTCGCAATTTTTTAGCACAACTTGCAATTATATCTTT
>Ga0209550_10002848_pt1 | contig 16603 bp, 19 predicted proteins | sample LauGreSuBDMM15SN_2_FD_187567 | JGI IMG/M metagenome (GOLD analysis project Ga0209550, IMG submission 187567) | Freshwater lake microbial communities from Lake Michigan, USA - Su13.BD.MM15.SN (SPAdes) (version 5) | ecosystem: Environmental > Aquatic > Freshwater > Lake | place: Lake Michigan...
AACTTAAAGAAAACAACTTAAAGAAAACAACTTAAAGAAAACAACTTAAAGAAAAAACAACTTAAAGAAAACAACTTAAAGAAAAAACAACTTAAAGAAAAAACAACTTAAAGAGAAAACAATTTATTTTAAAGAAAAATTGATAATTAGCATTAAGTAATAATAATTATTAATTTTGATTTATGGAAATATGTGTTACTCGTTTTACAGATACAACTTATAACGAAAATAGGTCATGGATTAATAAAAACAGTGATGCAAAAGGTTGTATTTATGGAACACCAGTAAAAATTAGAGAGTCTATTTTGCCAGACACAACACTATTAGTTATAGAAATGAACAATACTAAAAATAGTATAGAGGGAATCGGAATTATTAAAAATAATTTAACACCAGAAAATAAAAAACACTATAAAATTTATAGTGATAATAACTATAATCGATTTATATATAAATCGCATTTTAGAATTGATAAAGACGATTTTACAACTAATGAGAAACAAGTGTTAAATTTATTAGAACACTTCTTATTTAAAACACCATATCACTGTAAAAGAGGACAGGGCATACAAAAAATACCACTTAAAATAGTAAATAATGAGGAACCAAACTTTGTAAGATTTTTAATAAATATGTATGCTTCAAGAAGAGAAAATAATATAATAATTGAACAATAGTTTAATACTTGCTACGTTTAGACTTTTTATTGCGTTTAGACTTTTTATTGTTACGTCTTTTTCGAAATGTCTTTAATTTTCTCTTTGAATTAGTATTAAAAGTTTTAATATAACTAGAACGTTTTGTACGGCGTCGTTTAATACCGCCAATATTTGCTTGTTGTTCTTCTAGTAATAAGAGTGCTAGTTCTGCGCCTGTTAGCATTGATGAATAACTAGGAACAGGTTTAGCTATTATTTTCTGCATAGTTTCTTCAAATAATGTAAAGTCAATACTAGTTTTATCATATTTAGTATACATATCAAACAAGATAATAATACATTCTTTTTTTACAATTAACTCACTTAGTAATCTTTCTACATTGGATCTATTATATACTTTATTTTCTACTTCTCTTTGTAAGTCACTAAACATAGTCTCCATAAAATTTTTTGTATCTATAAATTCTGTAAAAAGGTTATTATAGTGTTCTTGCCATTCTTGCCAATTTGGATGAGCTTCAATAAAGTGTTTCTCTATATATTCTATTCCTTCTATACATCTATACTTTGCTTTTAAATCTTTTTTATTTGTAATTATGTACAAATCATGCGTAGTATAGCGTTCATTATAATCATCATACTCGCAAAAAACAGGAATTCTTTCAAGAATATCAAAAGTATCTGTAAAATTTTCTTGAATAAAACTCTTAAATTGTTCTGTAAATGTTTTTAAAAATTCATAAAATTCCCATATTACATTGAAATTACTACTGTGTTGTTCATTTATTTCTTTATAGACTGTTATATCAATTGGCATCTTTTTTCTTCTACTTGTAATAATATCTTCTTCTACGTGTTGTGGGGCCTGGACTTGAACTGGGTCTGCCCTTGCTATTTGATCTTCTACAACTTGTGGTGCTTGTGGTGCTTGTGGTGCTTGTGGTGCTTGTGGTGCTTGTGGTGCTTGTGGTGCTTGTGGTGCTTCATATGGAAATCCACTTACTGTTTCGTGTTCTACATCTTCTGGGAATTGAACCGGATATGCCCTTACTATGGGTGGTGGGTTATATGACCTGAATGGCGGAAGTCCATCACTGATTCGGATTGTTTGAGTTGGAACTGCCCTTACTATTCCATCTTCTTCATCTCCTGGTCTTTGCCTTCTAAATATACTATGCATATTATTATAATATATTATTATTATTAGTTAAATAATTATATATTTTATTAGTTAAATAATAAAACTACTTAATATAGTATGACATCTAATAAAAACTTACAAAATTTAAATACTAATATTGATGATTATAGTATTGAAGAATTATATAATTTACTTGAGTTAGAAGAATTTACACGAGAACATGTAATATTAACCATTAACGATTTAACATCAAATGTTTTTTCAAATAATGCTTCAATTAAAGAATTTTTTTTTAATGCACAAAATAAATTACTAGATTATTTAACAAATTATGATAGTTCTATTGATAGTTTATTACATAATAATGCAAATAGTAATATTGAAACAAATAGTAATATTGAAACAAATAGTAAAGAAGGTTTTGTTGGTCTTAATCAAGATCAAGATTCTGACGAAGAACCAGAACCAGAACAACAAGAAACTACAAATTCATTAAGTGATTTTGTAATTACAAATATACTACGAAAAAAAAAATTTCATTTTAATACCGCGCAAAAAACATATTCAAATGAAGAACCAGTAAATTGTAGAATGTATGTTCAACGCACTATAAATGTTAAAAGTGCAACACTTATGTCAATAACTTGTAAAATGCCATTATTAATACATAGTTCAAAAGTAAATAATTTTTTTACAATACAAAAATATGTTGGGGAAATTTGTGATTTTTCAGCACAAATAATAATAGATGAAGGTTATTATGAAGATATAAAAACAATGTCAAATACTATAAATATTAACATACAAAAAAAGGCACTTGATTTGAGTGTAAATAGTCAAGATTTTTTGAACGCAAACTTTTTGAATAATATTACTTTTTCATTTAATTATATTAATATTGGTATATTTCAATTAACTAGTACTTCTCTTATTCGTAGTATAAGTTATTATGTATTAGACTTCACTTCAACAGCAAATAGTCAGTATTCACTGGCTACTATTTTGGGATTTTCAACTATTAATAATTCTAACATATTTAATAATTCAGGCGACATATTAACAATAATTGGGTCAAAACCCTATAATACAATAAGTAATAAGTTACCATTTTTTTTTTGTTTTGAAGACAATAATAATTCATTAACTAGTAATTATATATGTTTAAAAACCAATTTTATACAAGCGCGAGTCTTGGCTAAAATTGCACCTATTACTTGTTTCCATAGTTCCAATACATTATCAACAAATTTTGATGATACTAATGCAAATGTATTAGTTTACAATGGAAGAGTAAACATAGAAAATTTTAGTGTCAAAATTTTGGATGTATATGGTAATTTAATGTTATCAATAAATGACGATTTTTGTTTTGAACTAGAGTTTGAATGTGAAGAATTAACTGCAACAAACGGTTCAAGTATTATTTTACCAAATATTGTACCAAATATTTAGAATAAAATAGTTTAAAATAGTTTAAAATAGTTTAAAATATTATCTTATTATAAATGGTGTGCGCCAATTCTTGCATGTTTGCTTCGGTATTTTTAATTGCTAATATTTATATGATATTTTCTTGTATAAATGATACACATAAATCAGAATTTAAAAAAACATTAACTACTAAACAAAAAGCAATTTATGAAAATATAATAAATGAGCGAAAAAATATATATTATGGTGGGTTTATTTTAGGCATAGCATTATCATTTTTAGCAATTTATATTGGAGAACGTTATTTGTTTTTTATTGATAAAAAAAGTAATAATTATGTACTTCCAAAAGTATGTATTGTAGCAACAATAACATTTATTACAAATTACTTTTTCTATATATTGTATCCAAAAACAGACTATATGTTATTACATTTAACAAATCAGACTCAAATTCAGGGTTGGTTAGCTATTTATAAAACAATGCAATATAAATTTCATTTTGGTTTTATATTGGGAATTATTGCTGTAGTAATTTATGCATACGGTTTTTGTAAATAAAGTAATGTTAATCCGTTTTATAGATTTCGTTTCTAATTAGTGTAAATATTTCATTACCACAATCATATTTATAATCAACAATTGATAAACCACACAAGGTGAATAATTGGTGTAGTTCATCTATTTTAAAAATATAATAAAATCGTTCATAAATTTGTCCGTATTTATTATATAATACAATATTATTACCATAATTATTAAAACTACGTCTTGTTTTTTGTGGTTGATTAATAGACCATGTTGATAGCATTATTTTTCCACCAACTTTAATTAAGCGTTTCATTTCCAATAATGCTTTAACTCTATTTTCTTTATTTTCCAAATGATGAAAAACGGCAATACATAATATTGCATCAGCACTATTTGATTTAAATGGAATATTTGTCATATTAGCATTAATAACATTTAAATTTTTAGATTTGCAAAGTGTTACAAAGCTTTCACAATTGTCTATACCATTAAAAATAAGATTTTTAGCATTATTATTAATCATATTGCGTCCATTACCACAACCAATGTCATAAACAACAGAATTTGTTTTTAAAGTATTTAAGAAATCACTAACCCAAGACCATTTATAAGAACGATTATTATCAAAATGTGTGGCAATTTCCTCATAAACATTTTTAACATGACTAGTTTCAAGACTATTAGCTTCTAAAATGGGGACTTCTAACATAGGATTTGTCATAATAACATTATAAAAGTTTAATAAAACTAAAACTATATTATCAATTTTTATTTTATTAACTTTTTATTAACATTTTATTAACATTTTATTAACATTTTATAAAACTAATATAATATAGTTTTATATATAAAATAGTTATGCGTTCGAAAAAAATGAAACATAAAAAACGTCAGCGCTATCACCTTGTTGGTGGAAATTTTATTGATAATATGTCTAGTAAAATTACTGACACTTTTAATAATAATTCACTTGTAAAAGGTGTAAATGGTTATTTTTCACAAATTAATAATTCTATGTCGTTAGATTCTCTCAAACAATCATTAACTAGTACATTGGAGAATTTGAAGTATAATGTAGTTACTAGGACAAAACAAAGAATACAGGGAATAATATGTAATAGTGGTGGATCTAAGCGAAGAAAAAAGCATTTAACACGAAAAAAGCAAACTAGACATTAAAATATAATGTACGCAATCTCTCTTAATTAAGGATTTAGAAACTTAAAATAAAATAAAATTAAAGAATATGTTGACGCCCACTAATTTTTTGAGCATTCTTCAAAGTGCAATAATAAATAATGAACTGGCTTTAAAAGAGAATTTAAATTTGGAGTCATTAAAACTGGATTTAACCAATCCATACACATTAAAATTATATAAAATAAATCAAGATTTACAAACTATTAATAAACATGTTGATTTTTTAATATATAAATTAGTATGTTTATTTAATTTTTTGTTAAGTAAAAAATGCACTAGTCAACTATTAACCGTTAACTAATCAAAAATAATTTTTTTACAAATAATTATTTTTGGTTACTAATAACTATTTTACAAATATTATTTAAAACCATAATACTATGATTATTTATAATTCTATGGTTGCGATTGGTATTGATCTAGGCACTACTTATTCTTGCGTTGGGGTTTGGAAAGATGGAAAATGTGAAATTATTGCAAACGATCAAGGAATGAGAACAACTCCTTCCTATGTTGCTTTTACCGATAATGAGAGATTAATTGGAATTGCTGCAAAAAATCAAGCATCACAAAATCCAGAAAATACTATTTTTGATGCAAAGCGTCTTATTGGTAGAATTTTTAATGATCAATCTACTCAAAATGACATTAAGCATTTTCCATTTAAAGTAATTGATAAAAACAACAAACCACTTATTGAAGCAACCTATAAAGGTGAATTAAAGGAGTTTCAACCAGAAGAAATCTCTTCAATGATTTTGGTAAAAATGAAAGAAACGGCAGAAGCTTATTTAGGTAAAACAGTAACTAGTGCTGTTATTACAGTTCCAGCATATTTTAATGATTCACAGCGTCAATCGACAAAAGACGCGGGGGCTATTGCAGGACTAAATGTGTTAAGAATAATTAATGAGCCAACCGCGGCTGCAATCGCATATGGACTAGAACAAACAAAAGATAATAAAGAAAAACACATTTTGATTTATGATTTAGGTGGTGGAACATTTGATGTGACTATTTTAAGCATTGATGATGGTGTGTTTGAAGTAAAAGCAACCGCAGGTGATACTCGCCTTGGAGGAGAAGATTTTGATATACGGCTTGTTCAGCATTTTGTGCAAGATTTTAAGCGAAAGCACAAAAAAGATTTAAGTGAAAATAAGAGAGCAATTAGTCGTTTAAAATCTTCATGTGAAAATATAAAGAAAACATTATCATCTTCAACCCAGGCTACAATTGAAATTGATAGTTTATTTGATGGTGTTGATTATACTAGTACTATTACACGTGCACGATTTGAAGAATTATGCAGTGATTTATTTAGAAAAACATTTGAGCCAGTTGAACAAGTTATTAAAGACAGTGGTCTAAGTAAATCATCAATTGATGAAGTGATTTTAGTGGGCGGATCAACGCGCATTCCCAAAATTCAGTCTCAGTTAAGTGATTTTTTTAATGGCAAAGCACTTAATAAGTCAATTAATCCAGACGAAGCAGTAGCGTATGGGGCTGCCGTTCAAGCTGCATTACTTTCAGGGGTAAAAGATAGCAAAATTGATGATTTATTACTTCTTGATGTGGCACCATTGTCGCTTGGCGTTGAAACAAGCGGAGGTGTTATGACTAAAATTATTGAGCGTAATAGCACAATTCCAACAAAAAAGTCGCAAACATTTAGCACATATGCAGATAATCAACCAGCAGTAACTATTCGTGTATTTGAAGGCGAAAGACAGTTTACAAAAGATAATAATAAATTAGGTGAATTTACTCTTCATGGAATTCCGCCAATGCCTCGTGGAGTTCCTCAAATTGAAATTAGTTATGATTTAGATGCAAATGGAATCTTAAATGTGTCGGCATGCGAAAAATCAACAGGAAAATCTGATGGAATAAAAGTAACAAATGACAAAGGTCGTTTAAGCAAAGAAGATATTGATAAAATGTTGGCTGATGCTGAAAAATTTAAAGATGATGATGCAAGAGCAAAACAAACAATTGAGGCGCGTAATAATTTTGAAAATCAATTATATCAATTTAAATCTACTTTAAATAATGACAATGACAAGGTGACATCTAGTATTGGAGATAAAACAAAATTAGAATTAGTGCAAGTAATTGAAGAAACACTATTATGGCTTGAAAAAAATCAACAAGCAACAAAAGAAGAATATGAAACTAAGTTACAAGAACTCTTAGAAACTATGAAACCACTCCAAGAAGCAATGATGTCAGGAAGTATGCCAAGTCAAGAAGATTTAAAAGCGGCGATGTCTAAGGAATCGAGTTCTAAGGAATCGACATCTAATGAACCAAATATTGCAGATGTAGATTAGTAAAATTTAAACTATAAAAATTGATAATATATTAAATATATTACATTATATATAATAAAATATATTTATTATTAATATATGAAGCGTATTAAATCCGCGCCAGCAAACATTGCTGAAATGGTTAATAGAAAAAAACCAATACAAACACCATTAAGTGCTAATTTAGTTGTGTTTTGTAGTAAAGAAGAAGAAACAGAAGAAAAAGAAAAAAAAGAGGAAGAACAAACAAATCAAGTTACTATAAATATTAAAACAAAAAAGTATTTAACCCCTTTTAAAATCCAAAAAAACATAGAAAAAACAGTTAACTCTGTTATGTTAGATTATATTGGAGATAAACAATTAATAAATACAAACGATGAAGGTGTATTAATATTAAGTATTTTATATTATTATATATGTGAAAAGACATTTACAAAAAAAAATATAAATGAGTTTATGCTATTTATTGTACAAATTTTTATAAAATATTTATTCACACATAAATTACATGAATATTATATTCAGCATAGTGAGTTGATTAATCATAAAATAGCATTATTAGAGCACAGCATGCAAATATTTTAATAATATTACAATAACATATTATTATTATTAATATTTATAATATTATTTAGGATTTAAAGATTATAATTTTTTAATATAGTTATATATTATAAAATATGCTTCCCAGGAGTAGGACACCCTCACATGATGAACTTCTACATGAGTTTGGTTTTAGACCTTCTGATTTTTCTGATCCTTCTGTTCCTGCTGCTGCGTCTTCTTATGTGATATTACCTACGGACACACCTAGGGGCACATATATTGAAACCCCGGACAATGTTATCCCTCTTCCTCCATTAACTCCTGCCGATGTGGCTGCCCGGGCACAACAAATGCGGGCTAATGTGGTAGCAGCACAGAATGCCGCATTAGCCGCAGCACAAGCAGCACGAGCAACACAGGCTGCACAGGCTGCAGCACAAGCTGCCGCACAAGCTGCAGCACAAGCCGCAGCAGACGAGGATGCTAGACAGGAACAAATTAGAAATCTACCGCCACCACTTAGAATCCTTGCTGGGGCAAATAAACCAACTAAGGCAGAAATAGACTTTGCGAAAGCACAAGCGGCGGCACAAAGTCAATATCCAAATGCTCCGTTAACAAGATCAAAATTAAAAGGTGGAAAGTTATATAAAACTATGAATAGAAGATTTAGAAGAGCCAGAAAGTCTAGAAGAGCCAGAAAGTCTAGAAGAGCTAGAAGAGCCAGAAAGTCTAGAGCGTACTAAGTCTAAAACAGGGATAAACTTTAATAATTAGCATTTATATTATAAATTATATAATATTTATATAATATAAATATGTTAAATCCAAATGTGGGAATTTCTGAATTGAATGGTATCTTACCGACAGGCGTTCAACCACAACAACCACAACAACCACTTATTCCACAAGGGACTCTGCTTCCCCTACACGTTCCTCAACCCGCGCATGGACTTCTTCCACTGATCACACTTCCTCCACCGCCGCCGCCACGTACTGATTCACCCATACCAAGTGATGCACCTCATCATCGACCTTTAACTCCTCCCCCTCATCTAGCTGAAATTGTGTTGGAATCTCATGAAAACATTGCAGGTTTGGGTGGAAAGTTATATAAAACTATGAATAGAAGATTTAGAAGAGCCAGAAAGTCTAAAAGAGCCAAAAAATCTAAAAGAGCTAGAAAATCTAAAAGAGCTAGAAAGTCTAAAAAGCATCGTGTCTAAACTTTAATATTTAGCAATTTAATATTTAGCAATTTAGCATTTTAGCAATTTTATTATATAATATTATATAAATAATATGGCAGCCCAACTTGATTTAAGAGAATATTTTGAAAGTTATTTAAATTATTCTGAGAAGAGTGATGTAAATTTAGTAAATCAAATTAATAATGAAGCAAATCGTGTAATAGATAACTATTATAATAATAATGATGAGGAAGGTTTGCGTTTATATTTGATAACCTATATAGATGAGTTAAGACACACTATGTTTGATAACCATAATAGACCATCATGGGCAGTGCGTCCCGGTCAACCGTTAATGCCATACTATCCTCCAATGAATATACCACCACTGCCACCACAAGTGCCACCACCCCCCGCATATAATATTGCACCACCTGTATATAATAATCCGCTAAGAAGGCAAACAAGACGACGACAACAAGCGTCATCTTTTGGTGCTGATGAAGTTCCGCCACTAGATAGAGGAGAAGGATATTTATATAAATCTAGGAAAAGAAGACCTAGAAGAGGTAAAAGAGCAAGAGCAAGAAGATCAAAAAAATATACAAACTAGAGACTAAAACTACATATTTACACTTTATGAATAATCTCTCCCTTTATTAATTTTGGTTCAATAGTATTAATCATAATATAATCTTTATTTTTTCTAGTATTTCTGCATACATATAATGTGGCCATAGAACTCATTAAAAATAGAACAAGTAAATTATTAAAATATATTCTATTTAATATATTAATTAATGTATTAATAGTGTCTTCGTCTACTAATAGTGTTTCTGTTAAATATAAATTAATTTCTGGTCCATCAATAATGTTTGTATTTGTAGTGTCATAACTAAAGTCTTCCATAATTAAACTATGTTTATAAATTAACTTTATATAATTTTAATAAAAAAATTAAAATTATAAAAAATTAGCTAAATACTAAAATACTAAAATACTAAAATACTAAATAATCAATACACATAGTTCTCCGTTTTCATTTGTATATGACAATTTTTTTAACCTATAATTTTTGCGTCTTAAAGTAAAATTAATAGCATTTATACAATTTATGCACGGTTTTGCGTTCATTAAATTGCTGCCATTATTATTTGTGCGAAATACCAATAAATTAATAGGAATTAATTTTTCAGATTTTTTAAGACGGTTTACACAGTCTACTTCTGCATGAATACAATCTTTATTGGAAACACTTGCTTTATTATTCATATTATATTGATTAACTCCAAACGCATAAAACACACTGATACTTTAACTTAGGAGAGAACGCTACACATCCAATTTTTGCTTTACCGTTATCCTTATTTTCAATAGTTGCACGCAAAGGAACATAAGTATTCAAAATGTTACGCAAAGCCATAATAATTTATGAAAATAATAAAATAATAAAATAATGTTATCAATTTTTTTTGCTTAACGTTTATTGAAAAAGAGGGTTATGCATATTTCTTGAAACAAATGTGTGTTGGTGTGTTACCCCATCAATAACTTCTGTTATATTTTCTACACGCTGACCGTTAATAAAGCATACAGTACTAGAACGCATAACTCCAGGATTAAAACCATGTCCAAAATTAATTCCAAGACCACCAAGATTTATATGAACTTGTTGAGCTTGATGTCCTGGATTGAATCCGTGCATATTCATATCTCTAAAAATTTGATTAAATATTTCATTTGGATCAACAAATCCATGACCCATGTTTGCTCTATGTAATTTATCGGGATTCATTAATAAATCATATGCTTCGGCAAGTTCTTTGAATTTTGTTTCAGCAATCTGTTTTTCTTCATCACTAGCAGTTGGGTCTTGTTTATCAGGATGATATTTTAAGGCTAGTTTTTTATATGCTTTTTTAATATCTTCTTGCGATGTGCCATCTTCAATGCCTAAAATAGATAAACACTTATTTTTATCCATTTTTAAATAGTATATATTATTTTAAAATATAATTTTATATATTATTTTATATATTATTTTATATATTTTATATTTTATAAAAAATTGAATAATTATAGTATATAAAATACTATTTAAAATAGTGATTAATGTTTGAATCATTAGTTTCATACATTATTGAGTTTATTAACAGCATTACTGGCTATTATAATTATAATATTGAAGATTATGACAATGTTTTAGAATATGTTCCAGACTACAAACTCAAAATTAGTAGTCAATATTTTAATTTAACTAATACTTTGATTGACACGGTTGCTAGATTTTGTAAAGAAAACGTAGTTAATCCTTCAAAAAAGGTAATTGTATCATTATCGGGCGGTGTTGATTCTATGGTTTTAACTACCATTCTAAAATTATTAGGTTATAATGTAATTTGCGTACATATTAATTATGCTAATCGTGAAGAAACATATTATGAACAAGAATTTCTTGAAAAGTGGTGCAATTATAATTCTATTAAACTGTATGTTAAAACATTAGAAACGCTTAAGCGTGCAGGATCAAATCGCAATGAATATGAGGCAATTACAAAGAAAATTCGATTTGATTTTTATAAGGAAATTTTATTAAAAGAAGGGCAAACAATGATTTTATTGGGTCATCATAAAGATGATGTAATAGAAAATATATTTGCAAATATGTGTCGAGGACGCAATATTCTTGACTTAGCAGTAATTAAAGAGAATTTTATTATTAATGAAGTCACTATTGTGCGACCATTGTTAATGGTTTATAAAAATAGTATTTATGATTTTGCCAAAATGTATCAAGTTCCGTATTTTAAAGACACTACGCCTGATTGGTCTATTCGGGGTAAATATCGTAAAAAAATTCATCCCGCCTTAGAAGATGCATTTCCAACATTAAAATGTAATTTATTAGAATTAAGCAATCAATCAAGCATGTGGAATACGCTAATTTCTGAAATTATTATTGGACCCTTTTTAAAAACAGTTAATTATGAAAAAAATAAGTGCATATTTAATATTGAAAAATACAAAGATTATCCCCTTTGCTTTTGGAATATTGTTTTAATGAAAATATTTTATAATTACGGACATAATTGTCCTTCTAAAAAGGCAATTCAAGTATTTATGATGGCCATTAATTCTAATAATAATGGCTTCATTTCTTTAACACATCAATGTGTATGTAAAAACAAAAATTATGAACTAACTATTGAATTTTTGAATACTAAAAACTAATAAAAACTAATTAAATATAGCACATAATATATACTATAATAGTATATAATATACTATGTCTTCAATGGCCTTAAGACGAATAACAAAAGAAATTTCATATATTAATGATAAAGATTATATAGAACATAGCACATATTCAAAAGAATTCAAAACTTTTTTAACTTCTTTAACACTTACTTTACATAGTCATCAAACACAAAGTGATCAAAGTAACAATTCTTTAGTTATTAAAGACCATGCCAAATTATTTTTGGAATTAAGTATACCACAAACATATCCATTTAAATCATTCAAAGTATTAAACTATGATAAAAATATGGGGTTAAATTATTATAATTATATAAATAATGTATCAAGTAAAATAAATAATTATGATAAAAACATATATAAATTTTTTTATAAATGTTTGTATAATTGTGAACCATATTTTTTAAATCTTAAAAAATATGACTGTTATTGTTGCTCTTCTGTAATGTGTCAAAATTTGTGGTGCCCTGCATATACATTTGTGAATGTTATACTAGAACATTTAGAAATTAGTTTTATTGAACGTTATAGTTCATTTATTAGTTATAAATATTTAACCACTATTTATAAAGGACTTTTTAATAAATTACCATTGGAAATAGTTGAACACATAGTGTGTAATTTCTAAGTTTATGTTATTGAGTTTATGTTATTTAGTTTATCTTATTAAGTTTATGTTATTAAACTATTATATATAATATATATAGTATATATAGTATATATAGTATATAATACATGAGTAAATCACAAATAGATAAGATAAAAGTAATAATGGATCAAGCACTTGCGTCAATTTCTAAATTTTCGGGAGAAATGTTTGATTTAACCGTTCCAAGTATGAATAATCCTTTTGGATTCGATCATATTAAAGGTATTATAAACTATGGTATAAATTTTCCAATATCAAAGTTTATAGCAGAGTTAAAAATGATTTTACAAACTAGTCATGATGATAAATCGGATAAGAGAGAAAGTCGCCTTCAATTTTTAGAATTGTGTAACAAATCTCCCGAAGTTAGACTCTTTTTTTCTTCATTTTGTAATTATTTAAATGGGGGCGGTGGCAATTCAAAAACACCACATACATATAGTAAAATGCGACAATATGATAAAAATTTAATGATTATTACAGCTGCTGGAGGCAATATAATTATACTTTTTGCGCAATTAATTGTAAATATTATAGATTGTTTTATTGATATTGTTAATAACAAAACAGCAACTACACAAGTAAGTATTGATAATTGGGATATAAGTGATCCTTCTTATGAACCATCAACATTCAAAGAATCAAAAGGACAAGAGTTGGTCGAAGAAATGTTAAAACTTGGTAGTCTAGAAGATGAAAGTGAAGATGAAAGTAGTGAACATTTTATAGTAATAAAAGAAACATTATTAATAGTAACACCAACTATTAAATTAATATTTAAAAAAGGTTTACGGGATAGTGTCGAAATGTTGCCAAAAAATCAAGAATTTTTTAAGATAGTAAAATATTTTATTGCATTGAGGCTTAAAAATCCAGAACAATTAGAAATAGTTTATAGCATTGCTAAAAGTCATATTAGTGATTTTGATTTTAAATTATCACCAAATATTTATCAATCTTCAATAATGGGCGATTTTACAAAAGAACAATTGAAAAGTTTTTTTGAAAAGTTAGAAACCGATTTGCAATCCTTAGAGGGTACTGAATATGATGCTGCCGGATTTTTATTATTAAGGGTAAAAACATTAATAGATTGCAGTGATGATGTTAAAAAGCAAAAATATAATAGTAAACAATTAAATGATTTTAGAAAAGAATGTTTTCGCGTAAAAGGTCTGCCGAAAGTTTTATATCCACAAATAATGAAAGAAGAATATCTTAGTATTAATGGTATTTCAGAAAATTGTCAAATCTATTTGGAGCATCTTTTAATAAAAAAACTTAATATTAAACAATCTACGCATGATATTATTGATGAAATAATGAAATTTTATCAAGTTGGATATGCAAAACAAGCAAATCCTTTGGGTGATATGGTTGCATTGGTTTCTCCTGCGCCAAATTCAAGCGAAGCAGTTATAAACTATATAACAACTATTACATACATTATGAATATATATATAGAAATGTGGCAATCACTTCATAAAGATGGAGCCCCGGTCTTGCAAAGTGGTGCTCCAGCATTGAAAAAATTATATGAAAAAGCACCCCCCGTACTGTCAACGATCACATATGATAAAGTATGTTCTAATTTTTTATCTCTCAGCAATATATTATATAGCGATAATGGATTGCTAACTCATTTAGGTTCTGATATTATAAATTATTTTTTGAATAATCCAGCGTTTCATACAGAACAAATATTAGATAATTTAAAAACGAGTTTTAATACAAAAAGAAGTGCATTACTTGGAAGGGAGGACTCTAACTGTGTTATGTTACCTTCTGATTTACTTCTTGTTCCTACAAATAAAAATTTTGCTAGGTCATTGGCCAATATTAAAGATATTATGACTGATATACAATATTCTGCACTTGGGTTTCCAGATGGAGTTCGTGTTACAATAAATGCAATTGAAACAAAAGATGAATCAGGAGATACTAACTTAGATGTTGTAGAATCAAATGCACTAAGTAGTGCAGAAACTAATATTATTGATTATACACATTTGCCGGAAAGTTCTACTCCAACTTCAGCAGAGGGTACAAAATCAAAAACTAGAAAACAAAGAAGACAAAGAAGACAAAGAAAACGCACAAGACAAAGAAGACATAAGAAGCAAAGAAGACGTATAACTCAAAGAAGACAAAGAAGTCAAAGAAGTCAAAGAAGTCAAAAAAAACAAAGAAAAAGTTTTAAAAAATCAATAGTCTAAATCGCTATTCTTTATGCTTTTCTTTTAAACATTTTACCTTTTAAAGTTTGATTTAAAAATGATTTGCGCATTTTTAATTTATGTTTTTTTTTAGAGAGATTTTTAGTTTTACCTGCTCTATCTTTCATTGATTTCACAGTTGATTTGACAATTTCGTCTTGTATAAACTTTGAAAAATATGTTTTGAACTCTTCTTTATTAATGTTGTCACTACTTGTGGATTGTTTTTTAATTTCGCTAAATAAATAACTAGCTAATCCTTGTGAAAAAGCTGCATAACTCTCGCTTCTAATATTAGGAATACTATTAAATATAATAGCTTTTGTGGGATCGCGTTGGTCTGCAAAATAGTCTTGCAAATTAATAAGAGTTAATTCGGGTTGTGCATTAGTTAATTCGGGTTGTGCATTAGTTATTTCATCAAATAACTCTTCTAATACTTGTTCATTTGTTCGTGTTTTTGTCTTTCTTGCACCAATAATAATACTAAATAATGTAGAAATCCATTGATCATATGATTTGGTATCGGTTTCTGGTTTTGTTAAACCTACCAGCCTTGCGGCGAAAAGTAGCTCCCCAACATTTTCTTCTAATTGGTCTGTAACCGTTTTAAGAGCATTAGTGTAAACTGTTTTTATTTGCAAAGCCTGCGTCACCATTGAAGGCTCCATGGTTGTCTTGCTAGTAATTGGGAGGACACCGGCATTAATGATGTTGTGCATAATATCAATGTAGAATTGTAATCTTTTTTTACCAAATTGTGCGGTAAAAGTTGCGTTTTTGATGTCTTTAATTTTTACTAAATTATAAAGAGGTGTTGTTTTATTGTTTTTTAAGAAAGTGAAAAACTTAATAAAATGAGCATTCAATTTTGCACCATTACAACTTTGACATATCATAACAAGATTTATTTTTTGAGCATCCATTTTGTATTCTGAAAATGCATGAGTAATTGGATTAGTGTGATCGGCAGCAGACGGTGTCCCGCCATCCGCAGCAGTAATTTTTTTGATTTTGCCGTTTTCTGATTTTAATATAGGTCTGGAACAACAAGGGCAAGGAATAATTATGTTTGAACCAGCCGGAGCAGTTTCACTTACTATGCTGTTTGTTTGTGCATTAGTTTGGGCTATTGAATTAATATCTCCTTTCATATCAAATTGTTGTAGCGTTTTATGACCATCTTTAAAAAGTTGCCTCCATAAACCCGTATTCATAAATACTACCCAAACCAAATCACTAATAACTATGTGTCTTGTTGCGTAAGCTCTATTACTAGTAAACATTGAATCTTCCGATTTAATAAACTCATAAAATTCTTTAAGTAAATTATTAAGCTCATTATTTTGTTCATGCCCTTCTCTTTTTAAAAAAAGATAGAGAGGTGTAGTAAAATGCCTATATGCTTCTGCATACTCGTCTTTTAAATTAGCACATACTGTTTCTTGTAACTGCAAACATTCAT
>Ga0209550_10002850_pt1 | contig 16595 bp, 13 predicted proteins | sample LauGreSuBDMM15SN_2_FD_187567 | JGI IMG/M metagenome (GOLD analysis project Ga0209550, IMG submission 187567) | Freshwater lake microbial communities from Lake Michigan, USA - Su13.BD.MM15.SN (SPAdes) (version 5) | ecosystem: Environmental > Aquatic > Freshwater > Lake | place: Lake Michigan...
GGAAAAATAATTGTTTTTACAGGAATATTTTTTTGATCCAGGCGATAAATAGTCGCATTGGCAGCGAAAGTCCCCGGAGTTGAATCAAAATTTGCCCCTGATCCCTGGCAATCCCTATATATTTTTAATGTAAATTTGTATCGCCAACTATTAGAAAGAGGATCATTGTTGGTATATCGCAGTATTTTGTAGCTCATTACCCCGCCAATGATGTGTTCAGCAAAAAGAGGAGTGGTAAAAATATAAAACATTAAAAACAAGAAACTCCTATTCTGCGTTAATAGGATTAATTTTGACTTTAACTTAGTTGTAAATTTTAACATGATTCAAATAAATAGTATTGATTTTCAAAATGTTGATCCTAAAATTCTGACAGCAGCTTCAGCCTTGAAAGAAGGAAAGATCATATTAATTCAAACGCAAACGGTATGGTCCTTAATATGTTTACTCGACGATGATAAATCTGTAGAACGTTTACTATCATTCAAACGCGATAACTTTCATTTTAATTATGAATGTCTGGTCCATTCTATAGAACAATTTAAGCACTATGTGCCTGATTTATCTCCCAGGGTAGAAACCTTACTCTCTTTTCATTCTCGTCCCCTCAGTATTTTGTTGACGTCAGACAATTTACCTGAACATATAGGAAATTTATCTTCAAAAATAGCTTTCAGAATGGATAACTCTGTGGGAATAAGTACTATAATCCAACTGGTGAACCAGGGTCTTTGGGCTACTTCTGCATTTATCGGCGATGAAATAAAAGGCAATGCATTCGATGTAATAAATGAAAGTGTCAAAGCCCTTGCTGATGAAATCCTCGAGTTGAAAAACAGTAAAAATATTACCGGAGAAGAGGCTGTTTTGGTGGAATTAGACGGAGAGGATAACTTAGAGTTTCTAAGGGAATAAGTAAGAGGTCAGCTGATTTCCTCGAATATTCCTTCTTTTTTGTTTTTACGGACATTATCCCATTTAAAATAACGTCCGTTCATTGCAATGTACACCCCTATTGGCAGCGTTTGAACAAAAGCGAAGGCGGTACCTAAGTTAAAAAATCCATCAGAACTACTAAAAGTATAGGGAACCATTGCACCGACCAGCACAATGGTTTTATCCTTTACAAGATGGGCAATAACCTTAGCTGTTTCAACCATGGTATCCGTGCCATGAGTAACTACAATATTTTTTTCGGGTGTTGAAATACAATGTAGTGCAATCGTATGTCTGTCACTATCCGTCATATCGAGGCTATCCATCATCATCAGGGTCGTCCAATCCACTGGAACTTGAAACCGCCCTCTTGTCAGCATCTCAGGTAAATGAGAATCTTTGAAATGAAGGGAACCGTCGAGTTCGTTATATTCCTTGTCGAAAGTTCCACCAGTTACAAAAATTTTAACAGTCATGAGGTACGATAAAGTGAATAAAATAGCATTTCGCTGAAAAAAAATTTACCCTGGTTAAACGGGAAAAACTTCAATAACCATGGCAGAGGCACCTCCTCCTCCGTTACAAATGGCAGCAAGACCATAGCCTCCTCCATTTTGTTGTAAGGTATGTATTAAGGTTACTAAAATTCGGGAACCGGAGGAACCTAACGGATGTCCCATGGAAACACCGCCGCCCCGAACATTTAATTTATCGGAGGAGATGGAAAAAGTTTTGGCAAAAACCATTGGAACGATGGCAAATGCTTCATTTACCTCGACAAATGAAATATCCTCCCAAGTTAATCCTGCTTTATTCAGCGCAAGTGGGGCTGCTTTAACTGGAGCAATGGTAAACCATTCAGGAGCAACTTCGGCATCGGCGAAAGAAACAATTCTACCTATGGGTTTAATTCCTGCTTTTTCACCCGCTTCTTTTGAACCAAGTAATAAGGCAGAGGCGCCGTCGTTTAAGGTACTTGCATTGGCTGCTGTTATGGTACCGGTGGGAGAAAAGGCAGGTTTAAGGGAAGGGATTTTTGAGAAATCTACTTTTTTGAATTCCTCATCTTCCTTAATCAGCATGTCACCCCCTTTTCTTTGAGGTATGGCAATAGGTACAATTTCAGCATTAAAAAAACCTTTTTCTGTAGCTAATGCTGTTCTTTTATATGATTCAATGGCAAAATTATCTTGTTCTTCCCTTGAAAAGTGATATTTTTCTGCAGTTGCATCACCACAATTACCCATGGCAGCACCATTGTATGCGTCAGTTAACCCATCTTTTGTTAACCCATCCAAAACTTCAGCATTACCATACTTATTTCCCCATCGGAGGGCTGGAAGATAATGAGGTACATTGCTCATGCTTTCCATACCGCCGGCAATCACCCAATCGTTTACACCTGTTTGAATAGACATGGCTGCTAATTGCGTTGCTTTCATTCCAGAAGCACATACCTTATTTATGGTAGTACAAATAACGTTTTCGCTGAGGCCGGCACCCAGGGCAGCCTGTCTGGCTGGTGCTTGACCTAAATTTGCAGCGATTACATTTCCCATGTAAATTTCCTGAATTTCCTCCTTAGCGGGACTTTTCTCTGAAAATAATCCGTCGATGGCTTTTGATCCAAGGGTAGTGGCAGATAGGCTTGATAATGTACCACCAAAGCTTCCAATGGGTGTTCTTTTTGCACCATAAATAAATGCTTCCATTCTTTTTTTATTAATTAAATATTCTTTTTTGCAAAATAGTTGACCCAGTGTTGAAAAAAGGTGTATATTTGCAGAACGAAATCGCGGTGTGGAGCAGTTGGTAGCTCGTCGGGCTCATAACCCGAAGGTCGTAGGTTCAAGTCCTGCCGCCGCTACAAAAACAAAAGGGAATCATTCAGGGTTCCCTTTTTTATTTTGTGCATTATGCTTTTCAATGAAATTCATTTAAAAAAGCAAATAATTTCAAACTATTCAGCCTTGCTTTGCTTAAGGAATTCTTTAGGAGTGGTATCGGTGAATTCTCTGAATACCTTATGAAAGGTAGATTTATTTTTAAATCCACATTGTTGTGCCATCTCAAATAAGTTGACGCCTTTGTTTTTAGGATCTTTTATGACTTCTTTCAATTTATCAATCCTAAACTGATTGATATAATGTTTAAAATTGTTGCCAAATTGGTTATTTACGACCTGGGAAAGATATTTTGTATTGCTTTTGAGACCTACTGCTACTAATTTTATATCTAAATCAGGATCTAAGAATAAATTTTTACTGATAATTAAGGTGTTTAATCGCCTGAAAATGGTAACCTCATCTATTGGTTCTAAACTGCTTGCTTTATATTTTTTTTGAATCTGAAGCATGCTATATTCAGTTTCAGGTGATTTATTACTTTCATCCATTTCAAAAGCAATAAAATTTGTTAACACTTTTTTATCGTTAAAAACGGGGTGAATAGCTAAGTGACAGGAATAAGGTTCACCCGATTTACGATAGTTTATAATTTGGGTTTCTACAGATAATTGCTTTTTTAATGACTTACTTATTAATTCAATGGTTTCTTTAGACGTGTTTTGTCCCTGTAAAATAATACCAGGTTTTTTACCGAGTACTTCGAATAATGAATATCCAGTAATAGTGAGAAAGGCATCATTTACCCAAATAATGCTTTTCTTTTCGTCGGTAAGAATAACCGCTAATTCAGTAGGTTTGTATTCAGTCATATTTTTTTTGTAAGACAACAACATTCAACCATTTATTAAAATAGTTTAATTAAGTTGGTATAATCACAATGATTTAAAAAGGTTCATTCAACATTTTTTTTAAGCATTTCTATATCAATATTATATTATATTTGTATGTAAGTTAATGCATTATCTCTATAATAGTTAGTTCATTTTTAACGTAAACGTGCAATTATATCAAATAGTTCGTTTTAGGTTTGGGTAGTATGGGAAATGAAAGGTTAAAAACAAACGAAAAAGCTTTAGATATTTTAGCACTTTCGAAAGATATAGATTTTTTGAGGTGGGTTGCTGACTCCGGACATTTAATTGCGCCGTCCAATCTGGTTTTTAATACGCTCTCTCCTGCGCTGACCTGGGAAATTTTTCACAAGCAAAAATTATTTTACTCAAGATTTGGAACGCCTTCCCTTAAAGTCGGATACCCTTTATTGATTTCAATGGAAGGAAATGAGGTTACAGCCATACCTTTTTTTATTTGGGATATTTCATTAACTCCAGTTGACAAGGTGGGGGTAAAATGGATGTTTTACCGGAATGTGTCTTTATTGCCCACGTTAAATCCAATGATTTTATCCCTTTCTTGCTTCGATAAATTACAAGCAATGATTGCCCCATTTTTAGCTAATAAGGGCATAGATCTTGATGGTTTTAGAGCTATAAATCAAGCAGTTGATCCTATATTTAATAGCAATGATGTTATTGTTCCTTTGTCAGGCGCAGAAAATGTATCTATTAAGAAAAATGAATACAAAATTTTAAATTCGGTTCAATTACTTGTTTTTAAATCACTTTTTGAATTACAAGGACAACAAGGCGCACCACTATATTTTGCAAAAAATCAGAAGGTTACCTTACCTGGACATTCTTTTGGTTTGCAAGTCTTAATACCGGAACAGGCTGCAGCTTACCATAAGACCCAGGAAAATACGCATAATATTATTGAAGGATCAGCAGGGACTGGAAAGAAATTTTTACTTTTTAACTTGGTTTCTAACGCCTTATCGAATGGTAGATCCTGTCTTATTATTTCCGAAAATAATGGATTTTTAGCATCCATGAACCATTTTTTTTCTTCAAATAATTTGGAAAATCTAGTTTTATCTCAACATGAGGGCGAACAGTTAAGACAACTCATTAAAAGATTAACTTTTATAATTCAGCAGGAAAAAAATTCTCCCGTCTTTGCCGGGGATAACTTTAAAGAAATTTTGGCTTCCTGCCAAAGGCTTTTTATAAAGTTGTCTATGGCGTATGGTGCTTCCAGAAAAAAAATATTTGACCAACTTGATTGGACAGAGGTTGTTACCCTTTTTTTACAAAGCGTTAGAAGGGATGAAATTCCATTGGTTAATATTAGAATCCCTACTGAAAATTTTAATTTTATACCTTCGGAATTTTATTCCTTATTGTCTGAAATTGAACCATTACAAAAAAGATTTGAGGCGATTAATACGCTCCAACATCCTTTAAATGTTTTAAATACCAGCCTTATAGATCTCTCTGATTTTGAAGAAGGAGCGGGTCAGTTTAATTTACTTTTAAATGAAGAAAGAAATAATTTTCGATTTATTCTTGTAGAATACTCAAATGGTCTGGCAAAATATTCAGACTCGTTAAATATTCGCTTATTTAATGAAATTCAATTGATTATAGAGCTTATAGAGGAGTTGAAGAATAAATTTTATGGATATTTTGATTTATATGGAAATGATTTTATTTACACGAAAAGTTTTTCACTCCTTTTATATAGTAAGGTGGCCGGGCGAGGAAAAAAAATCATAGCAGCGCGGGAAGAGCTAAATGTTTTATTTAAACAGTTAAGTATTAAAATTCAAAACCAGAAAATCTGGGTTTTTCCTGAAATACCTCAGGATTTTGGTACGGCACATTTAGGAGATTGGATGGTTTACCTGGAAGCATTAAAGGAGAGTGCCGCAGAATGGCAGTCCCGGCTTCCAGATTATGTGAATGAGGAAGTCCTTCGTGCGTCGAGTGCCAATGTAAATTCTTTTGGGAATACGAAAGATTTATTTGTCGAACTCGAAACCTTAATGGATGAAGCTATTCATCGTTTTAATGCGAGGTCATTCTTTCTCGAAAAATTAGAACATCATTCACTCACCTTAATAGCTCGTCAAAAATGGCTGGAATCTCTGGTAAATAAATTGGATAGGATACTTATAAATTTTCGGGACTTTCCCGTCTTTTATCAATGGCAGTTAAGTTGGGAAAATCTTTCTATAGGAGCAAAAACAATTATTCAATCTTTTTCGACGATTAACCCAGATGACTGGTTAATGACCTTCAAAAATTGGTACTTACACCAGGTCTTATTACGGCACTATCATCACCAACTTCCTGATTCGTCGCTGCCGCTGGAGACTTTCGAGGCCGATTGGGAGCTTTTTCATAGCATGTTACCCCGGCAGATACAATCTGTGTGGTTTCAAAAAAGGAAACAACGTATTAAACAGTTAAGAAAAGAAGAGAAACATACCTTACAAAAAATGATAGGATGGTTTCAAAAAGAATCATGGGATGAGGTAGATTATTTATTGTTTTTAAAGGATATCAATCCTTTGTTAACAGACTGTTTTCCAGTGGTATGTTTAACCGTTAGTCAGCTAAATGAGCTTTTTAAAAATAGCCCATCTCTTCATTTTGACCATGTTTTTTGGGGTGATGCCTCGTATTCGTCTCCTAATGTTTTATCGAAATTTCAATCTCTGGCCCCTCGGGTGACTTATTTTTACAACCCTTCATTTTCTAATGAATATATTGATAATGAGCTAAAACAGAGGTATCCGGTTTCTCGCCTATCTAAAATTCATTGCTTTTATCCGGGAAATCCATGGCAACAGTGGCAGGGAGGTCACATCACTATTCATGCAATTAAGGACGCATCTGTTCATTTTTATAGAATAAATGGCGTCCTTCAGCCAAATGGGATAAATGAGGAAGAAGCTTCTTTTCTCATCGACGAACTATCAAAAATTCGTTACGCCACCCTTGAAAATATACCATCGGTGGGGGTTGTTTGTATGACGGAAACTCAACGGAATTTTATTTCGACGCTGATTTTTAAGATTCAACATCAGGAATCAGCGTTGAATGATCATTTTACTAATTTGGTAAATTATGGCCTGGAAATTTTAACGCCCGATGATATTCAATCTAAACATTTTCATTCGGTGTACTTGTTAACAACCTACAATGATGTAAACGAGTATTTAAACGAGCATTGTTTTGCTCCCTCTTTTGTTGAATTAATGGCGCAATTACCTCTGGATAATCTTACGGTCGTTACCTCCTTTAAAAGAGCACAAATGGTGGAAGTGGAAAATAAAGATGATTTGTTCATTCCCTATTTGAAATTATTAGAAGCGGTTGACGGTAGAGATATTTATTCCCTGGAGTATGAATTTCAGAAATTCAAACCTGAATTTGAGGAACCTTTTAAAGCGCGTTATCCCTCATTTTGGTCTGCGTTGTTTTTAAAGCTTGAGGATAAACTTCCAACCCATGATATTCAAAAAAATATCTTTTTCAATCAGGACTTTTTTCCATTTTTTATAAAGAGAAAAATGGCTCAGTCCAATTATATATTTTTTCTTTTAGATGGATTTCATGCCAATGAAACTCACACTGACTTTATTTGGGAAGTAAGACAAACAAATAAATTAAAAAAGTACAATATTGAATTACTGCCTATCTGGACAGTAAATTGGTGGAAAAATAATAGCTTAGAAATCAAAAGGTTACTTTCAAATATCAACGATCTGGACTAATGGATTAGGTTATTTTACGCCCTCGAAAAGCCAGTTGGCCAAAGCCTGTCTGTTGGAAGGTAAAATAAATCGCTGCTGATCGAAGTTATTCCTCAAATTGCCAAGTTCAATATAAATAGCTGGCATGGGCGCATTTTCTAGAGAGTATAATTCACGGCTTGACAAGGTACCTTTGTAAACACCCGTTGAGCGGTTCTCCTTATATTTTTCGCTGAAGGTTTTATGAATATTATTGGCCATCTGATGTGAAATTTGGTTGTTTGCCTGATGGTAAAGAAAAAGGTCAACTTGTTGTTCGGTATGCCTTGAATCAACATGAATTTCTAAAAGATACTGACCATTGGGTGCCATTTTTTTGTTTTTTTCGAACAGTAATTTTACTATATCTATCCGTTGTTCCAATCTCTTTAATTGACTCAAAGGGATTTTTTCACCGCCCCATACCGTTTCATCTCTATCGCAAAGCAATATTTCGTCATCCCTGATACCGTCATCTCCATCTCGGGTGATCATGTAGGACATGGCTCCTTCCTGAATAAGTTTTCTACAAAGGCGCAAGCCTACATCATAAGCATATTCGTCTTCACAAAGTGTTTGACCATTTTTCACCACCAGAGCACCCGGGTCAGGACCGCCGTGGCCACTTATAATATAAAATATTTTACCTTTTAATACATCAGAGAGGATCGGCGTTGATTCATATTTTCCAAAAATAGGGAACCCTTTTTCGTTAGAGGTAACGGGTAAATTACAAGGTGAAAAATGGTGTGGAATCCATAGCATTTTATCTACTTGAAATGGCTTTGATTTAATGCCATCTGAAACAAGTTGTTCATTGTATTTTTCAATTTCCTTTGCTTTTTCAAACTCCGTAATGCCTATACTTGTCCGTATTGATTTACCGTCAAAACCAACCTGTTTAATAGGCAAAAGGTAAGTTTTGTCAAGGATTAGATTAGCCTCGGAAGATAAATTATTCAGGGAAAGAAATTTTTCCTCATTACATGAGTGGCTATCTAAATGGTAACGGACTAATAATTTTTTTATCCCATCTCCTTGTTTAGCCTTCACCATTAACCAGTCTTCTTTGATATTTGCTGAAGATAGCAGTAGAACTATGGCAAAGATTGATGATAGTAGATTATATTTGTGTTCATGAATAAATCTAGGAGGAGTTTTCTTTTTTAAGAAATTGAATATGAAGGATTTACATTTCATTATATTGTTGTTGAGAAAAGAGATTTTGTTAGAATTCAGAACTCGTTCTGCTATCAGCGGTATATTTTTGTATGTAATTTCCACTTTATTTGTTGTTTATGAAACTTTTGTCAAGATACAACCCAATGTATGGAATACCCTTTTCTGGATTATTCTATTGTTTGTTGCTGTCAATGCCATGGTTAAAAGTTTTGTTCAGGAAAAAGGAAACAGGGTGCTGTACTATTACAGTTTATTAAACCCATCTCATGTTTTAATAGCAAAGATAGTTTATAATACCTTGTTACTTTTAGTATTAAGTTTATTAATATGGGGTTTATTTATATTTTTCGGTGATAATCCTGTAAAAGATTTGGGTTTATTTCTACTTATTTTGTTTTTAGGAAGTTTTGGTTTTTCGGTTACTTTCACCTTTTTAGCCTCATTGGTAGCGGCGAGTAATCAAAGTTCCACGCTGCTCGCTGTTTTAAGTTTCCCCTTAATCATTCCAATTATATTGATGTTAGTAAAAATATCGGCGCATGCGTTAAGGCTCATACAAGACACAGCAGTTAGCGGTGACATTGCGATATTAGTGGCCATAGATTTGTTATTATGTGGGGTTGCATTGTTGTTATTTCCATTTATCTGGAGAGATTAAATTAATTATCATGATTGAAAAGGGCAAAATTTGGAAATTTTCAGGGGTTATTTTAATCGTTTATGTTATCATAGCCGGTTTATTAATTCCCTTAAAACCAGGCATTGAGTCTGTCGAACCTTCTTACGGAAATGCGGGGGAAACTTTAAAAATTCAAGTAACAGGTTATAATACGCATTTTAAAGAAGCGGGAAATACCCTTCGAGCTTGGTTAAAATGGGACAACGGGAAGGCTATTGCTGCTACGGAAATGGTTGCTTTGGATGAAAGGAGGATGAATCTGACATTTTCCATTCCTAATAACTTACCTGAGAATACAGAAGTTCAGGCGGTAACCCTCTTAATTGATAGTGAGACTGACGGCACTTCCGTGTTACCCTCAGCGATTTTTTTAACGCAAACAGAGAAAGTAATAGCTGCGGAAGAAGTTCCCTGGGTTAAACCGTCCAATTTTTCAAATAATGGGTTGATTACTTTTCCATTCAGGAACATACTGGGCGAAACCATTCGGAACACTTATTTTCATGTGCCTCTTTGGTTTGGTATGATGTTCCTTTTTTTATTCGCAGTAATCCATAGTATAAAATATCTGAGAAAGGGGGACGCTGAATCTGATTTAAAAGCAGAAGCTTATACCCAAACAGGCATATTTTATGGATTACTTGGTCTCATAACCGGGGCTCTTTGGGCAAAAAACACCTGGGGGGCTTATTGGAGTTGGGATATAAAACAGAATATGACCGTGGTCGCACTATTAATCTATGCTGCCTATTTTATTTTAAGGGCTTCTTTTGAAGATCCAGAGAAGAGAGCGAGAGTTTGTGCAGCTTATGGGATTTTTGCATTTTCTACCCTCATTCCCCTGCTGTATGTCATTCCCAGACTTACCGACAGCCTCCATCCGGGGTCGGGGGGTAATCCAGCTTTTGGTTCCCAGGATTTAGACAATACGATGCGCCTGGTTTTTTATCCGGCGGTTATCGGTTTCACTCTGTTTGGATTTTGGTTAAGTTCCCTCCAATTCAGGTATTTAAGACTCCAAAAATTAAGGGAAGATTTAGATTAGGTGATTTTTATCATTCTTTTAATAAAAAAAATCAGTCATTTTACCCACCACATGAAACAAATTTGTCCTCTATATTTTATTTATATAAATAAACCTTTAACGTAAATTTCATGAGCCGATTTCTTCTAATAGTTTTTATGACATTCATTTCTATTTTTTCAGCTTCAGCAGCCAACGCTGATTTTATGAGAAGTATTGGGAAAATCTATGTGGTTGTCGGGGTTATGCTATTATTGTTTTTAGGAATAACCTTGTATTTAATTTTAATTGACCGCCGCCTTACCAAATTTGAAAACCAAATAAAATCAGATGAGTAACCAGTTTAGTTTTTTTGACAGCGTAAATGTCTATTTTGACAGAGCAGCTGAGCATACAGGCTTGCCTCCAGGGCTTTTACAACAAATTAAAGTTTGTAATGCTGTATTCCAAATTAATTTCCCAGTTAAAATAAAGGGAGAAGTAAAAGTTATTGAAGCCTACAGAGTGCAACATAGTCATCATAGGACGCCAACAAAAGGCGGTATCCGTTATAGTAACCATGTTTCTCAGGACGAAGTGATGGCATTGGCTGCTTTAATGACCTATAAGTGCGCGATTGTCGATGTTCCTTATGGTGGTGCAAAGGGTGGCGTTAAAATCAGTCCCTGGGAATATACAGAGGAGGAACTCGAAAAAATTACCAGGAGATATACCACAGAGTTAATTAAGCGTAATCTCATTGGACCAGCTATTGATGTTCCTGCGCCAGATTACGGCACAGGCCCAAGAGAAATGGCCTGGATTTATGATACCTACAGAACTTTCAAAGGGGACGAATTGGATGCAGCAGGTTGTGTAACGGGAAAACCTGTAAATCAACAAGGTATTCGAGGTAGAACGGAGGCAACAGGTAGAGGTGTTTTTTATGGCATTCGCGAAGCCTGCTCTTTTGCAGAGGACATGGAAAAAATTGGGTTGACTCCTGGCGCCGCTGGTAAAACAATGATTATCCAAGGAATGGGTAATGTTGGTTCCTATACTGGCATGATTTCTCAGGATGAGGGACAAATAAAAATTATTGGTATTGGTGAGGCCGAAGGGGCTATCTATCACCCTGATGGTATCGATGTCCATGCTTTATTAGCTTATAGAAAGGCAAATGGCACTATTATTGGCTTTCCAGCATTGAAAACTTTTGAAAAAAAGGATAGGGAATTAATATTGGAACAACCTTGTGATATATTGGTGCCCGCCGCTTTGGAAAGTGTAATCACAGCAGATAATGTTGATAATATAAAGGCTAAGATTATTGCCGAGGCTGCAAATGGGCCAATTACTGCTCCTGCTCAGGAAAAATTATTAGCCAAAGGAACTATCATTATACCTGATGTCTATTTAAATGCAGGTGGTGTTACCGTTTCTTACTTCGAATGGTTGAAAAATCTTTCTCACATGCGTTTTGGCAGAATGGAGAAAAGATTTAATCAAAATCAATTAACGCAGGTGATTCATTTAGTGGAGGAGTTAACTGGTAGGAATGTTAATGAAAGAGAATTTGCATTAATCGCCAGAGGGGCCGATGAAATTGATCTCGTTCGGTCTGGTTTAGAGGAAACTATGATAAATGCTTATCGAGAAATAAGAGAGGTGATGGTAAATAATCCAGCTATTCCAGATCTTAGAACCGCCGCTTTTGTTAACGCAATTAATAAAATAAGCAGTGATTATAATTCATTAGGTATTTTTCCATAATCCTCGTTTTAAGCGATACGCTAAAATTTAATTGGGAATTAACATTTAAATTTTAGCGTATTTGTAATATTATTTGTTCTTTTGCGTTTTATTACATAAACAACGAAATTAACCCATGAATAATTTACCTGCACAAGAGTCTTTAGAAAAGTTAGATAAAACAGATTTAAAAATTTTACACATTCTTCAGGAAAACAGTAAAATAACTAATCTTGATTTATCCAAAAAAATTGGGTTGTCGCCAGCCCCAACCTTGGAAAGGGTTAAAAAGTTGGAGAACACGGAAATCATTCAAAGTTATCACGCAAAAGTAAATCAGCAAGCCATTGGTTTGAATGTAAAGACTTTCGTTCAGGTTTCTTTAGCCTGGCAAAAAGATAATGCCCTAAATAACTTTATGGCAAAAGTGCAGGAGATTGATGAAATTGTAGAATGTTATATAATTACCGGGGAAGCTGACTTTTTAATGAAAATTGTTTGTAAAGATATTCCAACCTACGAACAACTCCTTTTCAAAACATTATCGCAAATAGAGGAAATTGAAAGACTTAAAACATTAATGACCCTTTCCACCATAAAGGATTCTTCTGTTCTACCTTTTAAATACGACTAGTTCATTCCTAATCAAGGAGGACAGGAGTCAGCATTAACAAAAATTGACGACGATTTAAAGGCAAAGTAAGGCAATAGCGTTACTTTGTCTATATATTTCATAATCACATATACTTCATAACGTCCCGGCCATGGAAGCGGTATAGCTCTCTGGTCTATGGGCGTGTGCCAACTCCTGAATCCTTCCTTATGGATGGCGTACCAGGTATAGACCGTTCCCGCATTTTCCGGTATCCTGATGTTGGGTACAGTTGATATCTTAACCTGAGCAATATTTTCCTGGCCAAAACCTGCGCAAAATGACTTATTTTCGACTAGTTTTATTCTAACTACTTGTGCGTCAAGGTTAAGTGAGAAAAAAGATAAACATAAAATAGGAATAAATAATCTGTACATATCTTAATATATATCGACAAATATATACAAATTAAAACAAATTTATATATTAAAGTTTGTTCTGATGTGTTTTCTTTTTTAATTGAAAAGGCTATATTGGGAGAAAATAATAATGGATTTATGAGAACGAATTTTCTTTTTCGGGTTAATCTGATAGTTTCAGTTACCTTCCTGTTCCTCGCCTCTATGCTATCAGCACAGAATAATAAAAATCAACGGCTTGATTTAAAAGCTATTATGTCTGGTGAAAAATATGTAGGATATTCTCCTGAGAGTATTTTCTGGCACCCGAACAGTAAAGAAATTTTCTTTTCATGGAATCCTGATAATGATTCATTGAGGAGTACCTATCACCTAAAGGCGCCATTTTCTATAGCACCTGCCAAATTACCTGCTGATAAGTGGCTCGCTTTTCCACCAGGAGGTGTAATATCTAAAAATAAAGGGCTTAGGTTCATTTTAAGGGAAGGAGATATTTATAAACAAATATTACCTGATGGGCCGCTAACTCCCTTTGTTATTTCCTCGGACAGGGAATCGAATATAGCTTTTGCCAAGGGGGATTCTATGTTGACTTTTCAACGAAATAATAATCTTTTCGCTATCCATTTATTTGACGGTTCAATGCGTCAAATCACTCATTTTACAGAAGTAAAACCGAATGCTCCAGCTTTAAAAAATACGGCAGAGCAATGGCTTGAAAAGGAACAGCTCGATTTATTTGATGTGTTGGAAGAGAGGAAAGCCACGGCAGACAAAAGAAAGAGGGAGGAACCTAAACCTAACCTTTTTTTGCCTAAACCTTTTTTCCTTCAGAACAAAAGACTGGTGCAAATATCACATAGTCCTGACTTAAAATATGTTGCTTGCAAATTAGCCATAGAGATTGCGGGTAAAGAAACGCAAGTACCTGATTTTGTTACTAATTCAGCCTTTACAACCAATCTCCGCTCCAGGGAAAAAGTCGGCTTTCCTCAGCCTACTTACGAGATGGGCGTATTCTTAACAGAAAAAGATTCTCTTTATACGCTGAATGTCAAGAAATTATCAGGTATTTATAAAAAACCTGAGTATTTGAAATGGTATCAGGATTCAAAAATTCCTTTTGTAGATACCTTTCCTGACCCAAAACCTGTCGTCATCAACGGCCCCGTTTGGAGTAGTAAAAATCAACCCCTTTTTGTGGTTCGTTCCTTAGATCATAAAGATAGATGGCTGGTTTTATTAGATCCTGCCAGTGGAAAATGGGAGGAAATAGATCACCAACACGACACTGCATGGATTGGTGGCCCTGGTATTGAAAGTTATGACCAGGCGGTGGGCAACATAGAATGGTTACCCAATGGGGAGCAATTTTACTTTCAATCTGAAAAAACGGGCTTTTCACACCTCTATCTGTACGATCTAAAATCTAAATCTATTTCGCAGCTTACTTCAGGTTCTTTCGAGGTATTAAATACGCGCTTATCTCTTGACGGGCAACATATATATTTGACTGCCAATGCGGAAGGACCTCATCAGCAACATTTTTATAAACTCAATATTGCGGGTAAAAATCTGGTAAAATTGACCTCTGGGGTAGGAAATGCAGAGGTAACTATTTCGCCGGACGAAAAATATTTAGCTATCAGATTTTCTACCTCCAATACACCTTGGGAACTTTTTGTACAGGAAAATAAACCTAATGCCAGGACTATTCAAATTACTCATTCTACTTCTGATGCCTTCAGGTCATATACCTGGAGAAAACCAGAAATTGTTTGGTTTAAGGCTCGTGATGGTGAAAATGTATCTGCCCGATGGTACAAACCAGAGAAAAATGTAAGCCATAAAGGCGCTGTTATATTTGTTCATGGCGCGGGGTATCTACAAAATGTTCATGAATGGTGGAGTACTTATTATAGGGAGTACATGTTTCATAATCTTTTAGTTGACAAAGGATATACCGTGCTTGATATTGATTATAGAGGGAGTGCTGGTTATGGAAGAGATTGGAGGACAGGTATTTACAGATATATGGGTGGTAAAGATCTGTCAGATCAGGTAGATGGCGCCAGATTCCTTATCGAAAAACATAATATAGACTCTTCAAGAATAGGTATCTACGGTGGTTCTTATGGCGGTTTCATCACCTTAATGGCTTTGTTTAATGAAAATAAAACATTCAAAAGTGGGGCAGCGCTCAGATCTGTTACCGATTGGGCTCATTATAATCATGGCTATACTTCCAATATATTGAATGTTCCTTCTCTCGACCCGTTGGCTTACAGGAGAAGTTCGCCGATGTATTTTGCGGACGGATTAAAAGGGAATCTGCTTATGTTGCACGGTATGGTGGACGTAAATGTTCATTTTCAAGATATTGTGCGTCTATCACAAAGATTAATTGAACTCGGCAAGGAAAATTGGGAACTGGCTGTTTTTCCTGTGGAGGATCACGGTTTTGTAGAAACAACCAGTTGGTTGGATGAATATAGACGGATCTTACAACTATTTGATAAAACCATAGCAAAACCTGAAAGTGAGAAAAAGTAAAATGTATAACCACTTTTATAATATAAAAAGTAATCTGTTGCTTTCTCTGGTATTCGTTACTTTGATTTCTTCTTTAAGTGCTGTAGGACAATCAGATACCTTTGAATTACCAGCTGTTCCAATTACCGCTTCAAGAATTTCGGTCGAAAGCCGTCGTATTAATCAGGCAGTAACCACCTTAACAGAAGATATTTTGTTAAAGGGGCAGGCAAGAACATCGCTTCAGGATTATGCCGCCTACGTTCCAGGCGTTTTGGCTCAAAATGCTGAAAATTATGCTCAGGATGTGCGTATATCCATTCGTGGATTTGGTTCCAGATCTGCATTTGGTATTCGCGGTGTTAGAATTTTAGTCGATGGTATTCCTGAAACTACCCCTGACGGACAGGCCAATGTAGATAATATCGATCCGGCTTTTATTCAAACCATGGAGGTTATCAGGGGTGTGAGTACCGTTCTTTATGGTAATGCAGCAGGTGGTGTATTGGCCCTTTATACAAAAGATCCAACTTCCTCATTTTCAATGAATTCAGGTTACCTTCTAGGAAGTAATGGCATGAAGAAATTAGATATTTGGATGGGCGGTAAAAATACGAAAAGAGAATGGAGTGTTTTTGGAAGTAATTTTTCACATACAGGATTCAGAGACTGGAGTCAGACAAAAACGAATTTATTTAATGGTAAATATGTTATTCATCTGCCTAAGGGGAAGTTAAAATTCTTATTTAATTGGGCCTCTAGCCCGCTGGCTAATGATCCAGGGGCCTTAGTTTCCTCTGAGCTTAGTTTATCGAGAAAGTCTGCTTTTAGCAGGAATATTCAGTTTAAGGCAGGGGAGGAGTTAGTACAGTATCGAATAGGTAGTACCTGGGATCAGCAGTTGAAAAATAATAAGCAAATTCAGGTGTATTCCTTTTATTCAAAGCGCATTTT
>Ga0209550_10002851_pt1 | contig 16590 bp, 13 predicted proteins | sample LauGreSuBDMM15SN_2_FD_187567 | JGI IMG/M metagenome (GOLD analysis project Ga0209550, IMG submission 187567) | Freshwater lake microbial communities from Lake Michigan, USA - Su13.BD.MM15.SN (SPAdes) (version 5) | ecosystem: Environmental > Aquatic > Freshwater > Lake | place: Lake Michigan...
TTCCAAATTCCAAATTCCAAATTCCAAATTCCAAATTCCAAATTCCAAATTCCAAATTCCAAATTCCAAATTCCAAATTCCAAATTCCAAATTCCAAATGTAATCATTTGAAGCATGTCTCGAGCGAGTACAGAGATAATTCTAAACATATCAACTCGAGTTATAGTATGACTTCACTATTTTTCAAACTCCAAAAAATGTCATCATTTGAAGCATAAAATGTAACCATTTGAAGCATCTCGAGCAAGAAAACATACAATTGTAATTAAATCCTTACGATTTATAGTATCATATAATTCAAGTTTAAACAAAAATATTCATGTAACTATTTGAAGCATCCAAAAAAGGAGGGGGGGGGTACCGTTTTTCCAATAAAAAAATGGAAAAGGAAAATGGGAAATGGGAAATGGGAAAAGATTATTTTGCCAAGGGATAATGAACTTCATCCAGGATCGCGTCTTTGCAACAACCATACGTACGTCGATGCCAAGGACTAATCCCGTGGGTTTTAATGGCATCCAAGTGCACTTTGGTACCATATCCCATATTGGTTTGTAGTCCATAAATTTGCAAACGAGGAAATCGACTACATAACTCCAATACATAGTTATCTCTCGCGACCTTGGCCAGAATAGAGGCGGCGGCAATCGCAACAAACTTGTTATCCCCACCAACAATCGTTTCGTGTGGGATTTGTCGAAGCGTTTGTGTGGACTCATCCAATTCCATATAGGGAGGAAAATCGTCTCCATCAATAAGTAAGAGTCTGTCTTTATTTTTTAAAGTCGCACTGATTTGTTTGTCGCATTCCTTCATCGCTTGAAGAACAGATTGTCGAATATTGATTTTGTCGATTGTCTCGGATTCAACGAATTGAATGTGATATGCCAACGCATGAGTTTGAATATAAGTAAATAGTTCTTGTCGCTTTTTGGCGGAAGTGATTTTTTTGCTGTCTTTGATACCAGTCGCGTTGAATGAACCATCTTTAGGTAGAACTACTCCTGCTACATAGAGTCTTCCAAACATGGGACCTCGTCCTGATTCATCAATTCCAATCTCATAGGAGAAGGTATCGGGGCTATGAAACATTTGCAATGGCGATTTGACTGATTTCATGTTAATTGCGGATTATTGTTAATGATGGCTGTCGTATTAATAAATCAATTTTTTAAGAAAATATGTGTATATAACATATATTTGCGTGGTTAATTTTAAAAAATGAAATTTCGGTTAAGCGCTTTGTCGATTTTTTTAATCCTTTTAGGAACTTTGGTCGTGGGATATTTATTTCACAATACGTGGGAAAGATTTTCCACGAAAACGCAAGAAGGATTTGATGCGGATTATAGAACTGCGACAGGAAAAGTGGTAAATGGGTATTCTACAGATAGTCGACAAGTAAGCGAATTGATTCCAAATAAATTGTTTTTCGATCCAGTAGAACGAATGCTGATTGAGCCTTCTGGCGGTGCATTGATCATGAAAAGAAGAAACAATACAGACGTGACTTTTAATATATACTCTCTCGTGCGAGATCCATCCAGTCAATATGTGGATTGGAAACGAGATCAGCCTGACCAATGGCCAAGAATAGATGCCCCTGGTACAATTGAAGCTGTACAACAATCTTTTTTGAATTCAGACCCAAAATATATTTATTTGGATTATCAAACGGAATTAGACATTTCTGCTCACTTTTACTATAAATCGGACTCGAACGTCGTTACGAAACCGTATGATTTGTCGTATACTCCACAAACGACAAAACAGAGTTCATATAATGTAATGCGACGTATGTATAATAAATTTACGGTGCCCGAGACAACGGCAGTAACCCCAATTGACTTTGTGTTTCAGAAACAATTCGGCACCGAGCAGTTTATTATAGTTGTCATTCCTGTTGAAGGGGTAACGTTTATTCATATAATCAATGCGACCACAAATATGCATTTTGAAACGCGGTATTATATGGGCAATGAAATGGAACGAGTAGTGCATTCGAATAGAACAGTAAGTGCTTCGGGTATAAATGTATTGACAGGCGGATCCGCGACTTCTTATCCAGAAACGATTGGCAGAGTTATGTATGATATATCGGGTACACTAGAAGTGAAAACGACTCATGATACTTCCAAACAATTGATTTATTTAGCGATGCGCAAAGGAACTTTGGCGGTAAGAACTTACTTGAAGATTGCGGGCGGAGCAGGCTTACTACTTGTCGAGAAAACAACCACTATTGGATCAAGTGGAGCTTCAACAAGCGTTACGACGAGTGAAACAGATAATGTAACAGTGAATTATGGCAATTTTTCAATGAATCTTCCTATAAATAGCGTTTGGAATTTATTAGGGATGGGAATGTCAGGAAGCACAGGATTTGGTGGAAACGATTTCTTTCCTGGAGGAAACGATTATATTCTGAAAACACAAGTGGTTCCGCCAGTCTGTCCATCATGTCCGTCGTGTACGCATGGATGCAGTGGAGTGTGTAATTCGTGTGGAGGAAATGGTGGGTCTGGTACACAAGTTGGTGGTACCCAAGGAGATGGTTTGGCGAGGGATGCTGCCGGAGGAGCGGCTAGTTTGGCAAGGGATGCTGCTGGAGGAGCTACAAGTTTGGTGAGGGATGCTGCTGGAGGAGCCACAAGTTTGGTGAGGGATGCCACGACAGGAACAGTAGGTTTGGCCAAAGATGCGACGGCAGGAACGGTAGGTTTGGCCAAAGATGCGACGGCAGGAACGGTAGGGTTGGTCAAAGATGCCACGACAGGAACAGTAGGTCTGGCCAAAGATACCGTAGGCGGGGCAACAAGCTTGGCGAAAGATGCGGTTGGGGGTGCATCATCGTTTCTGCAAAGTTCCGCAGGAGGTATAGGTAATTTTATTCAAAGCTCTGCGGGAGGAATTGGAAATTATGTAAAAGATGCTGCCACGGGAACGGTGGGCTTGGCCAAAGATGCTGCTGGCGGAATAAGTTCAGGGGTAGGAAGTCTGATTCAAAATAATCAAACTCAAATCCAACAAGGCCAAGGATATGGACAACAAGGAGGCCAAGGATATGGTCAACAAGGACAAGGACAAGGATATGGGCAACAAGGATATGGTCAACAAGGAGGCCAAGGATATGGACAACGAGGACAAATGGATCAGTATTCTTATTACGGCGCGGTTCCGCCACGAGATCAATCTAATTTCATGCCATTAACATCTGATTTCAGTCGATTTGGTAGGTAAAGAAATCCGTTCAAAAAAGGTTAAAAGATTCCATCCTCTATTATAAGAGGATGGAATCATTGTTAAATTCAATATTGGATCGAAATAAAATGCAAAGGGAAATTACCCAAATACTTCAAGGATTCGATAATAATTCCTTGCAAAAAAAAGGAATATATGTGTACGGGTCTCCTGGATCAGGAAAAACGCATTTCGTAATGAATTTGTTAAAGTCGTTGGATTATGATGTGATTGTGTATGATGCAGGAGATATACGAAACAAATCGTTATTCCAAACAATAGACAGCAATCATATTTCAAATCGAAATGTATTGGATTTGATGAAACGCAAAGTGAAAAAAATTGCCATTGTAATGGACGAAATCGACGGAATGAACAATGGCGACAAGGGAGGCATAGATGCGCTCATAAAACTAATCAGACAAAAGAAAACAAAAAAACAAAAAACGGAAAACACCACATTAAATCCTATTATTTGTATCGGAAATCACGAGCACGATAAGAAAATCCGTGAATTAATGAAAGCGTGTCATGTATTTGAAATGTCTACGCCTACCCCCGTGCAAGTGGGAAGCGTTTTGCTGCAAACGTTGCCATTGTATTCTACTTTTTCCAAAGAATTCCAATCGCATATTCTCGAATATATTCAAGGAGATTTGCGAAAATTACTCTTTGTGTGTGAATTATGGAAAAAGAAGCCGCATTTGGTGACATCTTATTTATTGCAAAACATTTTCCACGTGAAAATATTAAACGAAGACGCGAAAAAGATTACCTTGAAACTGATCCAACAAAACATTCCACTCGACGAACATACGATTTTCATGAACGAGACAGATCGAACGACGGTGGCATTATTGTGGCATGAAAATATTGCTGTTCCCCTCTCACAATATCCACCACATATATCGTTTCCGTTTTATATGACCTTGTTGAATAATATGTGTTTTGCAGATTATATTAGTCGTATCACATTTCAAAGTCAAATATGGCAATTTAACGAGATGGGGTCTCTCGTAAAAACCTTTTACAATAACAAACTCTTTCACGAACAATTTCCAACGCATAACGCAATCGCATTAGAAAATATAGATTTCACCAAAGTGTTGACGAAATATTCCACCGAATATAATAATCAATTATTCTTGTTTGGGTTATGTCAAAAACTGAATATGGATAAAAAAGACGTGATTTCGTTTTTCCAGGAGATACGCGTCGTGTACGGAACACATTTTTATAATCATTCCGAAAAACTCATGCGAATCGAACAATATTTGCAAAAAGATGGAATTGATTCGCTGGATATAAAACGAATGTATCGTTTTTTAGACAAAAATGTGAAAAAAGAAGATTGCGTGGTGAGAGAAGAAGAGGAAGAAGAGGAGGATGAAGAATAACTTTATTATCGAAAAATAAAATTATTATACCGAAACCATTACTTCGGGAGTACATTTACTTCGAGGCACAGGCACAGAAGGCGGAAAACTAGTCACAGGCACAGGCACATGCACAGACACAGGCACTGGCACGGGCGGAATAGAAGATATTATTTGGGCCAATTGAAGTTCCAACTCGCGAATGCGGTTATCCTGAAGTTCCAATTGGTTGTTTTTCTCGAGTAGTAAAACAGATATGGGTTCCTCCTTTTTGTCTTTTAGCAGTTTTTCCAACTCGATAATTCTATTCTGTCGTTTTTCAAGTTCTTCTTGCTGTTGTTGAATAAAAGAAACGATTTCATTGTTATTTAGCGCTCTAGGTTCAGACCCAGCTTGTTGCATCATCACTTGACCATTTCCTTGTTTTTGTTGTTCTGCCATCATTTTTTGTCTCTCTTTCTCGATTTCTTTCATTTGGACCAATACATCGGGTTTCATGATTGGATCCCCTGGTTTGTAATTGGCTAGTTTTTTGTCCACGTCTTTCAAAAAGAATTGTTTGATTACTTTTTCCGAATCATATCGGATAAACATGTCGACTGTTTTGTTAGAGGGTTTGAAATAATCATTTTGATGCTCTAATAATATTTTTTTGTCGAATGTGTTTTGAATATGGGAAAACACCAAAATGGCTTTCATGGGATCTAATTGAACAAACGGAATCGTATAATTCTTCAAAAATTCCTTTTCTTCCGCTAACGCAGCCGTATCATCATATTTGGTTTGATTGAGTAATTCTCTTCGAAACGCAAACGTTCCTGCCGTCGCGTGATTCGGGCCGTAAGGCCCGGCTTGATACATTTTCGAAATGTGTTTGAAATAAACATACAGCTCGCTAGAACCAGCACACAACGCTTGTGGATTATCTTGTAGTTTTTGAACCGCGTGGGACACGCGCTCGGGTGGGTAATAGTCGTCGTCGTCCATATAAACCAAAAAGGCACCCTTGGTTTTCGTGTGCATAAAATTGCGCTTGGCACCGAGACTCATTTTCTTGTCGATCGGGAAATATTTGATTTGTGGAATATCCGCGTCTTTCAAAAGATCTTCGATTTTATCGGTCCCGTCGTCCACAATAATCCATTCCATGCGGTCTTTTGGATAATCCTGGTTTTTGAAACATTCCAACATGATCGGAATGAATGGACGACGATTGAACGTGGGAGTACATACGCTAACAAACGGAAGTTGCTTTTTTTTCCCCATTTTCTTATTTCCAAATCAAATGTTTATATATTTTACACCCTTGAAGATTTATTTGTATTTCGCCAAAATCACAGACATGGGAATGACAAAAACCAAACTTACAAATCCCAATCCTAATAAAATATATTTCATCGAGAGAGATTTTTTCTCCGTGTTTAGTCCCACGCTAGCGACCAAATCGATAGAAGCAGATGACGAAGAGTCTGCATAAAATACTTTATATAAATAGCTCAACGAGAAAAACAAAATAAAATTCAAAACGCCAAAATACCATTTAAAATTCGATACTTTCAAGGTGATGAACGATTCCATTGATTTATAAAAGAAAAAGAGGATTGTGATTACGAGTAGAAAGTATTTATGAATGTATTTTTGAGCAACCGTGTTCATGCTCCCTAGACACGTTTCATTTTCATCACTGACTTCCGTTGGCGCTTGTATTTTCGCTTTCGCCAGGTCAAATAAAGATTCTTTTTTCCCGGACAATTCGGTGCCAAATATAGAATCGAACGTATAAATATTGCCGGAAAAGACAAAGAAAAAGTAAATGACAAAAATCATCTGTGCAATAGGAGCTAACATGATAGAAATGCATAAATATAAGAATTGACCGATCATAAAAAAGAGAGGACCATAGGAAGCCATTTTCAAATAATCCGTAATGGAATAAAACATATAATAGACCCAACTTCCAATAATAAACATGATGATCGTTTTGTCTGCTTTGTAGTCAAATACTTGCAAAAACATTTTCCCGAGTTTGTCTAATAAAAAATAAACCAAAATGTAACAAATCATAAAGAGTATTAAAAACGAACAACAATAGTGTACACTATCGGGACATGATTTTGAATCCGTTGGTTTTGATTTTGCATATTCAGCAATAGATTGAGCCATGTTGGTTACGCCCGTCGCATTTGCCAGACGACCCACGGTTGCATTTGCCAGACGACCCACGGTTGCGTTCGCCAGATATTTAGTTCCGTCCATAACATAGCCAATGCCAGCATCCGCCGCATTCGCAATATTACTAGCGGTGTGTACTCCTGGTATTTTAGATGCAAAATCGGTGGCGGCATTAGCCATATGTACAGCAGTGGACATTTTGCTCGGGTCGAGCTTGTCCTTGACCTCGTCTTCTTTTGAATAGGTCATATGCAATCCGAATTTTTTAAAGGAAAACGGAATCACATCATGTATTCCTACGTAAATGACGTCAGGAAGAAACAACAGTAATTTTATGAAATAATACAGGGTTGGATTTACGCCATAATGCAATGACCTGAGTTTTTCGATATATACATAGAAAAACAATACATTTGCAAATAAATAGGCAATAAAAATATAACAAAATTCGAAGCACGAGTTAACAAACCATTTCTGATCATGTAAGGTTTCTTTTGGCGAACCTTTGGACAAAACGGACATTCTTTCTCCGACTTGTTTGATCAAACATGGAATAATATATAGCATCCATTCAAACAAATTCTTCCATCCTTTTGGTTTCTTCAAGTTTTCTTTGGTGACTTTCCCAAATCCACAAAACCCTTTGGGCTCTTCTTTTTTTTTCCCTTTTCTTTTCTTTCCTTTTCTTTTCTTCCCTTTTCTTTTTTTCCCCTTTTTTTTGAATGATTCTACTAGCGGTTCAACAACTGGTTCAACGACAGCAGTGACCCAAGAAGTAGTATCTTTTTCTCCTGTGTCTTTTTTCGGGTCCATTTCCCGTTTCTTTTGACTATAGATTATATCTTATAAAGAATCTGGAAAATAATTATTCTTTAACGAGCATACATCATACCACAATTTCCACCAATAAAAGAAAGTATATTGTACCGCTCTTCAAACACTACTAAATTAAAAGTGTATTCATACAATCGCCAATTGCTTTTTTTGACGGAAGTCATTTGCCCGTCCGCATCGCAAACGATTTGGTAGTCTGATGCAACGGTATCCAGTTGAGGCATAAAAGTAACAAACTCCAATTCAATATTTTTGAATTTGCCTAAATTGATCGCACCCGACGGTTGATATGTGGAAGGATTTGTCTCGAGACAGAATTGATAACAATATATTCCTTCTTTTGCAAATCCATTCGTTCTGGTATATTTTTCAATATAATCAAATACTTCTCTTGGAAGCGTATTCTCTCGATATTTCCCGTCTAACAATATTCCCATCGTGGTCATGATATGTTTCTGGTTTTCTACAGAATAGTTGCCCGAAATAAAAAATCCAGTGTTTTCACCAAGGGTGTCATTTGTTGTGGGTTGAAACGCGATTGCAATAGGCGCACTTTGTACATCTATCGGGAAATTTCGATATGCCCAATTTGTATAATTGCTCCATTCATTTCTCATATTTACATCATTGCGTTGAAAATACCACATCCAATTTGCGACCATTCCAGCAGATTCTAATTTGACTTTTTTCGATCCATAAATATTATCGTATTTGTGAGTAAACACTTCCTTTACCAGATATATTTGATCCTCTTTCGCAAACTGTTTGGTTTCCTCCTTTGACAAAAATGCGTAATTGCACAATAAATGTACATCTGTATTCCAAGTATTAAATTTATTTGCATACGCATTCGGGTCGCTTATATATTGTTTTAAAGGTCCTTGTAAGAAACGGTACATTTGAAATCGGTCTTGGTTGAAATCGGGGCGAATGTAAGGGTAGCCATTTAAGGGATCAAAAACGTCTCGCACTTGAAACAAATCTTGGATAGGACGTAGAGTTACATTAATTTCGAGTTCATTATATTGCAACGCAATCAGTGGAAATGCACATCTACTATTGAGAGTAAACCACGCATTCAAAGGAATATAAATATTTTGGCCCCGAATGGAAGGTTCAATGCCCGCAGAGGTTGGAGGATCGCTCTCGTCGTAAAAAGCATTTGGATATGTATTAACGCGTCCATGTGCAGAGGCTGGATTATTTAACTCGGGAATATTTCCCGACATACGATTGAACAATTGTTTCTTTTCAGTCGTAAAATCCCGATCCACCATGGCGGATAAATAATCCCCCGAATACCGAGCCAATGTAAAAGATCCGCAATTTATTTCTATTTCTTGAATCAGCTGACATCCTAAATCTTCAATCCAACGAAATTCGTATGGCGCCCACTTATTGTCGTTGTTTAATCCCACATTTGTTTCTGTCTTTGGAACTGGTGGATACAGTGGACTCCAAATATCAGGAATCGATACGACTAAATAGGTATCCATCAACAATTCGGCATATCTTGGGATTTTAAAACTGAATGTAGATTTTTCAGTGGTTCGTAAATCACGTGAACCTTTATAGTCAATACGAAACTTTTGCAACCCGAAATTCGTATATTTGCTATACGTTGCACGGAAAAAAGTTTTGGTTGGGTCGCCTGTTAAAAATATGTTTGCGTTTCCCAGAGCGATTAAATTTAACAATCCTCCTGCCATCTTATTATTGAAATTATATAATGTTTCGTTATTATATAATTTATTGCCACATTCTCTAATAAAAAAGGAATGTTTTTCCCAGATATAAAACGGTTGTTATTGTTTTTTGCAATTTTAATTTGTTTTTATGTGATCTATTGTTTAGTGGAAAAGCGTCAACAACTTACCAAACCATCCCCGATCGTAGTCGTGGAACCATTCGAAGTGATTCCAAGCATAGCAAATATGAAAAGTTCCTCTCTTCCTTTGTGTGAATATGTGATTAAAAGTTCAATCAATTCAGCAGTTAATACGAGCATTCAAATCGATTTAGAAATGATTGCCAAAGTATTGAGACACGGGTGTCGGTTTTTAGATTTCGAAGTGTATTCGGTCGATAACGCTCCGAAAGTGGGATATTCGAGCAACAAATCATTTACCAGCATTGAGACAGAAGTGGTCGATTTTATTGATGTAATGAAAAAAATTGCATCGACTGCGTTTGCACCTCCTACTCCCAATGCACAAGACCCATTATTTATTCATTTAAGGTTGAAAACAACGAATTTTGCCATATTGCCTAAAATGGCCACGGACATAGAAGCGTCCATCAAAAGTCGTTTGTTCGAAGGGACGGTGACCAAAGACACTATCTTATCGACGTTATCGAATCGGATAATAATGATCGTAGACGTGAATTACATGACGAATTATAAAGCCAAATCATGCAACGGGGAGGACGCCAATAAATGCAACGATTTTAGTAAATATATCCATGTAAATAGTGGAACTTCGGAATTGTATAGCACCGAAGATGGCGTCGTGCAGGCACAAGCATTGAGTCCTTTGAAAATCGTCGAAAACGGGAGAACAAATGTACAGTCGTGGCAAATGGTGAGTCCTGGATTTGGGATACATCATTCCGATAAGAATACCAAAAGTTTTTTCTCGTTTATCAAAAGACATATGATTCAAATTGTTCCTTTCAAATTTTATATGGACGACGACAAGTTGCAAGAATACCAAAATTTCTTTAGTGATAACGGAAAAACCGCATTTGTTCCGTTGACTAGTGCATACAATTATATAGAACAAGCGGAGAGAAGTTAACGCTTTTTTCGAGAGAAGCGGTGGACGCGCGACAACATTTCTTCAAAACGGTCATCTATTTCTTTCGTTTCTGCAATCTTGGGAGACACGATGACGTCCTTATGTCTCGGGGGAATATAGACAAGACCTACAGGAACACAAATGAAATTGCCCCCAGACGTACCTCCGGACATGGAAGTCATGGACGAATCTTTATTCGCAAAAAATTGCAAGGGCAATCCACCTCCGTGCTGTGACCATTCGTAATTTTCAAACATTTATTTAGGTAGACAAATTATTGTGAGTCCGTTTCAATTCTTGCGATTCTTTGACATCTCGATGATCTCGGATATAATCCAATATAATGTCTCGATTCACAGGATCAGGAACAAAAGATTCTAAACATTCTTCTAAATATCCGAAACTGAGAGAAGAATATTCTCGTTTGGTAGTTAATTTCAAGGTTCCGTTGGGAATATCTAAAATATGTCCCGTCCAATTTTTCTCTTCCATGATTTGTTTTATTTTTGTAGCCAACGTTTGTTTCCATTGTTTCCAATGTTTCAATTTATCTTGGAGTGAATTGATTTCATTGTCCACCAAAATCCATTTTTGAACATAGGCTTCAAAGGAATTATTCGAGGCGTCCATTACAATTGTCGCGGATTTTAATCGGGTTCAAAATGACGCGGAAAAATCAAACACATCTTCTGCGATCTCTTTGTTTGCCAAAGCATATGCAGAATTGGTGCGTTCAAAGAAATTGACTTTGGTATCAATGCTAATTAATTCCATAAAATCAAATGGGTTTGCCGATTTATATATTTTCGAGTACCCCAATTGCACGGATAATCGATCCGCGACAAATTCAATATATTGCACCATGAGTTTGGCATTCATTCCAATCAATCGACAAGGCAAAGATTCCGTGATGAATTCTTTTTCTATCTCCACTGCCTGGGAAATGATTTGATGTATTTCTTTTTCTGATAACGGAGACTCCAATTTATTGTATAGCAATATCGCAAATTCCGTATGCAACGCTTCATCTCGAGAAATGAGTTCATTGGAAAAGGTGAGTCCTGGTAACAGACCACGCTTTTTAATCCAATAGATGGAAGCAAAAGAACTACTGAAAAAAATCCCTTCTACACAAGCGAATCCGACGAGACGTGTCGCAAATGACCCTTGCGCATCATCAATCCAAGTCCGAGCCCATTGCGCTTTCTTCTCAATGCAGGGATAATGTTGTATCGCGTGAAAAAGTCTGTCGCGTTGATGAGAATCTTGAATGAATGTGTCGATTAGTACACTATACATTTCGGAATGAATATTTTCCATTGCAATTTGAAAACCATAAAACGCACGCGCTTCGGACAATTGAACGTCTTTCATAAATCGAACCGCCAAATTCTCGAGAACAATTCCATCGCTCGCTGCGAAAAACGCAAGAACCATCGAAATAAAATGCTTTTCGTCTCCATTCAATTTTTGTGTCCAGTCTGACAAATCCTTCGACAAATCGACTTCTTCCGCTCTCCAAAAACAGTCGATTTGCTTTTTATACATTTTCCAAATTGCGTCGTCTTGAATCGGGAACATTACGTAACGATCGAGACTTTGTGTTAATAACGCATTGGAGGTCATTGTTGCTAAAGGATATAATATAAAACATTTATATTATTATTTCGGAGGGTTTCGTTTACGCATATTTGAATAAATCCAAGTTTTTTTTTGTGGTGGGAAACGTGGATGCGTCACAAATATCTTGCAATAATAACCATTCAAACATTCCCCCATTGTAAATATAAACGTCGGCTAAACCTAGTTGAATTAGTTGCTTGTATTTGGTAAGGGCGGTACCGTCTAAACTATTTTTGCCATAAATGATGATTTTTTTATCGGGGATATCGAATGTATGAATCATATCGTTAATGACTTTTTCTTCGGTATCGATAGATAATGTTCCAGCAATGAGACAAGATTGGTCTTCTCGAGGAAGAGTATTGATGATGATGTATTCCTCTTTGTGTTGAATTGCATATTGTACTGTATGAAACCCAATCCGATTCACAGGCTTCTTTGTGAATGCAGGGAAAATGCGATGTGACGTCCACATTAGGTTAGAGAATAATAAAAAATATCTCTATATCCTATATTTCGAAGATGAATAGCGCAGATGTCATTGGCATAATATTCATTTTTCTCGTATTAACATTTAGTAATAAGCACGCACGGTTGTGTTTCGGAATTTTAGTATTGACGCTATTAGGATTATATTCGTTGCCTTTTTCGGAATCATTCAATCAGACAAGCCAATTCAGTCAAGGACAGACCACGATTTTGCTATGTGCGTTATTACTCATCGTTCTGTTTTTGAAAAGAGTTATTTGATTTTCTCGAGAAAAATTCCTTTTTTCCATTTTTTTTCCATTTTTTTTCCAAAAAAAATTGAAAAAATGTCCATCCAAAAAACCACATAAATAAATGAATCGAAAAACGCGCAATGGATATTCTGAATCAATCAAAACTGTCTCGGTCCGAGTGGGAATCTATCGAAATGCCAGTAAGTGCGAATGAAAAGCAAATCATTCAAATGATACACGACGGATATTCGCAAGTGAATCTGAAAAAAAATTATACGCCCAATATGATTTCCTTTACAAAATTGGAAGCAACCCCTGAATTCGATTTGTATTTGTATAATAAATATTTCAAAGAGGTCATTCAAGAGCTGGTCAAAAAATATAAACTCGATGCGTTTGCGATTCAATCCGATACTGCATTGAAGAAATTGAAATCCGCAGATTCGATTCGTATTCAAAACGTCGATTCTAATATACAACAAAATAAACAATCTATTTTCGAGTGGATGCTTTTGAAACTTTGTAAAGATGTCGTGAAAGGAATCGCGAAAAAAAAAATGTTTGAAATCTATGTGTATACCTTGATTCAGTGGCGCAAAGCGCACATTACTCACACAAATTCATATGTGTTACAGTTTGTCGACAAAATCATAGAATACGGAAGTGGCAAAAGCAACATTCGTACTATTTTGGCGAACGGCGTGTCCATTTTAGAAAAAAATTCCTTGTTGTTTCAATGTGAAGATATGGCGTTGTTCAAGCACCAAAAAGAACTCTTTTCCTTTTGTCGAAATCATCCAAACCAACCGAAATTGATTTTGTATACGGCGCCGACTGGAACGGGGAAAACACTTTCTCCCATTGGTTTGTCCCAGGAACATCGAATATTATTTGTTTGTGTGGCGAGACACGTAGGACTGGCGTTGGCCAAATCCGCCATTTCGATCGGGAAAAAGGTTGCATTTGCATTTGGGTGTGAATCTGCATCCGATATTCGATTGCATTATTTCGCGGCGGTGGATTATGAGATAAACAAGCGGTCTGGGGGGATTGGTAAAGTGGACAATAGCAATGGAACGAATGTAGAAATTATGATCTGTGATGTTCAATCGTATTTATGCGCCATGTATTTCATGCTGGCATTTAACAAGCCGGAAAAACTATTGACCTATTGGGATGAACCGACCATGACTCTGGATTACGAAGAACATGCTCTGCATCCGATTATTCATAAGAATTGGGTGCAAAATCAAATTCCGAATCTAGTGTTTTCGTGCGCGACGTTGCCATCGGAAGAAGAAATTCAAGATACGATTCAGCATTTCAAGAGTACCTTTTCCGATGCAGTGGTCCATACTATCACGAGCTTCGATTGTCGCAAATCAATTTCCATTATCAACAAGGAAGGATATTGCTTTATGCCTCATATTCATTGTGAATCCTTGGAGCAATTGCAACAATACGCGGCATACTGCAAAGCCAACAAGACGCTGTTGAGATATTTCGATTTGCAAGAGGTGTTGAATTTCATCGAATTTGTCAATGACCAAGGGTTGTTGAACGAGAGATATCGCTCGACGCATTTCTTTTCGGAAATATCCGATATAACCATGGATTCGTTGAAATTATATTATTTGGAACTACTGGGACAGATGAATCCTTTGAGTTGGGAAGCGATACACGAAATGAAAGACAAACAAAAACCGAAATATTATCCAAAAGAACAGAAAAAAACAGAATCGAACGAGATCGCGCATTTATTGAAAGGAATGTTATTGACTACTTCGGACGCATGGACATTGACCGATGGACCTACCATTTATCTCGCAGACAATGTCTCTCAGCTGTCCCAATTTTATGCACAACAAAGTCGAATCCCCGAAATAACGCTGCAGAAATTACTTCGAGGGATCGCCAGAAACGAAGAGTTGCAAAAACAAATAGATGCTTTCGAGGAAGAGTTGCAAAAAAAGGTTTCGGTAAAAAGTCTATCGGAAGATACAGGGAAAAAAGGTCAGACCCGAGAACGTGAAGGAAAGGATAGTAGTTGTGAAATTCTGAAAGATAATTTGGAACAATTGAGAAAACAGTTTCTATACATGTCTTTAGACAATGTCTATATCCCCAATAGTTCCGATCACCAACATACATGGAGCCCCGATAAAACAGTTCGGCCCAATGCATTCGCTCCGATCATTGAAGAACATTTTGTGAAAAAAGTGATGGAGATGGATATTGAGAGATCCTTCAAAATACTGGTGTTGCTCGGAATCGGGGTATTAGTAAAACAAGCCAATCCTAGATACGAAGAAATGGTGAAAATATTGGCGCAGGAACAAAAGCTGTTTCTCATCATCACATCCTCGGATTTCATTTATGGGACCAATTATCAGTTTTGTCATGGATTTATTGGGAAGGATTTGCATATGATGACCCCCCAAAAAACATTGCAGGCGATGGGACGGGTTGGAAGAAATAAAACCCAACAAGAGTACTCTGTGCGATTTCGAGACAATCAAATGATTCATCGATTGTTTGCGACTCCTGAAACGAATCGGGAAGCGATCAATATGAATCAATTGTTTTGCGGATAGAGGAGGATAGAATAAAAAAAACATTTTCTTTTTTTTACACCTCGCATTGAAAGTAATAAAAACCCAAAAAATTGATTCTTTTCATCTGTTGCTTAATGTATAGTAAAAAGATGAAGCAATCCAAGAAATTAAAAGATCTTCTTCCGACAGAAGCTACGCAAAAACAGGTAGGGGCGAAATTGAAAAGGGAAAGGGTGCCCAAAAAAAAAGAAGATCCTTCGATCCGCGAAGACAAGTATACAGCAGAGATCTTAAGACGACGTTTCAATCGGTATAAAGAGGATTGCATTGATTTAACGGATCTTAAAAAAACGTCAGGTTTAAATATAAGAAATCAAAATCCACCCGAAGATATAACTGAAAATATTGCTAAATTTATTATTCATAACTATGACAATGATCCGTCGTGCAAATGGTCGAAAGGGATCGGGCTCAAGGGCGATTTGTTTTCGAGCAAATATCCAGAGTCTCCGCCCGAAGTGAAAGCATTTACATCCGTTGGACCATCTCAGTTTGGTCCGAAAAAGGTATTTGGGGTGCTTTATTTCTTAGATCTAAGGAAATGGATCGAGGATCAAATCGTCCTTTGGCGAGTCAATTTAACAAACAAATCGCCTGAAATAAAAGGCATTAAGATAAACAAAACCCAAACGCACGAGGAACAATGTGCCGAAGGACGTAGACCTCGCATCAGTTGGGACAAGTTGTATCCACAAATATCAGATCATTGCGAAAAAATCTTTGAAGGAACGTTCGAAGATATTTTTGTGAAACCGTTACCAATTGTCTAAGGCGAGATCGATTTGTTCCTGGTCGTTCTCGTCGATTTGACTGAGCAATCGGATCAAGTTAGTAGGAGAATAATAATCTCGGATTCTAGGCTCTCTCACTTTCACCCATAACCAGTCGCGGAATTTAGTTTTGAATTTCAAGGAATAAAACAAATGTTTGAAATTGTGAATACATAATAGTTTTTTTTTGATTATTTTCATCTGATCATAATTAGCAAGAGGATAGTCGTCTAGGATGTCGTAGAATGGATTATTCAAGAAATACCCCCATTGTAATTTGTCGTTTAGAGGCGCCATTTCTGTAATCTGGTTATTCGAAATATATAACTCTCGTAGTCTGGGATTTAGTCTCGGGAAATGGGTTAATAGATTGTCGCAACAATTGATAAAAAATAAATGAGGGGTTAAGATCGGAAAAGAAGTTAATCGATTTGATTCAC
>Ga0209550_10002852_pt1 | contig 16587 bp, 13 predicted proteins | sample LauGreSuBDMM15SN_2_FD_187567 | JGI IMG/M metagenome (GOLD analysis project Ga0209550, IMG submission 187567) | Freshwater lake microbial communities from Lake Michigan, USA - Su13.BD.MM15.SN (SPAdes) (version 5) | ecosystem: Environmental > Aquatic > Freshwater > Lake | place: Lake Michigan...
ATACTAAGGCGAAACAAAACGTTGTTGTTTCTATCGATGCCAACAAACAATTCTATATTGGTACCACTCTAGTGTCACTCGATTCTCTTAAGAATGCACTGGCACCGGTTATTTCAAAAGAGAAAACTGAAATACCTACTATAGTTATTAATGCAGATAAAACCGTTGCTATTGATGAAGTAGTAGCAGTGATGAGAATTGCAAAAGAGTTAGGAGCCCGTACTGTTTTGTCTGTTGAAAAGCAATAAGATTTATAAAGAGGCACCTGCTTTTGTGCCGCTGACTATCCTGTCTTTTCCTTGAAAGTCCTTTTTGATTTGAACTTCTAAATAATCATATGTTTTCATTAAGTTGGCAACTTCCTCTGCATAAGACATATGTGTTTCGAACCAAAGTGAGCCTCCTCTTATCAAGTGGTGATCACTGAATACCATGATAGCTTTGTAAAATTGTAAAGGATCGTTATTGGTGACAAACAATGCTAAATGCGGTTCATGCTCTAGTACTTGAGCGGTCATTTCATGTTTGTCTTCTTGAGGGATATAAGGGGGATTACTTACAATGAGGTTGAATGCGGGAAGACCATGGTTTATGCTAGAGGATAGGATGTCTACCGCTTTGAAATTGATTGTTGCATTGAGCTGTGATGCATTTTGAGATGCAATTTCCAATGCAGTGGTGCTTTTATCAATGGCCCATACTTCCCATTGCGGAAATTGGAGTTGAAGTGAAATAGCAATACATCCGCTGCCTGTCCCAATGTCTAGTGCCCTATATGGGATATTGTTTATTTCTTCGATGTCTTTGCTAAAATGAACAATTGAATCAACCAATTCTTCTGTCTCAGGTCTAGGAATCAATACATGTTCGTTAACATTGAATCTATGTCCTTTGAACCAAGAGTATCCTAAAACATACTGCAGTGGTTTGCCTTGTAAGATTTCATCTTGGAATTTTCTATATTGAATTTCTTGATCCGGAGTGAGATGAAAATCATGATGAATAATCCTTTGTGATTTCGTCCATTTTGTAATCTCCTCTATTATCCAGTCGGCTATAACGCCCGCTTCTCTGTTGTCATAAATTGCAAGCAGTGCAGATTGAAGTTGGTGGTAAGCTTCTTTCAATAACATGCCCCAAAAGTAAATCAATTAACTTTGTATCAAGAGGAAGCATAAATGGAAGAGCCGCATTTTTATCAGACCATAGAAAAACAAGTTGTTGCTGAGTTTTCCGACAGGGGAAGTAAGTTCATTGGTATTGCATTTCCGATAACATCTGCCAACGATTTTAAGATTGCGCTTAATGAGGTGAAAAAAATGCATCCCAAAGCATCCCATCATTGTTTTGCATACCGAATTGGGATGGATGGATCTGCCTACCGGGTAGCTGATGCAGGAGAACCATCAGGAACGGCTGGAAGGCCGATATTGGGACAAATAGATAGTAAGGGTCTAACCAATGTACTTGTTGTTGTTGTGAGGTATTTTGGAGGGACCTTATTAGGTGTGCCTGGATTAATCAATGCCTATAAAAGTGCTGCATCAATGGCGTTACAGTTAACCCCAATTGTCAAGAAGCCAATTTTAACCCTATATGAATTACAGTTCGATTATACCATTTCCAATGATATTATGCGGATAGTGAAAAAATATGCATGTATTTTAATTAAACAGGACCTGCAGTTGTTTTGTAATTATGAGGTGGGTGTTCCTCGTCAGATCGAAAAAGAATGCCTTGCAGCGTTAGAGGAACTTAGAGGATTAGCCATCAAAAAGAAAAGCGACCCAGTATCCTGAATCGCTTTTTTAAATAAAATAGTAGTAGATTAATTTTCAGTATTCATGTCTTCGTCTACCAAAACTCTTCCGCAGTTTTCACATACGATGATTTTTTTGTGCTGACGAATTTCGCTCTGACGTTGAGGTGGGATAGCATTGAAACATCCTCCACAAGCATCTCTAACAACAGAAACTACCGCCAATCCATTGCGGAAATTGTTCCTGATTCTATCGAAAGATGCCAACAACCTTGGGTCTACCGAAGCACGTGCTTTATCCGCTAAAATTTGATGATCGGCCTCTTCTTTTTCAGTTTCAGCAATAATTTTGTCCAATTCTCCTTTTTTTACCTTGAGATTGGCCTCTTTATTGGCAATATTTTTCTTTGCAGCGTCCAGCACCCTTGCCTTGTCTGAAATTTCTTCACTAGCATCCTTGATATGCCTTTCAGCAAGTTTTACCTCGAGCGTCTGCATCTCGAGTTCCTTGTTAATGGCCTCGTATTCGCGGTTGTTCTTGACGTTTTCACTTTGCTTTTCATATTTCTTGATAAGCTCTTCAGATTGAACCATGATTTGCTTTTTTTGAGCAACAAACTCATTGATTCCATTGATTTCTTCCTCAATTCTAGTTTCTCTTGCATGAAGACCTTGAATCTCATCTTCCAGGTCTGCCACTTCAATTGGCAATTCCCCTTTTAAGATGCTGATTTCATCAAGCTTACTTTCTACTTTCTGCAGGTTAAGAAGGGCAGCAAGTTTTTCTTCGACTGAATATTCTTTTACTGTAGCCATAGTGGGTTATAAAAAATAATTGACAGGATTGGTATTAACACCTGATTTAAGGACGGCAAAGTTAGGGAATTTTTCTTTTAGAATAGTCAGAAGCCTGTCAGATGTAAATTGTTCACTTTCAAAATGTCCAATATCAGCCAAAATCATCTTGTTGCCTGGTATAAAAAAATCATGGTATCCTAGGTCAGCCGTTATATAAATATCGGCATTTACTTTTAATGCGCTGTTAATCAATGATTTACCGGACCCTCCACAGAGTGCAACACTTTTAATTGGAACGCTTCTCAGGTTGCTGTGTTTTATGACACCAGTTTTGAAGATATTTTTTATTTTGAATAAAAATTCTTTTTCCTCCATTTCAACAGGTAGTTCCCCAAAAATACCTGCCCCAATTTCATCAAATATATTGTTTAATGGCAAAATATCATAAGCTACCGTCTCATAAGGATGTGCTTTCTTTAACGCATCAATTATTTTTTTGGAAAGATGGTTGGGTATCATCACTTCTAACCTAAATTCTTTTTCGTGATGAAGCTTGTCTTTTTCACCTACAAACGGATTTGCACCATCGAGTGCTTTAAAGGTTCCGTTGCCTTCTGCAGTAAAACTACATTCAGCATAATTTCCGATTTTTCCTGCTCCGGCATCAAATAACACATTTCGAACAGTCTCTAAATAATCCAGGGGTACATACGTAACAAGCTTATGGTGAGTCCCTTTTTTGGGTTGAAGCACCCGGATTTTGTTCAATCCAAGCCTGTCCGCTATTTCTCCATTTACCCCTTTAATGACATTATCAAGGTTTGTATGACAAGCATATATGGCCATATCCATTCTAATGGCTTGTATCAACAATGCACTCGTAGGGTCGTTGTGTGCAAATCGTTTCAACCCTTTAAATATAGGTGGGTGATGTACAATAATCAGGTTTGCTAAATTAGCAATCGCTTCATCTAGCACCTCTTGAGTAAGTTCTAAGGCCGTAATGGCCTTGTCAATTTTTTTTGAAGGATCTCCATAAACCAATCCGCAATTATCATATTCCTCTTGAAAATCTAAGGGCGCAAAAGTTTCTAAAACGTTAATTATGTCTTCTAATGTTTGCATTTATTTCTTTTTTTGTGGGAATTGAAATTACTTTACGCACTAATCCGACTGTTTATGCAAAGATATTTAATAGCAATCTTTCTTCACCTTTCTCTTTTTGCAACATGTCAAGGCATTCAGCATGATTGGGAAAACTATGTTGTATCTGTAGATGGAAGACCCGTTTCAATTAACGTTGATTTGGGATTATTTACAGCAGCTCCAATAAAAGAGCGTCCTTTTGTTATTATTTTAAGAACAAAAATAAAAAACCCAGATACAAAGGGGATGCCATATTCAGAAGAGCAAGGAACTTTACTTCAAATTGAAGACTTTCTTATTGATGAATTGGGTAGAGAGACAGGGGCTATATTTGCAGGAAGATTTACCCAGCGGGGATTAAGGGAGTTTTATTTTTATGCACCTGATACCATTGGATATGAAAAAGGGGTGAAGCAGGCAATGAAAAATTTCACAACTTATGAATGGCTGAGCAGGGCCAAGGAAGATAAAAAATGGGAAAATTATTATACAGTTCTATACCCGGCCGACGTAGAACTGATCAAAATAAAAAGCAAGCGACAAATAGAAAAAATGAGTCAAAGCAATTTGGCCTCTAAAAAAGAGACCTTAATAAATCATTATTTCAGTTTCAATACTTTTAGCAACCGAGAAAAATTTCTCAGAGAACTACCATGGCAAGGTTTTGAAATAATGGAATTACCCGAAGTGGTAGATTTCAAAACAAATAAATTCATATTAACACTTCAACGAAAAGCAATTCCTGAGCTTTTGTGGATTGACAAATTTATTATTCCCCTCTATGGCTATACCCAAAAGCTGGGTGGAAAGTATGTTGCATGGGAACAGAACAAATAATGATTCTTATCATTTTTGAACATAAACAGCAGTTTGATTGCAATATAGGAGAGGTAAAAGCGTTAAATTAGTCTTGATAATTTAAAAGATTACACTGTTTTGAAAAAATCTGGCAAAAATATAATCAAAAAATTTAGGGGCAACTCATTTCTCGTTGGGTGTCTTTTTTTTCTTTTTTTGTTCACTCAACAAATGGGTTTCGGTCAAGTTGTTGCAGGATTCAATACATCAAAATCAGGCACTTGTATAGATCCCACAAGTTTAAACAGTACTGTCATAGCTTCATTCACCAACAACTCAACTTCAACAGATGGAGCACTGACTTATATCTGGAAGTTTGGCGATGGGGGAAGTTCAACCGAAAAAAATCCTAATTGGACCTACATAAAAGCGGGAATTTATACAGTTACCTTAACTGCAACATCAGCAGGGGGTAATACAAATTCTACTACACAAATAGTTGACATTTATGAAGCGCCTAAAGTGGTTTTTTCTGCCAATCAAACAACAGGCTGTAATCCTTTTCCGGTATTATTTACAGATAATACGCTGATACCCAATTTTTTAGATCCAGTGACAGGCAAGCCTGATAAAATTATAAGTTGGACCTGGAATTTTGGCGATGGACCAGATCAAATAGTTACTTCAGGGAAAACGACTCCCCATACTTTTACTGTTTCAGGTGATAAAAAACTAAGGTTGCAAGTTGTGACAGAAAAAGGCTGTGTTTCTTCCTTTTTGACAGCATCTGATTACATTAAAATATATGAATCTAGCGTAGCTGGTTTTATTATTGCACCTCCAAATTCTTGTCAATTTCCCGTGTCTGTTAAAGCAACAAATACTACTACAAATTCATCTTTGGCTACTTATAAGTGGAGCATTTCAGGAGCAAACCCTGCAAACATTGTAGATCCATTGACCACCGATGCTGAATTTATTTTTGACAAGCCTGGTAATTATCAGATAAAACTTGAGTCTTCAGGGCCTGGTGGTTGTCCAACTACTTTCGAGACCAGCTACTTTGTACCAGCCAACCCTGCTGCTAGTGGTTTCAACAGTGTTGATGTTTCTTGTGAAAATATTGTTGTTGATTTTGTTAACATTTCTGCGCCTAACCCTAGTTCGAATAATTGGTTTATTAATGGAGTTCAACTGGCCGATACTAAAGACTTTTCTTACAAGTTTGCAGTTGCAGGGTCATACACAGTGAAACTTGAATCTGTAATCGGCAACTGTCCCAAATTCATCACCGTTAAAACAATTATTATCAGTAAACCGCCGGTGGTTTCTTTTACTGCAGACTCCAGATCAAATTGTAATATTCCATTTGATGTAAAATTCACAGGGAGCAGCAGCCCAGACGCCACAAGACGTGTTTGGGATTTTGGAGATGGTGTTACATTAACTGAAAACGCACCATTTAGTGCGTCTAAGAACCACATTTATTCTTATGAGGGTAATTTTCCTGTAAAATTGACAGCCTTTGGTACAAATAATTGTTCAGCAAAAGATTCAGTTGCAAATTTTATTTCAATCCAGTTACCCGTAATAACCAAAAAAAATCTTCCTGACAGCGGATGTGCTCCTTTGTCAATTACACCTAGTGTTCAATTTAGCAGTGCAACATCTATTTCATCTTGGAAATGGACAGCTACCAACTTTAGCGGTAATGTTGTTAATTCAGGGGTTGGACAAACTCCTAGTTCTTTTACATTTGCAGATTCTGGTATTTATAAAATGACATTGACAATTGAAACGGGTTCAGGATGTATAAGGAATTATGACTGGGACATAAAAGTGGGTGTTGTTCCTAAAGATTTTGATTTTTTAGCCAATATATTAGATGCATGTGCCAGCGAGGAATTTGTTTTCAATTATGTTGGACCGCCAATTACAGGATTAAAATGGAAATTTGCTGAGAAAGATTCGACTACTGTGATTTCACCCACTAAAAAGTTTAAAAAAATTGAAGCTGTCGATGTTTCATTAACGGCATACGTTTATGGATGTCCTAAAACCATAGAAAAGTTAAAATATGTAAATGTGAGGGGCGTAATTGCACAATTTGTTGGGCTTAATGATTGTGCAAAGCCATTCGATAAATTATTTGATGAATCTTCTATAGGAAATGTGGCCCAATGGGATTGGGATTTTGGCGATAATTCAGCACCTCTTTCATATTTTCCCTCATCAAAGCCGGTTACTGTCAATCATATTTATTCCGCTACAGGTCAATACAGTGTTAAGTTAAAAGTTTCAGGTAATGGCTGTGAATACATAGACTCTGCTTACGTAAATGTGGCTAATGAAAATGGCATAAATTTTACACCATCAAAATTACCAATTTGTGTTTCAGATTCATTTGTAACATTGCTATCAGTGCCCGAAAATATAAAAATGGTAAAGTCTTATGATTGGAATTTCGGGTGTGGCTTTAATGGCCCCTATGGTGTACAAAATCCAAGGCTCAAATTGGATAGCCTATGCAATTATGCCTCAAATGCTATGCGTGGCAATTACCCAATTCAATTGAAAATTACTGATGCAAACAATTGTATTTTTTATTCGCCCTTACAGAACCTTTTCATTGGAGGACCCATTGCCCAATATAAAAATATTTCTCCAATTTCAGGTTGTGATAATTTGCCTGTTCAATTTGAAGATAAAAGTACAGGTGACGGAGTATACAAGGTTGTTTCCAGAACTTGGGATTTTGGAGATACAACAGGTTTGGAGTCAATCCCATCAGGACCAATCAATCATATTTTTTCAAAAGTTGGCTCATTCCCTGTTACATTGCGGGTTACAGATGAACGGGGTTGTATAGCTCAAACAAAGAATGTGGTAGTTCAAACATCATCACCTAAATTCGATTTTGTCACTTTGCAAACTGCCAGTTGTCCAGGTAAAGTTGTCCAATTTGAAACCCAATCCAAAGAACTGATAACTTCATATGTTTGGAACTTAGGAGACGGAAAGACTGCTTTTATTGCCAATCCCAATGTTACTTATTCCGAAACATCTCGGAAAACTATAAGCTTAACCATAAAGGATTTTGTCGGTTGTGAAAAGACAATTATAAAAAGAGATTATGTTGAAATTGGTCTTCCTATTGCCAAATTTGTAGTGAAAAAAGAGGTAGCTGATTGTTCTCCTTTTAAGGCTGAATTTACTTTTGATGGAGGCTATGCCGAAAAATTTGAGTGGCAATTTGGAGATAGCGCAACGTCTATTCAACAAAATCCCAATAATATTTATAGCCTTGGTGGAACATACCCTGTAACATTAAAAGTAACAAGCCCTGGCGGTTGTACTGCAGTCTCTCCAACTAAAAACATAGTGGTTTTAGGCCCACGTGGTACCGTTGTTTTTAGTCCGGTCGTTTGTGAGCCCTTTGAAGTAAAATTTACAGTTTCTTCTCCTAACACCAAATATGTTACACTAGATTACGGAGATGGAAATATTAATGACTCAATGCCTTATAACACAATATTTACGTATAAATATGCTGACACGGGTTTTTACTTGCCAAAAGCATTCCTAGTAAATGATGAAGGTTGTGAAGCGTTTATCCCGGTCTCTAGTGGCATTAGAACCGTAGCAGTATTGCCAGTTTTTAAACCCAATATTACTTTTTATTGCGACAATGGAACGGTTCAGTTTTCAGATCTTTCCATTTCAAATGAGCAATTTAAATCTTGGGAATGGGATTATGGAGATGGAACAACGGGATCAGGAAAAGTATCTTCACACTTTTATGCAAAGCCTGGCCTTTATGATGTAAAAGTAAAATCTACAACAATTAGTGGGTGCACAGATTCGTTAACTCGACAAAAATTAATAGAAATTCAGGCCAGGCCTGATATGGAAATTATTTCCTCAAAACCCCAATTCTGCGAAGAAGACATCATTCAGTTTGAAGCAAATGAAAAAACCACCAATAACTCAGCTGTGGTGAAATGGTTTTGGGATTTCACCAATGGGCAAAGCTCAACGCTAAAAACTCCATCGCCTCAACTTTTTAGAAAAGCTGGCAACTATCCTTTCAGACTTTATGCAACAAATGACAAGGGATGTATCGATACAGTGTTTAATACCTATTTAGTGAATCCATTGCCTAATGTAAATGCGGGGATTGATACCTTCCTCTGCCTAGGAACCCCCATTAAATTGAACGTAACAGGATCTTTACAATATGATTGGATTTCAGGTCCAACCCTTAGCTGTACTAATTGCACAACTCCTTCCATAAATCCAGTTTCAGATGCTTCATACATTGTAAAAGGAACATCTGCTGATGGTTGTGTTGCTTATGACTCAATCAAAGTACTTGTAGTAAATCCTACAAAAGTTATTGCCTCTCCAGATGTTTCAATATGTTTTGGTGAGTCAGTTAACCTCTATGCATCAGGATCAAGCATCATATCTTGGGCCCTAGAAACTGGCTTATATGGAAATACAACAACATCACCCACGGCTAAACCTTCTCGTACTGCTACTTATAAAGTTTATGGAAACGATGCTTTTGGATGCTTCCCTTCAATTGACAGTGTTGTTGTTAATGTAAATCCGCTTCCAACAGTTAATGCAGGAAATGATACCACCATGATGGCAGGTTATCCTTTGCAGCTTAAACCTACATATTCTCCAGATGTTGCCAGGGTTCAATGGGTGCCTTCATTGTTTTTAAATTGTTCAGATTGTAAATTGCCCATATCTACTCCATTGTATTCGGCTACTTATACAGTATTTGCTTACACGGATAATGGTTGTATGGCTAAAGATGTCATAAATGTCTATGGAACTTGCACCAAAGAAAATTTATTCATTCCAAATACATTCTCTCCAAATGGTGACGGTACAAATGATATTTTTTATCCGAGAGGGAGAGGCGTTCAACAAATTAAAGCATTCAAGATTTTTAACCGGTGGGGACAATTAATTTATTTGAGAGAAAATTTTAAGGCCAATGACCAATCGGCAGGTTGGGATGGCACCAAAAAACAACAATTTGTAACCCCTGATGTCTACGTTTATATGGTTGATCTTGTTTGTGAAAATGGAAATATTATTACAATTAAAGGTGATGTTACATTAATTAGATGATATCGATGAACAACAATAAATACTTTTTAGTTAGCATCTGCCTCATCTTCTCATTTATTATAAACAATAAAATAAATGCTCAGGATTTGCATTTCTCACAATTCTATGAAGCCCCATTGCTTCGTAATCCAGCATTGGCGGGTCTTTATGAAGGTGATGTGAGGATTCAAGGTATCTATAAAAATCAATGGAACTCAATTTCATTTCCATATCAAACTGGTTCAATAAATGGGGAGTATAAATTTCCAATTGGTAGGGGAGACGATTTTCTGACAGTTGGGGGGCAGGTGATGTATGACAAAGCAGGTACCGTTCAGCTGCAAACTGTAGAGCTTCTTCCAATGGTTAATTTTCATAAATCATTGAGTCAACAGAAAAGTACTTATCTATCATTGGGTTTTATGGGAGGAATTGTTAGTAGAAGTCTTGATAGGAAAAAAGTTACCACAAACAGTCAGTACGATGGGTTTTATTATAATGGCTCCCTTCCCGACGGTGAATCTTTTTCTGGTGGATATATATATTCCGACATGTCTGTTGGTATGAGCCTTAATTCATCTCTTGGGGTTGATGATCAGCATAATTTTTTTATAGGGACAGCATACCACCATTTAAATAAACCTATAAACTCTTTTTATAAAACAATATCACATTTGCCTAAATGGGTATTTTCTGGCGGTCTTAAACTCAACATGGATGAAATGACCTACGTAACTTTTAATGGAGATGTAACCTTGCAAGAACCATTCAGAGAAGTAATTGCTGGAGCCATCTTTTCTAAGAGACTGGGTGAATCTGAAGGGTCAAACTATACTGTTCACGCAGGGTCATTTTATCGTTATAACGACGCAATCATTCCAGTTATAAAGTTTGACGTTAATCAACTTTCAGTCGGATTGAGTTATGACGTCAACGTATCAACATTGTCAACTGCTTCAAAAAACAGAGGTGGGTTTGAGCTTTCGCTTACTTATTTGGCTTCTAGGCCACATGATAACCCTGTAATCCTTTGTCCAAAATTTTAGTTTGTTTGTTGATGGTTTAATCTGAAATTTTTTTACAAAACATTATTTGTAATTTTGATGTTGTAAAAATCAATCAAGAATTAATTTTATAACCATCATTTCTTTATTATGCAACTATCAAAAGGCCAGTCGGCACCTGATTTCAGCCTATTTAACAGCGAAAAAACCAAGATTAGTCTTGCTGATTTCAAAGGCAAAAACTTGGTAATTTTATTCTTCCCACAAGCGTTTACAGGCGTTTGTACTACAGAATTGTGTTCTGTTCGCGATAATTTGAATGCCTACACCAGCCTAAATGCAGAAGTTGTTGGCATCTCTGTTGATTCAATTTTTACGTTGGCAAAGTTTAAAGAGGAACAATCATATAACTTTCCATTGCTTTCAGATTTCAATAAAGAGATTTCCCAAGCGTATGGTTCATTTTATGATGAATTTGTGTTTGATATGAAAGGCGTATCACGTAGAGCCGCTTTTGTTGTTGATGCTGATGGCATTGTTCAGTATGCAGAAGTTCTTGAAAGTGCAGGTGATCAACCAAATTTTGATGCAATCAAAACCACTCTAGCCGAATTAGGATAAGTAATGTGATAATTAATAGAAAGCCATGTGCTGATATACAGTCATGGTTTTCTTTTTTATAACTAATGTGTTAACTTCGGGTTGAAATACATTCATGAAAAGTATAATAACCATATTTCTCTTTTTTTTCTTAGCCTCTGCTAGTGGTCAGGTTAAAAAAGTATCTATGGGAGAAAATATCAGGAGAACCAGTATTTATCCAAACCCTGCTCGCTCTTTCATCCGTATACAATTTCTGCCATCCATTCCTCCCCCCTCAGCTCTTATTATTTATAATTTTTTAGGTAAAAAACAAGTTGAAGTAAACCAACCTGGTAGCAATGTCTTTATTGACTTGGCTGAATTTAACAGAGGGATTTATATTTTTCAATTTCGCGATAAAAATGGTCAAATTCTTGCAACAGGTAAATTTCAGGTTGAAAAGTAATTTTGTTAGTTAACCTGAACAACCAAGAACTTCAAATAATTGGTGTTGTCTAGGCTCTTAATAATTGGATGGTCAGGAGATTGTGTTTGAAAAACAACTTGCTTCAAAGTTCTTCTAGCGTCTTTTGCAGCTGCCTCTATCGTTTGATAAAATAAATCTGGTTGAATCAAGTTGGTGCATGAAGAAGTCACTAAAAATCCTCCAGGTTTTAACAATTTCATCCCCCTTAAATTAATCTCCTTGTACCCACTAACGGCCTTCTGAATATGCTCCCTAGACTTTGTAAATGATGGTGGGTCTAGCATTACAACATCCCACTTTTTATCTTCTTTGCTCCATTGCTTTAATGCGTCAAAAGCATTGATGGCTTGAAATGTACAGTTTGTAATTCCATTCAATGCTGCGTTTTCTTTTGATTGTTGTACTGCAGATTCTGAAATGTCCAAACCCAACACTTGTTTGGCTCCATAATGTGCGGCATGTATTTCAAAAGTGCCCGTATAACAAAATGCTCCAAGCACATCAGCTCCTTTTACAATGTGTTGAATGGCTTTTCTATTGTCTTGTTGATCTAAAAAATATCCTGTTTTTTGTCCTTTGTCAACATCTACCATGAACTTTAAGCCGTTCTCGTTTATCATGATTTTCGTGTCGAAGGGTGCTGATAAAAATCCCTTTTTTTGTTCCATCCCTTCTAATTCACGAACGGGAACATCATTCCTCTCATATATTCCTTTAGGTGTGAACAGCTCATTTAAACTTTCCACAATCTCATTTTTCCAGACATCCATGCCCAACGCCAGTGTCTGTATCACAAAATAATCATTGAATTTGTCAATGATGAGTTGTGGCAATCCATCGGCTTCACCATATACCAGCCTGCAATTTTCTGTGTATCCAATTTTTTTCCTATACTCCCAGGCTGCTGCAATTTTTTTTCTAAAAAAAGACTTGTCAATGTTGTCTTTTTTGTCGCGAGTTAACAACCTTACTGATATCATTGATGCTGGGTTTACATAGCCCTTACCAATGAATTTTCCGTCATGTGTATAAACTTCAGCAGTATCTCCTGCTATAATTGAATCTTCTAATTGATTAATTTCATTTGAGAATATCCAAGGATGACCGTTTACAACCCTATTGCTAATCTTTCTGTTTAATACAACACGTTTCATTTTGTAAAGGTAAACTTTGTAAGCCTTAAAAAAACTGACGTTTCAAACACTGTTTTTTAATTAAAAAATATGTTAACTCGAATAAAAGGAGGAAATTTGCACTTCTTTGTAAAAAAACCGACAATTTGGCTTGTTACGAATGAATGGCAAACCATTTGACAAATAAAATTGCAAAACATATACCATGGAAGAAAAAGAAGTGCAGCACCAACAAGAGAATGAATCTCCCGAAACCAGCGAGGAACAAATTCAATCAAATCAACCTGAAGAAACCATTGTGAAGGACGAAAAAGAAGAACTCAGGATTGAAATAGCAGAACAAAAAGACAAGTTTATACGTCTCTACGCAGAGTTTGATAACTTTAAAAGAAGAAACGCAAAAGAGCGCAATGAGCTGATACTCACCGCAGGAAAAGAAGTTGTCCAATCTCTCTTAGAAGTAATGGATGATTGCGACAGGGCAGAAAAACAGCTTCAACAAAGTGATGATTTAGCCCAGATTAGACAGGGTGTTGGATTGGTCTTTGCTAAATTGAGAAATACGCTTCAGGCTAGGGGACTTAAAGAAATGAAAAGCATTGGTGAGGAATTCAATCCTGATTTCCATGAAGCCATCACTGAAATTCCTGTTTCCGACGAAAGCATGAAGGGTAAAGTAGTTGATCAAGTTGAAAAGGGATATACGCTTAACGATAAAATTATTAGGTTTTCTAAAGTAGTAGTAGGTAAATAATCCGGCATCGGATAAATCAAAAAATATCATGGCTAAAAGAGATTTTTACGAAATTCTAGGGGTAACTAAGTCGTCGTCAGCAGATGAAATAAAAAAGGCATACAGAAAAGTTGCCATGCAGTTTCACCCTGATAGAAACCCTGGTGATAAAGAATCTGAAGAGAAGTTTAAGGAAGCTGCTGAAGCTTATGAAATTTTGAGCGACCAAGAAAAGCGTGCTCAATATGATAGATATGGGCATGCTGGCATGAACGCCAGAGGCGGCGGCGGATTTGGCGGAGGTCATGGCATGAACATGGACGATATCTTCAGCAATTTTGGCGATATTTTTGGAGATGATGCTTTTGGTAGTTTCTTTGGAGGGGGACGTCAACGCGGCTCTTCAGGTGGCAAAGCACGTGGTACAAGAGGCAGCAACTTGCGCATAAAACTAAAAATGAATTATGAAGAAGTTGCCAAAGGAGCCAATAAAACTGTTAAAGTAAAAAAATATACTGGGTGTACTACTTGCAGTGGCTCAGGTGCTAAAGATAAAAGTTCTGTTCAGTCTTGTGGTACTTGCGGCGGTAGTGGTCAAGTTAGAAAAGTAACCAATACATTTCTAGGCCAAATGCAAACAGTAGGTACTTGCCCTACTTGTAGTGGCGAAGGTTCTACAATTACCAGCAAATGTACTGCATGCAAGGGTGAAGGCAGGGTATATACTGAGGAAACTATGTCGATTGATATACCTGCAGGTGTTCAAGAGGGTATGCAACTGAGCCTAAGTGGCAAAGGAAATGCAGGTGAAAGAGGCGGGGCTCCTGGCGACCTAATTGTGCTTGTTGAAGAAGAGCAACATGCAGAGTTGCAGCGTGATAACTTAAATGTTATCTACGACATGTTTATCACCTTTCCAGATGCTGTTTTTGGTGCTCACCTTGAAGTACCTACAATTGATGGCAGGGCAAAAATTAAGATTCCTGCGGGCACTCAAGGTGGAAAAATTTTCAGGCTAAAAGGCAAAGGGTTTCCTGCAATAAATTCATACGAAAAAGGAGATCAATTGATTCACATCAACGTTTGGACACCACAAGAGGTAACAAAAGACGAAAAAGAAGTGATTGAACGATTTAGGTATTCTCCAAATTTTCAACCTAAACCAGATAGGTCAGAAAAGAGTTTTTTCGCTAAAATCAAAGAAATGTTTAGCTAATCAATTTTCCAATTACTCTGATAACTGATAGATCTCTCTCAGATTTCTGCCATATCCGTTGTAGTCTAAGCCATAACCTACAACAAATAAATCAGGTATTACAAAACCTAGGTAATCAATTTCTATTGGATATTTAGTAGCCTCTTTTTTGTGTAATAAAGAGCATACTTTAAGCGATTTCGCTTGCTGATGTATAAGTTGTGGAAGAAATTCTGACAAGGTCTTACCCGTATCTATAATATCCTCTATTACAATTACATCGCGGTCATAAATCTCGGATTCTAACCCTATTGCAGTAACCACAGAACCTGTTGATTTTGTGCCTTTATAGGAAGCAAGTTTGATAAAACTTATTTCAGCCGGAACATTTATTTCTTTGAATAAATCCGCTGCAAACATGAAAGATCCATTAAGAATGGCAATGAAGAGAGGGTTTTTCCCCACATAATCTTTGTTGATTTCTTCGGAAATTCTTTTGATTGCTTTTTGAAGTTCCTGTTGCGTTAAATATGGAACAAAAGTTTTGTCTAGTATTGTTTGATTCACCGCGCTAGTTTGATATTTTTAAAGTCTGACCAATTTGTAAATCATCTTCTGTCATGGCATTCGTATCTTTTATAGAATCTATGCTTATACTGTATTTCTTAGCTATTGTGTATAAAGATTCACCCTGTTTTACAACATGTAAAGAAATGCTATTTTTATTTTTTTTACTCGAAATGTTTTTTGCTAGATCTGGTCTTTCTTTGACAGGTTTTTTTAAAGATATCTTTTCACCCAATGCTGGTATCATGTCTTTTTTTAACCTGTTTAATGACAAAATAGAAGACAATTGAATGCCTACTTTTTGACTGATATCCCGCATGTTTTCATTAGCTTGTACAGTATAAAAGTTTTCTTTGCCCGTCTTCTTTTTCTTTTGAAGATAAATCAACTGGTCTTCATCCAAAATTGCATTTTCAGAACGCAACTCATTCCAAGATAAAATACCCGATAATTGCAAATGATGTTTCTTAGCAATAGATAGCAATGATGTTCCTTTGTTTGCATAAATAACTTTCAACCCATTTATCTTGAAAATATCAGTTGGATATTTTTGAGATTTGGTATTTGTAATTCCAGAATTTTCATTTGATTGTCTGCTAAAAGGAACGTTTTTTATTTCCTCAGCCTTGTTGTTAGATTGTTCCAATTTTGCAATGGGTTGCACAATCAAATTGTTCTCAAGGGTATAAAAATAGGTAGCTAAATTTGATGAATCTGAATCTTCTTTGATGCTATTTAGCTCATTTAGGTTATATTTTTCGATGTTTTTGATGAGTGTTTGGGCGTATATTGGGTTCGTGGCATATCCGGCTTTTTTTAGTCCCCAAGCCCAAGAATCATAATCATTTGGGTCATAGCCAAATAAGAATGCATACCTCGTCTGAGATTTTAAATAGTCAGAATGATCCAAATAAGATTCGTATGCACCTGGATACTTTCTAAAACATTCACCTTGTTCATCATCATCATGATAAACTTTTTCTCCTGTCCAACTGCTTTTACATTTTAAGCCAAAATGATTGTTCGATTTTTGAACCAACATACTCCTGCCAGCATCCGTCTCCAAAATTCCTTGAGCGATTTTTATTGATGCCGGAAAACCTGTCCTAGCCATCTCTTTTATGGCAAGCCGTGCGTATGTTTCAATATAGGCTATTGTTGGTGGCAAATGATTGTCTTGCGCTTTAACACCTACAGCAGCGAATAATACAATCAAAAATTTTAACGCGTTAAAAAAAGGTTTTTTATTATTCTTCAT
>Ga0209550_10002853_pt1 | contig 16584 bp, 18 predicted proteins | sample LauGreSuBDMM15SN_2_FD_187567 | JGI IMG/M metagenome (GOLD analysis project Ga0209550, IMG submission 187567) | Freshwater lake microbial communities from Lake Michigan, USA - Su13.BD.MM15.SN (SPAdes) (version 5) | ecosystem: Environmental > Aquatic > Freshwater > Lake | place: Lake Michigan...
AAAGACCTTAAGACTAAAGAAATATCAGCAATGTATTCTTTGACTGTGAGTCTGTGTTATGAATTACAGCAGGCACACATCGATAAAGAAAAAAATTGGAACGACATGGCAGATCGATTCTTCAACTACATGATGGACAACTTTGAAACAGAGTTGGTAGTCATGGGTGCGAAGATCGCTCTCACAAATTATAAACTGCCATTTGATCCAAGCAAATTAAAATCATTCGATAGATTCCATAAGAAGTTTGGCAAGTATGTCATAACTGCCATGGAGTCTAAATAATGGCTGCAACAGATCAAAGAATTCTAGACAAACTGGTAACTGCAAGAATTGCACTGTTACTGAAACATCCTTTCTTTGGCAACCTAGCTACTCGACTTAAAATAGTCAATGCCGATGATTGGTGTCCCACAGCAGCCACAGATGGCAGACATTTCTTTTACAATGTTAAATTCATAGACAGCCTCACTACCCGAGAAACTGAATTCCTATTTGGACATGAAGTTCTACACAATGTATTCGAGCACATGATGTTGAGATCTGAAGGCAGAGATCCCCAGATATGGAACATCGCTTGTGACTATGCTGTGAACCAAATACTTGTGGATTATAGAATTGGTGAAATGCCCAAAGGTAAAAAAGGTGAGAACAAGGGTTTCCAGGACGACAAGTACAAGGACTGGGCTTCTGAAAAGATCTATGATGAGCTGATGAAACAGGTCAAAAAGAACAAGATAGATTTCAAGAAATTAGGTGAACTGCTAGACGAGCACATAGAGTGGGGCAAAGGTGAAGACAAAGGCCAAGGTGAAGGCAAAGACAAGAACAAAGACGGATCGGGACAAGGACAAGGCGGAAAACCTGTTTATACCAAAGAAGAACTTAAAAAGATTAAAGATGAGATTAAGGAAGCCATGATGTCCGCAGCACAGAGCACAGGCGCAGGCAATCTACCGGGCAGTATTCAAAGAATGATTTCAGATCTCACAGAACCTAAATTAAATTGGAGAGAGATCATACAACAACAGATCATGAGCACAATGAAGAGTGATTATACATTCATGAAACCCAGCAGAAGAAGCTGGCACATGGATGCCATACTTCCGGGCATGATCAACACAGACACAATCGACATATGCCTCGCAATAGATGCTTCGGGTTCTATATCTGAGCAACAGTGCAGAGATTTCCTGGGAGAGATACAGGGCATAATGGAACAATACAAAGATTTTAAAATACATCTTTGGTCATTTGATACCAAGGTGTTCAATCCTAAAGTATTCACACCAGACAACATGGATGAATTATCAGATTACGTGATAGGAGCAGGTGGTGGCACTGATTTTATGTGCAATTGGGAGTTCATGAAAGAAGAAGGTATCGAACCTAAGAAATTTATCATGTTCACAGATGGTTGGCCATTTGACAGTTGGGGTGACAAGGACTACTGTGATACCATATTCCTGATCAACAACAGCTACGAGAGAAACATACAGGCACCATTTGGTATGACGGTTAACTATGAGGATTAATGCAAAAAATTTCCATCCTAGACAATTAGATATAATACCCCCGCACTTCAAAACCATATCTTTACCAAATCAAATCGAGTACCAACAACATAAAACTGCCCGATGGATATATGCAAATTGTGCCGGAAGATTTTCAATGGTAAATGATGTAAAATACCAAAATGACCAAGTGAACATTGTTACCACAATTGCTTTCGAAGAGCCCAGTGATCTCACACTGTTCGTATTGAGTGGTATGGCTCAGAATGCTTGAATTTAGGCATTGACCTCGCTAACTAATTTTGTTACAATAGTATTCTAATTGCAATTAGGAGAAAAAAATGGCAACAAAAAAAGTAAAAAAAGAAACTGAGTCAGTAGCACCAGCAACTGCTCAGACAGCACCAACAGGACAACCAGCAGCACCAACAGGACAACAACCTGCTGGCACACAATCCGCAACCGATCTTAACATAGCCGACTTAAAAAACATAGCACTTGTTATTGACGTGGCGTCTACCAGAGGCGCATTCAGAGCCAATGAGCTGGCAACTGTGGGTTTGATTTATAATAAGCTTCAGGGATTCTTAGGCAAAGTGGCCCCAGAAAACAAACCTGAAGATGTTTCTAAAAAGACAGATACGACAACAGGATAATATATAATGCTCAATCAATACGATAGAATGCTAATGGACGTTGCCGGTGCAGGTGAACCCGGAAGTCAAAAAAAATATTTCAAGCACCTAGGAAAACTATCTGTTGATAATTCTCCTGTGATTATAATATTTAAAACTGTACCAAAAGAACCACACAACTGTCTAGTAATAGGACCAAATTTTTTAAATTTAAATTATAGAGATGCCATGGTGAGATTGTTAGAAGGCAAAGAAGGTCAAGCATCATTTGATTTTGGAAATATTTTAGCTACAAGTAAATTCCCAGATGGAGTCAACATGTTGGCTTTTTTACATGAAGAAAACTATATTAAAAAAATGCCAACCAAAGACATCATAGTCACTTACGGACCTAACATCGATGGAAGGATACCTTTAGATAGATTGAACGAATTACTGGCAAAAGAATCAAAGATATCGCTGGAAGAACTATCAGTGAGACAAGAACCAACCAAAGACAAGAATATCAAAAATAAGAAAAATGGCAAGGAAACTGCCAAAATCTAATCAGACCTGGGTACAGTTGACAGCAGAGTTTGTGAAGGAATGGCCCGAAGTCTTGGACGGCCTAAAATACAGCAACATGCCCATAGTCTATGTGAGATGGTGTGATATATTATTAAAGAATAATGTCACTATACATTATGACATTGAAAAAGAATTAGAAGACAAGAAATCAGAACTACAGGTAGCAGACACACTTAAAAAATTTATAAACACCAATTACAACAACATCACACATATAGATCTCAAATTTGATATTCCCAAGCTCAAGAGAGAGATGGAAAAGAAAACCAGCAGCCTGCTAGGTAAAACTTTTAAAAATTAACTATATCTTTTTTTGAACAAAGAGTCCACAAACTGCCATTCGTAGGATTGAAATAATTTTCCGAAATCCTTGGCATTTTTATCTACGAAATCCACAGCGTCTTTGTAGGCATCTCGCACATAACTTGCATTGAGAATGTCAGATTCTGTGTACCACTTTAATAGTGTGTGATCACCTTCCACTGTGGGATGAGTTTGCTTGGCGTATAACAACTTGACCACTTCTCTGAATGCGGTCCTGTATGCCGTGATAGGATCATGGTGAAAAGTGGTCTCCGCGCTCAATAATTTGATGTGATCATGTTGTTGTGACAGTGTGAAATCTAGTCCCATGCTAGTGTTTTCCAACACCATCTCCCTGTTGTATAGAATAATGGCTTGGTGTCCGTATGTGTGATCTATCACGGGATTGTAACAATCGAATATGTAATGCCTAGGAGATTTCAAAGTGTCGGGCACGAAATCAAAACCAAAATTTAAATTAGTTTTAATCTTTGCGAACACTGCATAGAAATATTCCGTGTCGCTGATCTTCGCCGCGGCCTTGTATGCTTGGGTTCTGCCCTGTACCCCTGACACAATCTTTAATTGGTTGGGTTTGCCTTGTGTGGCCAACAGCAGTGCATTGTAATTCTCTTCATGCTGTGGTTCGTTGTTGTGTATGAACACTATGTCAAAGCGTGGCTTGATCGAAGAATTTTTAAGGAACAATTTTGGCGTGTATTCATGCAACTCTTTTTTTATAGAGAACCTGGGCACTAGTAGGTTCAATCTGTTTTCGTCCAGGCAATACAGTTTCACGTCCTCCCAGAAAGAAGGCATGTAATTCACAACGAGGTCATGTCCATACTGATCACAATCATACGGATAATAATAATGATAGTAATTGACATATAGTTCTGTCTGTTCCGCAACCTGTTCCGTCAGTGTGTTGTAATTGAAAGATCGCATGGGCCATGCCGAATAAGTCAACACGGAAGGATGATAATTTACGTCTTTGAAATCCCTGAGAAATTTAAGTTCCGGGGCCTGCTTTAAAAATTCTCCGCATGGGATCAATAATGTATCACCTTCTTTTTGCCCCGCATTGTGCCAAACATGCAATTGTTTGTCTTGATGCTGTTCTGGAATGTAATCAAAATCAAAAGTGCTGTAATCTATCAGCGTGGACAATAACCAAACGTGCGAAGTTTTTGCATCTCGCACCATTGAGCGCAATATCTCCATATAGCTCTTCACGAAAGGTATTGTCTTGGCAAAAGGCATGCGTTGCTTGATGATGTTCAAATTTTTATCACTGTTTTGAAAATTTACGCAGATACAATCAAATGCCATGGAAGTCTTTTACCTTTTCACATACATAATCTATTTCGTCATTGTGCATGAATGGATATATCGGCAAACTAATGGATCTGTTACATAAGTTTTCCGCCACTGGATAGAATCCTATATTGCCCATGTCCAACGTTTCGGCGTAGTGTATTTTTGTTTCTATACCTTGCGCATCGAGATATTCTTTCAACTTATCTCGCTTATCGTCCAGCATCACTAATTTGTGATAACTTCTTTTGTTATTGTCATCACCTTTTATGAATATTTGTTTTGGTAGATTTTCATAATATCTAAACGCAACACGCTCGCGGTCTTCCTGTAGTTGATCATAGTGCTCCAACAATACAAGCAGTTGTGCTGCATGATCTTCTGATATCACGCTGTTGTATCCATAATCAAAATCCGTACTTTTGATAGCATGCCTCCTCAGAGATGTCACACGCTCACAGATATCCTTGTCATCTGTCAACACCATGCCTCCAGAACCAAAGCTGGGCATGTTCTTCATGGGATCAAATGAAAACACGCTGACGTCTCCCATTGCACCCGATGGTTTATCTCTGTAGCATGACCCTTGGGACTGAGCTGCGTCTTCGATCAAAATAACTTTATTTCTTTCGCAGTAAGATTTTATTCTGTCATACTCCGCAGTATTGCCGAAAAGATTAGCATACACGATGGCGTTGGGCACATTCTCATTATCAAAATTACCTATGTTGCCATTGTTATCGGTGTCTATGAATTTGATATTGCTGCCGATCCTGCGTATTGCGCCGGCTGTGGCCACATAGCTCAATGCCGGGCAAAACACTGTGTGCCAGGAGGTCACGCCTGCGGCACGCATGGAAAAGTATAACCCGTCTGTGGCGCTGCCCACGGATATGGCATGCCGTCTTGAATATTTTTTAGCCATGGCCTGCTCCAGTACCTGGGTATGTTCGCCTAGTATGGCTTTGCCGGATCTCCAAGCATTGTTGGCGGCAGAATACATTTCAACGTAAAAATGATTATATAGGCGTTCCAGCCCGTTAAATTTTATTTTGTAACCACTCATAATATTTCTTTATTCCTTGATCAAAACTGTGTCGAGGTTGATATTTTAATAATTTTTTAGCCTGCGTTATATCTAATGTTCCTCTTTCGGGATAAAGATTATTCTTGCCTGTGTCTTTGATTCTACTGCGGCTACCGGTTAATTTTATGATCTTCTCTGCGGCTTCTCCCAGACTGGTAGCACTGCCTGCTGTGATATTGAACACTTGATTGGCGGCTTTGTTTTCAAGAGCACAACGAATAATACCATCTGCTGTGTCTTCCACATATGTAAAATCTACTTTGTTATTTGCATCATGCACGTTGATGTCTTTATTGTTCATTGCAGCATCAAAGAATTTGCTCAGTACTCTGTCTGGTATATCTCCTGGTCCATACACCCCGCTGGGCCTTGCTATCACATATTCAAGTCCATATACCCTGCCATAAAATTCTGTTATCTTTTCCGCTGCTAGTTTTGCTTCGCCGTACACATTGATCGGTTTGGCAGAGGCATTTTCTTTGGTGCCATCTTTGAAGTTACCATAGATCATGCTGGAAGATACGAAAACAAATCGTTTCACTTTGGTGTTTTTACAAAAATCCAACATGTTGGTGGTGCCTCCCACTATGTTGTTCACGCCTGTTTGTGGATCCTCATTCACTATCTTGGCCCTAGGAAAAGATGCGAGATGTATGACTACGTCTGATTCTTCCAGTGCTGCCAGTGCATTCTCTGGTATAAGCTCATAATAAGATCTAGGTGTGGTGACATCGCCACCGAACTTCTTTGTCTCTTTCCAGTTGCGTTGCCTCCATCCACATAATAATTCAAGATCATACCCACCTATCACGCCATAGGTGTCGTGGTTGTCCAGCGTGGTGACCTGATGTCCGGATTTGCTCAATTTCTCCACAATCCAACTGCCGATGAATCCCTCTCCGCCCGTAATAAAGATTTTCATATTTTCCTCCTGCCATCAAACACGCATATGAAATAGAGTTCTGATTCGCTGGTGTTATACACTCTATGAAACACGCCATCTTCAATAAGGACGATATCACCTGATTTTACTGCAAAACGTTTTTCATCTAGCAACATCTCTCCCTGCCCATCCATGAACATGTACACTTCTTCCTGGCCCGCATGCTTGTGGCCAGTTGTCTGCTTGCCGGGATTCAATCTGGTGCTGCTTAGGATCAGATTCTTCAACAGAGTATTATCCTTTACCACATAGCGATCATCCTGTTTAACCACTAGTCCGCCTATTTCAAAATTACCTTCTATCTTCATAGCACTCGTACATTATACTTGGTTTCAAAACGTTTTGCATCCAATCTGTCATTCACAATAGGCTCACCCTTGATATTGAGCGATGTGTTCAACAGCATGGGGCACCCTGTCTTCTGCTTCCATGTTTTTAACAGTTGGTAAAAGCCCGGATTATCCGTTTTATTCACTGTTTGCACGCGGCTTGTGCCATCATGATGTACTATGGCAGGAAAGTCTTTACCATGCTTACAAACGCCTATAAATTGCATATAGGGGGTGTTTACAACGCACTTAGGCACCTCAAAATACTCATGTAAATCCTCCTCTAATATAGCTGGTGCAAATGGTCGAAACTCTTGTCTTTGCTTGATGCGATTTACCAAATCTTTGATATCTGGTCCACGTGGATCTGCCAGCAGTGATCTATTACCAAGTGCTCTGGGTCCGAACTCGGCTCTGCCATTGGCCACTCCCACCAATCGATTGGTTTCTAATTCTTTTATTAGATGATCCACAGGATATTCGCCTTCTATGTTGTGTCCTAGGAAAGCGTGTCTCCAATTGATATGTCGTCGTTCAGCAGCAGCAATACAACCAATGGCGCTGCCAGCATCGCCTGGATTGGGCATGATCCATATGTTGTCAAACAATCCTAGATTGGCCAACTTGCTGTTTGCCACACAATTTAGAGCCACACCTCCTCCATACACTAGATTTCTTTTGTTGCTGTATCTGCTGACTGCTATTTGACCTGGGGGTATGTATTGTCGAGTCTTGCGCCATAATTTTTCTAATTCTTGTTCCGTGACCTGTTGTATGCTGGCTGCTAGATCCATGGGATCAGCTTCCGGTAGCCAATTGCCCAATCCTTGGTGTAAATTTTTCTTTAGAGTAAAGTCTCCATCTCGATACACTAGATCTCTATAAATTTCTGCCACATGCCTAGGTTCTCCGTATGCTGCCATGCCCATTAGAATATATTCTTCTTCGGCGGGTTTGAGTCCCAATCGCTGCGTGAACGCTGAATACAGCACGCCCAACGAGTGTGGATATTTTATCTTGTAGCATAGTTCCAGTTTGCTGCCTTTGCCCTGCCATATGGAGGTGGTGTCCCATTCTCCTATAGCATCCACGGTCAATATCATGGCATCATAAAAAGGAGATGTGAAAAATCCTGCAGCAGCATGAGATTCATGATGGCTCACATATTCATCTATTTTTATTCCAAAAGCATTTAAATAGTTCTGTGGCATGTTTGTTCGAGAAAAAACTTCCGCCCATTGACCAGCATAGGCTTGTCGAGTTTTTTTTAGTAAAGGTCGTTCATAGTAAACCACCTTGTCCCATGGTCCATACATTTTAGCTTCGTTTACTATATCCCAATTGAGATAATGATCATTTTTAATTTTACTGTATCTCTCTGCGTGTGCCGCCCATAGAATTTCACTGCCTTCAACCACAGCCATAGCAGCATCATGATTTAAACAATTGATTCCTAATATTCTCATTTTATTTGTAAATGAAAGGATCTTTCTTTTTTAATTCTTTTAAACGTTTACGATATTGTCGTTCTAATCGTATCCTGTTTATCAAAGATTTAAGCCAATTAAACATATTGCCTCCTATTGTTGATTATAAAGTTTTAAAAATTTATCTTTCATTAGTCCCGCAGCATCTGCATGTGCAGTGTCCAATGGGTGTGTGGTCGCACGTGGATAATCATTAAGCAATGACCATTGATTGAACCCCATCTGTCTCTCTCCAAATACTACCCATTTGTTGAAGTCTATTTCATTATATAGACCATTTAGTAATGGATCAAGTTTGTTCAGCGGTTCGAGTTCACGCCAAAATAAGCTGTTGTCCGCTAGAGTGAACATGTAAGGTATTTTTTTCTTCTCCAGAATATTTTGTAACCACACAATGCTCTTCCAACTTAGATAGGCCTCATGGTATTCATTGGCCGCATAACGATAGATAGCATCAGCAAAAGGTCCTACTCCAGTACTTTTAACATCGTCCCTGCGTCTTTTCCAGTCCTCTAATTGAGGTTCACTGTTGGCTAGTGTTTTCTGAACTTCCGCTTGATTGTCCGCTGTGTCCCATGGGGTAATGGTGGCCCATCTGGTGCCTTCTAATGCCTTGTGTCTAGGCATCGCCCAATCATATCTGGACAGGAAACTCCACATTGCTGTGACAAAAACATCCTTGCCTGGATTGGAAGAGATGTAGGAAAAGATTCTTCTCGCTATGGCAGGATTTCCTATGCCTCCCTTGGCCAAACATATGTATTCCGCTTTAACATCTCTGGCCAATATTGCTGACCAAGAATTACAAGATGGATCTTTTCCATTGTCATCACTGAGTTCATTGCCAAACGTGAAGCTGCATCCACCCGATAGTAAAATTTTATTCATATATCCTCAAAAAATTATTTAATTCTGGAAAGATAATGGAGAATTTTTCATGCCTATATTCATCCGTCCTCTTGATCCTCCTTCTTCTTTCAACGTTTATTTCCTCAGAATGTCTGTCAGCGATATTCATGAAATTTATAATTGATCTATAAGGCGGCAAGTGCTGGAACTTCTCAGTTATAATTTTTTTGAGCTCGTTGGGCAGTGTTTGAATATTAAAACAGTCCGGTGCGAACAGCGTGTTTACGTGAAAGTATTTTGGCTTATAGTTTTTTACCCAATTGAATAGTTTCTCTAGGCTTAATATATTAAAGATGTTTATGGTTGAGCATATTTGGAAATCAATGTTGCCGGTTTGTGTTGATCTCATACTGAACTCCTTCAAGTTGTTGTTAACTGTGTTCCAATCGGCAGGATGTCGCTGATATTCAAAAGCTGCTTCAATGTCATCGATGCTGAATGCAATCTCCACGTTCTTGAATTGGCTCCACATCCAAAATATTTTCATCGGAGGCAATTGCGTGCCATTGGTGTTGTAATGTATACTTTGATTGCGGGCATATCCTTGCTCCACACAGTGTTCAAGTATCCTGAAATGATTCTCTATCATCATTGGTTCGCCGCCCGTGAATTCAAAATATTCCACATCCTTCAACACCGGCTTGATGTCCTCGAAGAAAGCGGGATTCTTTTTGGGCCACTGCCCCGAATTTAGATTCTCTTTGGCCACAGTATTCGTGCCATAAGCTAATTCTTCCTGCGCCCATTTGCTACTGCTGTAGCTGCCACAGATACGGCATTTAAGATTACATATGTTGCCCAGTTTGAAATCAATAAACTTTAGGGATGGCTTTGATTCCGGGGTCCAATCATTTAGGCTATTCTTCATTTTGTAATAGCTGTTCATCCTTTTGGACACCTTGCCCGCATCCTCTTCCTGCCAGCAACTTGTGCAGCCCTCCGGCCTTTCACCATTCTTGAATCTAGCTCTCAAATCCTCCATGTATGAGGAGTGCTGTATGAGATCAAGATTGTCCTTGTAAACTTTGTATTCCCCGATCTCTCCCTTGTAAAGGCAGCAAGGGGAGGCCGATCCATTGACATCTACCTCCAAAGAGGTCCATGGCAGCACGCACATGTTAGATTTTATATAGCGTTCCACCATGCCAACAGCCTTTCATCTTTCAATATCTTTTTGATATCTGTGCCTCTTATAGCATCAATCTTTTCACATCTCTTTTTTCCACTGCTAATACCTATTTCTGCTTTTGGGTATTCTTCCCAGAATGTATCTCGATTCTTCATGTTCTCTAAAACGTCTATTAGGCTTTGTTGTAATGGAGTTGCTCTCGGTCTAATATATTCCAAATTTTCATCGATTATATTGTTTAGCAAATGCTTTGGCAAACACATCGGACTCATGATCTGTTGAGAATCAAATGCAAATGTGACCTTGGTCAACAGCTTGGCATTCAATTGCTGTGACAGGTCAAACATATTGCGTATTTCTTGCAATCCCGGCATTGTTATCGTGAAGTCCAGTTGCATCTGTCTTTTATTGCGAGCTATTGATAATCCTTCTTTAAAATTTTCAACAAACTTTTTATAGTTCAATCCTGTCCTTATGTACTCACCAATCTCTCCTGTGCCATCCAGTGACGCACAAACCTGCCAGTCCCTGAAATTTTTCAACAGTTCAAACAATTTCTTGCCCTTGAACTCAGTGCGACTTAAATTAGTGTTGTATCTCACATAAACCCTGTCGCTGAATTTTAATTCAATTATTCGGTCCATGGCATCCCAATGTATGTCCCACATCAAAGGTTCTCCCCCCACCCAGTATATCTCTTCCATGCGTTTGTCCTCTATTGCGCTCATAAATTCCATAACCACTGTGCTGTCTTGAAAGAGGGATATGGCTTGTCTAAGTGGTGGAGTCATCCATGGTTGACGTTCCGGTGACCACATGTCATTGTTTCTTTGCTCCGATTCCCAACTTGAGCTCAGCATATCACCACATTGTCTACATTTAAAATTGCAGAGATTATTAAAACGATAATCAAAACTCACGGCCCTCATCTCTGTGTGTCCGTTATCATCGGTCTTTGCAAATGCATCATCTATCTTGTGTCTGAAAAGGTTGTTGAAATAATCCCTGTATACATCTGTGTTGAGCAATTTGTCGTTGCATACCTGGCATTCTGGCAATGTCTCTCCTGCCAACATTCTTTTCCTCACGCTTTTCATATGCTCGTTGTTCCAATGCTGTTCCAATGTCTCTGGATTGTATTCCTTAAGATCTCCATCTCTGTCGATGTATTGACGGAAACTCTGTGCTGGTTCTCTAGAAGCACAGCACATGCGCCTTTCGGTCTGAGGAGAAAGGTAGGTGTGCGTCCAAGGAGCCATGCAAAATGTGCTGTTGCCTTCTGTAATTTTAATTTTTTTCATGTTTATCAAATAGTGCTTTCAATTCTGGAAATACTTCGATAATATTCTCTTGCCTAATGCTGTCGTATTTTCTTGTTTGTTCAAAGAACAGCGGTAAATTTTTTGTGTTGTCTTTCATCCACATCCAGTTTAGTGCGCTCTGATAACCTTTGCTGGCACGTGTCAATGGATCTTTATCTTTAAGCCATTCTATGTGTTCTTTGTATTTCTTGTCCACTTGTTCTTTGTATTCCTGAGGCAAGTTATCCATTCTCTGCCATTTTGGCCACTGCAACAAATTGAAGTTGAAATCCATGGGCTTGATCAGGCCCAGATCCACCCAGGATCGATGAAAATCTACCACGTGAAGAGCATTTATTAATCCCACTGTGGCACTGATGTAAAAATCTACCTTTGGACATATCTCCAACATTCTTTTTCTATTTTGTAATATATCTTTCCAAACCGTGCCCTTCCTCATCAGTTCTGCCCTGTCTCCCTCTGCGTCTAAACTAGCACCCACAGACACTGTTTTAAATTTGTTCCACAGCTCTAATACATCCATGTCTTTAAAAACTAACTTGCTAAAATTAGTGTTGTACACCAATCTCACGTGATACATCTTCCTGCGATCTAATTCTTTTAATATCCTGTAATGTTCTTCCATGATCAATGGTTCTCCACCTGCAAAATAGAATTGCTCCACATGATCAAATTGCGCTAACATCTGTTCCCACATGTCATCTGTTGTCCTTCCCACTTTCAATATCTTAGCGTGAGGGGGAGGAGCGCCTGTAAGTTTTTTATGATCCTCATACCAATTAGAACTAAACCAAGTGCCGCAGCTCCTGCAGGCGAAATTACAAAGATTGCTGAATCTGATATCCCAATACTTGATTATGAAATCGGCTGTGCCGTCCGGCTGTGTTGAATCCACCAGGCCCACGTTGTGTCCAAAATGTTTGTTGGAGCTCAATCTCAAACTAAAGAATCCTGCCTTCTCCTGATCATAACACTTGCCGCACTCTTTGGAGGGCTTGTTATCTAACATGTTCAAACGCATCTGTTTCATTTTTTCACCATTGAACACTTCTGCCAGAGATTGTTTATTTAAATCCCCAACATGATAGGCGTCAAATGCAAAGCAACATGGATAGGCCCTGCCATCTGGATAGGCATGTAAGTGCATCCAGGGCAGCATGCAGAAGGTGTCGCTTTGAAGCAAAAGCTCTTTCTGCCTATCAGTCATATCTTTAATCTTTAATTTCTCGGGCTCCTTAGCCCCGTACTCATAAGCCATTGTACCATTCTCCTATTCTAGCGAACGTTTTTGCGAAATCCTTGCCTCTTCTCTCGTCATATTGTTTATAGAAATTTTTGAAATCAGACCTTAATCTTGGTAAATTAAATGCCTCTGAATGTGGCGTTTTTACCACATCCAAGTAGTCTATCAATCGCTGCACATGAGCCACCTCCATCAATTCGCAGTGCGTTATATTTGCGTCCAACCACCTAGAGAGATTGTCACGGAATTCGTTCCTTAGATAATCCGGCAGCACGAGTGGAGACTGGAAGCTGGGAAATCTTAAAATATTTAAAGTGAAATTGACGTTTACACCATAAACTCTCTTGGCGTCTATCTTGTTGCTTACGATCATGTCAAGAAATTGCGGCAGCGACTCCAGGCACAGAGCATTTATGGTGCACATGTTGTGCATGCCCGCTGGCCTGATCTGATTGATCACATTGACGAAATTCATGTACCAGTTGGCATAGTTCATGCCATCCCTGATGTAATCAGAGTGTGCGTGTGTGGATTCGTTAGAGGTGTAGATGTGTAAATTTTTTATTCGTTTACACTTATCTATAAACTTTCCAAATAATTCTGCTTTGGGCACAAGATTGCTGTTAATTGCCAAACGCATGTTAGGATTGATCCTATCCCCCTGTGTTTCAAACCAATCTAATAGTCTCCACAAAGATGGTGACATCATGGGTTCTCCGCCTGTGATCCTTAATTCATCTAGTGTCTTGTGTAGATCTGTTTCCCACCATTTGAAAAATGCTTCTATGTATGGATTAGTCTCTTCTAATTTGTATAATTGAGCACTGTCATGTGAATGTGTGAAATGATTTCTACCATCTGATATTAAATTTTTATAAGGACCATGTTGTTTTATATCTTTTGCCCATGTGGTACTGAACGCAGGGTTACAATAAGAACAAGCAAAATTACAAGTTCTATCAAAGGCAATCTCTAGAGTTTTAAGATCAACATCTTCTGTGATGGGAGTATTGAATGCTTGTTCTAGATCTGCATCTGGATAAATCTTACTTTTATAAACTCTGTCACTGACTGCATCTGTGCCCATGTCTTCTATCTTCCAGCAGTATTCACAGCCTGCAGGTCTTTCTCCAGCAATCATTTTAGCACGATCCTGTTTCTTTTGAGGAGTGTTATGTAATAACTTAGGATTGTCTTTTAATTTTTCTGCATCCACTTGATGTGCAGGCGGGTGATGACAACTAGTGGACATGCCAGACCCCAACCATATGGTAGCATTGTACCACTTGGCTCCACAGAAGCTGGGACTCAATGTATCCAGTATTTGCTTACGATATTCTAGGTCTGTTGTGTCTTTCATGATAATCCTTTATCTCATTATATAGTTTGTCTGCCCAAAGTTTATTTTGTTCCATGGTCATGTGGTTATAGATGCCTGGAGCATGTGGTACTGTGATCCCTTTTTTATATAGAGCTGGATCATGTTGCACAGAAAGTTTAAACATGCTTTCGTCAACAAATATTCCTGTATTGAGTTTTATGTTTGCGTCCTTGCTCATTGTTTCAAAAGGACGGAAACTCCATGTTTGCAATATTGTTCTACCCCGTATTTTAGATATCACATCATGGTCGAACCATTTTAGTGCATATTCATATGCCAACATATCTTTGTCATAACTGTGCAAGTGCAGCCAATATTGATCCAGTGCTTTGTAAATATTTGGGTCTACTCCAGGCAATGGTTGTGTGTTGGCTGATAAAATGATTTTCGGATGATACAATCTAAATGGTTCAGTGTAACAAAATATTATAAAAGAAGGTGGATTATTTTTTAACGCAAATTGGTTGAAATTAAAAAAAGTGCTCCATATGCTCCTGCCCGGTTCTCCCCAATGCACCACTTTGGCTTTTAATCTTTCCGCTAATAATACACACCAGCTCTCGGGTTCTCTGCCTGCGCAAAAACTGTCACCAAAAAAACCTATAGTTGCGTTTCTCATGAATTCTTGCACTCCTGCCAAAATTCCTGCATCTCGGGAAATGTTTGTTCAAAACTTGTGCCACGTCTGCGATCGTGTTCTGCAAAGAATGCGTAAAAATTCTTTTTTTGCGTATCGTCTTGTTCTGCGTGCTTGCGCCAGTAGGCAAGATTGCGCTGCATCTTTTGTATCTCAAAGTCTTTGAACAATGAGAAATCCAATCTAGTTTCTGTCACTTGTTTGGGACCGACCTGCTCTTGATGCTCCATCATCCATTTGATATTGTCTTCGTGTATGCGTTGATATGATTCTGGCAGCAGGGTTATCTGTTGCCATAGCGGTTGACGCAGCAAAGGTATATCAAACCACACTCGCTGATAGGTTTTTGAATGTTCCGATCTCAATAGACGTATGTCCTTGAGTAATCTATCCAATGAAGTGACACTTAGATTATTATAGGTGATAATAAACGTGACAGAATTACGCACGGGTATGCTGTGTAGGAATTCATTCACATTGTCCATGAATTGATTATAATTCAATCCGTTCCTGATGTACTCTGCCTGTGGGCCATGAGCATCTACAGATACAAATTGCATGAAATGTTCCACTTTTTCATCTAGGCATATCCTTTTGACTTGATCAAAATACTTGTTTTTTAATTTAACATCTGGAGGACACATGTTAGATGTGACATTCAAGTGCAAATCTTTTTTGGGATTATCTATGATGTAGTCAAACACTCGATAGGTGTTGACGTCCATCATGGGTTCTCCACCGGTCATGCGGAAATGTTTTAAATTTTTATATAATTCCGGCCACCAGCGCCAGAATGCTTCCACATAGGGATTGGGTTCTCTGTTGGGTATGGGCTTCCTTCTGCCCGTGAAATGTTCCGGTGCATTGTGTTCTGGAGCAGTGGGATATGCTCCATGCATTTCTATTTCCTTGCCCCATGCTGTGGAGAATTGTGGTGAACAATAGCTGCATTTAAAATTACAAGCATTATTAAAGTTCACTTCCACGTAACGAGGCACGTGGGTCCTGTCCAGAGGATTGTCTCGAATCTTTTCAAAGTCCATCATGGCCCAGGGCTCACCGGAACGATAGTGTCGATCGCTCATCTCGCCTGTGTCTTCCATTTTCCAACAATAGGAACAGCCCGCAGGTCGTTCTCCTGCCAGCATCTGTTGTCTTTGCGTGATTTTTTCTTGTGTGTTGTGCAGTGCTGCTGGATTGCCTGCTAGACCGGCAGGATCAATTTCATGCAATGGTGGATGATAACAAGAGTTCGTGAGTCCTGTGGGCAGATGCAGCGAAACTTGATTCCATTTGGCCAGACACATGGTGGGACTTATTGTTTCTAATTCTCTCTTTGCCTCATCTGCTGATGTTTTATAAACACTACTCACGATCCTGTACTCCTTTATTTCTATGTGGTGTTTGACAGAATTTGTAAAAGCGGCTCTGTTCTGCATCTAGGTCTGCCACAGGCAATCCCAATCTCTGTCTTAGACTATTGCCATATGACTGCATGTCTGATTCTATGTCCATCATCATTCTAGAAAACTTATTGCTCATAAATTCTAAATCGCTGACCAGTGTGACATCATAGTTGGTATCCAGCGTGGCCATATAACAGCCACAACGAGCACCCAATATCGCCCATTTGCCATTGTCCACATCCTGGCCCACACTCATCCATGTGAGTAAAGTTCTTAAATTGATTGGTTGTATATCTTGCATGAATTCTTCTGGTTTTACTTTTTTTCCTTTATCTAAACTCATTTTAACACCTTCTCTGTATCCAGCAATAAAAG
>Ga0209550_10002854_pt1 | contig 16583 bp, 18 predicted proteins | sample LauGreSuBDMM15SN_2_FD_187567 | JGI IMG/M metagenome (GOLD analysis project Ga0209550, IMG submission 187567) | Freshwater lake microbial communities from Lake Michigan, USA - Su13.BD.MM15.SN (SPAdes) (version 5) | ecosystem: Environmental > Aquatic > Freshwater > Lake | place: Lake Michigan...
CTATATATTATATTACTATATAAATCATTTTTAAATTTTATTGGAAATGACATACAAGATGACAAGGACATTGATATATCAAAATATTATTTAAAACAACGTATAATTCTAATAGATGAAGTTAAAAATATAGTTAATAATATTTTATTAATAAATGAAAATAATACTATAAATAATCATATATCAGAGTATAAAAAAGCTGTTTTTGATATAATAGATTATATGTTCGAAAATGAATTTATTGGTCCATCAATTTCGTTAGAATTATCATATAATGAATTTTTATCACATCAGGTAAGAATTATACAAATTATAACATATCCATTTATTACACCTTTTTACATTTCAAACGCCGATTATTTATAAGTCTATTTTATAAATAATTACTTGTAATTTTTCGTTATTTTTCTTGTTTTATTCTTTGGAACATATTTGTCTGGTCTTTCATAAGCACCCTTAAATATATTGATGAAATTTTAAATGATAAACGTATTGTTATAGAGAAAGAGAATGATAAAAATAATATAATTAAAACTATTTCAAATGATATTGATAATATATTTACAATTGAAAATGTTACTCTTCAATTTGGTGATAATATTATATTTAATAATGTTAATATTAAAATTCCGAATAATAAATGGATTTGTTTTATTGGAAATTCTGGTTGTGGCAAAACTACCTTTTGTAATATATTATTAAAACATATTAATTTTGATGGTAAAATTTATTATCGTGATGATTGTAGTTACAGATATAACGATATAAAACAATTCGTTTCCTATATTCCACAAACAGGTTCTCTATTTGAAACTAAATCTATCTTATACAACATCGCTTATGGTATTGAAAATGTTAATGAAGAAATTTATGAAAAGATGTATTATTATATCGAATTATTTGAACTATCTAAATATAAAAATAATTTAGATGCACCTATCAAACCATTAAGTACAGGTGAAAAACAAAGATGTAAAATTATTTATTTACTTTTGCATAATAAACCAATTTGGTTATTAGATGAAATTACTTCTAATGTAAATGAAGAATTAGAGACTATTATTCTAACAGAATTAAAACGGATACAACAAGAAGAAAAAAAATTAGTAATTCATATAACTCACGGCTCATTGAATGTAAAATATAGTGATTATAAAATGTCTATCAAAAATTGTGATATATCAATTGTTAAAAATAAAAATAATGATTTAAAGTAATAAATAGATAAAATTTACACGTATTATTTATGTATTATTTTACTTATCTAGTTAATTTATAACTAGATAAATATGTTTGAAAATTTTGCCAAGTTCTTACAAAAAGTAGAGCCGTTTTCAAATTATGATATGTATGATAATATGGATAGAGTAAAAGCGTTATTCTTAAATGTATTAATATCCAATATATCAGATATGTATATAACAAATAGTGATTTTCAATTAAATAATGCGATTATAAATATAGTATTTAACGAATGGAGTAATTATTTAGTTAGTTACTGTCAAGATATTAACAAGTATTATGTTGATACTTATTTAATAGATGATTTTAAAAAATTTCAGATAAAATTAATAGAAAAATTAAAGTTACAAAATATTACGATTGACGATAAAAATCTGTATGAATTTTTACTAATAAATATGTTCTATAATTATAGTTTAGTTTGGGGATTTTATAGTGATAGTGTATCAATAATTCTTGATATTATTACTTCTACAATATTAAATTTTATATTTTTAGATATCTCAGATATTTCTGACAATTTGTTACATAATTTGTATATAATGGTAAATATAGTAATAATAATGTACTATATTGAGGAAGTTTTAGCCAAAAATAGTAGCGAACATATATTAGAATATAAAAAACTACGAAATAATATAAATAATATATCAAAAAATTTTATAGAAAATTTTACTTCAATAGAAGAAGCAGATAAATATGATACACATATAAGTGAATATGTAGAAAATTGTCAAGCTATAATTAATTATTTAAATGACGATGAATTGTTGATAACGTCTGAGTATTTTTTAAAATCTTTAAGTGAAACCAGAACATACCAAATTAAACCAACTCAATATATTATTTTTAGTAATATTAAAAATAAGCTTATAATACCAAAATTAGACAGTATAACAGAAAAATTACTATTGTTAGCAACTAAAATTGTATTACTAAACTATAGATTGTTTGATAATTTAGAATATAAAAATATTATTAATGAATCGAATAAAAGTAAATCAATGATAGATATCGATATTACTGATAATGAAAATTTAGATATCTTTAAAATTGTAAATGTCAGTCAAAATTTTGGTGATACAACTCTTTTTACTGATGTAAATATAGAGATTCCGCGTATAGGTTGGATTTGTTTTATAGGTAATTCTGGTTGTGGTAAAACTACATTTTGTAATTTATTATTAAAAAAAATAACTGTAACAAAGGGTGAGATATATTTTATGGGACGTAATAATTATGAATATGATAATGTTAAAAAAAAAATTTCTTTCATACAACAAAGTTGTAATTTATTTTTAAATAAGTCTATATATTATAACATTACTTATGGTATTAACGATATTACAAGTGAAATTAAAAATACTATTGAATATTATATGAAATTATTTAAGTTAGACAAATATATTAATAATTTGGATATATGTGTAAATCAATTAAGTACAGGAGAAAAACAAAGAATAAAGATAATAACATTAATAATATATGATAAACCAATTTGGTTATTAGATGAGATAACATCTAATATAAATGAAGATTTAGAGGAAGTTGTATTAACAGAATTAAAACGAATTCAAGTAGAAAAACAAAAAATAGTAATTCATATTACACACGGTACCTTTAATCTAAAATATAGTGATTATAAAATGTCTATCAAAGACCAAAAAATATTGATGGTAGAAAATAAATAATAAATACTACAATTTACTTATTCAATGTCGTCTTTTAGATTTATTATTTTTTTTTGTTTTTTTTTGTTTTTTTCTATATTTCTTGGTATTTTTTCTTTTATATTTTGTGCCTCCACTATAACACCCCCAATTCCAATTTGGATTATGATTACCACCTTTTCTAGTAAATCTTCTTCTACCTCCCATTTTAGTTGCTTCTGAGTCATAAACACTATTTGCCGCACCTTGTGTACTAGTTTGTGAATTTTGTTGAATTTGGGAATTTGGGTCTGATGTAGGTCCGCCTTGTGGTGTGTATAACATTTGATATTGTGGTACAGCAATGCCATCACCGCCTTTCATTCTTCTCTTTCCACCAACCGCACTATTCAAAGATGCTTGCTTGACATTTGTATTTGTCATTTGTTGCATAGCAGAGTCTCTAGGATTACCAGCCAACATACCTTTTTGTGTAGGATATGTCATACCAGGTACTGTTTTAGTTAGATTAGACATTTATATATATAAATTTAGATTATAATTATAAATTTATATAAAATTAAATTTAAAACTTAAAAATAAAATAACTCATTCTAAGTAAATGGATGACAGTCAACGGTTACAATTGCAAAATATGATAAAAACAAATAATGTAGAAGATCAGACAGATTTAATACGTAATTTAAAACATAGTCAGATTTTACGCGATGATATCAATAATATGATTATGATAAAGGCTAAATATCGTGGTGACGAGGATAAAATTCAACAAGAATGTGTCAAAGAGTGTAATTTTTTATTTACCTATTATACAGATATTTTTAATAAAGTAAAAAAAGATGAGATAAGTATTCAGATTTTACATAAATTTTTAGATGTATTAAGACGAATTGAAAATAGAGAATTAGATCAGCACGAAGGTTCTTTTTTAGTAGGTACTATATTAAAAGAATTATATGTAGATAGTGCATTAAAAAAGGCTGAAAAGTTAGATGAATTGTATGATGAGAAAAAAGTGGAACAAAAAAAGCCGATTAGACAAGTATCGTGGAAAGAATTTAAGAAAATGAATTAATAAGTATTTTAATCTGATAATATTACATTATGGCTACAAAACGGAATAAAAGAATAAAAAGGAATATAAGAATAAAAAATAAAACGAAAAAAAATACTTCAAATTCAAATTCTGATATACCAAAACCTTTATTAAAAATATTACCAAATGGATATCCATTATATGCTTCTAAAAAATACGAAGGTGCTACTATTTTAGAATATAATAGAGAAGAAGAGAGAAAACATCACGATAAATGTTTAATGACAAACTCAAGTTGGTTTGGTGATTTAGCCGTTGCAAAAAGTTATAAAACAAAGGATACACATATCTACAAATGGAGTGTAGACAAACAAACAAATTTACTTAAAATAGATAAAAACAACCAATCGTTTATTGATTATATATTCAAAAAGGGAAATATAAAATTAGTACCGGCTATTCATTTAGCAGCAAATAAAATGAAAGATATACAGTATAGCCATCCATATTTATCTATGACCAACAATGAAAGAGCTTTATATGAATTTCAATTTTGTTTTGGTTTTTTATCTGTTCAAGAGCAATATAATTTTATGAATTTTGTAAAATTTTTATTAGAAAATAAGTTAATAGAAATAAAAACGAGAGAAGGGGATAGTATTTTACAAAAACTCAATCTTAAAATTTATTATTATAAGGTTGGTTCTCTCTTTGGTAAAAAGGAATATCAAAATAGGTTAAGTTTTTATGAGTTTGATAAACACGCAATAATGAATTTATGTAAAATAGTACATCATTGGAAGTATAAAATAAATGGTGTATACCAGAAAAATGATACAAGTTTTTGGTTTCCAGATTTTAAAGTATATAAAATGAACATTCAAGAATATATTTTGTTTAATCCACAAGATAATTTAGTGTACGATACATTGATTGAATAAAATAACATAAATATATTTTGTCTATTTATGTAATTATGACAAAAAAATATTCGACTACAATGACTCTAATAATAGTAGAATCTCCTGCAAAATGTAAAAAAATCGAAGAATATTTAGGTCCAGGTTATAAATGTGTAGCTACTTATGGACATTTACGTGAACTTAACACGCTTAAAAATGTGGATATAACAAATAATTTTACACCGACATATACTATTATTGAAAATGCTGTCAAGAAAAAACAAATAGAATTAATAAGACGGGAAATTAAAAATGCAAATGAAGTGATACTTGCGTGTGATGCGGATCGTGAAGGTGAAAAAATTGCTTATTGTGTCGCACAAATATTTAAATTAGATTTAATAAAAACAAAGCGTATTACATTTAATGAAATAACAGAGACAGCATTAAAAAATGCTATAGAAAATCAAAGAACAATTGATATAGATATGGTAAATGCACAACAAGCGAGACAAATATTAGATCTTTTGGTTGGATTTAAAATTTCACCATTGTTATGGAAACTGATATCGATGCCAAAAGGTAAAGAGTGTGCATTAAGCGCAGGAAGATGTCAAACACCAGCACTTAAATTAATATATGATAATGAAAAAGAAATAAGTAATTCATTACCACAACAAGTATATAAAACAATCGGTTATTTTACGAATGCAAATATTACATTTGAATTAAATAAACAATGGGAGTCAGAACAATTGTTAACCGTTTTTTTAAATGGTACTCAAGAATTCTCGCATTTGTATACGTGTACACACCCCAAAAAAATATATAAGGTTGCACCTGAACCATTTTCTACATCTACGTTACAACAAACTGCTAGTAATCTTTTTCATTATTCTCCAAAAGAAACAATGAAAATTTGTCAAAAATTATATGAAGAAGGTTACATTACCTATATGCGGACAGATTCAAAAAAATATAGTTGTGGATTTATTGAAACTGTGAAAACCTATATTATGAGAACCTATAATGATGGAAATAAATATATAAATAAAGATATCGACCTGTTATCAAGTAATAATAATAATAATAATTTAACAAAAGATAATAATTTGTTACAAGAAGCTCACGAAGCGATTCGTCCTACTAATATTTCTCTCTTTGAGCTTCCAGAGAATCTAGATTCTAAAGAAAAAAGAATGTATAAATTAATTTGGGAAACTACATTAGAAAGTTGTATGAGCGCTGCATCCTTTTATTCCATAACTGCAAATATTTCTGCTTTTGCAAATACAAAATTTACATACATAAGTGAACAAATTGATTTTCCTGGATGGAAAATAGTGGCAAAAAAATATACGACAGATAATAAAGAGTATCAATATTTACAAACGGTGAAACAAAATTCGGTAATTGCATATAAAAAAATATGTGCGAATGTAACCATTAATGGTTTAAAACACCATTATACAGAAGCTCGTTTAGTACAACTATTAGAAGAAAAGGGTATAGGAAGACCTTCTACATTTGCTTCTCTCGTTGATAAAATTCAAGAAAGAGGATATGTAAAGAAAGAAGATGTGAAAGGTAAAGAATATAGATGTAAAGATTATGAATTAGAAAATGGAAAAATAGTTGAATTAGAAACAAAGAGAGAATATGGTAACGAAAAAGGAAAATTAGTAATTCAATCATTAGGTATGATTGTTATCGAATTTTTAGACAAACATTTTTCATCTTTATTTAATTATGATTATACAAAAACTATGGAAAATTGTCTAGATAAAATTGCTAAAGGAGAAGATATTTGGTACGAATTATGTAAACAATGTAATAATGAAATGGACGGTTTAATAGAGAATTTAAAAGATAAATGTAAATTAGAATTTAAGATAGATGATGATAATACCGTGATAGTTGGTAAATACGGTCCAGTAATAAAATGTGTAGAAAATAATAATGGTAAAGAAGAAGTGAAATTTAAGACACTAAGAAAAGAGATAGATATACATAAATTAGAAAATGGTGAATATAAAGTGGAAGACATTATAGACACGAGCAAAAATAGTGTATCACATTTTATTTTAGGTCAATATAATGGTTACGATGTAATTTTAAAAAAAGGGAAATTTGGCCTCTATATAAGTTGGGGTACAAATAAAAAAACAATAAAAGAATTTGGTAATAGACCTATGGACAATATAAGATGGGAAGAAGTGTATCCATATTTAGAAGAAGGTAGTAATATTATAAGAGAAATTACAAAAGAAATATCGATTAGAAGAGGACCAAAAGGGGATTATATGTTTTATAAAACAACAAGAATGAAAAAACCAAAGTTTTTGGATATTAAAACATTTCCTAAGGATACAAATACAGATTATAAAATATGTGATATAAATATTTTAAAAACTTGGACAAAAGAAAAATATGGACTATAATGGCTATTGATCTAAAAAGGTATAAATTATTTGTTTTATTTAACAATTAAACCTCCACCTTGTGCATTCGACCATTTACGAGTTGATTGAGGTTGTAATGTACTAAATTCTAATAAAAACGAATAATCAAAGGTTCCAAAATCTACCAATTGTAAATTATGATATCTTAATCTAACCTTTATTTTTCTTATTCGATCTGCTGGGGGGAAAAATAATTTATATGGTAATTGATCTCTATCAAACCATTGAGAGATAGGAGTAGTCGGAATAGGTATTTTAGCAAAAGACGAATTAACCATACCATTTGTTTCATTCGTTGTGGTAGTAAACTCACTTAAGTTATAAGGTGAAGTTTCATCAATACAATTCAATCCATCAATTTCCATATAAAAGTGTGATGGTCCCATTAAATTAATTTTAAAAGTGGATTCAAACCAGTTAACTTGAGAATGCGGTAATAATGGATTTGGTAATAACCAGAAACCATTATCACCAGGAAAAACATCTCCATAAAAAAAACGTGGTGTAATAACTCCATTTACATTCTCATAATTCGGTAAAAACACACCAGGAATTTTTTGATTTAAATTAGTACCATTTATGGAGGTTGCATCACATCGGATTAATCCTAAATTCCCAGGTAATCCCCAATTAGAAAAATCAGGTAATTGTTGTTTAGCACCACAATACAAAGAATCCAATAATATATCTTTCGCTTGTTGTGTGGAGTTAGTTAAGATAAATGCATCGGTAGTATTTCCGAACCATATTTTTTGACTAACAGTATTATATACGATAATAAAATTATTGTAACCACCTTGCAGATTAAATTCTTGTAACAATTGTGGGAATGTAACTGCGTTATAGTTAGCACCTGTTGTATCAGAAAAATAATTCAAAATCACCTGAGTAACTACATAATTAAATTTATTGGTTAATTCGGTTGTCATTTGTACCGGATTATAAAACCCTGATTCAATTTCAATAACAAAATTTTTGTCTTGTAATAAAAATAAACATTTAAATATTTCATCATACAAAGGGACGGAATAACCGTGTGAAGCAGGGTTAAATGGAATTATTTTAAAAGACATTGTGGTATTGGAATTACTATATGAAAACGTATCATAATTAGACGGAAACGTCCAATGGGAAAGTCTTATAGCAGATACATTTATAATATCTTCAGGTAATTCAATTTCAAAAGAATTAGATAATGGGTATTTTAAGACATCTCTATCTTCAGAATGAATAGATACATATTTTTTATAAGAAATATACTCTTGTTGATTTTGTATTAACGGATGATTCGTATTAACATTATACACTTTAGGAACATTATTTAGTAAATCAAAATTAGACATAGTTATAATAATAGTATTATATTTATATTTTTTATTCATTATATAATTATAATGAAAAATACAATTAAAACTACAATATAAATATAATATATGTCCAACTTATTTTCAACCGTCAATAATTATAGTGGTAGACAACCGGATAATATACAAGGGATTAAACAATTTGTCACATCTATTACAAATCAAGTAATCTGGATTTACAAAAAAATTCAAATACAAAACAATGGTTATAATAAATATATAACTACTGCAGATCAATCAAAAAATATATACATACCAAAGGATTTAATCGTGGCTGGTTCGATCTATAATCCATCCGATGAAAAATTAAAAAAAAATATAAGTGAATTATCTGATTTTGAGATTGAAAATATAACAAAATTAAAACCAGTTACATTTTCATATAATAATGATAGGAGTAATCAATTACATTATGGTTTTATTGCTCAAGATGTAGAACAAATATTTCCAGCATTAGTCTCTGATAATATAGGTTATAAGTCAATAAATTATATTGAATTTATTCCAATTATGATAGCTCAAATGCAACAAATGCAAGAAGAAATAGATAATTTGAAACAGTATATAACAAAAGAAATCGATACTAAAGATGTATAATTTTATTATCCTATATTATATTAGTATAAATGAAAGATTGGTATGCAGGTGTTTATAAATCGTTAATAATGGCAAGTGTCGTTGCATTTATAATAAGTTTCAATTCGTCTGGTAATGTATCTTTAGGTGCGCTTTTATCTGGTTATTGTGTATTAATCTTAGGCGTTATGATGATTTTACTGATATTATTTAATAATGTTTTACGTGTAACAAAAGAAGATCAGTCGACATTGGCTATTATATCTAGTATATTGATGGCAAGCGGTCCATTTTTATTAATGTTAGGTGTAATTGGGTTTATTTTATATTTAATTATAAGATATAAAGATATCATATTATCTGGTCACGTATCTCCTAGTTATTATACATTCAGTAACATAGCTATACTTTTATTTTTAATGCAAATATATATAGTATATACAAACATTAGTACGGAAAAATTCCACTCAACTGGAAAAATATCAAAATTAACATCTGATCTCATTTATTTATTTGGAGTTTTAACGTGGATGTGTTCACTAATTATATTCACTATATTAAGATATTATACTACAGATGGATTTATTGTGAAATAAATATTATGAATTTATTTTAATAAATTTATATGTTAAACCATAATTGCTTTGTGTTTCCCAAATACCAGATATTTTCAAAATAAAAGAACCGTATGTTTTATTACCCACGTCATTAAACAATTTTATATTACCATTTTTAATTTGCTCGTATATTTTATTTTGTGGTATTTTTCCTTTGATATCTAGTTTTTTCAATAATTCTTCCTCGATTATTTTAAGATTATCAATTATTTCTTTATGAGTATTAACATTAAAGAGACATTTGTATTTATTATAATATTTTTCGCACGTTATATCATTTAATGTTATCAATAAATACACACCATTTAATACAAAAATATTATTAGAATAAACAATTCTGATAAAATTACCATCATTCATTATATTATTTTTTATTGGATCACAGAAAAAAATATTATTGTTATCATATTGGTCTAATCTTTTTACTATATTCATTATAACACCTATTATAATATAATATTCTTGTTTTTAAGTCGATATATATTGTTGTGAATAAAAAAAATAATATATACAATAGTTAGTATATTAAATATAATTTTTATTATTTAATATAATAAATGAAATTTTATGAAACTCATTTTGAAGAATATATTAATGAAAATAATAGGGCAAATTTACATCAAAAACTTGATAAGGTATATAAAAAATTACCAAAAACATTATCAGAATTAAAGAATACTATTTTTTATGGTCCGAGTGGGATAGGAAAATATACGCAAATGTTAAAGGCAATTAAGCGTTATAGTCCAACCGAATTAAAATATGAAAAAAAAATAAGTTTAACATATAATAAACACCAATATTTTTTTAAAATAAGTGATATTCATTATGAAATTGATATGTCACTTTTAGGATGTAATTCCAAATTATTATGGCACGAAATATACCAACAAATTATTGATATTGTATCTGCCAAAACAGATAAATATGGTATAATAGTTTGTAAATATTTTCACGAAATTCATAGTGAGTTATTGGAAAACTTTTATAGCTATATGCAGAAAAATAATGCAATATCAGTTGATCTTAAGTTTATATTAGTTACAGAGGAGTTAAGTTTTATCCCCGATAATATATTAAATTGTTGTGAAATAATAAATATTCAACGTCCTACCAAATGTGCTTATGTAAAATGCATTACAAATAAATTTCCTGCTACAATTAAATTAAATAATATAACAAACATTAAGATGTTACATTTATATAATGAGGATCTTATGTTGCAGTATAAAATTATTTGTAATAAAGTAATTAATAATATTATTAATATTGATAATTTAGAATTTCTAAAATTTAGAGATATCGTATACGATATATTTATATATAATTTAGATATAACAGATTGTATTTGGTATATTCTCTCTTCATTAATAGAACAAAAGAAAATTAAACGTGAACATTTGTCTGATATATTGATTAAAACTTACTGTTTTTTTCAATACTATAATAATAATTATAGACCAATATACCATTTGGAAAATTATTTGTTTAATTTAACAAAAATAATACATAATTATTAAATTATTAATTGTTCCAAGGAAATCTTCGAAGGACACTTGTATTTGTGATGTTTCTATTATAAAAATTATAACCTCTTAAATAACTGTTCATAGGTTGAGGAACAACATTATTTGTTTGAGCTACAAAAAAGAAGTTATGATAAGTATTTGGTATACCTCTGGTATAAGTAATTGCGCTAGTATGAATTGCCATTATATAATTCTAAAATAAAATAAATTTTAGTAATTTTAAAACTTAAAGTTTATCTGGGTGTTCAATCAATGAATTGTCAAGTTGCTTTTCAAATATTAGAAATTAATGACCAAAATATAAGTTGGAGTAATTTATCGTTGGATAAATTAAAGAAACAATATCGAAAAATGGCGCTCAAACATCATCCAGATAAAAATGGAAATACAGAAGATTCAAATGAAAAATTTAAAAAAATAAATGAAGCATATCATTTTTTGAAACAAGTAATTAAATATAGAGATCAAAAAGAACCGATAGATGAGACCGAAGAAGAAACATCAGATAGTGACGATGAATCGAATTCTTCTATATATTATGATATATTAAAGTTGTTTATGAAGCATATTATGGAGGGCAAATACAATGATATTATATCAAAAATAATTATGGATATAGTTGGAGGTGCGTCGAAGATATCATTACAATTATTTGAAAATTTAGATAAAGAATCAGCACTTGTTGTATATACTTTTCTCTCTAAACAACGTTCAGTATTACATTTAAGTCAAACCATTTTAGAGAAAATTCGTGAAATTGTAATACAAAAATATGACAATGTTAAATTATACATATTAAATCCCAGTGTCATCGATTTATTGAACAATAATATATATAAATTATACGTGGACGATGAATTATATCTAGTACCATTATGGTATAACGAATTATATTTTGATGGGATAGATGGTGAAATCATAGTAGTATGCGAACCTGAATTACCCAAACATATCCATATAGATGATGATAACAATATTTATTGTGAAATAATAATAAATACAAAATATGATTTACCTAGATTATTCAAAGAAGATTTGGATATAAATATTAAAATAGGTGATATTGATTTTTATATTCCTTTGAAAGAATTGTATCTTAAAAAAATACAATATTATACTATAAACAATAAAGGATTATCAAAAATAAAAAATGATATATATGATGTTTCTGAAAAAGCAGACATAATAATAAAAATATTAATACAATAAAATATTACACTTTTTATTTTAAACGTTGTTTTTATCATCTTCAAACGTAAGTTTATATCTAGCTTTTTCTTCTAATTTTGTCCTTTTTCCTAAAAAAGTAAAATATTTATTTGCCAAAGCATATTGTTTGGGTTTTTTATTTTTTAATATCCTTAAACGAACATTCATAATCATACCTACTTGCCATATACGCTTGTGTGTATATTTTTTATTTTTGTATAATTTTTCTAATTTATCAATAGTATTTTTAACATCTTCTAGTGTCGTATATTTAATATATATTGTATCTCTTGGATTTTTATCAATATAAACATCAAATGATTTGTCGGGATTTCCTGGATTAAATAAAAATTGTTTTTTTGTTTTATTTTTAGGATTTTTATTTTTTTTCTTTGTTTTGTGTTTCATAGTATATAACTATATTTTATATAATAAAATACCATATGAAATGAGAAAAGAAGGTAATAAATGTAAAAGTATTAGAAATTATTTGGATCATAAGAAATATTATTAGGTTGATATAGTAATTTCAATGCAATTTTTTTTTCCATATAGGGGTGTATATGCATTAATCTAGTAATTTCTTCATTGGCTGTTTTAGTAGCGTATATTAAATCATCTTGATTCCACCATAAATTTATTTTTTCATTAATACTATCATAATAATTGTGAAATATATATATTTTTCGTTTATTTTCAAATAAAACGCGTTTTTTCTTATTCATTTTTTGTTATTATAATATAATAACAAAAAAATTTTTATATTTTTTAAATATTTTTATATTTTTTTCTATCCTATTTCTATCCTATTTCTATCCTATTTCTATTCTATTAATTTTCAACCTTTAATTTTTTGGTAATTACTCTCTTTTTCTTAGGTTCTTCAGCTAGTGGTGCTACTTGTTGAACTACTTCTTCTTCAACTACTTCTTCAAGTACTTGCAATTTAACTACTGGTTCTGATACTGATACAATAGGAACTGCAGGTAATTCTCGTTCATCATCACTATCATCTACAATAGTAGTAACTCCTTCTGGATCAATTTCATCTTCTGGTGGCGGAAGAGCCTTTAATTTTTCCTTTTCGGATGGTTTAACTCTTAAAAAGCAAGTTCCTTCTGTAATAGTAGAAGTCTTTGGCTTTTGAACGATAGCTTGTTTTAAATTCCAAGTAATAGATACTTTACCATTTACAAACCATAAACCACCACACTGAATTAAACAAATAACGTGCGTCTTTGGTTTTAAGAAATCAAGAGGTGATAAATGTGAAGCAGTTTGCCCTTTAATGAATAAAGGTTCACCTTCTTCATCATAAATTTCTGATTGCCACACACCTTTCCAACAAGGAATTTTCACAGTAAGTGTTGGCGGTTTATTATAATCTAGTTCTACACCACCTTTTTCTTTTTTAGGATGTCTAAGCATAACATTAAATTTTTCATCCATAACATCTGAACTTGTAATCGTCTTACCAAACCATTCTTTCGAATATACCAATGCATCGCTCTTAATTTTAGATTCCAAATTACGTAGACTATTCAAGAATGCATCACAATCAGCATTAGGATATTCTGAATTTGGAAATTGAAGTGACATAGTATATTTACCAGTAGGATTTTTCATTTGATCTACACCTTCTTGTGCACCCCAGGTTAAAATTAATGGAGTACTGAGTGTTAATGACTCTTTATAATTTTTATTATATAAATTTACTACCTTTCCTCCTGAAGGGTTAGCCTTAGGAGCAGAATAAGATAATACGTTAATATCAATATTAGTTCCGTCGATGATTGCGCTAGACATTTTATTAGTATAATTTATATATCATCTTTATCTTTAAATCAATTTTTTTTATAATTATAAAATAAATATAATTATGAACGCATCATTACCATAAATGGTAAGTATTTTATTAAATAATTATATTAAATAAAATAAAACAGTTCAAAAAGATATTATATATATCTATATATAATAGAGATGGACACACATCTTAAAAAAAGTAAAAATATTGACTATCTTATAGATGATTATATGAAAAAGATTACACTGGATTGTGAAAAAACAATGCACGTCATCAAAAAACCATATAAAATTAAAGATGACGATGTAACAATACCAAATACTGAAAACTTTTACGAAATAACAAAATATAATTACAGTATTACCCAATTAAAATCTTTTGCCAAATATTACAAATTAAAAATAAGTGGAAATAAGAATGAGTTAATATTGCGTCTATATTCATTCTTATATTTTTCCGTTAATATTACCAAAATTCAAAAAATATTTAGAAGTAAAATTGTAAGAAATTATTTATCACTTCACGGACCAGCGTATAAAAATCGAAAGTTATGTACAAATAGTTGCGATTTTGTTACAATGGAACCATTGGAAGAAATAAAACTGCATCAATTTTTGAGTTATAAAGATGAAGATGGCTTTATTTATGGGTTCGATATAATTTCATTACATAATTTATATTTTAAGAGTAATAAAAAAATGCAAAATCCGTATAATAGAAATATAATACCTGAAAATGTTTTTAAAACCATTAAATCATTATTAATTTTAAGTAGAATTTTAAAAATACATATTGATTTACACTATGAGGATGATACTGAAAACGTATCTGGTGAAAAGGCAATTGAATTGAGAGCTTTATCTCTATTTCAAAATATAGATGCTTTAGGAAATTATACTGATGCAAAATGGTTTCTCTCTTTAAACCGTAACAACCTAATCAAATTAGTTAGAGAATTAAGTGATATTTGGAATTATAGAGCACAATTGACAAGTGAAGTGAAACGTAATATATGTCCACCAAATGCTGATCCATTTAGGAATCTTTGTATACCATATATACATACCGAAAGTAATTTATGTAATGTTAAAAAAGTAATTCTTGAAGTTTTGGAAAAATTTGTGAATACTGGTACAGATAAAGATAGTCAATCTTTAGGAGCATATTATGTTTTAGGCGCTTTAACTTTGGTCAATGAAGATGCTGCATTATCGCTTCCGTGGCTTTTTCAATCAGTGAGTTATTTTTAAGATATATTTTTAAGATAGTATTTCTCTAAAATACTATTACCATATTACCGTAACAATATATATTATTTGCGTTAAATCACTTAAAAAGTAATTATTAAGATATACTATAATAAGATGGCTAGAACTAAGACTACCAAAACTGCTGAGACTGAACAAGTCAACACTCCTGCTCCTGAATCAAATGTTACCCTTTCTACTTCCTCTGTAGTGGATAAGAAAGTTAAGAAGACTAAAGCTGTTAAAACCGATAATGTTACTACAGTTAATGACACCCAATTGGTTGCTCCAGTTGTTCAAGTTGCTGAAACCAACGAGGTTGTTGATGCTGAAACCCCACTTACTGAACAATCCATTGAATTTCTTGCAAAGCTTCAACAATTAGGTGTTCTAATTTCTTCATTGAAGGTTGAGTATAGAAATCTTGAAAAGAAATGGACACGTGAACTTAAACTAGCTCAGAAGCAATCTTCTAAAAGAAAGCGAAAGGCTGGTAACAGAGCTCCTTCAGGTTTTGTTAAACCAACAAAAATTTCAGATGAGCTTGCGAAGTTTCTAGAGAAGCCATTTGGTTCAGAGATGGCTCGTACCGAAGTTACTCGTGATATTAATAAATATATTAGAAACCATAATCTTCAAGACAAAGAAAATGGACGCAAGATTAATCCAGATTCTAAACTTGCTACTCTATTGAAACTAAAGAAGACTGATGAACTTACCTATTTCAATCTTCAGAGATATATGTCTCCTCATTTTGCCAAAGCTACCAAAGAACTTCCAAAAGAAGTTACTGTTTAAAAAATATATTTAGATATTAAATCAAAAAATAAAAAATCACATTAAAAAATATATGGTCTTCACCGACTATATATTTTATATATATAAAATCGAATACTTCTATTGTATTCAAATAGTACTATTT
>Ga0209550_10002855_pt1 | contig 16582 bp, 9 predicted proteins | sample LauGreSuBDMM15SN_2_FD_187567 | JGI IMG/M metagenome (GOLD analysis project Ga0209550, IMG submission 187567) | Freshwater lake microbial communities from Lake Michigan, USA - Su13.BD.MM15.SN (SPAdes) (version 5) | ecosystem: Environmental > Aquatic > Freshwater > Lake | place: Lake Michigan, USA...
GGTAGTCACCGTGGTCTGCAACTCACGGCGGTGGCTGACCACCATCTGCATGGAGTGCAGCCCGGCTACAGGATGGTCGCTCGTCACGGCGCCGGCCATGAAGACCATGGAGCCCGAGGGGTCAGGCGGGGGAGGCGCACACGCGCCGCACGCGACCGGGCAACTGGTCCACGCGATGGAATAGGAAGCGCACGCGGAGGGCTGTGCAGAGAAGTAGGAGCACGGCATGGGTGCGCCGCGTAAGTCAAAGGCGCCGCTGCTCACATCATCGGCGCAGAATCGAGCGAGCGGCCGCAGTGGCGGCGTCTGCGCCGACGTTGCCCCATGCGCACCAGTCCCCTCGCCATCGGGTGGTGTCGTCGTCGCCATGGCACTCACCTGCGGGGCGCAGAGTGCCAGCAAGGCCAGTGCGAAGCACTTGCTTCCGTAGGAGCTCTTCGACCTAATCACGAAGCCAACCGACATCTTGAGGCCCTTGGGGGGGGGCTTGCGGACAACGTCGTGGTCCATCGCGATGTCTCGCGTGAGCGAGTCGCACTTTGCGGGCGGTGGCTCTTCGGGCTCGGCGGCGAGCGCTGCCTCGAGCGATTCGTATGTCACCGCACCCGTGTTGGCTATCGCCGCACGCACAGCCTTGTCCATGCTGTCGTCGTCGATCGCAAGGACGGCATCGATGAGCTCAGCGCCCTCGGTGTGGTGGCCCTTGGCCCAGTTGTTGCCGGCGCCCGACTGGCCGAAGACGAGGTTTTTCGGGCGGCAGATCTTGCCGAAGGGGCCCGAGCGGACGGAGTCCAAGATGCCGGGCTCGACGTCCATGAGGTCGGAGTGTGGCAGAGAGGGGGGGGAAGACGACATCAATCAACAAAAAGCTCTCACGGAGATTGATTGAGGTGAGGGAATCACGAAGATGAAATTAAAAGTTAACGAGCAAGCCCAAACAGAAATGAAGATCTCTCGTTGCGAGAATTTATTGCAATGATGGCCCATTTTCCCACATCTCGGCTTTTTTTTGAGACTTCATGAGACTTGAGCCGCAAGGTGGCAGGCGCCACGCATGCGCGCCCCTTGAACACCCCGCCAACGGCCGCACGACAACGAACCGCGTTGCGCCGAACACCAGGTCACCAGCACGATCCGCCGTCGCGCGCGCGCCGCCGACACATCTCCTCCGCACCTCTCACATGGCGACCTGTATATCCATCGACGGAGGTTACAGGTACCGACCGGTCCCGGCCCTAGCGGCCAAACGCCCGCTAAGCTTGTATATAACGTATATTCTTCCGCGAATTCCCAGATACCCGGGTCTCATCAGCAGTAAGATAGTATTGACCATGCTTTCATCAGCCTCAACTCCCGTGTTGTTGAACACCGTACACGCTTAGTATGCCTGGGCGGGGAGACCCCCTCGCCACGTGTGCGCTCCGTGCGCTGCCCGGCGGGCGCGGTTGGCGATTTTACTTACTTACTTACTTTACTTACTAAAAGATAGTATAGAGCCGGGGAAAATATCCCCCGCGGTCCTACACACGGCCATGCACCGGTACGGTGACTCGGAGCTCTGTACTAAGACTAGAACCGTGACGTTTAAGACGCGTAACGGTAAGAGCTAACAGCTTTTACACCCTACTCCCTAGCTTGAGGCCCCTGACCTTGGCTGGAGCCTAAGGCCTCAGTCCTCACTCTTCGCTTTAGATGTCTGCATTGGACTTTCACACACTACACCAGTGTGCCCAGGAATCGGAGAGGATGACATCGCCGCCTTGGCCGCGTCGTTTAGCTCCACGTCCATAGCAGAAGGTTCGTCGAGGTCATCCATCCCACAGCTCACACCGAGAGCTGATCTCGCGCGCGAGATGTTCGCAGCTGCAGCGCGCCGGCGCCGGATGACGAGGATGCAGAGGACGGCGCCCACGAGAAGTAGGACGAGCACCAACGCGCCCAAGATCAGTGGGCCCAGCGTCGGCCCGAGCAAGAGCAACTCCGCACACTCGAGCACGCGACCGCTTGTGATCCCGCCTTGGCCTTCACTGCAGTCGCTCGTGAGCCGCACAGGCGTGGGAGGCCGTGGCGTGCCGAGGAGCGGCGCTGGCGGTGACCGGGGCGGCGATGGCGGCGCTAACGGAGGGAGCGGCGATACAGGCGGCGCGGGAGGGCGTGGCGGTGGACGCGGCGGATGTGGCGGCGGCGAGACGCGCGGACCGCAGTCGAAGCAATCGGTGCCGTACTCGCAGTCAACACTAGCTGCGCCGGAGCCGCCGTCGTCGCAATTCGAGTCGGATGCGTAGTTGCACGTGTTCGTGCAGGTCGGATGCAGCGGCAGCGGCGGTGCCGCTACGACAGGCGATTGTGGCGGCGACGGCGGTCGCAACATGACGTGCCGTCGGGGATGCCGGGTTTGGGGGTCCACCGAAACTCCAAAACGAAGTTTGCTGCGGGTGCGTGAACGAGAGGATCGTCATGGCTCAGATGGGGCCTCGATGCAGAGGACGTGAGACTTCAGGAATCCGAAGTGATTGGAAGTGATTGGACGACGCACATTTTGTATGCGCAGAGTTCACACGGACGTCTCTGCGCCGACCACACTGATGGCGCACTACGAGACCGTCGAAGGTTTGCGCTACACTGTCGAGAACGGCCAGACGCTGTGGGCATGCTCCGACGAGGACGATGGTGACGTGCTCCTTGGGCGCTGGCAGCCTGATACGACACTCAATTTCGGTACACCCAACACTCCGCCGCCTGCACATCCGACCGGCCCTCCGCCTCCGCAGCTTCCAACGGAGCGGCCGCCGCTTCCAACGGAGCGGCTGCCGCTGCCTGAGGGATGGGCCGAGGTGCCCGATGCGAACGGCGATGTGTACTTTTGGAACCAGGAGTCTAGCGAGACCTCGAGGTTTGAGCCTACGACTGCATCACCTGCGCCATCGGCCATCGAGGCCGCCCTGGCTAAGCTACCCTCTGCGGACGAGGCATTACGCTCGCACGAGTCGAGATGCCTCTCGAGCGTGCGCGCCGAACCGAGCAGCGAGTCCGTGCAGGCGTATGCAGCCAGCGCGCGCGCCGCGATCGCCACGTTCAACCTCCAGGCGGCCGCGTCGAGTCTGACGGAACTGCATACGCTGTGCCGCGAGGCACCATCGATGGCAGCGGCGGTGAGTGGTCCAAGCAGCTCGGCCGACAGCGCAGCGCTCGGCGCACGTGTGTGCAAGCTCAAGGCCGAGATGCTCACTGCAGCGCGCCACTCGCACGCGCTGCAGTCGGAGCTACATGAGCTCACGCGGCTCATTGCACTGCACATTCGTCATCGAATGGAAGTGGAGGACAAGTCACGTGCATGGCTCGGCGGCGGGGCGACACGCTCCCCAGCTAGAGCGTGCCACCAGGCAGCCCTGTCTGCGGATGAGCGAAGCAAGTTTGAGACGTTGACCTACCTAATAAGGGTCAACCCGTGGTGGCTGGCAGAGCTGCTGATGAGCGTCGAGCACAGAGGCAGGCCGCAGCTGCTCCACCTCATCCTCGACGTCCTGTACGCTGACATGCATGATGAGGACGATGACATGTTGCTCCTCACTCTCTTCGGAGAGTCCCTCGAGCTAGAGGTTCAGAAGGCCGCTGACAAGGCGACTTTCATGCGTGACAATACGGCGCTCACCGAGCTCATGTCCAGGTACAACCAGCGCGAGCCTGGGCGCGAGGCGCTCGTGGCAGTGCTGCAGGCGCCCATCAAGGCGCTGCTCGCGGAGGGAGACGACTTCTCACTCGAGGTACAGCCGCTTGCAGTCTACCGAGAGCTCCTCGTGTCCGGCGTCCTAAGCGCCCCGGAGCTCGACCCGATCTCGACCCGATCTCGACCGGAGCTTGACCCGATCTCGGGCGAGGAGCGTGTGGAGCTCGTTCGAGCGTTACCCATGCGCTCATCGGAAGAGACGGCCGCCATCCCCGAGGTGGCGGCCGAGGTGGCTCGTCGTCTCGAGCGCGTGCGCGGCGTTGCCTCCGTCTTCCTCGAGGCGCTCACCTCACCCGCCGCCATCGAAGCGTTACCATTTGGCACTCGTTGGATTGCGAAGACGGTGTTCACTCTCGCGAAGAAGCGCTTCGGCGCTGCGACCGGCGCCGATGCGCAAACCATCTACTCGCTGCTCGGCGGCTTCGTCTTCTTGCGCTACATCAACCCACGCATCGTGGCTCCCGAGACCATCGGACTTGCAAGGACGGCCCCTTCGAAGCAGATGCGTCGGAACCTCACCATCGTGGCCAAGGTGTTGCAAGCGCTCTCGAACCATGTGCTCTTTGGCCAACTCGGGAAGGAGACGGAGCTCGCGCCGCTCAACCCGTTCATCACTGCGAACGCGCCCCGCCTGTGGCGTTACTTCGACGCGCTCATTGACGTTCCGGAACTCTCTATGCGCGAGCTACAGCTCAAACGGTACTTGAGCACGCTACGTGCGCACGAGGCACAGCGCTTCGTGCGCATCTCACTCTCGGAACTGCACCAGCTGCATGCATTGATGGTCGCGCACCAGGCCGACCAGATCCACCCCGCCGCCAGGGAAGCCCTCAGCGGCCTGCCGCCACCCCACGACGCCAAGATCGCCAAGGAAGACGACTGTGAGCTCTCGCTCAACATGGCGCCGCCCGTTGCGTTACAGCTAGAGGAGGACGAGCCAGCTGCATGGGACGGGGCTGGAGGCCTCGGCCGCTCCGGCTCGCTCCATGGGAGCGCCAAAGCTTCCCGGGCCTCCAAGTCTCTTGTCACCGGCGACGCGAGCGTGGCGGGGATTCACCGGCGGGGTTCGAGCATCGGCGGGGTGCCGCTGCTGCCCATTGGGGCGATTGGAGCCGAGCCATGCGCTGCGGCGGCGCGCTCGGCACTTCGCAGCCTGCTGTGTGCGGTTCCAGAGGTGCCGCCGCTGGCTGAAGAGCTGCGAAGCGCCGCCTCGGCAGCCACCGATCCCAAAAAGGCTGCGGCTCTCACCTGGGCAGCGCTCCATACCGAGCTGTCGCTGCGGGCTGCCAGGGCCACGCCGTCGGAGCACGGCGAGCCCTCTTGCGTCGAGCGGCTTGGCGCCTTCAATCGCGAGCTTGCGCGCCTCCACATTAGCGCCGACGGCGCCGCGTGGCCCCTCGTGTTCGCCGCCGATGACGAGGCGCAGAGCGTGCGCTACCTGCACAGGCAACTGGCACGGTACGAGTCCTCGGCCGAGCGGCTGCGCTCGGCGGCGGCGGCGCTCGAGGAGAATATCCAGATGTACACGCGCACACTCGAGGCGGTGCGCCCGAGTGTCAGCGGGGGCAAGGGTGGTACCCTTCCCGACAAGTACGTCTGCACCTCGGACAAGCTGCACAAGAAGGAGTTTTTTGCCAAGGGCACGATGCCCGAGATCGAGGGGGTCGACCCCAAGCTCGTCGCCAAATACTGGCCGCGCGCCTCGTTCACCTTTGAGCTCAAGGCCCAGAGCGAGATCAACATATCGGCAGTCGTCCGTGGGCGCGTCATGTGGGAAGCAAGCCTGCGGCTCGATGAGCTCCTCAAGATGAGCTCCGAGGGCGTGCGAGCCTTCGAGGAAGAGGGCGTCGAAATTCAAGTGAAGCCGCTGCTCCAGCTCATCGACGACAAGTTTTACGCGCGCCGCAAGTGACGCCTCCCCGAATGCCGGAAGCAGCTGAGCGCGGGGTGGGGCGCAGGGCGGTTTAATCTGAATCTTTGTAACTAAATTGTAACTAAAGCTATCGAAAGCTATAGAGTCAATACAGGAAAAAGATGTATCGGAATTCCGTTGCTGCCAGGCGACACGCGGCCACGCTTTTCAAGCGATGACGCGAGAAGGTAAGCACACAACACGCGGTTTCGAAGATTCCGCAACATTCCGCAAGAAGGCCTCGGAAGGGAAAAGCCACCAACGGGAGGAATCCTTCTCTCCCCTTCATCGCGTTATGACCACGACGCCGCGCCCCGCGAATGGGGTGTCGTCCATGGGTTCGCAAGATCGCCCTCGAACAGCGGCGCATCACGGAGGTTTGCGGATGGCCATGGCGGATTATCCACCCACAGCACCACCTTCATTCTGGTATAAAGACACGTCCAAGCATGGAGCCCGTCTCCTCGACGGCACGTCTCTCCGACGAGGACCCTCGACGGCTTCCCAGCTCGAGGGCTTCCTCAGCCCGACACCGCCACTCAAAGGGCCAGTTGTGGAGAGCGTTGGTGCCCGAATCCGACGAGAGGATACACAACGCAGAGAGGAGCTTGCACGGCTCAAACAACATGTCAGCGAACTCTTGGCTGCCAAAGAGATGCTCGAGTCAGAGTTCGACACAGCTCAGGAACAGCTCGCGAAAGCAACCAAATTGATCACCACCATGCAGGAGGCGCTTGCCCTAGACGTCGAGATGAGCAACCGAAAGCCCTTGCGCTTTAAGGCTGACCTCTCCAGTTCCCCCATGTGGCACACTGTCAGCTTTGCCATGGTGAAAAAGGAGCGCGAGCGACGGTTCGCTGAGACGGCTGCTGCGGAGGCAGAGCGCACACAGCAAGAAAAGCGCCACAGAGAGGCATGGGAGCACCAACACGAGATGCACCGAGCAGATCTCGAGCGTATGGAACTCGCTCGGCAGAGCGATCTCGAGTTGATCCGTAAGCTGAATGAGGAGCTCGACCGGATCAGGCTCGCCAAAGACGCTGTCGCGTTGCTCGGAGAGCAACGTACCGTGGTCGAGGCTACATGGGAAGCAGCACGCCGTGAGAATGACCAGAGCACTTCAGCATTCGACGCGGACGTGGATGAGCTCTCGTCCTGGCACTTCCACGAATTTCTCGAGTCGCTCAACATTCATAAAATCGTGGCGCGCACCTTCGAAGCTCTCGTCGCACATCCAAACTGTCCGGTGGCCCTGCAGAAGGGAGGCGGCCGTCGGGCTTTCCTGCGCGCTCTCGGTTCCTGCAACGATGCGACTGGTCGGTTGACTGTCAACGCAGTCCTGCGCTCATCGCCGATCCTAGAGGAGCTGACGGATGCGATCTGGAAGGGGCTGCAGAAGCTGAGTGCTGATGCGACGACGATCGAATCCGGCCGCACAATCATTAAGCAACGGGCAGCCGCTTCGAGCGGTCAGGGCAGGTACGACACGGACTGGCTCGATAAAGACCAATGCACAGAAAAACTCGTTGAACTCCAGCGGATTCCGTCATTCAGCGCCTCGGCTCCGCTACGTTTCGAAACCCTCGTCAACGAATTGCACAACGGCCCAGTAGCAGATGGCATGGACGCCATTATGCGAGAGCACTGTGCTGCCGCCGACTCGGACCGAAAGTTTCTAGTGCCGGATGCACGCATCGAGACAACCTCTCGGCTTGAGTACTACCTTGTAACTGATCCACCGGCCGCTCTCCAACTGCTCGGGCTTCGTGCGTGGCCCGCTGGCCAGGGCGAGTTACGAACACCGCCTGCACTCGGCTCGAGGCGGGTGCTGCCCTTGGATGCCGAGGTCTTCACCGAGGGGGTTGCGAACATCAACAAGAAGCTCGCAGCACTTGGAGATCATTCTGGTCTCGGGTTCGAGGCCCTTTGCGCTATGCGCTTGTACACCGGCCCGCTGGCGCAGAAGTACGCGTGCGCGCTCCGTGTTCTGCACGAAAAACGTGTGCGACAGGAGCACCCCCTTCTGGACAGCTACATGGACGACGTCAGCTGCGGTAACCTATACTCGACGACGATGCATCACCTGAGCTTGGGACTGAGCAAGCTTGCCAAGCTCTGCAGCACGCCTGTAGTCTACCTGGCCGTGGCATCCCCCGTCCCTGACAGCTTTTTTCGGTCGCCCATGCACGTCGAAGCTACGCCGACGACTGCTGCGGCGCTGAAAGACGATGACAATTGTATCGCTCGTCTCAGCGACTTCCGCGGCGCTGTTCACCTGGGGCTGTCCACTGCGACAAGGCACAAGGACAAGGCGTTTGCTCATGCGGCCGAGATGGGTAGAGCGGTGGTGCTCGAGCTACAGCAAGGCGCCGCAGGCCAAAGTGTCAGCTTCAGCAAGGAATCCAGTTTCGACTGGCTCGCCCAACTGCCATGGGACGAGGCCACGGTACTCCTTGAGCCACTGATGACGTGTGAAGTGCACCGCACGCGCCTTGAGGGCGGCTTCGTGATCGTAGAGGTGCGACCGAGCACCAACCCAGCCGTGGTCAACGACGAGCGCCAGACAAACGCCGACATGGCGCTGAGCGAGGTTATGATGGCTAAGCTGGACGTGGGGCAACCTGCTCCGCCCTCACGCTCGCGTCCAGCGAATGTACGGGGACGTATGGAACTAGACATATCCTGGGAGAAGCGCATGCTTGCACGGCTAAGAACGCTTCAGGAGCAGCAGTCCCTATTTGCGCAGGCTGCGGCCCTCGTGGCGAAAGCCACGGAGCAGGAGATCGATGACCTCACCACCAAGCACATGGGAAGCAACAACCAGAGCTTCGTGCAGATGAACCGCCGCTGCGAGATTACTGTCCAAGCCGCCCTGAGCCGAATGCGCGCGCAGCTGCAACGCGCTCAAGAGGGTGAGAAGCGGGCAAGTCGACAGCGCGACGTGACTGCCAAGGAAGTAGAGCTGCTCGAGGGGTGGGGGCGCAAGAGCTATCACGAGGATTTAGCAGGCTCTTTGGAGCCCATGCTGCGGATGGCACGCCAGTGGTAAAACTCACACACACAGTGATCGACAGCACAGGACATTGTGAATCGTGAAGAACTAGTGTGTCGGTTTTGCCTATATATATAGCGGTTTCATTCCTCTAAAGTCAGAGCGGTAGCCCCATAAGCCATATCCCAAACGGCAGGGAGACATCTCCCCGCATACCCTTTCCCCCTGGCCGGGCTGATGGCTTCGCCGACTGTCTGTCTCTTCACACGTTGGTTCACGGCCGCTTAACCGTTGGGGTCAAGCGGCAGCGCTCTTTCACACCGGAATTTCACACTACAAAATCCTAAAGATCCGCAAGCGGTCTCGCTTCGCTCTCCCCGTGGCCGCCGGGCTGCTGCGCTGATATTTTAGTTTTACTGGACACCCAAGAACCAGAGGAACTGTCCGGCGGCGACAGACCGGCAGATGACGCCCGATCTCGCTCTTGTTGTCCTCTTCGGAGCGCTCGGCGGCTCACTCTTCGGCTACGACCTGGGTCTAATAGGTGGCGTGCTTGCTTCGCTCAACGGAGCAAATGCAACGCGCAGCGAAGTGAGCCCGCCGTACCCAGACGACACCATCTACCTTGACGAGATCGCCACAGAACTTGTCGTGGGCGGCTGCAAGGTGGGCGCGGCGCTCGGTGCTTTGCTCTGCATGTGGCTACTGCCGTGTGGTCACCACACGTGTTTTGTCTTCAGCGGTGTGGCGTACGTACTCGGGCCGGTCATCATGGCCGCGGCGCCGACTTGGCCCGTGATCGTAGTAGGCCGCGTCGTCACCGGAATCGGCGTGGGCGCGTCGGCGGTGGCCTCGCCTGCCTACCTCGGGGAGGTTGCGCCGGCAGCGGTGCGGGGCGCCATTGTGGCCACCTACGAGCTCGCACTGTGCCTCGGCTTAGTGGTGGCCGTGCTCGTGGACTGGCTCTTAGCGCTCGACGTGTCCCAAGGCTTTCTGCCTCATGTGGCGCGCTGGCGGATCATGCTCGCGTTACCCGCAGTGCCCGGGATGCTCGTGCTGTTGGGGTGCCTACTCCTGCCTCCCTCCCCGCTGCGTCTGGTTCAGCTCGGGCGCGAAGCAGAGGCGTATGAGCTCATGCTCCGGCTGCAGCTTCCCAGGTCGGCTCGTGCGTCGCTGCTGCTCGAGCCGCTCGTCGCGGACGCCGTCGCCGCCGCCGTGGGGCCTCCGTCGGCCAACACGGAGGGCGATCCAAATTTGGGCGATCCAAGCCCCTCGTCGCTCGAGGTAGCAGCTGCGGCCAAGGCGGCGATCAACGCGGCGGTTCGCGCGCGCGACGTTGCTGCTCAGCCTGTGGGGTTACGCGCACTGTTTTTTGGACGCGAGCGTCGCGCGGCGTGGCTGCTGAGCGCCCTCGCCTTGTGCAACCAAGCCAATGGATCGTCGACAGTCGTGAACTATGCTTCCCAGCTGCTGCGCGACACAGGCCAGCTGAGCGCTGACGATGCGACGGTGCTCTCGGCGTGTGTGGGCGCCACCAAACTCGTCGGAGTGATGATAGCGATGCGCCTCGTCGACTGCCTCGGTCGGCGGCCGCTGCTGATCGCGGGCGCAGTGCTCACGGCGGCCTCTCTACTTGGGACAGCTGCGGCGATGCAGGCGGAGCCGCCCTCGCCCTACTTGCTCTTGCTCGGGCTCGCCGCCTTCGTTCTCTTCTACGGCCTCTCGCTCGCGCCCGTCTTCTTCGTGCTGCTCTCAGAGGTCTTCACGGACAGTGCGAAGCCAGCGGCCACAGGCACGCTCTTAGCGCTCACCTTCCTGGGAGGCGCCGTCATCGATTCGACGTTCAACTCGATGCTTGGCAGCCTCGGCGACTGGGGCACCTTTGGCTTGCTCGCAGCTATCTGCCTCGCCGGCGGCGCCATCAGCTATGCCGCGCTGCCGGAGACCAAGGGGCGCACCTTGTGGGAAGTGCAGCGACTGCTCGGTGGGGGCGGGATCACGCATGCCCTCGTCTCGTTCCATCAGGGCCACGCCCGGCTCGAGGCGTGCAAGCCCGCTGGGAGCAAGCGCTTCTCCGCCACACCCTCCGCGCTGCTGCTCGCCGGCACGAGCTTCGGCGGCAGCTTCGCGAGCGGCGGCGGCAGCTACGCGGCCGGTGCCTGCTCGAGCGGCTCCTTCCTCGGCAGTCGGCAGGGCTCGCAGGCCGTTGCCAACGGCTCCTCGACCACCCGCCCGCTGCTCCCGTCGAACGGCCCTGACGAAACTCTCGCGGATGATGTAGAGACCGCGGCGGAAACGGATGCTGAGCTGAATGCGTTGCTGCGCAAAATGAGCTCGGCGGTCGTGCTCGCGACGTAAATAGTTCGCATGCACTACACGCACTGTAATGTACTGATACTTACATGGATACAATATACAAAAGACTATGTCTTGGCTCCGAGTGAGCGAGGACTGCCGCCACTCCCTGCCAAGCGCGAAGGAGTGAGGTAGACTGTGTCCTCGCTGCCACCACCGCGCAGCGGCCACTCGACAGCTCGGCAAAGGCCGATGCCGCGCCCCGACTTCGCGTTGTAGTAAGCCGCCTCGTTGACGAAGATGGGCACCACTTTTTCGCCGTACTCGCCTTCGTAGAGGGTGACTGTGCCATCGACGCTGAGCCACAGAGGGTCGCCAACCGACAGCGGCTCGAAGTCGCGACCCTGCAGCTGCGGGTGGATGATGGCCAAGGGCAGCGTTTCGTCCGCCGTGTGCGGCCACGCGAGCTTGCCTTCGTACACGTATGCGGCGAGGGTGGCGGGTGTGGGCGGTGCCTCGCCTCGTTCCGCTTTGTCGAAGTATTCACAAATCAGGTCCACCGCTCGCTCTGTGGCGGCGACGACGTCCGCACGCAACAGCCCCTGCGGCGTCGGCCCGACCTCAACCTCGAGGCCGCCAGACCGCGCGATGGAGCACATGTACGGGCACTCCTCCTGGCTGTATTCCGGGTCGATGAGCACGCGCAGCGGGAATGCGGCGGCGAGCTGCAACTGCTCGGTGTCCCGGTAGTCGCCAAAAGTCGGTTGCTTCCACTGCTGCGCAATGTACGCCGCGGCCGCGAGAGCGGCGTGCGAGTACGTGCCGACAATGAGCGTGCAGCCCATGTTGGTCGTCGTCGTGTGCAGGTCGATGAGCACGTCCGCTCGTGTGGCAGATGCCCCGCCGACAGCCGCATCAATCTCCTTGGCACGCCGCTCCTCGTAGGTGGAGTCTCCGTCGATCTGCCTGGCCAGTGATGCATGCGAAAACTGCCGGTTCAGGTCCTCGTCGATGAAGCGGACATTTTTCTCGTGGGCGAGAGGGTTCGCGAGGAGCGGCTCAACCCACACAGATGGGTATCGGCTCGTGAGCTCGTTGCGCCGATGTTCCAGCCGCTGTACGACCCAGGCGCCGGCCAACTCGTTGCCGTGAGTGGCGCCGCTGACGACGACACGCACACCGGTGCAGCTCGCGAGGATGCAGAGCACTAAGCTGAGGCACGGTATCATGCGGCCCAGCCGTGGGCGAGCGGCCGCGCTCTCTCTGAACACCACCAGGTGCACCGACACCGTATCCAGGACAGAAATCTTGAGCGATCTCGGTGAAAAGGTGTCACTCACACTCTTGTCACACGTTCACAGCTTCTGCAGCTTACATGTACCAATGGATCCAGTTGACCTCTGTATACATCTGCATCCGAAACCGTATGTACTTTTTTGGAGACCACTGACGATCTTGAGAAGAGCCGCTGCGCGGTACTTGCGCGGAAAACGTTTGGTAGCTATGTGTCTGAAGGGAACAGCCTGTAGGAGACACGTACCGCTTTCCCATGTCCGTTGTCGATGCGCGCGACTCGAATCGGATCGGAGGAGAATTTCTTGCTTCCTATCACCATTGCTCCATTTCAATCCACCAGGTCCGAGGAATGCGGCTTCGCTTTGTTTTCGCTTGTTCCTTGGAATTGGACAAGGTGCACATAAACTCCGTCTGCTTGCGCGTGACCTCCTCCACGTAAGCTGTCTGCAAAATTCCAGCCTTCTGCATGGCCTTGCCCTCAGCTTCATCAAGCTTCCTAAGGGTGTCTGCGTGTTCCGATCCCACTCGAATCAGCGTCTCCACTGCAGTCTTCGCGCTTATCATGGGCCCAATATTTTCATCGGATCCAGCACTGCGGACGGCTTTGAAAAGCTCCCAGAAGTTCTCAAACTCTTCGAGCTGCATTTCGCCATCGCCATTCTCATCGACCATGTCGATGAGGCTCTGGATGTCGGCGAGGGTCATACCCACTGCGGCGCCAGGGGTGGTGGTGGCTCTGCCCCCATCCGTGCCGAAGACCGCCTTGAGCTCGTCAGCGGAGATGCTACCGCCTCCATCCTTGTCTAGCAGACGGAATGCCTCCTGGAACGGCATGCTGGGCGATAGGCCCGTTACTCTCGTGAAGACCATCTGGCTCGCGAAGCTTCGCATGGCGTTGGCGTTGGCGATGGCAGCACGAGAATCAAGGCCTGCTAGGGCCAGCAGCGTGTCGAACCCTTTCACAAGAACCTCTACCACCTTTGTTTGACTTCCCTCGATATTGAGCTCCGAAGCATACTTCAAACGAATCTGCCGAGGCGTATGTGGATCGCGCAACGTGTCAGCACACGCCTGCACCATGCATGTGCACAAAGCACGAGAGGAGAGCGGACAAGAGTTCGATGTCTGTGGCGCCGTACCGCAAATTTCATGAAGGAAGTCCTGCTCACCATTCCGCCCTCGCCAGCGAGCTCTCCGGCCAGGTACTCGGGTGTGACTGCGTTGCCGCTGCCCTTAGATAACTTCTTATTCTTAAAAGAGCCTTCGCCAGCGAGCTCTCCGGCCAGGTACTCGGGTGTGACTGCGTTGCCGCTGCCCTTCGATAACTTCTTATTCTTAAAAGAGCCTTCGCCAGCGAGCTCTCCGGCCAGGTACTCGGGTGTGTCTGCGTTGCCGCTGCCCTTCAATAACTTCTTACTCGTATTCTTAGAGCGCTCGACCTTCTCACTCAAGAGCTTGCCCAGGTCCTCGACAACCGTACGCTTCGATGTGAGCTCCGAGCGTTGCTTCAGAATGGACTCCCATTCTCGAGCAACGTCAAGGCAGTCTTTCAACTTTGCGAGCTCCAGGTCGTACACAGCAACCTTGAGCCTTGACAGCTTCTCTTTCAGCGCCTCGTCGCGGCAGTCCTCATGGAGCCTAGCCACGGCCGGTTGCAACTCGTTTATAGTGACGCTGCCGTTGCGGTCCACGTCGAATGAGTCAAAGAGCTCTGACATGTCTTTTATATTACTTGCTTCGATCTTCATATCCAGTGTGCGCTTCAGCGCTTGCATGAACTCCTCCTTCGAAAGATCGCCATCTCCGTTGGTGTCCCACAAGCGCATGAGTGCGGCCGTCGGAAGGTTGCGCCTTGCGATTGCGTGGCCGAGCTTGAGCTTGAGCGTAGAGTCCCTGCTCGCCTCCAGCTGTGTGGCCGTGGCCCCCAGTGCAGCACGCTTTTCCCCTTGTTCCTTCTCCAGAGTCGCCAACTCGGTGGCGGTCTTGGGGGGCTGCAAACGCGCTTTATCCAGAGCACACTGCACGGCCTCTGTGATCGTATCAGCGTCCGCCCGCCGTTGTGCCTCGGCCGCGGCCGCCCGCTTCGCCGCAGCTTCTTCCCTTGCCATTGCATTCTTCTGAGCATCTTCTTGCTTGTGCACTCCATAGCGCCTGTCGGCTTCGAGTCGGAGGGCACGTAAGATTCGTTGGAAGGCTTCCTCATCCCTCGGGTCGGCGTTGGCCTCTTTTTTACGTGGCGGGGGCGGCGTGATCTTTGCCTCCCAGGGATACTCCGTGGGTCGGGATCTCGACGATTTGGGTGGTGCGCTTTGGCTGCGAGTGAGGAGCAGAACAATAGCTTGATTTTGATGGAGGTTGCGTGGGCCTGGCATCGCGGCCTTCGTCCACTTGGTCCGCACTTTGGTTTGCACCTTAGGTGGGCAATCAAATCGCAAGTCCATCGATCTGCCGACGCTGCCTGCTAGCCACCAGCTGTGCTCTCCAGCTGGTCTGGCTGAGCTGGAGCCTTCATGTCGACCGGCACTCTTCCGATGCGAGAAAGGTGTGCTGCCGACTGGACGTGGAGAAGTACTTTTGGCAGCTCCAAGGTTGGGCTTCGACGGCTTGGGCATCAAAAGGAGTGCACAGCGACAACCGAGAAAGGCGTGGGGCACATCATCAAACGAAAATCGAAATCGCAGTGATGAATGAATAATGATTCGACGCAATTACCGGGAAAAACACCAACTTCTTGGTAGGTCCGATTCGCAATCACGGATTGGGTGTTTAGAACGACATCCAGAAACTGAGTTCTGATCCCCTCCCGCTCCAGAGTCCAGTTACCAATCTAGCAATACATCCAGGGACGAGCACTGACAGTCTGACACCCCACCTAGTTGTCCTTGACTGACGACCGTCACAGGACACAGCTCACACGCGCAGTCAGTCAGTCAATCAGTTTCGTCGCGGTCCCCCCGCGCTCACCACACCACCGTCTCACACGCGCACATCTCGCTCCTCTCGACGCTCCTCTGCCTCATCCGACGGCGCGCGACGCGGACACGTCGACCGCGTGTATAGGTGACTGCGTGAGCGAGACGTGTGGGGCTGTGGGCGCGAGACAGTTGAGTTGGCATGGTTGTTGGTCGTTGGTCCGTTCAACGCACAACGGCGATGACCCTTTCGAATGAAGTTCTAAGTTGTAAGTAAGTAAAGCCGAAAACGAACGAAACGTTTACTTTAAACCAGAGTCGATGTGTTGTCAGGACGGATCGTTTTCTTCCGCAGTTCAACACGTCGCTTACGACGCGCGGTCGTAACGCGTTATACGCGATTTCTTCTGATGATGCGGGGCGAGGACGCGCACGCACTCGTGTGATCTCTAAACCCATGTGACGGAGTGCTCGACGGAGCCCGCGGATTCGCTCAGGGCGCTGTTCGTCTCCGACTCCGTCAGCCGGCGCAGCGTCGTGCAGATGCTATCGCGCAGTGAGGAAGCACGCGACAGGCCATTCGCGGGTGGAGCATGGCAGCACTTTGTGCCGCCCGCTTGCGTGCTGCCATCAACGGCGCAATCGACGGGCGTGAGCGCGGGGCTATGCATGGGGCTCATGGAGCTACCGGTATGGGTGGGCGTGAGCCTAGGGCTAAACAGCGGGCTGAACATCGGGCTTGCATGCAAGCGTGCGGGCACAGGGAGCACGTTGCTTCGCCCCGCGCTCACGCCCGCCCTTAGCGTGAGTGCGGGGCTAAAGAATGGGCTCGCCGACACTGGGCTGGTCAGCGCGAAGGCCGCATGACTGGTGCTCACCACGGCGCCTATGCCGCTGCACGCTTGCGCCGCCACGCCAATCGGCTGTGGGGAAAGGGGAAGGGCGCTGTGGTGAGCACTTGCATGCCAGGCCACGCCAAGCGGCTGTGCCCCTCCTGAGGGCTCGGCCTTCAGGGTTGGGCAGGCGGGGTTGCCCACGCTGCCTGCCCCTGCATGAGCTGCGGCGGCGGTGGCGGCGGCGGCAGTGGTAGCGGCGTAGGGTAGTGTGCGCGGGAATTCAGTGGTGCGATTGAAGCTGCGAAGGATGTCCTCGGCGTGCTCCGCATCGCCGCTGCTTGCTGTGAGGCAAGCGGCCGCGAGCGCCGCAGCCGAGGAAGCCGTAGCCCTGATCGTGGCAGGTATGGTGTCCTCCAACGCAACAGTCACAACGTTCGCCGCAGCGCTCTCTACGTTTCCGCCGCGACGCTGCTGCAGATAACGAACCATGAGCCTCTCGAGAGCGATCCCGTGGCTCCGCAGTGATGGAGGAAGCAGCTCGGGCGCAGATCCGCGGCTGCCGCCGCTGCAAGTCGCCGCGGACCTGCTGGTTGCGCCGCCGGTGCTGCCGCC
>Ga0209550_10002856_pt1 | contig 16569 bp, 16 predicted proteins | sample LauGreSuBDMM15SN_2_FD_187567 | JGI IMG/M metagenome (GOLD analysis project Ga0209550, IMG submission 187567) | Freshwater lake microbial communities from Lake Michigan, USA - Su13.BD.MM15.SN (SPAdes) (version 5) | ecosystem: Environmental > Aquatic > Freshwater > Lake | place: Lake Michigan...
ATTATATACTATGGTATTAAAGAATAATTAAAAAAAAAATAAATGACGCAACTACAATAACTATCTTTTTCCGCCGATAGGCGGAAAAGAGCCTAGGATTGTTGCGAATTAATTTGCAAAAACTGACTTTTTGCAGGAACGTCATAAATAAATATTTGGCTAAGATTAAATCATTTCAGAAAATAACTTTTCTAATACTAAAATATTTTCTTGGTTTTCACCTTTTTTATAAGAAATCTTCAAAATGGAACTCATTAGTAAAATTCCAAATCCTTCAGTTTTCATTTTTGAACTAAGTTCTTGGTAATTTTTTATTCTTTCTAGGGGATTAAAATGAACTCCAGAATCTTTGATGATAAAAGTAAATCCATTATCTGACCTGATCATTTCTAACTCAATTTTAGATTTTTTAGGAGTGGGAAATCCATGTTCAATGATATTTGAAATAGCTTCATCTAATGCCAATACTAGTCGAAATTGCCATTTTTCATTTACATAATCGTCCAAAAAAATACGAGCTCCACGCCTTACATGGTGTAAGCATGATAGCCTATTTGGAATTTGAATTTTCTTTGTGACTAGCATATCATTATTAAAACAATAGTCAGTATATATTTAATAGATATTTGTAAATCTAAATAGTTTTGACTAAAAAAAAATTAAATTTTTAGGATTTGATTCCTTGATTTTTTTGAAGATTCAAAATATTTTTTCCAAATTCCTTTTTGGTGAGGAGGTTCTTGTTTTAAGATTTCAATTAAGTCTGTTAGTTGATTTTTATATGCCAAAAGACAAGTTAAGATCGCTTCTTTATTTGTTGATATGATTGCTTCCCACATTTCTGGATTAGAACCTGCAATTCTACTCATATCTCTAAAACCACCACCGGATAAAGGAAGGGGAGAAATATTTGTATATTTTTTTACTATATCAGAGTTATTTGCCCAATTAACTAAGAGGGATGATAGAATATGCGGTGCATGAGAAAGATAGGATAAAATCTCATCATGGTCTTGAGCTGGTATCTCAATAGTAGAAGAACCGAGATACTTCCATAGATTTTCTATTTTTGATACAGATTCCTCACTTGTGTTGTCTTCTCTTGTGAGAATGCATAGTTTCCCTATGTAAAGATCTTCTTTTGAGTGCAATGCTCCCGATAACTCCGAACCAGTCATGGGATGTGATGAATAGTAATTGTGCTGACTCTTAAATTTATTTTTTACTGCTTTGATAATTTCTGATTTTGTTGATCCTAAATCTGTTATGAATCCTTGGTAGTTTTCTGGAATTAAATTTATCTTATCACAAGTTAAATCAACGGGAAGGCTAAAAATTATTAAATCATATTCATTCCATCTGTTATTACTTAAAAAATCTTCTTCAATCAATAAATTATCAGTTAAATTTTTATTAATTATTTCATCATAACTTTTTTGAGATCTCAGAACCCCTGTTGTCTTTATTTTTAAACCAGTTTTCTTCAATGCAAGGGATAGAGATCCTCCCATTAAACCCAAACCATAAATTAAAATATTATTAAAACCAATCATTAGAGCAAGGGCTCCGATGCAGGGTATGATCCTAGAATCTTGAAAAAAGTGGCTCTTTCTTTTATTTCATCAATAATTTCTTTTATATGGGGATCTTTCTCATGTCCATTGAAATCAACAAAAAAGTTATACTGCCAAGAATTTCTTCTTGTAGGTCTAGATTCTATTTTGCATAGATTTATATTATTTTCATAAAAAGGTTTAAGAGTTAAAAAAAGAGATCCTGGCTTGTCTGACAAGGAAAATACCATGGATGTTTTATCTTTACCTGTTGGTAAACATTGCGATTTTCCGATGATTAAAAATCGTGTTGAATTATTTGGTAAATCTTCAATATTTTCTCTAATTATATTTAAACCATAAATATCACCAGCAATTTTAGATGCTATTGCAGCCCCTTCCCGGTTTTCTGCAACAAGCATTGCTGCTTTAGCAGTTGAGGACGTTTCTATAATTTCACAATTCGGTAAGTTTGCCGCTATCCAATTTTTACATTGTGAATTTGCTATTTTTATCCCATATAGTTTTTTAATATTTGAAATATTACTATCAAATCCCAAGAGATAGAGGGATATTTTAATATAAGTTTCAGAATAAATTTGGAGGTCAGAAGTAACTAACATGTCTAAAGTGGAGTTTACTAAACCTTCGCTTGAATTTTCTATTGGTACTACACCATAATCACACTTTCCCGTTTCTACAGATCGAAATACTTCGGGGATCGTATTGTGTTGTTGTGACTGGATAGATGTTCCAAATCTTGAGATTACAGCTTGGTGTGAAAAAGATCCTTCTGGTCCTAAATAGGCAATGTTGATTCCTTTTTCAAATGCAATCGTTGCACTCATGATTTCTCTATATACCGATGTAATGGCTGAATCAGAAAGAGGTCCTTGGTTTATTTTTTTTATCTTTTCATAGACTTCCTTTTCCCTATCAGGTCTATAAATTGGTTCTCCCTTTGCTTTTTTAATTTCACCAATAGTAGCTGCAAGCTTTGCTCTATCCTGAATCAATCTTACAATTTCTATATCAAGTGAATCAATCTGCTTTCTAATTTCAGTGAGATCTTGGTTTGGTGTCATAATTCTTCCTGTGGTGGGATATTTAAACTTGGAGTAGTAGATTCAGTTATAGGTTTAAGTTCTGATATCTCAGGTTCTAATTCTCCTTTCTCTACCCCATTTTCTGGAAGGGGGATTTCTTTTTCTTGGTCCATTTCTTGTCTATACTGAAATTCTTCATCTTCAAATTCACCAAACTGCAAATCACCAAGATCTTCAAATTTTAACTCTTTAACTTCATTGGGAGGTGGGAGATCTGATAATTTATTCAATCCAAAATGAATTAAAAATTCAGAAGTTGTTCCATACAATGTTGGTCTTCCAGGTACTTCTTTTTGACCAATTGGTTTGATTAATTTTTTGGCTACCAATGTGGTAATCATTGCCCTGGAAGAGACACCTCTAATTTCATCTACTTCAGGCAATGTGATGGGTTGCTTGTATGCAATGATTGCGAGAGTATCTAAAGTACTCTTTGAAAGAGTTTCCCTTCTTTTTTCTTTAAAAATAGTACCTAATATTTGAAAATAAACTTCATTTGTATAAAATTGATAAGCACCAGCAATTTCTTTTAAAATAAATCCACCGTTTCTTTCTTCAAACTCCAAAGATAATTCATCTAATAATTCTCTAGTGAGAGATTTATCTATGCCTGCCGAACTTGAAATAGAACTAATCTTAAGGGGTTCTGAAGACAAAAATATCAAAGCTTCTAGTAATCCTTTGTAGTACTCTCTTGTTTTATCTGTTGGTGTTTCCAAATCAATCTACCAAAAAAATTTTTATATTACCAAACATTTTATTTTGTTTGATTTGTATTTTACCAAGTTTAACAATTTCTAAAACAGCTAAAAAACTATAAACAATGTCCAGGGTTTCGGGATCATTTGAAGTAAAGATTTCAGAAAAATAGATTTCTCTTTTAGAGGAGAGCAAAGTTTCAATATCTCTTAACTTTTCAGAGATAGAATATGTGGAATCGGCAATCAGAAGTTTCGGAATTTCATCATGGATTGCTTCTTTGGATAAAATACCATTGAATGCAGCAATTAAATCTAATAAATCTACATCTAACCAATTTTCATCATCTGGAAAATGAATTAAAATTTGGTTGGTTTCTCTAGGGAATACAGAGGATCGTATCAAGTCTAATTGGGCTAATTTTTGCCCTGCAATTTGGTATTTTTTGTGCTCTATGAGTTTATCTACAAGCTCTCTAGGAAGTGTAGGTTCAGTGTCGGGTTCTTCAAAGCCAGGATTGGGAAGCAGAGCCTTAGACTTTAAATAGACAAGACTTGCCGCCATTTTAGTGAATTCTGAACTTAATTCTATGGGTAGGTTTTTTGCTAATCTTAAAAATTGAATAAAATCTTCAGTAATTCGAGAGAGGGATACTTCAAATATATCAATTTTATAACTTTCTATTAAGGTCCATAGTACGGAAAGGGGGCCCTCAGTCCACCCTCCTTCATTTGTGCTCCATTTGACAAGAAATTGAATATTTTCATTCGAAGGATCAACAGTTTCCATTCAAAAAAGCATTAGTTACCAAGAGCTTTTGCCGCAGCCTGCTGGAGTCGTTCTGGTGGGAACGGTTTTACAACAAAATCTTTTACTCCCATTTTGATAGCTTTTGCGAGTAAGTCTTCCTGACCCAATGCTGTTACCATGATAACCTTTGCCTTTGGATCCATCTTAATAATCTCACTTGTAGCAACAATTCCATCTTTTTCGCGCATGGTAATATCCATTGTAACTAAATCCGGTTTAAGAAGTTTATACTGCTCAACGGCAATGTTTCCGTTTTCTGCTTCTCCAACAATTGTATGCCCAACAGCCGTTAAGGCATCTTTTACAAGTGTACGCATAAACTTTGCGTCATCAACTACCAATATTCTGGCCATAACTCCCTCTTTCCTTTATTATACGAATCATTTGTGGTACTATATCATTCAGAGGAACAATGTGATCTATTCCTCCCATATCTATTGCTTGTCGGTTCATTCCAAATACTACTGATGTTTTTTCATCCTGTGCAATAGTCGGTGAACCTATTTCTTTTAACTTTTTAATAGATTCAGCTCCATCTTTCCCCATCCCGGTCATAATTACAGCGAGTAAACTAGCACCATAACAAACATTTAGACTGTCAAACGTAACATCTATAGATGGCCTGTGTCCATTAACAAGTTGCCCTTGTTCCAGTTCAATAGAAATATTCAAATCTTTTCTATGAATTTTCATATGATAGTTTCCGGGAGCAATGTAGGCTGTACCTGATTTTACAATTTCTCCATGTTCTGCTTCTTTGACCTTGATTGAAGAAATTTCATCTAACCTCTCTGCAAATGCCTTGGTAAATCCAGCAGGCATATGTTGAACAACAAAAATGGGAAGTTCAAAAGATTCTGGAATTTGTTTAAAAAGACTATGCAAAGCATTTGGCCCTCCTGTAGAGGTTCCAATTCCAACAGCTCGAATTGCTTGTTTTCTATTTTCCTGAAAATTTCCAACCTTAACTTTTACTCTAGATTTTATTCCAGTGACTTCAATGTTATGTTCAAAATAGTCAGCAATCTTTGTTCTCAAAAGGGTTCCAATTTCATTTGTATCCATTTTGATAGCACTAGAAGGTTTGGGAACAAAGTCAATTGCACCTAACTCTAGTGCTTGGAAGGTAGCTTTTGCTCCATGTTGTGTCAATACTGATAGCATGATAACTGCAACTTTAATTCCTTTTTTAGAAAGTTCTCTCAATGCAGTAAGCCCATCCATGATTGGCATTTCAACATCAAGTGTAATTATGTCTGGTTTTAATTGCTCCACAAGATTTATGCAATCTACACCAGTTTTTCCTGTGGCAACTACATCAATTCTTCCATCTGACTGGAGAAGGTCTGCTACGATCGTACGAACAAGAGCTGAGTCATCAATGATAATAGCTCTTATTTTCCTCGCGGCACTTGAAGTAGTTTGGGTATCAGATTTCAATTTTAGATTTTTCTCAATATAAAAATCAATTCAATTTGGCTATAAGCTGAACTAGTTCATCGAAATCAGGTAAGAATATTAGATTACCGATTAAATTATCCCCATCATAAACGAATTCTGTATTCATACTTAAAAATTTAGTTTTTTCAGGTTTTACGGCATCTAACACTTCCCTAAATGTTCCCGAAACTAACTCTGGAACGGATGGCATTATTTGAACCTTAGCTTTATTCGAGAGTGAATTGATGATGCTTGCACACACTATATTAGAGATTTCTGATAAAACAGATAGGTTGTCATCTGATAACTTTTTTGCTAATGTTGAATTTTCATTTGATTTTAATAATTTATTGGAAAGCTCATTTCCTTTCTCTTCAGAGAAAATCATAAGTAAATTTCCATTTAAATCACCATTCATTCTAATTTTTAAACCAAAAAAATGCTCATAAGGATCTCGAATTAGATCAACTAGGATATCTTTATCAGTAAGTGCAATCTCAGGCATAAATAAATCCACATTTGATCCCACTAATTGTGAGAGCACTAGCCCTGCATTCATGGTACCAGTGTTGACTACAGTCTCCAATTTTCTAATTTCTTGGTTAGATAAAAGTTGGTCAATAGGGCGATCAATCATCGCCTCAACTCTCTGTTTAGTTTGCTCGGAAAATGATTTTAGCATTTCCTTTGCTTGGTTTCTTCCATCATCATCTTCTTCTGAGGAATTTTCAGGTTCTTCCTGCATTGTAGTGGTTCCTAGTTCCTCAATGGGTTCTTCAGATTGGGAAATTTCTGTTTCTATTCTACTTGAAGTATCGGAAGAATCATGTTCTACTATACTAGATTCAATAGTGATTTCTTCCTGAATTTCTTCTTCCTCAGTTTCTTTTTCGTGGACTATCACTATAGGTTTTTTTCGTTCAGATGATTTGTCTTTTTTCCTTCTAGATTTATCACTTAAAACCATTTCTAGTAATCTAGAATTATAAAGATTTGTAGATGTGATGGTTTTATAGATTTTTTCTGTGACAGTATTATCTGAGGATCTGCTGGAATTTAGACGTAACATTTCAATTCCTTCCAAAGTATCGTCTATTTTTATGACATTTGTAAGTTCAATCAAGCCGGGTATATCTAATACCAAAATAATTGTTCCATCACCCATTATGGAAGCACCCGTAAGCCCAGGAATGTTGCGGAAATTTTTTTCAAGAGTTTTAATAACTGTCTCATGTTTACCAATCATATCATCTACAATAAATCCAAGCTTTCTGGAGTTGAAGTTTACGATCACAACAGGAAACTCTTCTAAGTCTTTTTTATCTGAGAGACCTATGATCTTATTTAGCCTATAGATCGGTAGAACCTCTCCTCTTAAATTGAAGATTTCGTGACCTTCCAATGTATTGATTTGTTCTTTCTTTACACGAATGGTTTCAAATACTTCAGAGAGTGGGAATGCATATATTTCTTCTTCCATAGAAACAAGGATGGATGGAATGATTGCAAGTGCTTGTGGAAAGCAGAGAGTAAAGGTTGCACCCTGTCCCTCAACTGAGTTGATCAATATTTTACCTTTGAAATCTTGAACGAGCTTATTGACTACGTTCATTCCCACACCACGACCAGAAATATCTGTGACTTCAGCAGCTGTTGAAAAACCTGCTGCAAAAATAAATTGAAAGATATCATTGTCAGAAAGATTTTGGGCATCTGCTTGGGTAACTAGACCATTTTCAATTGCTTTTTTTAAAATCCTTCCTTTGTTTAAACCCCTACCATCATCTTTGATTTCAACCATGATGTTATTTCCACCCTGGTAGGCATTGAGTTCCACAGTTCCCATATCAGACTTACTCGTTTTCGCTCGTTCCTCTGGAGTTTCTAAACCATGATCAATAGAATTTCGAATTAAGTGGAGGAGGGGTTCACCGATCATATCCACTACCTTTTTATCTAGTTCTGTGTTTTCTCCCAATAGTATAAGTTGAACTTTTTTGTGGGTTTCCATAGAAAGATCTCTTACCAATCTGGAGAATCGATTGAAAACACTCCCAATGGGTACCATTCTTGTATTCATGATACCTGATTGAAGATCCTTAGAGATTCGATTGATTTGGTCAATTTTACCCTTTAGTTCCGTAAGCGTAGTATCATCTCCAAAGGTTCTAACCAGATCATCATAAATCTTTTGGAAGCCTGAGTTAGTAATGACTAACTCACCCACATTGTTCATAAGCTGGTCTAATTTTTCAGAGGAAACCTTTATGCTTTTTGTTAATTTAGAATCATCTTTATCAGCTGCTACAGCTTGTGGTTTCTCTTTCTTAGGAGGTGCTGGAGCACTTGGAGTTTGTGAAGGTTTAGCAGATGTTGCATTTTCTTGGTGTGCGGGAGTAGATGTCTCATGTGCGGAGAGAGGTTTTGCCGTACTGACTAAATTGCGTGGCTCCACATTTAAATAGTCTACCATATCCACAGAGATTGTCTTTTTTACATCCTCTATGGACATATCCGTCAAAAGGATAAAAGTGAGAGAATTTAACTCAGTACCTCGTTCTAGAATTTCAATGTCTGGGTTTGATTTATAAATAATAGAATTTTGTTTTATATTTTGTAAAATAAGTGTAAATCGAAGCCCTTTCATAGGGGTATCAGTTTTTAATACAACACGAATATCAAAAACATTGCCCTTTCTTGATTTAAACTCTTCTTCTAGTTCTGCTAACTCATCTTGGTCTAAGTTTAGAGGGATAAATTCAGATGCGGAAGTGTTAGAAACTGACCTAGTTTCAATTTTTATTTCTTCAACCAAATCAGAATGCACAATTCGATTGATTTCTTCTTCGTCTAGTTGTGTGATATAAACCAAAAGTAATTCATTGATTTCCCCACCTTTGAGAAGATCGTCTTCTTCTGGTTGTGTTTTAAAGATAACACCAGATGGTTTTAAAAGTTCTAGCATCAATGCATATCTAGAACCCTTCATTTGGGTATTCTCCTTTAGAACAACCTTGATATCAATAGCACTTGCATTTCTAATCCTCATTTCCTCATCGAGGTCTAGGATTTCCAACTCATCTAAATGAAGGAGTCCTTCAGAGATGACTGGTTTTGAAATAGGCTTAGGAGTAGCAACAGGGGTGGATGGTGCAGGAGAAGAGCTAGACGTTGTTGACTTAGTAGGGGGGGTAGAACCTGCAACACTTCCCTCTTTTTCATAATTCTGCAGCTTTGTGATCATCTCCGGGAAAGTAGTGTCTAATTTTTCTCCCTGTCCAACGGCATCTATGACTACCTTGATTAGATCAAAGCACTCAAACAATAGGTTTACTAACGTAACATTTACAGATAGTTTATCTTCTCTAATTTTTTGGAGAAGATTTTCCATTTTATGGGCTAAATCTGAAAGATTTAGTAATCCCACAAATGCAGCGGAGCTCTTTAATGAGTGAGCAGCTCGAAAGATATCGTTTATTATATCAGGGTTTGAATGATCAGATTCTAATTTTAAAAGATTTGCGTTTAATTCTTCAATTTGATCTTCCGATTCTTCTAAGAATAATTCTGTGTATTCTCCTAGGATTCCAGCCAAAATTCCACTCCTGCTATGTTAGAGATATCAATTTGTTTAGATCAATAAGAAGGACAATAAGATCGCCCGACCTGCCTACATTATCAATCATATGGTTGAAATCCATAGATAATTGATTATTGATAAAACTAATAGAACTCTTTTTTATTTTTATAACTTGTTTCACTTCTTCTACAACCAATCCAAATCTTTTTGAATTGAATTCCAATACAATAATTCTTGATATTTTAGTTATCTCTGTAAAATCTTGTTCGAATTTCTTTTTTAAGTCTACAATAGGAATGATTTCTCCTCTCAAATTGGTCACTCCTAAAACATATACCTCAACATTTGGAACTCTAGTAATAAATACAGGTCTAAGTATTTCATGTACATGGATAAGATCTATCCCAAAGATTTCATTTGAGACAGCAAAAGATAAAAATTGAATGATTTCATCAACTTGACCTGTGCTTTCAGAAGTATCATTTGATTCTGTAACCTGCATAATGTACCTACTTTTTTAAAATCCCTTCTATAATATATAAAATATAGTAAGATGATTCCTTTCCATATATTTTTGTAAATGAGAATCCTTTAAATAATATCGGGACTACTGAAAACGTCCAACATAAAAAAACATTCTCTATCTGTGACAACTGTACCCACTTGGAGGTCATGGCTCTCCACAGAAAAATCTATTGGGTATACCTCATGATAGCTCACTCCTATGATTTTATTTTTATCAATATTCTTAAGTGAACGATCAAAATATCCCCCCCCTCGACCTAATCTAAAACCAATTTTAGTAAAGCCCAGAGCTGGAAGAATAAATAAATCTATCAGTCCTATTGGAATTAGTTTGTTTGGATGCAACTCTCCATTTGTAAAAAAGTTACTATCTATATAACTGAGCTCTCGTCTTTCGAGTGAGCTTATTTTAGGCAATAAAAAAGTTACATCATCGAACAATTCCAATAGAATGGAAATATTAGGTTCATCAGAGAGTGGGTTGTAGATAAGAATATTTTTTTTTGGATAAATAAATTTTTTTAAATAATTTACAATCTTTAAATCCTTCTCTTTTTTATCGGGAAGGTTCTTAATCTTTTCTTTTTGAGATTTTCTAATAAATTCTTTAGTATACAATGAATTTTTTATATAAAGATATGTTACATTCTAAAAATTCCAAATGAATTGGAATTGGTTTCTTCTGAGTGGACAATTTGGAGGGAGATACCAAGAATCTTTCGCGTGTCAATTGGATCAATAATCCCATCATCCCATAACCTTGCTGTACTATATATAGAGGAAGACTTAGTTTCATAGTCATGTAAGATAGGATTTTTAAATGCAATGGCTTCTTCGTCTGACATTGATTTACCATCTCGTTCCATTTGATCCTTTTTTACTGTATAAAGAACATTTGCGGCTTGCTCACCACCCATTACAGAAATTCGCGAGTTTGGCCACATCCAAAGAAATCTGGGTGAAAATGCTCTCCCGCACATACCATAGTTACCAGCTCCATAAGATCCACCTATGATAACTGTAAGTTTTGGAACTTTGCACGTTGAAACTGCCATTACCATTTTAGCTCCATCTTTTGCAATTCCACCATTTTCATATTTTTTCCCAACCATAAAGCCAGTAATATTTTGAAGAAAAAGAATAGGTATATTTCTTGAATTACACAATTCTATAAAATGAGTAACCTTCAGAGCGCTTTCAGAAAATAACACTCCATTATTTGCGATAATTCCAACTTGATGTCCGTATATTTTTGAAAATCCTGTAATTACAGTTCCTGCATAGTTCTTTTTGAATTCTAGAAATTTTGAACCATCTACAAGTCTAGCGATTATCTCTCTTACATCATAAGCTTTTCTAATATCTTTTTCTACTATTCCATAGATTTCTTCAATTGGATATATAGGTTCTTCATAAGTGATTTCATTTGGTGGTAAAATATTTAGAGAACTTAAAATATTTCTGGTTATTTGTATTGCATGATAATCATCTTTTGCTAAGTGATCACAAACACCCGATATTTTAGTATGAACTTCTCCCCCACCCAATTCTTCTGGTGTTACAATTTCACCAGTTGCTGCTTTGACAAGGGGTGGACCACCTAAAAAAATAGTGCCTGTTCCCAGAACGATTATGGATTCATCACTCATTGCGGGGATATAAGCTCCACCTGCAGTACAACTTCCCATTACAACAGCTATTTGGGAGATTCCTTTTGCGGAAAGATTTGCTTCATTAAAAAAAATCCTTCCAAAATGATCTCTATCTGGGAATACTTCATCTTGCATTGGTAAAAATGCACCTCCAGAATCTACTAAATAGATACAAGGTAATCTATTTTCTAATGCAATTTCTTGCGCCCTTAAGTGTTTTTTTACTGTTAAAGGATAATATGTTCCACCTTTAACAGTTGCATCATTGGCAACGATCATACAAGGAATATTTGAAATCAATCCTATACCGGTTATTATTCCAGCCTTAGGAACATGATCTTCATAAACACCTTCTGCTGCAAGAGGAGATAGTTCTAAAAAAAAAGAATTAGTATCTATTAAATTTTTAATTCTATCTAATACAAATAATTTACCTTTACTTCTATGTCGTTCAATATTTTTTTCACCACCCCCGAAGGAATTTTTATAAATTTTATTTTTTATTGTTTTAGTCAATTGCTCCATATATTCAAAATTTTCTATATATGAATTATTATCTTTTTTAATTTTTGAGAGAATTATTGGGTATGACATACTATTTTTTAGAAAAAACCTTAACTAAATTATCAATTTTCGTAGCACATTCTTGAGGAGAATTTTCTATTAGCATTCTTCCTCCAGGAATGATTTGTGCAAAACTAGTTCTAAAATATTGTTTAATATTCTCGGTTTCTTTAAAAGAAATTGAAGTATCACTATCACCTAATATTATTTGACGACCACCAATCATTTTATGCATTCCACTTTCCATATCTTTTCTTGCATAAATACTTCTATCAATATTTTGTGCTAACTTTAAAAAGTTTTTTCTACTTTCTCTTCTAAATAACAAAAAATGATAGTCATCTGCTTCATCTTCTGTTAAACTCCCACTCTTATCCAATAGAAAATGATTATAAATGAACCTTACAAAATTTTTACCTATCATACTTGAGATAGGATTTCCTAACCATTTTTGATTAAGAAGAAAAAGAGGGATATACTTCCATATTCTATCTAGATGTGAAAAAGGAGATATTACCGTAATACTTTTTATTTTTTCTGGATGCTCATTTAACAAAAGAAATGCAATAGCAGAACCGTAATCATATGTGACTAAGTGAACTCTACTATCAGAAATTTCATTTAAAAATAAGTACAAAAAATTTGCTAACATTCTATGACTAAATTTTTCTTCTGATTTTTCTGAAAATCCAATCCCGGGAAGGTCCGGTGTTACAACTCTGTACGATTTAGAAAGTATAGGAATTATTTTTCTGTAAGAATAAGATGTTGAAAATAATCCATGAATTAGTACAATTGTCTCACCAATCCCTTCATCCCTTGTGAAAATATTCAATCCATTTATATTTATATATTTACCTGAATGTTGGTGATTATTTAATAACTCACTCATTTATGAACCTTTTTTATTGCTCATAAATATTTTTTATGATATCTTCCATTGAAGTAGATAAATTTTGATTCCTACGTGCCATAATTTTTTTGGTATCATTTATAAATTTATCTAACCTATACCTTGAAATTCCATCTGCCCATGTAAATGGTTTTATATATCCATTTACACGACTATTTACAATATTTGACCCTATATCAATAACGGTTCCTGTATTGAGCATAGTACCAATCCCAACTTTTACAAAATCACCTAGAATTGAACCAAATTTTATTGTACCAGTGTTTATATGGGAATCATTTATATTTAATTTTACTAAACCATAATTATTTTTAAGATCGCTAGTTGTTGCCAATGCACCAATATTAACCCAATGTCCTACAAAGGAATGACCCAGAAATCCTTCATGATGTTTGTTTGAAAAGTCACAAATAATAGAATTTTCAATTTCACCACCTATTCTACAGTTTGTGCCTATGATACAACCCCCTGTGATGCGTGCATTGTCTATTTGCGTATTTGCGCCTATATATAGAGGACCTTCCAGGAATGAAAATGGAGAGATTTTGACATTTTTATCAACAACGATGGGACCTGAACTTACATCAAAAACTACATGTGGGTATATACTTGAATCTTGGTGTATATATAGATTTTTTGACTTTCCAATGATTTCAATTGACTTTGATTTAATTTTAAATTTATTAATCCATTTTACTTTTTTAACAAATATTTCAATATCATCATTTATTTTGGAGGAGAGGTCTGAGATAAAATCCCACGGCATACATTCAATATTTTCAATTATATTATCTATTGGTTCATTGTTATACGCTTTAATTTTCTCATTTCTAATTAAAAAAGCAGTTTGAAATAATTTATCTGGATTTTCATAAAATATAACCGAGTTATCATCTTTCAGTTTTATCCTTTCTAGTAAATTGAATAATCCATTTCTAATTTCTGAAAATGAAAAAATTCTATACGGAGTTCCCAATTCGTATTTTGAAAATATTTCTCTGATTAAAACTCTAGAAACTTTCAAAACTAAGCACTCTTTATGATTGTATTTACTTTTTTTAGCAGTGTATCGAGGTCAGTAGCTGATTTTGCTTCAGCAATTACTCTTAAAATTGGTTCAGTATTTGATGCTCTAACATGAAACCATGAGTTTTCCAAAGTAATACGTAAACCATCTCTTTCATCCATTAAGTTATAAAAATAAGAATCCTTAAGTTTATTTTTTATAGAGTTTAAATTTTTACCTTTGATTGGTATTGTTTCTTTCTTCATATAAATTTCAGGATATTCTTCAAGGATACTATCAATGCTTTTATTTTTTATAGTTATTACATTCAATATATGTGCAATTCCAGTTAAGCTATCTCTTCCAAAAGATATAACTTCTGGATCAATGACTCCACCATTTCCCTCACCCCCAAAAAAGGCATTTGATTGGAGCATGTCACTTACGACGTTTGCTTCGCCCACCATAGAGCGAATAACAGTTTTGTTATACCTATCTGCAATTTCTTCATTTATAAAACTGGTTGAAAGATTGATCACTAAGTTTTGTTTTCTATTGGGCAAAACAGATTCCATGCTGAGAGGTAACGTATATTCTTCAGAGATAGCACCACGATTTGGAGATAGAATGACCAGTCTGTCTGCATCAGGATCTAAGGCAAAACCTATTTCAGCATCTGTTTTCTTCATGAGTCTGGATGTTTTTTGGAGGGCAGAAGGTGTAGGTTCTGGTTCTCTAGGAAATGGCTTAGATGGATCGCAATAAAGTCTTTCCACCTTACATCCAAGAGCATCTAAAAGTTTTGGAACTACCTCACTTCCAGCACCATTGACAGCGTCTAAAAATACTTTGTACTTCTTTTTTTTGATCTTTTGAACATCTACACGCTTTAAAACTGAATCTATATGAGTCTGGATAAAGTCTTTGGAGTTTGAATCAATCTTTGATTTTGGGAGAAATTTTATTTCTCTAAAATCTTTTTTTTGAGCATGGGATAGTAAATTTTGGATTTGAGCGTTATTAAAAAAAAACCCATTTTTACCAACGAATTTAAAAGCATTCCATTCGATTGGATTGTGAGAGGCAGAGATCATGATCCCACCAGATGCATTTGAGGATTTAACAACTGCTTTTAGGGTGGGAGTAGGGACTATTCCCAGGGAGATTACATCAATTCCTTTTGCTAGAAGGATTCCAGTGATGATCATCTCCATAAAAATACCTGAAGGTCTGGAATCTCTTCCTAAAACTACTTTTCGTGGATAAAGAGTTTCAATGAAAGCATTTGTATAAAGTGAAATTGCATCTAATGTAAGACCATCAGGGATTTTTCCCCTTATTCCGGAAACCGAAATCATTAGATTATTAGGTTTTATGGAGGGATTCATGATTGGTTTGAAGGATTTGGGCGATGACAGGATTGAACTGCCGACCCGCTGCTTGTAAGGCAGCTGCTCTCCCAGCTGAGCTAATCGCCCTTCGGTTTTATACTAAAGTTTTTTTTTTATTAAACTGTCTACTCTTTTTAAATTAAAAATCTTCAAACTTTTAAAGTTGCTATTTTCAATGCCATACGACTTTTTTTTCTATCAGCATTTTTTTTATGTATGATATTCTTCTTGGCTGCTTTGTCAACCAAAGATGCGTAGTTACCAAACAATGTGGTAGCTTCATCCTTTTTACCTGCTTTGATTGATTTTAAAATATTCTTTGCAAAAGTTCTAATAGTAGCTTTTTGTTGGGAGTTTCTTTCCCTTCTTTTTTCTGATCTTCGAATATCTTTTTTTGTAGAGCGTAGATTTGCCATTTAATAATTTTTCTCCAGTATATTAAATCAACGATTTTAAGATGCTACAATTCGTCAATCAGAGTAAATATAATTAAATCTAAGATTTTTTTAAACCCATTTTTAAATTATACACTAATTCTAAAAAAAAACAGACTGTTAAATAAAATGCTTGAAAATAATATACCATACAGAGTATACTATAAAAGTGAATTTATTTAGATTTTTTAAAATAATTTGAAGAAGTAAAATCTCTGAAAACTAAATATGCGATCTAAATTCAGAATAATCTCTTCATGCGAGAGATGGGATATTTTTCATAATGATTCGTTTGCATAGATGATAATAAGCATGAAAGGAAGAACAATATGGAATTCATAGATACCATTTCCTATTCTTATCTCATACCAATGACTTTTATTTTAGGATTTGCCCCTTTTTTTCCTAGGCCACATATTTACGAAAAGCTTTCTATGCTCAAAAATGGAACATTAAAAAAGCCTTTGGATATTTTTGATCTATTGTACCACATATCTCCATTTGTAATTCTATTAATAAAGGCTAGTAGAGAGCTTTCAAGCTAATTAAAAGCAATTGAAAAATAATAAACAATAATTTTTAATATCCAAAATACATAATTTAACGGATATTTTAATTGAATATTTTACTTTCATTCAATTAATTATATATTTCCGACTAGGTTTCTTTTGAGGAATGAAATGTGAAATTAATTACAATTGCATTTTCGATGAATGGTAAAGTAAGAAAAAATAATGAAGATGGTTTTTTATTACATATTAATAGTTCTAATTCCATTTTTATTTCATCAGAATTATACAATGAATCTAACATCTATAAATCAGAAACTATAAGTGCTGATACAATTTTGGCGTTTGTCATAGATGGTATGGGCGGGATGGGGGATGGGGATATAG
>Ga0209550_10002858_pt1 | contig 16558 bp, 15 predicted proteins | sample LauGreSuBDMM15SN_2_FD_187567 | JGI IMG/M metagenome (GOLD analysis project Ga0209550, IMG submission 187567) | Freshwater lake microbial communities from Lake Michigan, USA - Su13.BD.MM15.SN (SPAdes) (version 5) | ecosystem: Environmental > Aquatic > Freshwater > Lake | place: Lake Michigan...
GTAGTAGTCTCCAGTTTTTAAATCTTTAGGAAAACTAATCAATATCTGGTCAGCTACGTTAACGTCTTTGCGTTTAACTGCTTCTTGTAAGCGATCATTTAGTACACGTTGTAAACTCTTCTCACCAGTTTGTAACATCTCTTTAACTGATTGCCCGCTAATAGATACGTCAGTTTTTAGTTGCGAGTATGTTGTTGAATAGGCTTTTTCGTTAAACGGATATGCTTCGATTGTATATTCAGATCCCTTGCCAGTGACTTTCATATCGAGTGTCATCAGTTTCAAAGGAAAATATTTTGTTGTCTTGTCTATTTGTACGTTTTGCATGTTCGCGTCAATATGACCTTTAAACTCTAAGGTCATTAATAACGGCATGTCAAGGTAGTTTTTATGTCCTGCTGTCAATGCACTGGCTTGTAATACTTCAAAGAACAATCCCATACTCATAGGTTCTATAATCTTAAAACTAAATCCCGTAGCATTGGTATTTCCTGATTTTTTATCAAAGCCAATACTACTTGAGATACGCAAGTCTTCAATAAAAAACTCAAAACTACCTGTGGGATTAAAACTAGTTTTGTAAGGTGTAGGAACTCTATCGCCGGGACTGCCGCTGGCGCTTTTTAAAATTAACGGACCAAGAATGCCTTTGCGATAAGTTTCGTTGGGGAAGTTAATCTGTGCATCATCCAACACACTCAGTGTAAACAAGTAGTTTACAGAACTGTAATAGTGTAAAATATTAGGAACTGTTCCTGTAATCCCAGATGATGTCTTTGTTATAGATGATGCTAGATTGTCTGCTAGGTTGCCGGGGCCAGCAAGAGCAGCTCGCGCATTATCTAGTGCAGACTCTATTTGTGCTGCGCCGGGGATTGCACTAGTAATATTACTAATGTTGATGCCAAGACCCGAGGTAACTGCATCTTTAGCTTTGCTCAACATTGAGCTTGCTTGATTTAGGCCTTTGGCTAGTCCTGTGTCGCTTAGTGCTTTCTTAGCAGCATTGCTAATGGCAGTTGCACCCTTGTCGAGATCGAATCCGAATCCCATATTATAGTCCCAATACTTTAAACAAACCTGATCTCTTTGGAATAAAGATTTGAGTTCCTGGAATAAAATCGTAGATTGGATCTTGTATCACATCAAGATTGCGTTGCGTAAACACCCACCACAGCTTAGAAGTTCCATATAGGTCATAAGACAACAAGTCTGGTCTATAGGTATACTGCGGTTCAATAGTATAGAGAAAATCATCTGCTTCTGCGGCCACTGGTCTAATGCTCAGCGGGTTTAGATAGTTCTGAGTGAGCTGCGTTTTAAACCAAGGGCTAGTGTTGGAGTACGTTGCCATTAAATGTAACCTCCAGATACATATTCACCTGCAACAAACTTTTGCAAACTAAATGTTTTCATATTTTGTCTACTGTATATTGGTTGCACTGTGATACTTATGGAGCTCTTTGTTGGAACCCAGCTGTTACCGGATGTAGCAAATGCGCCACCGCCTGATACAGTCGACACGGGACCTAACATCTTGCTGACGCTAGCAACGGCTCCTCCGATAGCTCCAATAGCTCCTAATGCATTGGCAATTTTATTAGCCCCTAATGCTCCAGCAAGGCCGGCAAAGCCTATGGCAGAACCTGCTAGGCCTGCAAGAGATGCAGCAGGACCTCCGCCGCCTCCAGATGCAACATTACCTGCTACAGCTACGCTGGTATTAATATAGTTTGCGTCTTGCGGTAGATTAACTGAAAAACTTTTTACAACTACCGGTACGTTTTTAAACACATAATCACCATAGCCGTTCAATGTAAGTATAGGTGGTGGGTTACCTGTTAAGTCGCCTTCACCGGTAAACATTTTAGTTGCACTTCGAAGCATATGCACTGCTGCTAACCAATAAAGTGCCTGGGCGCCGTCCTCAACGTTGAACGGTGCTTCTATTTGTATGTCACTTGCTCTGCTGTTTTGGTAATAGATAAAGCCGTAGTTTTGGTGTGTTAACGGTTGTTCTTCATAACTGGCAGTACTGGAAATGGTAATGCTGGGAGTATAGGGGAATATTAATCCGCCGGCTTGTACCAACGGTGCCAATACTGGACTACTAGAGAACGAAGACGGTATACTAAGGCGTACCCGCCAATCGCTAGACGCATCATTTCCACCAAACGACGCAGTTGCGCCCAACATACCAACGCCTGCTTCGCCACCTTTTGGAAGGTTTAAACTTCGTAATGAGGAGATCAGTGCCGCTGGATTAGATAAATTATTAAGCGCACCGGCTAACTTGGATGCTGTACCAAATGCTCCGGTCACTGCGCTAAACGCTCCGCCGACTGATTTAGATATTGTGTTTAAACCCGAACCGAGATCAAATGCCATCAGTTTCTCCTTTTTGTCTATTATTTAGTTGACAAAATAAACCGCGTAGTTTATAATAGTAAAGAACATAGGAATCATATGAAAGTAAACTATCTAAACAACAAAGATTTGTTAGACGAGATTCACAAGAGTAAAAATACATTTTGTACATTTACCAAACCAGAGTATCATCGGTACGATCTTATTTTACCAAATGTAGATAAAATCAACATACGTACAATAGCCGAAGCTAAAAGAGCACAGGCAAAACGTATGAGCCAACAGGCATACGAAGCTAAGAAATCGGCAGGCATTAAGGTAAAACAAGCTGAATGCGAAGTGGACTATAAGAAGATTGGCAAAGGCGATGTAGTGTTTCGAATCATGACTTTTGATCATATTCCACTTAACAGTACACGCAAGAAAAATCCTAAAAGCCTTGCTGATCATAGAGATAAAGTTAACTTTCCACCATTCCAACATTGGAAGTTTGATGAAAATGACATACTGGTATGTGTGGGTAAAAGTCATTGGAAGGGCGATTTAGAAAAGGGCAAGTTCAATAAAGACCACGGGCAAATCACAAATACGCTGGCTCGTATGTACATTAAACTGTGTGAACGCTATGCTACTCGCGGCAACGTTCGCGGCTATACCTACAACGATGAAATGAAGGGACAAGCCATTTTACAGCTAACACAGATTGGTTTACAGTTTGATGAGAGTAAATCAGATAACCCGTTTGCTTACTTTACTGCTGCCGTTACCAACAGCTTTGTTCGTATTATTAACTTGGAAAAACGAAATCAAAACATTCGCGACGACTTGTTAGAAATAAACGGAATGAATCCTAGCTACACTAGAACCGGTGCCGGAGATCATGCACACGCTATGAAACGTTTTGAAGCAAATGAGGATTGACCTTTTGCTAAAAAACCTTTATACTATAGCATTGGAGACAGATATTGAGTAATTTATTTAAAAAAGTAGCCTGCTTTACGGATATTCACTTTGGATTAAAATCAAATAGTAGTGTCCACAATCAAGACTGTGACGAGTTTGTAGATTGGTATATTGCCAAAGCAAAGGAGGAAGGATGTGATACAGGTATCTTTATGGGTGATTGGCATCATAACCGCAATAGCCTTAATATCACTACAATGGATTATAGCTTGCGGGCCCTGGAAAAGTTGGGGCAGGCGTTTGATCAGTTCTATTTCTTTCCTGGTAACCATGATCTTTATTACAAAGACAAACGGGACATACACTCTGTGGAGTTTGGAAAATATATTCCTGGTATTACTATTGTACACGAGCCTACTACTATTGGAAATGTTACCCTATGTCCGTGGCTCGTTGGGGATGAGTGGAAGGCTGTAGGCAAGAAAGGTAGCAAGTATATATTTGGACACTTTGAATTGCCTAGCTTCTTTATGAATGCCATGATTCAGATGCCGGATCACGGTGAGATTCAACTTGATCAGTTTAGCGGATACGAACTAGGATTTAGCGGACATTTTCACAAGCGACAAGAACGACAGAATATGCACTACATTGGTAATGCATTTCCTCATAACTATGCTGATGCATGGGACGACGCTCGCGGTATGATGACTTTGGAATGGGGCGGTAAGCCAGTTTATCACAACTGGGACAACTGTCCCAAGTTTAGAACTATCAAACTGAGTCAGTTAATCGACGAAGCAGATACATTGCTAAAGTCTAAAATGCATCTGCGGGTGTCGTTAGATATTGATATTAGTTATGAAGAAGCCAGCTTTATTAAAGAAAAGTTTGTTCAAGATTACGATATTAGAGAACTTACACTGATTCCCGAAAAGAAGGATGTTGAAATTAATACCAGCATAGATATTCAGACATTTGAAAGCGTTGATCAGATTGTAACCAATCAGTTGATCAATATTCAAAGTGACAACTATGACACTAAAGTACTGCTGAGTATCTATAACAATCTATGATTAAAATAAAAGAACTAACAGTAAAAAACTTCATGAGCGTGGGCAATCAAACCCAGGCAATAAACTTCCAACGAGAACAACTGACTTTGGTTCTAGGTGAAAACTTAGATCAAGGCGGTGATGATAATGGCTCTCGTAACGGTACGGGCAAAACAACCATTGTCAATGCACTTAGCTTTGCCCTGTATGGCACAGCACTGACTAACATTAAAAAAGACAACTTGATTAACAAGATCAACGGCAAAGGCATGTTGGTTACGTTGGGCTTTGATAAAGATGGTGTTAGCTATCGTATCGAAAGAGGACGTAAGCCTGCTGTAATGAAGTTTTTTGTAAACAATCAAGAAAAAGCAGTAGCTGATGCCGACGATAGTCAAGGCGATATGCGTGAAACGCAAAAGGATATTGACGAATTGTTGGGCATGAGTCATGATATGTTCAAACACATTCTTGCACTTAACACCTACACAGAGCCGTTTCTCAGCATGAAGGCAAATGAGCAACGAGAAATCATTGAGCAGTTGTTGGGCATTACTCTGCTGAGTGAAAAATCAGAAGCATTAAAGGAACAGATACGGTTAACTAAAGACGGTATCTACCAAGAGAATGCTGATATTGAAGCTGCTAAAAAATCCAATGAGAAGATACAACAAAGTATTGACACATTAATCACTAGACAAAACGCATGGCACACTCAACAAAAACTAGACTGCGAAAAGATTGCAGGCAGCATCATTGAGTTACAAAGTGTAGATATTGAAAAAGAACTTACACAGCATGCCAAGTTAAAAAGTTATGATGAGCTGAGTGCTAGGATTAAAAGTCTTAACAAAGAAAAAGCCACATTAGAAACTGCATTAATACAGGCAGATAGGTCAGTTACCAAATACACTAATGAGGTAACTCAGTTAAAAAATAAAACCTGCCCTAGTTGTGAGCAGGGATTGCATACTCACAAACACGAAGAAATGAGCGGCGTTGCTGAGAAAAACTTGCAAGATGCAGAAACATATTTGCAAACTATTAGCGAAAGTTATACTGCTGTAGTTGGTGAGTTAGAAGGCATTGGCGACATTAACGGCAAGCCCAAGACTTACTACGACACAGTTGAAGAAGCACTGAAGCATCAAAATAATCTTACTAGTTTAGAAAGTGGACTATCAGTTAGGCAACAAGAAGTTGATCCGTACCAAGAACAAATTGACGATCTAAACAATACTGCGATGCAGGACATCTCTTGGGATAATATCAATGCGCTGAACTCTTTGAAAGACCATCAAGAGTTTCTGTTGAAGTTGTTAACCAGCAAAGATTCGTTTATTCGTAAAAAGATTATTGATCAAAACTTGGCTTACCTAAACAACAGGCTGACATTCTATCTTGACAAGATGGGATTACCTCACACTGTTGTATTCCAAAACGATTTGACTGTTGAGATTACTCAGCTGGGTCAAGACTTAGATTTTGATAACTTGAGTCGAGGTGAACGCAATCGTTTGATTTTAGGATTGAGTTGGAGCTTCCGTGATGTGTGGGAAAGTTTATATCAACAGATTAACCTGCTGTTTATTGACGAGTTGATTGACAACGGCTTAGATGCTGCCGGTGTTGAGAACGCATTGAGCGTTCTCAAGAAGATGGCACGTGAGCGCAACAAGAATATCTATTTGATCTCACATAAAGATGAACTAATCGGCCGTGTTAACAATGTATTAAAAGTTATTAAAGAAAACGGCTTTACCAGTTACTCAAACGATCTCGACATAGTTGAATGACAAAGACCGCACACGAAGAACTACTGGCACTGTTTCGTGACTACTTTAGATTAAACCAAGAATGGGAATCTAAAGAAACTCACGCTTCCGGTATGCGTGTGCGGAAAGCATTAAGTGAAATGCGAAGACTAGCAAGTCAACGACGAGAAGAAATACAGGCAGTTAGGGTGACTAAACCAAAAGTTAAATCGCCCGCATACAGAAAATCAAATCCCAAGGCAACCGACACATAATATGCTAACTACTGAATGTCATGGTATTATCAAAACGCAGTAGTAGAAACCTTACCCGAAGAGTGTATTGGCTTCGTCTACTGTATCACAAATAGCATCACTGGTCGAAAATATATAGGCAAAAAACTAGCAAAATTTAGTAAAACAACTTATAAAACAGTAACACTCAAAAACGGCACAAAGAAGAAAAAGAAGATTCGTTCTAAAATTGATTCTGACTGGCTTGAATACTATGGCTCAAGCGACCACTTATTAAAAGATATAGAAACATTAGGCACAGATAAGTTCCACAGAGAAATACTTTACTACTGTACTTCAAAGGCGGAATGCTCATACATTGAGGCAAGAGAACAATTTACTCGTAAGGTTTTAGAATCAGACGACTATTACAACGGACACATAGCTGTTCGCGTACACGGTTCTCACATCAAAGGCAAGCAACTAAACGGATAAAAGCTAGCGCAGGCCAATATCGTGCGCTCGGAAACCTGGATCTCGGATCTCAGGGATGAAAGTCTCTTGCCGTTAAGAGCACTCAGCAACTATCCTTGACAGGACGATGATCAGATATGCCTACATACAACTGATTTTGCTGTTTAAGACAAATTAAAAAGGCTAAAAGAAGGGAGAAATACCCTACGTGTGTACGTATGTTAGCGTATATTTGCACACCGCCGCCAAAAGACAACATGATTAGGTACAGGATGACCGCCTAAGCTAGCTAAATGCTTGTAGTGTTAACGCTAAGTGAACTGCTCAACTCAGATAATGTTCATTGCCTTAGCCCACTAGGGCTAAGTGTGACTACACAATCTAGATAATATTTACAGTGCTTCGCACTTAATAATGCCTTTATGAAAGAAAACTAGTTCGAGCGATAGCGAAGAACAGTTGAACGTAGTTCAACTTTAAATAAATAGATTACTATGAAAGTTAATGAAATCATCAATGAAGGCCCTATCATAACTAAAGGATTAGATCTCTTAGACAAAGGAGTAGATGCCTATAAAAATTACGAGAAAAAACGAGCTGCTGATGCAGCAAAAAAAGCACGTGATAAAACTATGACAAACTGGCATGGCGGCAGAATTGACATTACTAAACTGTCTCGTAAAGAACGTAACGATCTCATTAAGAAACGTGCGGAAGCAGGAACCAAAGCACGAGAAGCAGTAGCTGCTTATTCTTCAATGGATAAAGCCATGACCTATGGCATAAACGCATTAGGACTAGCTGCTGCTACTATTGAGTTCTATACTACTAGCAAACAAGTTGAAGAAGAATACAAACTCTATTCTAGTAATAGAGAAGAGTCAATGTATTCAGCTGCTGAAACTGAGCGCGATGCTTACCGTTACTTTCAAAGTGATTTAAAGTTAGCAACTGGTACATTTATAGCATCAGTTGCGTTGGTGTTTACTAAAATGCCAGCTGCAAAACTACTTGAGTTGCTAACTGGTAAGTGGGGCATGGCCTTGGCTGCATTGGTTGGTGCTGCTGTAGGTGTGGGTGTAGGAACGGCCAGCGGAGCAGATGATGCAGCAGAGCGTGGTGCTGGGGCAGCATTAGGAACTGGAGCAGCACTAGCCGGCATGGCTTTTATTCGAAAAAAGTTTATTCCTTTATTAAGCGGCAAAAAAATAGATGCCGTTACTAAAGGTATTGTTCTCGCTTTCTTAAATAGTGATTCTGGACACAAATGGCTTGAAAACTCAGTAGTTGGCAGTGCAGTAGAAGTTATAGGTGGAGCATTTAAACCTTACCTAGATGCTGCTGCCGAAGCCCTAAAATCATATCCTCGTTGGGCTCCGTTTGCAGAGCCAGTACGTGCTGCTGGCAATGTGTTAAGTCCAGCTGCTGGAACTAAACCACCTGAAAAAACTCCAGCTGAGATTGCAAAAGACAAACAAGATGCTGCCGATAATAAAGCCAACTCCGGTATACCTTACAGTTTACAATCCTGGACTGAAAATGGTGTTACATTCGTTGGTGGAAAAGAAGTAACTGATGCAAAAGGTAAACTATTACCTGGATTAAAAGCTCTAATGGATAGAACTGCTACAACAGCTAGACAGTTAAATGTTCCAAATCCGTTTGACAAGATTGCCAAGCCGGCAAACTATAGTCCTACAGCCTATTAAATAATAGCGATTCTACTGTTCTTAGTAGTTTCGATATTTTCTTTAATCAACTCACCCATAATCTGCCGATCTTCTGCAGAATATACATGAAACAAATCTTCGCTTGATACCCCGCCTCGCATATACCAACTGATACGAAATATTTCGTCTTTGATATTTTTAGTATGCAACTCTAACCGTTTAAGATAATGCTCAATGTCAGAGTTAGACATGGACATCAAGCTCTTACGAAAAAATTTGATTGATCCATGGTAACGATTAACGAATCTTCAGTACTGCATTCGTTACATTTAACATCTTGCTTGGGCATTGCCCATTTGTCTTTGTTCTTTTCTAACTGTGCTTTAATCAGACTGTATTCATTTACGTTGATATTGCGAAGCCATTCGATGATAAATGCTTGGTCTGTTACCACCTCACCATCCGGAGTTCGAATAGATTCAATACTGGCTGTAATAATTTTAACCTGTATATCTGCTAAGTTGTCGTAAATCTGCTCTACGTACTGCTTACGAACTGATTCTTCAATGTCAGTGTCCCCTAACTGTGCCAACATTTTCTGTAATTTGAAGTTCTCAACGTTGAATTCTGTTAGCTGCTGATAGCTTAACGGCTTTATTTCAATAGCTAAATCGCCGACTTCTACTTGATTGTCAAAAGTTAAAGTGCTATAGTGATCAATAACAGTACGTAAATCTACATCGAAATCATTCTCTGTGCCGCAGTTTTTGCAAGTATGAGTGATAGTCATATGCTCACCAAATGTGGCCATCCTAATCGAAACCAGCAGTGTGTCTATATCTAAGCTGGGAATATGTTTAGCATCTTTAATATACGGACAGCAACTTTCAATAACTCTCGTTGTTGCTTCTCCGTTAAACAATGCATCGGGTGTTTTCATTATGATCTCATCCATACCGGTCATAGCAAACACGGGAAGATTATTCGAGTCGCCCTGAATATCTCCGGGATTGTAGTACAGCCCTTTACTAGGCAGCGAAATAAAGATTTTTGGCTGGCGATAGAACTTCTGTAGAGGATTATTTGACATGTTTTGGTCTCGATAAATATATGATAATAGTATTTATATACGCATTTTTCTAGGAAAAATAAATGTCAGAACGCGATGCCGAAATCCTCAGAGAGCTGAAAAAGATGAACAAGGGTGGTAACTCCACCCCCATTGAGACTACTAGTCTTACTAGTGCATTAAAAGATGCCGGCGGCGTAGTTAGCAAAATTGCCAGCGGCATATTATCAGGCGGCGAGCAACTGTTAGGTACGTTTCAAGATGTAAGTAAATCAGGTGCTAGTTTCAGCACAGACATACTGGGCATGGGCAAAGCTGCTTTTGAAAGTAGACTAAGTTTAGCTGAGTTTGCAGACGTTATAAAAACTAACTCTACTACTTTAGCCGGCATGGGCGGCAACGTAACTAGAGGTGCAGAAGCATTTGCTAAACTAAGCAAAACATTCTTTGACGATAAGAGTTCGTCATCACTACGTGACCTAGGCTATACTAGTAAAGAATTAAATGAAGTGTTGGCCTTGAGTGTAGGCATGCAAAAGTCTGGATACAAAGACACTGAACTAGGTCGTAAAGCATCGGTTACCGCCGCGCAAAACTTAGCATACGAAATGGATGCTGTTGCTAAACTCACAGGTAAAAGCCGAGAACAGCAAGCAGAAGAACTAAAGAAAGGACAAGCAGACGGCCGTATTGAAGCTAAAATGCGATTGATGGCGCAGGGAAAAAGCGAAGAAGAAATCGCTAAAATGAAAGAAGAATACCAGTTAGGGCTTTTGCAAGCGCAGAAGAACGGTACTGAACAGATGTACAAAGAGTTCTTTGCCACAGGAACTTATAATACTAAACAGGCAGCTACACAATCTGCATTGATGGGCGATCAGAGTCGTGCCATGGAAGATCAAATCAAAGCAATGCAAAGCGGTGACTTTACTAAAGCTAGTGAAGCTAGAAGTAAAGTTGACGCAGAGTCGATGAAGAATGCTAACGATAGAACATTGTTAAACTTGGCTACGTTTGGCGATTCGATTGGGTCAGCTGGATCAATCTCGAAAGGTATGGTTGAAACTACTGACACAATGTACCACAGTGTTAAGAAAGTTGCAGATGCAAATGGTATATTGTTAAACACTCAACAGAGCTATGCTGCCGCGCTGAAGTTAGCACTTGATGATGTAAAAGCTGCACAGACTGGACTTAAAAAAGGTGCAGACGGCAAATACGAAGATGTGGGCAAGACAGGTCGTGCAATGGTTACGACACAACAAGCTAAACAAGATGCCTTGGCAGCAGCAGCTAGTGTAGGAGAAGCCGCTGCTAAATCTAAATCAAACGAAGACGGCCTAGGAGCCATGTCCGACAAGTATCGTCGAACATTACCATTTCAAGACTTAGAGAAAAAAGGATTAGCCGGCTTAAAACCTGTAGAAGAAACAACGCCCGAAGGCAGACAAAAATCATCAGCACAACTGCGCGAAGAACGCGGCGGCGTCACAGGAGCAGCTACTAAGGCTGTTGCAGATCTTGGCTCGCTGATTATTGAAACTGCAAAGAATATCTACATTGGTGGCGACAAGATTCCCGGTAAGTCAACTGGCTCGTTAGGTACTACTGGTAAGATTATTGAAGACTTCGGAGCCGGCACATTAACTATGTTGCACGGTAAAGAAGGTGTTATCACAGAAGATCAAATGGCAAATCTTGCCAAAGGAATCCAAGGCGAAGGTGCTAGTACTGCTATCGGAGCACTTAAAAGCGCCTTGCCTAAATCGGACGACAATAAGCGTGGAGATCCTACCGGAGGAATGGATGGATTTGATTTAGGTGGTATGATTGGAAAACTTCCACCACCGGACTTGGAAACCAAAGACGACAAGTTTAAAACAATATACGACTCGATGAAAGGTATGGCTCCGCCAGGCGGAAATCCTACCGGGGGAATGAATAAATTTGATTTAAGTACTATTTCTAAAGACATCAGCACTTCTATTAGCACAACTAGTGGCGGCGGCAGTACTACAACTCAACGAACACAGTCGGATACTAGTAAAACTGCTGAAACAGAAATGGAAACACTGCGTAAACAGTACGAAAACGACTGGGCTGAACGTAAGAAAGTATTAACTGATGGTATGTCTGTAGAAGATCGTAAGTTTTCAAAAGTTCAAGCAGTTATGAAAGCTGACGAAGTTGCAGTAAAAATTAAAGAAGAGTATCAGGCTAAACGAGCTGAAATACAAAAGAAGATCGACGATGGCATCTCTTGGGAAACTAGTAAAAAAGAAGAACAAGTTGAAACTACTAAAACATTAGTAGCCGAAGAAATGGCGATTGTTAAACTGTCTAATGCAACTCTATTAGAAGAAACTAAGGAACAAGCAGAACAGCAGTTAGCAGCCAAACAAGACGAAACTGACTCATTGGCAGATTATTATGACGACATGGACAGCACTTTACAGAAGTTTGCTGACAATGCATCGGCTGCTACTGAAAAGTTCGACATGGGCGAGTTTGCAGGTGTAGATGAAGCAGTAGCCAAAGAGGCTAGTAGTAACACACCGTCAGCATCTGGAATCAATCTTGACATGTTTAGTATGCCAGGAATGGGCGGCAGCATAAAAGCACAGGCTGCAACTATTCCAAAAGCAGTTAATAAAACAGCTAGTCCTGGTAAGAAAATAAATCCAGAAACTGGAGAAGAATACACTCCAGTAGATGCGAAGCCAGCAGCGGCAGCAACACCTGCGGCCGAACCGCAAGGAAAAGCTGCCACCATGAATGATGTCGTTAAGCAGTTACAATCGTTAAATATGTTAATGGGACAACTTCTGTCTAAAACAGATGATCTCGGCACAAAGCAGATTAAAGCTACAAAATCTTCTAGTGCAAACTTGTATAAGGCATAATAATGAGTTGGAAAAAGTATTTCACACCAGTTAATGTAAACAATGCGCCCAGCGCATCTGGCAGCGTCTCTACTATTAATACTGGCATGGGGCCTGCTAAAAAGAATTACAGCAGCTTCTTACCAGACGTATACACAGGCGCACCTAATCGTATTGAACGTTACATGCAGTACGACACTATGGATATGGACAGTGAAGTTAATGCTGCCTTAGATATTATTGCAGAGTTTTGCAGCCAAAAGAATAGAGAAAATCAAACACCGTTTCACTTGTATTTTAAAAGTAAAGCTACTAACAGTGAAATAAGTATCCTTAGAGAATATCTACAACAATGGTCAAAGTTACAAAAATTTGAAACTAGAATCTTTCGTATTGTACGTAACGTATTCAAATACGGTGATGCGTTCTTTGTTCGAGATCCTGAAAATAAAAAATGGATGCACATTGATCCAGCAAAGATCGTTAAGATTATTGTTAACGAAAGTGAAGGTAAAGAACCTGAACAATATGTTATCCGTGACTTGAATCCTAACCTAGTAGACTTATCAGTAACACAGATTCAACCCAGCAACCTCAACGCTAACAGCAGAGGTACTAACTTTGCAGGACCTAACGCAGGTGCAATGCGAGGAGGATCTGGAACTTACCCAGCAGGCGGATCAACTGGCACTAGATTCGATACACAGCAAAACGAGTTGGCAATAGATGCTGAACATGTTATTCATCTAAGTCTCAGCGAAGGACTTGACAACAACTATCCGTTTGGTAACAGTTTGTTAGAAAATATTTTTAAAGTGTTCAAACAAAAAGAACTGCTTGAAGATGCTATTCTAATCTATCGTATACAACGAGCTCCAGAAAGACGTATTTTTTACATTGACGTAGGTAATATGCCCAGTCACTTGGCTATGGGCTTTGTTGAAAGGGTGAAAAATGAAATACACCAAAGAAGAATTCCAAGTAGTACTGGCGGTGGCGCTAACGTTATTGATAGTGCGTACAACCCGTTAAGTATCAACGAAGATTACTTCTTCCCAACCACCGCCGAAGGACGAGGAAGCAAAGTTGAAACACTACCTGGCGGTACTAACCTAGGTGAAATTGACGACTTAAAGTACTTTACTAACAAGTTATTCCGCGGTTTAAGAATCCCAAGTAGTTATCTGCCAACAGGTGCAGATGATAGCCAAGCATCATATAATGACGGTCGCGTTGGCACAGCATACATTCAAGAACTGCGTTTTAACAACTACTGTATGCGTTTACAGAGTTTAATGCAAGACGAGTTTGATACAGAATTTAAACTATATCTATACGAACGAGGCGTCAACATTGACTCAAGTTTGTTTGAGTTACAGTTCCAACCACCGCAAAACTTTGCAACTTATCGTCAAGCTGAACTAGATAATCAACGTATTAATACATACGGAACTATCAGTCAGCAAGTTTATATCTCTAAACGTTTTGCATTGAAGCGTTACTTAGGATTAAGCGAAGAAGAGATTGCAGAAAATGAACGTTTATGGGCAGAAGAAAACGGCAAGAGTAATCCTGCTGTAACAGACAGCTCGGGTGAACTGCGAGGTGTAGGAGTAAGTCAAGCGGGTATTGAAGCTGATGCTACTGACATGGCTGATGCAGATGCACCTCCCGATATGGCTGCTGATCCAGGTGCTGAAGCTGCTGCACCTGTACCTGGTGTAGGCGCTGCACCTACAACACCACCACCAGTCGCATAAATAACATTATGATCTTAAGAGAACTGTTCTATATGGACCAGGATATGAAAGCTGGTGCAAACGACTTGCGTTACAACCCAGGCCGCGACTCAACATCTATGCAAAAGAAAGACACGAGAAAGACACGTCTGTCTCTTAAACAGATTAACGAGCTACGGAAATCATCTGAACAACATATTCTAGAACAAGAAAAAGAACTAGAGTTTGTGGAACAAATGTACAAAACTCCCGCGGCTCCACCAGCATAACAACAAAATCAGCTAAAACGAGGCTATATCTAGGTGTATTTTACAGTTTGATGTAAATATACATGACAGCCTCGCACACTATATATAGGAGACAAACATGACTGATCGATCAAAGTTCGAGCAGATGCTCGAGTATTTAATTTCTGATGAACAAGATAAAGCCAAGGAGCTTTTCCATCAGTTGGTAGTAGAAAAATCTCGTGAAATCTACGAAGAAATTTTAGCAGAAGACTTTAATGAAGCTAAAGAGTCTGAAGAAGACGAAGAAGAAGACGAAGAAGTAGATGAAGGAATGCAAGTTACTTTCACCGAAACTGACGACGAAGAACCAGAAGACGACATGGGCGGCATGGATGACATGGGCGACATGGGCGGCGACGATATCGGTGGCGACGCTACTGATGACTTCATGGGCGACATTGAAGCCGGTGATGAAGAAGGCGACGACATGGAAGGCGAAGGCGATATTGAAGATCGCGTAGTCGATTTAGAAGACGCACTAGACGACTTAAAAGCAGAATTTGAAAAAATGATGAGCGGTGAAGAAGCCGGTGACGAAGAAGGCGAAGAAGCTGACGACGAAATGGGCATGGATAGCGACGAACCTGTAAAAGACAGTTTCGAAGTTAGCGACAACTTCATGCGTGAATACATTGAAAAAGTAGCAAATCCAAAATACGGTGATGACGGTGTAAACAACAAGTCAATCGTAGCAGGTAAAAACGATATGGGCGGTACTACTGCTAATATCGCTAAAGGCGGCACAGACGGTGGCAAAGGCGTACAAAGCGGTTTGCTAAAGCCAAATACTAAAGAAGAAAACTTTGGTAACGTCAACGTTCCAGGCGGCAATGCAGGTAAAACAGCATTCAAGAAGAAAGAGCCAGGACACGGTGCAGAACGTAAGGGTAACGGCGACAACGGTGATAAGGGCGCAGGCTCTCCAATCAACGGTGCTCCAGGCCGAGCCAGATAAGGTTAGGTAGATGAACTATCTTCGTGAAAACCTGAGTTTTGATCAAGCGAGAATGGTCGTTGAGTCCGACGGCCAAGACGGCAAGAACCTTTATATGAAAGGTATTTGCATTCAAGGCGGCGTCCGGAATCAAAATCAGCGTGTTTATCCTGTAAATGAAATCGGCAGGGCTGTCAAAACCCTGAACGACCAATGTGCCGGTGGATACTCAGTTCTTGGCGAAGTGGATCATCCTGATGACCTAAGAATTAACCTTGACCGGGTGAGCCATATGATCACAGAAATGTGGATGGATGGCCCAAACGGTTACGGTAAATTAAAAATCCTACCAACACCAATGGGACAACTAGTGAAAGCTATGTTAGAAAGTAGTGTGAAGTTAGGAGTTAGTTCACGCGGATCCGGGAACGTCAAAGAAGACGGTTCCGGTGAAGTAAGTGATTTTGAGATTATCACCGTAGACGTGGTAGCTCAACCGAGTGCTCCGGGAGCGTATCCTACACCAATCTATGAACACCTTATGAATAATAAGGGCGGTTATAGTAGCCTTCGTATAGCGAAGGAAGTGCAGGGCGATCCTAAGGCGCAGAAATATTTAAAAGAAAGCTTATTAAGAATAATAAGCGGACTCCAATAAAGAGGAGAAAACACATGTTGGAAGCACTAAAATCTCTGTTTGAAAACAATGTGGTTTCTGAAGACGTTAGAGCAGAAATTGAGAAGGCTTGGGAATCTCGCATTGTCGAGAATAAAGAACAAGTCACTCAACTGCTGAGAGAAGAATTTGCACAACGCTACGAACATGATAAAGAAATCATGTTAGAAGCCGTTAACCGTATGTTGGGTGACCAACTACGTGAAGAAATCTCTCAGTTCGTTGAAGATCGTAGTCAACTTGCCGAAGCTAAAGCTAAGGTAGTGGCAAAAGCTAAGAAAGATGCCGAAAAAATGAAGGAATTCGTTATTCGTCAACTAGCTAGTGAAGTCACAGAGTTACACGAAGATCAAAAAACAATGGCTGACAAGTTTTTTAAACTTGAACAGTTTGTTGTTGAAGCACTAGCACAGGAAATCGCTGAGTTCTACACAGATAAACAAGAACTTGCAGAAACAAAGGTTCGTTTGGTTCGTGAAGGCCGTCAGGCGTTTGCAAAAGTTAAAGAACAG
>Ga0209550_10002859_pt1 | contig 16558 bp, 17 predicted proteins | sample LauGreSuBDMM15SN_2_FD_187567 | JGI IMG/M metagenome (GOLD analysis project Ga0209550, IMG submission 187567) | Freshwater lake microbial communities from Lake Michigan, USA - Su13.BD.MM15.SN (SPAdes) (version 5) | ecosystem: Environmental > Aquatic > Freshwater > Lake | place: Lake Michigan...
TTTTTCAGAATAGTCAACAAATTGCATTTTGCCGATGGGGTACCGCGGATCTGTTGTCATGCTGAAACTGTTTTAAAAATGAAGAAGCGATTAGTTCTGACCCTTTACAATATCAATCAACTCGACCTCAAAAACCAGCAGGGCTCCACCAGGGATCATCTCACCTGAGCCCTGCTCGCCATAGGCCAACTGATAAGGGATATAGAACTTGTATTTTGATCCGATGCCCATCAGCTGAACACCTTCCGTCCAGCCCCTGATCACCTGATTTAACGGAAACTGCGTGGGCTCTCCCCTGTCTCTTGAACTATCGAATTTTTTGCCATTCAACAAAAATCCTTCGTAATGAACCTTCACTACACTGGTATCCGCTGGCTTTGCCCCAGTACCTTCGGTCATCACTTCATACTGCAAACCAGTAGCCGTTTGTTTCACACCTGGCTTCTTTGCATTTTCAGCAAGGAACTTAAGGCCCTCATCAATGGCAGGCTGTATTTTCTTTCTTCCATTTTTTTGCATGGCTGTACGAACGATCATGTCGCACTGCTCAGGAGTGAATAGGGTCTTGCCTTTCAGGGCGTCAGCAAAACCTGCTGCCAATACCGCTGAATTTATTTTTTCTATGCCCTGGGATTTGAAAAAATTACCGTCGAGCACTCCAATGGAATAGCTCATGGAATCTTCTGCAGTTTTCAACACAATAGCAGGCTTTGTTGCGGGTACCACTTTTTTTACCACCGGCTTGGCGGCTGTTGCTGTTTTGGGTGCTACAGGCTTGGTTGCAGTTTTGGTTTGAGCAAAAGAAACGGAGAACAAACTGAGCGATAATGAAAGGAAAAATAGTTTTTTCATGCGTTGTAAAATGTAGGGTAAAAATAGTGATTTTAGGTTATCTGGATTGACTGTTTTAATCTTCTCTCAAGACCCTGCCGGTCATCTGAATAAAAACATCTTCGAGATTGGCTCCTTTGGATTCCTTCTTTTTTTCAAACCCACTGGCAATCAACTGATCAATCAAACGATCAGGATGGTCCAGCGAAATAATCCGCCCAGCATCCATGATGGCCACCCTATCACAGAGGTACTCGGCCTCATCCATGTAATGGGTGGTAATGATCACGGTTGTGCCCAGCGCGCGAATATTTTTGATCAAATCCCAAAGGTTCCTTCTTGCCTGAGGATCCAGGCCAGTGGTAGGCTCATCCAGGAAGATGATCCTTGGGTCATTGATCAGGGTTGTGGCGATAGAAAACCGTTGCTTTTGACCACCACTCAAAGACTTGTACAAGGATTTTGCCTTTTCTTCCAGGTTAACCTTGGACAGGAGTTCCATTGGATCTACCTTTCTGTTGTACAATCCACTAAACAAGTCAATCAACTCCACCAGCTTTAATCCAGGATAAAAACCCGAGGTTTGGAGTTGAACACCAATGATTTTTTTGATTTCATCAGGTTGCCTGTCCAGGTCAAATCCTGCGATGTTGACTTCCCCGGAAGATTTGAGCCGAAGGGTTTCCATGATCTCAAGGGTAGTAGATTTACCCGCTCCATTGGGACCGAGCAATCCGAAAATTTCTCCTTCATGCACATCAAAACTGATTCCCTTGACCGCTTCGAAGCTTCCGTAAGATTTTTTAAGCTGACTTACCTTGATCATTGTTTATGTTGATGTTTTGCGTAATAAAAGCCATTCATTTGAAATTTTCAGTAGGATGGTTTTCAGTAAAATATATACTCCCCTTTCGGCGAAACCGCTACCACAGGCAATCTCCTGTTGTCCTCAAAAAAATCATATACCCTTCTGAGGTTGGCTTCAAATGTTTTCAGGGAAGGATCAGCTGAATACACTTTTTCCAGATATTCCGCACTTCTGGCCTCTCGGTATTTGGCTGGAAAAATATGAACAGGGATGAACTCCTGCCCTGCACCCCTTGCGTAAGTGGAAAGTATGTACAGCTCTTCAATCAGTGGATCTGTGAGGGGGATGCAGCCAACGGTTACACAGCTACCATGGATATAAATCTCCCCACCGGGCTTCATTGAATCGGCCAGCAGTTTGTCTGAAGGATTGGGATAATTCAACCCCAGCGAAAGGTGGTAAGTGCTGTTGGCATTGAATTCATTGATGTAATAAAAGCCCTCTGGCACCTGGTAATCGCCTTCCATTCGCTTGGGCCCCATCGTTCCGGCAAGCGCGCAGATGCGATAAGACTTGAAAAGGGAAAATGTATCCGTGAGTTTATTTTTGACCCAAACCTGCAAGTCACTGTTGTATTTAAAAGATCGGATATAAACATAGTTTGCAGGCCAAGCCAGCTTTTTGGCAGCAAACTGCTTTTTTAGGGTATCCTCCCGGTTGGCAAAAGCCTTTGAAACCCGCGAAAATGACTTTTGGTATTCAACAAAAGAGCTTTGCGCACTGCCTGTAAAACAGGCAAGACATCCTTGAAAAAGGAGCAAAAAAACATACTTGCTGAACGTTGGGGCATTGAGCGTCATCACCCAACAAAATTAATGATTTTGAATTAGCGATAAGTTAAAGATATTTGCATGATATGATCAAGGCAGGCATATTAGGGGGAGGTCAGCTTGGCAGGATGCTTTTACAGGAGGCAGCCAACTATCCCGTTGAAGTTAGCGTGATGGAGAAGGACCCCTTATGTCCTTCTGCCAAACTATGCCATCATTTCATTCTAGGAGACATCACCAACTATGATGATGTGATCAGGTTTGGAGAAGGGTTGGATGTTATTACCATCGAAATAGAGAATGTAAATGTGGAAGCCCTCTTCGAATTGGAGAAAAGAGGGTGCCGCGTCATTCCAAAACCCGAGGCCCTTCGCACCATCAAAAACAAGATTCTCCAAAAAGAATTTTACACGCAACACCAGATCCCTACTGCATTGTACAAGGTGCTGCAGAACAGGGATGAGCTGAAAAACAACATTGATTTTCTCCCTGCCGTTCACAAACTGGCCATGGGTGGATATGATGGCAAAGGTGTACAAATCATCAAAAAACAGGAAGATATCCCGCTTGGTTTTGATGCCCCTGCTGTATTGGAAAAAATGATCTCAATTGAAAAGGAAATTGCCATCATTGTGGCTGTGGCTGAAAACGGCAAAACCGCCATCTATCCTCCGGTAGAGATGTTTTTCGACCCCATCCTCAACTTGCTGGATCTTCAGCTTTGTCCTGCATCCATCCCTGAAAAGACCTTGTGGAAGGCAGAAGCGATAGCCCTTACTGTTGCCCGAAAACTAGATTCTCCGGGTATTTTTGCCATTGAAATGTTTGTTGACAAAGAAGGCACTGTTTGGGTCAATGAAACCGCACCAAGGGTGCACAATTCAGGGCACCATACCATTGAAGCCCACTACAGCTCTCAGTTTGACATGCTTTGGAGAATCATCATGAACTATCCGCTGGGAAACACGACAATGATCATGTCATCCATGATGGTGAACCTGCTTGGAGCTGAAGGCTATGCAGGGAAAACGCACTATGAGGGATTGGAAGACATTTTATCCATTCCTGATGTTTTCGTTCATTTGTATGGCAAAACAGATACCAAGCCCGGAAGAAAAATGGGACATGTTACCATCATCAGCAATGAAAAACAAGAACTGATTCACCAGGCCAACAGGATCAAAAGCACACTCAGAATCAAAGGCAATAAAACAATATAAAACCCAAAACATGGCTGTAAGCAAGGCAACCAACAAAAAGAAACCCATCGTAAGCATCATCATGGGCAGCGACAGCGACCTTCCGGTGATGGTTGCGGCAGCAGACCAGTTGACTGAATTTGGCATTCCTTTTGAACTCACCGTTGTTTCTGCCCACAGAACCCCTGAACGAATGGTCAGGTTTGCCACTACCGCTGCCAAAAGAGGCATCAAGGTGGTCATCGCAGGTGCGGGTGGTGCGGCGCATTTGCCAGGCATGGTGGCCTCCATCACAACCCTCCCTGTCATTGGCGTACCCATCAAATCATCCAATTCCATCGAAGGCTGGGATTCCATCCTGTCTATCTTGCAGATGCCCAATGGTATCCCTGTTGCCACTGTTGCACTCAACGGGGCAAAGAATGCAGGCATTCTTGCTGCATCAATCCTCTCCACCAGCAGCAAACCTTTGGAGAAAAAACTACTTGCCTTCAAAACAAAAATGAAGACCGAGGTTGGGAAAAAAATCAAATCATTGAAAAGCAAAGGATTTGAGAATACATTTGATCTATAATGGATCTCGCAAAATACATTGACCACTCCGTGTTGCATCCTACAGCAACCGACAAAGACCTGGAAGAGGCTTGCAGGATAGGCCTAAAATATGGCACAGCCACAGTCTGTGTGAAACCATCTGCTGTGGCACAGGCCGCAAAATTGCTCAAAGGCTCAGCCGTTGGGGTTTGCACGGTGATTGGATTCCCACATGGTGGAAATACGACGGATATCAAAGTGATTGAAACGATTGAGGCCTGCAGGAATGGGGCTACGGAAATTGATATGGTCGTCAATATCGGTAAAGTCATCGGCGGAGACTGGGAATACGTGAAAAATGAGATTTCCCAAATCATGGATGCTACACTGGAGCACAATGCCATCCTCAAAGTAATCTTTGAAAACGATTACCTCAACGATGAACAAAAAATTCAACTCTGTACAATTTGCTCAAGCCTTCATGTAGCCTTTGTCAAAACATCAACCGGATTCGGATTTGTCAAACAGGAAGATGGAAAATTTCTGGCCAAAGGCGCAACCATACACGACCTGAAACTAATGCGGGAACATTGTGCCCCTGATATTCAAATCAAGGCCTCTGGCGGAATCCGGACCCTTGAAGAAGTACTGGCCGCGATTGAAGCAGGCGCAACGAGGGTTGGATTGTCGGGTACTGAAGACATTTTGAATACAAGGGATGAGGGATGAGGGATAAGGGATGAGGGATAAGGGATGATCATCCCTTGCCCATCACAATCACCCCAAACCTTTGTTCTAAAGCCAGTGAGTGCTTCACAATAACATCAATAAACGAAGGGCCGTATTGTGCATAATAGGGCATGAAATTATCTACCCTTTCCTGTAATGTATTGTTGGGAAACAATTCTGCTTTCAGTTTCCAGATGCGTTGCAATTGGATGGATTGTTTCTTGCGTTCTGCTTTCAACATTTTCTTTTTCAATGTCTCGAGCTTCTTCAAGTGATCAACTTCCAGTGAATGAACATGCTGGACAAGCGTTTTATCAATTGCAGCTACCCTTTCCCGCAATTGGCTGAAGAGTTCCCGGCTTTCGTGTTCTTCTGTTTTCAACGTCAACTCAGCACCAGCCCAGCGTTGGACCAGCTCATTGGCAAGGGAAGTTTCTTCTTTGAAGAGATCCGCATCATGGATATCCAATTCCTTCATCTTGTGTTCATGGTTCGCATCCATGAGCATAAAACTATTGCGCAAAACCAACATGGGGAAAGGCACTTTGTAATGGCTGAAAAGCCCTTTCAACTGCATCCAATAGGCAACTTCTGAGCCGCCACCCACAAACAAAATATTGGGGAGTATCGTTTCCTGGTAAATTCCCCTCAGGATTACATTGGGGCTGAACCGCTCAGGATGTTGATTCAACTCTTCAAGCATCTCTGCTTCTGTAAACCGGATCACCGTTTCATCAACCGTATATAGATTTCCTCTTTTATCAATCCTGTTCCTTATCCCATCCCGCAAATAAAACAAATTGACAGGCCTTGGATTGACCTGTAGCTTGTATTGTTTTTCCAGCCTTGCATTGGTTTCTCCAACAATTTGCTGGGCAGTATTGTGCAGCAGATCATCCCTGAACACTGATTTCATCAGCTCCTTCAGCGAAGCATTATCTGGCTGAAGCACCAGCAATCCCTGTTCACGAAACAATTCATTTAGCAGGATAAAGGTGCCTTGCGCCATATCAGTCCCCTTGGTATAGGCTTTCCTGATGATGGCAATGATTTCCTTTGCAAAGGGAAGATGAATCAGCTCTGTCTCTACCATTTTGATGAGTGCCTCAACACCATCGTCTGCAATCATCCTGCCCACTGCGCCTGATTGACTGGTTTCCCACCTGTACTTTTTATCGTTGAGGTTGAATGCAGAGAGCTCAGCAAGATCATTGTCTTCGCTTCCTATATAAAAAACCGGCACGAACCTGCAGTCAGGAAAATCTGCTGAGAGCTTTTGAGACAGCGCAATCACATGGGCTGTCTTGTAAATAAAATAGAGATACCCCGAGAATATGTTGGGCTGGTGTGCCGTGCAGACGGTAAATGTATTGTCTTGTGCCATCCATTCCATGTGCTCCAATTGCTTTGTCGATGGACTGGAATGGGAATATGCCTCTTTAAATGCAGCAACTATTTTGGTTCTATTGGTTGGAAATTTTCTTCTCTCTTCAATCGATGAAGCTATTCCAGTTAAATTGGTGGGATGTGCATAGAAGTCTTTGATGAACTTTTCATCACCAAGATAATCCGCGATCAACCGGGAGAACATTCCGGTGTCTTTGTACTCGATGTATCGACAGTGCGTTTCCAAATTGATGAATGATGGTTTAATGAATATACAACCGATTATACAACATCCCCTTCAAGATCATAGTCGTAGGCCTTGGTAATGAGCACATTCACAAAGTCTCCGGGGTTCAATTTACGTGAAGAATGGATGATTACTTCATTGTCTACCTCTACACTGTCAAATTCCGTTCTTCCAATATACCTTCCGGCCTCTTTTTTGTCAACAATCACTTTCAGGGTTTGCCCAATCTTGGCCTGGTTTTTTTCAAAACTGATTTCCTGCTGAAACTCAATGATCTCCTGTGCCCGCTCTTCCTTCTCTTCTGCACTCAGGCTGTCTTCCAGGGCATGGGCTGATGTATCTTCCTCATGAGAATAGGTAAAAATGCCAACACGATCGAACTGCATTTCAGCCAGAAATGCTTTCACCTCCTCCACATCCTCCCTGGTTTCTCCTGGAAATCCAGCGATCAATGTGGTACGAAGACAGATACCAGGAATCCTGGAACGAATCTCTCCAATCAGGTCTTTCATCTCCTGACGGGTGATCTGCCGCTTCATGGCCTTGAGCATGTTATCACTGGCATGCTGCAAAGGCATGTCCAGGTAATTGCAGATTTTAGGTTCTTCCTTCATCACATCAATGATGTCCAATGGAAATTTTGATGGATAAGCATAATGAAGCCTGATCCATTCAATGCCCTCAACGGCTGCCAACTTTTTCAATAATTCAGGCAACATCCTTTTCTTGTACAAATCAAGACCGTAGTAAGTCAATTCCTGGGCAATCAGCATCAATTCCTTTACACCCATTTTGACAAGCTTCTCGGCTTCCAAAATGAGTTCTTCCATTGGTTTGCTGCGGTGTTCTCCACGCATCAGCGGGATGGCACAGAAAGAGCATGTCCTGTTGCAGCCTTCACTGATTTTCATGTATGCATAGTGGGAAGGTGTACTGAGCAAGCGCTCACCCACCAGTTCGGTCTTGTAATCGGCATTCAATACCGCCAACAAGGCAGGTAATTCCATGGTGCCAAAATAGGCATCCACTTCAGGAATTTCAGCTTCAAGGTTTTGTTTGTATCGCTCGCTGAGGCATCCCGTAACATAGACCTTGTCCAGCTTTCCTTTTTTCTTCAGGTCTACCTGATCAAGGATGGTGTTTACACTTTCCTCCTTTGCCTTATCGATGAATCCACAGGTATTGACGATGACAATATTGTGGTCCAGTTTTTTATTTTCATGCACAACGTCAAATGCATTGGCTTGCAACTGCCCGCTCAATACCTCACTGTCCACCATGTTTTTGCTGCACCCCAGTGTAATGATGTTGACCTTGTCTTTTTTTATGGTTTTTGATTTCATTTTTTACACCTTGAAAAGTCCTTCCACAAAAGCTTTTTTATCAAATATAATCAAGTCTGAGGCCTGTTCGCCAACGCCAATGAATTTCACCGGAATCTTGAATTGATTGGCAATGGCCAATACAATTCCACCTTTTGCTGTACCATCGAGTTTTGTGATGGCAAGGGCAGAAACATCCGTAGCTGCCGAGAAATGACGGGCCTGTTCAATGGCATTTTGGCCTGTGGTTCCATCCAAAACCAACAATGTTTCATGGGGTGCATCAGGAATGACCTTTTGGATTACCCGTTTGATCTTGCTCAACTCTTCCATCAGGTGGGCCTTGTTGTGCAACCTTCCCGCGGTATCAATAATTACAATGTCAATGTCTTTGGCAACGGCACTGTTGACGGTATCAAAGGCTACAGAGGCAGGATCACTGCCCATTTCCTTCTTTACAATGGCAACGCCGGCCCGCTCACTCCAAATGGTCAACTGGTCTACTGCTGCAGCCCGAAATGTATCTGCTGCACCCAGCATCACCGTTTTCCCAGCAGCCTTAAAATTGGTTGCAAGCTTCCCAATGGTGGTTGTTTTTCCAACGCCGTTCACCCCAACCACAAGCATTACGAATGGCTTCTTCCCTTCTGGGATTTCAAATTTTTTGAGGGTATCATCTTCATCATCCACCAAAATAGCCCTGATCTCTTCCTGAAGAATGCCATTCAATTCCTCTGTCCCCAGGTATTTATCCTTTGATACCCTTGCCTGAATTTTTTCAATGATGGCCAGGGTTGTATCCACTCCTACATCTGCGGTTATCAAGGCTTCTTCCAACTGATCGAGCACCTCGTCGTCAACAGCAGACTTCCCGGCAATGGCTTTGGTGACCCTGGAAAAAAAAGTTTCCCTGGTCTTCTCAAGACCCTTGTCCAACTGTTCCTTCTCTTTCTTGCCAAAAAGCCTGTCAAAAAATCCCATAACCTAGGTATTAAATGTTGCCATTGATGCAAAGATCTCCTTAAAACAAAAGCTGTCCCGAATAGTTATACGGAACAGCTCTTAAAATAGTTTACCAGCATGGCTTATTGACTGAGAAAATCCTTCACCTTATCCTTGTGAACGATTGCCTCTTTGAATGTATAGGCGCCAGACTTAGGACTTCTTACAGCCCTGATGACCTTGGTCCAGTTCTTGGCTTCGGCAGATGCTTTCAGGTCTTTTACTTTCGCGTTTTTTGAAGCTGTTTTTGCCATGATTATTTAATTTCTTTGTGAACAGTACATTTTTTCATGATGGGGTTGAATTTCTTCAGCTCCATACGCTCAGGCGTATTTTTCTTGTTTTTGGTGGTGACATAACGGCTTGTTCCTGCCAATCCGCTGGTTTTGTGCTCTGTGCACTCCAATATCACCTGAACCCTGTTACCTTTCTTAGCCATTGCTTTGGTTTATTACGATGATTAAATGCTAACGCCTGAAGCCCTCAATTCCTTTACAACACTGTACAGACCATTCTTGTTGATGGTGCGGATTGCATCTGAAGAAAGCTTCAATGTAACCCATTTGTCTTCTTCTGCGAGGAAGAAACGCTTGGTCTGAAGGTTTGGAAGAAACCGACGCTTCGTCTTAATATTGGAATGGGAAACCTTGTTTCCTGAGACCGGTCGCTTTCCTGTAACCTGACATACTCGTGCCATAAACTAATTTTTTAGGGAGTGCAAATGTAGTGATAAAATGCAAATCAACAAAATAAAAATTCAACCTCTTCAGCGATTAAATATCAATCGCCTCGCCATAAGCAGCAGCAACAGCCTCTTTCACAGCCTCACTCATGGTAGGATGTGGATGAATGGCATTGAGGATCTCGTGGTGCGTGGTTTCCAGCTTGCGGGCGACAACTACTTCAGCAATCATCTCCGTTACGCCGGCGCCAATCATGTGGGCTCCAAGGAACTCACCGTATTTGGCATCGAAAATAACCTTGACAAATCCATCGGTATTGCCTGAAGCACTGGCCTTTCCGCTGGCCATGAAGGGGAATTTACCCACTTTCACTTCATATCCTGCATCCTTGGCGGCTTTTTCCGTGAATCCAACCGAGGCAATTTCTGGTGAGCAATAGGTACAGCCAGGAATATTGTTGTAATCGATGGCATCAGGCTTGTGGTTGCATTTCTTCTCCAGGTATCCAATGCTTTCAGCGGCATTGATGCCTTCCTTTCCAGCAACGTGTGCCAGGGCTTGACCAGGAGAACAGTCTCCAATCGCATAAATACCTGCAACAGATGTTTGCTGGCCTTTGTCTACCACGATCCTGCCCTTCTCAACCTTGATCCCGTTTTCTTCAATACCGATATTTTCAATATTGGGAGCAATACCCACGGCACTCAACATGATCTCTGCCTCAAGGACAGATTCGCCTGCAGCACTCTTCACGGTGGCCTTTACCCCGGAGCCTGAGGTATCCACTTTGGTCACTTCGCTGGAAGTAAGCACGGTAATCCCTTTTTTCTTCAGTTGCTTTTCGAGCTCCTTGCTGATGTCTGCATCCTCTACAGGAACGATGCGGTCCATAAACTCCACCACGGTTACTTTGGTGCCCATGGTATTGTAGAAATCCGCAAACTCAATGCCAATCGCTCCACTGCCCACCACAATCATGGACTTGGGTTGTTGTGGAAGCACCATTGCTTCGCGATAGCCAATGATTTTTTTGCCATCCTGTGTAAGATTGGGCAACTGACGGGTTCTGGCACCAGTAGCGATGATGATGTATTTGCCTTCAACCATTTGTTTCTTTCCATCTGCAGCAGTCACTTCAATCTTTCCTTTGCCTGCAATCTTGCCATAGCCCATGACCACGTCAACCTTGTTCTTTTTCAGGAGAAACTGAACGCCCTTGCTCATCTTATCGGCCACACCACGGCTTCTTTTGACCACGGCTTCAAAATCATGTTCAACACCTGTACTCTTGATGCCATAATCAGCACTGTGCTTCATGTACTCATATACCTGGGCACTTTTCAAGAGTGCTTTGGTAGGGATACATCCCCAATTGAGACAAACGCCTCCAAGACTTTCCTTTTCAATAATCGCCACTTTGAAGCCAAGCTGAGAAGCCCTGATCGCAGCAGGATAACCGCCAGGACCACTACCTAATACTAGAACATCGTATGCCATGTGATAATTTTTTAAATTTCAGGGCAAAATTAGCGATTTATTTCTTTTTGATGACCACAACACTTGGAACAATCCTTTCCACGCCATTATCTCCGGGCCTTACCGTTTGACGGTTGTTCACAATAAGGTCGGTAGAGCCTCCTCCATCAAGATTGATGGCATCTTTACAGCCAAGGTCTTTGAGCATTTTTGCCAAATCAGCCAAATTGATTCCGGCATAACCACCACTGGGGTTATCTCCTTCGATGGCCAACACCAATACAAGCCCCCCGGTTGTGGCGCCAATGGCAGACCTTGGCCTTGAAGTGGTATTGTTGATATCAATCAACTCTTCTTTGTCAGTGATATTGATTGAACCGGCTTTCAACAACATGGGCGAGCCGCCGATGGCTGAATTCACCTGCCATTCTGTTCCGCCGGCAGGAAAATTTTCATCCGGTTGCTGCTTGGGCAGGGCCCCTAACAGGTTGGCAGCAGGGAGTGGATATTGGAATACCTTGTCATTTCCCGTTCCAACATGGTAGATCCATGCAACGGATGGATCCCCGGAAGTGTTGATGCCAAATGCCGCCCGGGTAGGATAATAGGGGGTACTCAGCCCATTGTAGGTTCGGCTTACTGATTTGATATTGGCAGCCAATACGCTGTTGTTGTATTTGACCAGGCTGTATGATTGATTGCCGCCAAAAAATCCACCATTGATGCACGCATAAACAACACCCTGCTCCTGCGTATAAAATTCTGAAGGCTTTTTTGCTGTAGCAGACAATACAGGCTTGAATTCAATAGGACTGTTCTTTGGATTGAATGCAACGGCAAAAGCTTTCACTTTGTTCCCCAGTACAAGAGAATCGAACTCGTATGCTTCAATGGCATCAGGAAAGCCATTGGAAAGGTTGACGGAGAATTTCCAACCCGCAGGCAGGGTCATCAGCTTCGCTGTTGTTTTGACCACAGGAGGGGTAACAGGTGGTAACGGTGGTGCCGGAACGGTATCGTTTTTCTTAGCGCAAGAAATCAGCATCAAACAAATCAGGAGCCTATACATAACATGTGGATTTTATCAATTAAAAAATCAATACAGCCATCAATCAATCTTGAATGATGGGACCTTGTTCAATGTTTCATAATAAAAGAAAACCTCGCCCTCAAAACCATATTTCCTGTTCAAGGAAATCATCTGTTTCATCATGTCAGGGCTGGCCTGGTAACCATCCCCAAGAGAAGTGAGGATTCCGGGGTAAACCTTTTTCAGCATGTTGGGTGGAACCTGAGTGGAAAGCTCCTTGAGAATCTTCTCATAATCAGCCAACTTGTACCGGTAGAGCTGGGGTATCACAAAATCAGCATAACCGCCCTTCAACCAAGCAGGCCAATCCTGCAAATACTGCTCTTTTGACCAAGGATAAATGCTGGGTGCCCATGAAACAATACAAGCAGGCCGTTGATGTTTGACAGCATCATAAAGGGACTTGCAAAACAGGCTGAGCTTGTCTGCTTTCCATTGAAGAAACGCTTCATCCTTGGGATTGTCAAAAGGCAGGTTAAGTTTTTTATCGCTTTTGTACAGTGATGCGGTGTATGCATCAAATCCACCTTCAGCAGGCATTGCGGGCAAACGGTCATCCCCCTGAACGCCATCGATGTCATACTGCTTTACCACTTCCAAAACCAACTCGCGCATCAAACGCTGCGGGCCGGGATGCAGGGCATTCCACCAATAAAAACCATTTTTCTGCAAGAGCTCTCCTTTGTTGTTCCTGCCCAGCCATGCTGGGTATCGTTTGAACCAAGATGAACTCGTATCCTTGTATCCGTAGGAAAATCCAAACTCAAACCAGGCATGAACTTTTATGCCTTGTTGGTGGGCCTCCTCAATCATCTCCTGCAAAGGATCGCGGCCGGGATAATGATCATCCTGTTTCACGCCAATGTATTTCTGCAATACCTTGCTGGGATAGATCGTAACCCCTTTGTTCCAAACCACCACAAACAAATGATTCAAACCGGCAGCCTTGCTTTGGTCTACCACTTTTTTGATGTTCTCCCTGGAGTTCAATGCCTCACTGGCAACATTGGTTACCCAGGTACCGCGCACAGGACCTTCCTGAGCGGATGTAACCAAACAAATGAAAAGACCCGCAATCAATTTGAAAATTCTGCCCATGATCAACGATTGATGAATTCCATGTACCTGTTGTACAAATGATGTGCCTGAACATAGGCGGATTGAGGACTCATGAAATGAGAGAATTCAAAGGTAATGGCCTCTTCATACCCTGCTCTTGCAGCAGCCTCCAGCTTGAGTTTGAGCTTTTCAAATTTTATCGGAAAAAATTTAATGGGCATGTCCCTGTCAAAACTTTCTGTATTGGTCCATGCCTTCATGCCATATTTTTCTGCCAACCGCTTGTTCACTTCGAGGTAATCCTGCAAGTCCGACAATTCAACATGTCCATCCTGAAAGGCAACAATATCCACATGCTGGTGAATGCCTGCAAAAATTTCATCCCATTCTTGTTCATGCTGCAACAGTGATACACCCTCATCTTTTTTCAACACTGCAGATGCGGCAGCAACAGCTTTGGGGCCATCAATCCATGGCGAGATCAAGGTTTGTAACCCTCCACTCATGTCCTTGCACAATTGACCAAGCGTACTGAAAGCGGCAATGGCTCCTTTTGTTTTTCGGCTGATTTCCATGCTCAGGTACCAGCCCTTGAATGAAGGATGATGGCCATATGTTGCCCAAACCTCTTCCACCACAAATTGATTGGCTTCTATCTCGTGAGACATGTCGTTGGTATCCCAATACATCCCACTGTCATAGAGGCCAAAATAAAAATGCATCCCATGTTTGTCTGCAAGAGATAGAAAGAGTTCCACCAGATCAACAGGAGGCGCAAAACAATTGTACTTGTTGATCAGGTAGGCGGATGGATAGGTAAGAAATTTCCTGTACCCAGACCGGATCAGGATAACGGTATTGATACCCGCCCGCTTCATGTGCTCAAAGTCTTTGTCCCACTCTTTTTCACCCCAGTTTTGGTGTGGAATATCATGGCTTATTTCATCCAAAAATGTACCTGTGATCTGCATTTAGTTTTCCAGTTTATTCCACCAATATTTTTTCAATAACCAGCTGCTCACAAAGAAAAGCATGGCCCATATGGCGAGCTGTTGTTGATCCCGAATCATAAAATAAATGGGGATAACAACCTGCGCCATCTGCCATACCATGCCAACCAATACATTGAAGACATCCCTTCCGAAAGAATTGTTGGGAACAAACCCAGGATCTTCCTGCATGACCATTTGCTTGATTGGCCCCCAAAAACCCCAGGGATTGGTTTTTTTATAGAAGTTTTTTACCTCCTCAATATTTTCAAGTGGCATGAGATAGGTACCCACGATACAACCGATCATGGAGAATAACAGCACCAGAGGAAAAAGATAAATATCGGAAACAACACCTTCAACACCTGCAAAATCCAACAGGGGTTGCTTGAAAAAGAGGATGCAGGTGCTGATGATCAGGCCTGCCAACATTCCGCCGAAATAGCCATATCCAGTGAATCGCCACCAAATCCATTTCAACATATTGGAAGCAGCATATCCACCATATAGCGCAGAAGTGATCCAAAGGGTCAGTGTGTTCAGAGATGCGGCATTGAATCCAAAAACAATGCCTACGGCCACCAACAAAACGGATGACAACAAACTATAGCGTATCAGTTTTTGTGAAGATGCATTGGGGTTGATGTATTTCTTGTAAATATCGTTGACAATATAGGCAGGAGCCGCATTGACCACGGCAGAAAAAGTGCCCATGAAGGCAGCCAATAAGCCTGCAATCAAAATGCCTTTGAAACCGATGGGCACAAATTTGTTGATGGCCAGTGGCAGCACTTTTTCAAAATCAATATTGGCTCCCATTCCAACAATCTCAGGCTTGAGGTAAACCAAACCCAAGACCGCAAAAGCAGCCACCATCAGGTAACGGGGCATGTACATCACAAGGATCGTGCTCATGCTCATTTTGGCGGCGTCAGAAGCGGTGCGGGTACTCAGTACACGCTGCATGTCATAACTGGGAACGGGGCCAGCAAGCGAGGCAAAAACTCCCTTGAACAACATCATCATGAAAAGGGCCCCGAACAACCCAAAACCATCGCCATCAATTTTATCATTCACCAGGGGATATGGCGTGGAAGACCAATCCAGTCCAAGATCCATGCCAAACCAGAGGTTTCCCCAGCCGTTGGGCACAGCCTCCGCAATTTGTGCTGGCGTAACTGCTGTGTAAGCGATGTATCCAATGACAAAACAGCTGATGGTCATGATGAAAAACTGCAAGATTTCTGTAGCCACAACACTGTACATGCCCCCTTTAACTGTATATATCGTTGTGATGCCACAAATCAAGAGTGCATAGGATTGCTCATTAGAAATCAGGAAAGATCCCAGGTGAAAAGAAAGATCATAAGGCAGGATTGATGTACAAAACTTACCAATCCCTTCAAAAAAATAAGCCATGAATCCAATCACGCTTACCAATGCAAAAACCACGATGATGATATAAGAGAGCTTTGCTCCCCGGCCTTCTCCAAAACGGAAACTGATCCATTGTGCTCCGGTCATGGCATTGCTCCTGCGCATCCAGGCGGCAAGAAATACAAAGACAAAGACCTGGTTCCATACAGGCCAGAGCCATGGAATCCAGGCGCTTTTGAGCCCGTATACAAACAGGATCATGACGGTCCACATGGTACCACTGATGTCCCACATGCCTGAGGCGTTGGACAATCCAAGCATGTACCATTTCATGGTATTGCCTCCTAGAAAATAAGATGCCAGGTCTTTTGAAGCCCGTTTAGACAAATAAAATCCCAAAAGAAGTGTCATGACGAGATAAGCCATGATGATCAGTAAGTCAATCCAATGCAGTTGCATGCGTCAAGTTAATTCTTTTCTTATAATTTTTATAAACCCAAATCAATTTATTAATTATTTTTAAAAACAAAAAACAACAATTTTGAAAGAGGGTAGCAAGCAATATACAGGAATCAACAATATACGGATTGTAACAGTGGTCCTGGTGTTTTCCATGGGATTTATGGTGCTGCAGTCCTGCAAAAAAAACAATACCGGTTCAGGGAGTGGAGGAACAACGCCCAATCCCCCACCTTCTCCCGTATGGGATGTTAACGCCATGAGGGGTGTATGGATCACCACTACTGCAAGTACTGCATTGGACAACAACGACAATATCTTGCAGACGGTTGACAACTGCAAAAAAGCCGGCATCAACAACATATTCGTGGTGGTATACAACAATGCAAGGACCATTTACCCGAGTGATGTGATGTTCAAACTTACGGGCAACAAACAGCTTGAAAAATTTCAGGGAAGGGATCCATTGAAAGAAATGATTACAGCCGCCAAAACTGCAGGCATCAAGGTACATGCCTGGTTTGAGTATGGCTTTTC
>Ga0209550_10002861_pt1 | contig 16549 bp, 16 predicted proteins | sample LauGreSuBDMM15SN_2_FD_187567 | JGI IMG/M metagenome (GOLD analysis project Ga0209550, IMG submission 187567) | Freshwater lake microbial communities from Lake Michigan, USA - Su13.BD.MM15.SN (SPAdes) (version 5) | ecosystem: Environmental > Aquatic > Freshwater > Lake | place: Lake Michigan...
TCTCATCCGCGCCCGCCGCGCCCGCCGCGGATGAGATGAGTCCCGCCATCGCCTCCCTCCTCGGGCTGGGCGCGCTGTGGACCGAAGCCCTGCGCCGTGTCGGGCATCTCGCGGCCGACCTCGGCGGCCTCGAGGCACCGGGCGTGCGCCGGATCGCGGACGCGCTGCTTCTCCCCTTCGAGCCGGCGCAGCGCCGGTACGCGCGCTCGCTACGACACCTCTTCACAGCGCGCCTGCCTCCCGTGCCCAGCTTCCCCAAGGACAGCGCGCGACGCGTCGTGGCGCATGCGGCGACGGCATTGGAGCGCTCGACCGCGCCCTTCATGGGCGTGCTGCAGACGGCCTGGACGGCCGCGCTCGAGTTTGGCGGGCCGCTCGGTGCCGCAGGCGCCGCCGCTCTCCTATGCGACCTCACCGAGGCTCATGCGGCAGCTCTCGCGACGGCATTGCCTCCGCTGCGTGCCAAGGCCCCGGGCGCAACCAAGCGCGCTCCCGGCGCGCTCCCGGCCGCCGCACCTGCGATGGACGGCACGGCCTCGGCGGAGGCGGCGCACGATGCGCTCACGCTGCTGCGGGCAGTGCACGGGTTGCGTGAGAAGCTCGTGCGGGCCGAGGCCGCATTCGACAAGGCACTCGGCCAAACGGCCAGGGCGTGCACCAGTGCACCGCTCCACACGGACGCACAGCGCGCCGCGGCGGCGGAGCTCGAGAGCGCCCTCCAGGCGCCGCCGACAAAGGGGGACGAGCTACCGGGGGGGCTCGGCCTCCTCCGTCGCGCGCGCGCGGCCGCGGGCCAGCTGCTCGCCACCGCGCAGCAGCTGGCCCTCGAAGCGATCTGTGCACCCATCGGAGCCGCCATCAGCTCCATCCATGCTGCGGCCCTGATTGAAGTGTGGCGCGGCCATGGCGCGTTGCATGGCAGCAGCGTGGGGGGCGACAGCGAGGCCATCGCGGCCGCCATGCTCGCATTCTCTGCCACGCCGCAGTCGTACATCACGCACGCGGGCGAGGTGCTCCTTGCGATTCCGCAACAACTCGAGCCCTTCGCGGCTGACACGACGCTCACGCGGCTGCCTGCGGCGCTGCGCCGACCGTCCGCCCCCGTCGCCGCCGTTGAGGAGGCGCAGGAGGCGGACGAGGACGGGCTGGGTGACCTCGACGGTGCGTCCGAATGGCTCGAGGCCGTTGGAGCGCATACGATCTCGCTGCTGCTCGAGGCCGTGAGAGCTCTTGAGCAGCTGTCCCTCCTGGGCGCCAAGCAGCTCGCCGCCGACGTGCAATACGTGGACAATATCCTCGCTGCGGGGCTCGGGCTGCCCGCGGACCCGCGCCTCACCGAACTCGTGGCCTTGCTCACCGCCGACGTGGCCGCGCTGCCCGAGTTGGTCGCATCCACCAAGGCGCTCCCAGATGGCTTTGCGGCGAGCATCCAGGCGAAGCGCGCGCGGTGAGCTCTCCGTTCGCGCGCGAATTGGAGCGCGACATGTAGCGGGACGCCCGTCGCACACTGGCACGGACCCGGGGAAATGTGCACGCGAATCGAGACGTCCAGCCTCGTTTAAGTTTAAGATGTTGAGGCTTGAGCGCATATTCATGGACATGTTCCTCTGAACTCCGTCTCCGACAGCGCGACAGGCATGACGTCACACCGATCACAGATTTGCATGCCGCCCGCGACCGCAACCACTTTTTGGTCCGACGTTACACCCTCTCGACGGCGCAGGCGCACCTCACAGAGAATGCAACTAGTTGTTTCCCTCGTGAGCCAGGTTTCGGAAAGCAACGTTCGTTTCCTTGTGGGTTCACTTCGCGTCGTCGTGAGCCAGGTTTCGGATAGGTAATGGCCGACGGTCGGGATGATCACAGGCTCGCCGTGGCAGCCGGCGACAAGCATACCGGTCGGATCTAAGGCGCGAACAGAGCCAGCTGCCGGCCGCCGTCGGCTGTGGCGCTGGGCGCCCGCCGCCGTGCTCACGACTTCATGTGCAGGCTGCTACATGGCTGTGCTGCTGCTCGCGTTGCTGCCCGCCGTTGGCGTGGCTGCCCCATTGGGCACGGACGCGGCGCTCGTCGGCTTCTCGTCGACAAGCACGTCGCTCATCTTCATGGCCTACCATCTCGTGTGGGCGCTCGCCGTGCTTGCGGCCCTGACGACGGCACGCATGCCTCCAGGCCACATCCCGCTCTGGCTCTACAGCCGCGAGCCTGGCGATCAGGCCTACTTTCACAACGTGCTCCAGGCGGTCGAGAAGAAACTCGACGGCTCGCTCCGCTTCTGCCGCAAATGCGGCGCGTTCAAGCCCGACCTCGCCCATCACTCGCGCGAGCTCGGCCTATGCATCCTGTGCTATCAGCATTGGGACCTGTGGTCGAACAACGCCATTGGTTTCTACAACTACAAGGCGTACCTGCTTTCGTTGCTCTATGGTGTCTTGGCGCACGGAGTCGGATGCGCCTTGCTGCTTCCGGGCGTGCTGCGCGCGTGGCCGCAGGCCGACGCCTCGTACGCGCTCCTCGCGATGTGGATGGGCGGAGTGAGTACTCAGCCCGTCGCTGCAACGGCTATGCCCACGAGCCATGCACACGAGCCATTCACACGAGCCATTCACACGAGCCATGCACACGAGCCATTCACACGAGCCATGCACATGAGCCATCCACACGAGCCATGCACACGAACCCGATGTGGCCTGGCCGCCTACACCCCCTCCCACCGCCCAACGAGCGTGCGATCTGACGCGCGTATGAGTCCCCCCGTTCTCCTGCCTGCCAACCGCAGGCCTCTTCCGTCTGCGGATTTGCGTGCCTCAGCCTGCTTGGAAGCGCCGTGATGGGCGGCGCGTCGCTCGCGTGGCTGCTCTTCCACACATGGCTAATCGCGCGTGGCCAGACGGCGCACACCTTCTTTCGGCAGTGCGGCCTCGTGGGCGCCAAACCTCCCAAACCACGCCAACAAGCCGGTCGCTCTCCCTTCGACTTCGGGCTGCGCGGTAACTTTGCGCGCACTTGCGGCAAGCAGCCTCTGCTATGGCTGCTGCCGACGAATCAGGGTGTTGAGGGCAACGGCATCTTCTTCGAGCTCAATGTCTCGACTAGAAGCTCCGACCCGCAAGGTTTCGGGCGTTATGGCGGCCCTGGCTGAGGAGGGGCAGGGGTTCCGCGGACACTCTGTGTCTTGTGCTCGTGTCACCTCTGAGGACGGTAGTTATTAGTAAAGTTATTAGTATACTCGAGATCCCTCGATCGCGCGGTTTTGGGTTTTCACGAATCGAATCACGCGATCGGAGTTCGGACGATAGTCGATACCCGAAGTGGATACCACGAAAGACTACTTGCTTTCTTGACCGATTCGCGCGAGGCCGATGCGATGAGGCATTCCCGTTGAAACCTCGACCTCGTCTTCGACGCGCGCGTCCGCCGTCCCGCCGCGTCGTCGGACGCCCGTCTCTAGGAACAAAATCCGTCCGCGCGCGTACACGCCTACTCACCTGTGATGTATGCGGAACGATCCAGTGACGCGCGCGCGTTCCACGAAGCCTTTCCGCAGCGAGCCGGAGGCGGAGCACGGTGCATGGAGCACGCTCGCGACCCGGCCTCAACCGGCCGCACACCGCTCACCGGCATACGCTCCAGCGACGCCCCTCGCGTCAACACGGCTCATGCGACGCATGAACCACACGTAACTCGTAACGGCGGCCCACACACGTACTCGATGGGGTACTGCGATGCGAGTAGCTGCTGGGGCCGTGCGGCACAGGTACACGCGGCGTGGCTGCTGCTGCTATTGCGGCGGCGGAGGCGGCGGCGGTTGCTGCTGCTGAGCTGTCACACTGAAGTGCTGCGGCACACCCATTCAGCCGCGATGCCGCTTTGCAGACAGCTCCAAGTCGGCGGCGCATTGCTGCCGTTTGCCAAAGCTGCCCCCCATCCTGTCTACCATCATTTGGTTGTGCATGCATGCAAGCACAACTGGCGCGGGTGCTGCCAAGGCCGCTGTGGCAAGTGCGGCCCTTTCTGTCTCACGCATGATGTAAGAGTACTGCGCAGGAGCACGCGAGCGGGATTTGTGTGTGAGGATTTGTTCTGGCGCAAACACAGATGATGCGTTCGAAGCGTGCGAAGGACGCGGCGCACCTCCTGCGAGAGCCGCTCATCCATGTACCTATCCCAAGGCTCCTCGACTGGTTCACTAGCCGCGAGCTGCGTGCCATCGCAGTCCATGGCAGTTGATGTTGCATCTCCCCAGCTTGTAAAGGGTACAGGGGCGGCGGCGACGCCATCCCACGGAGAGCCGAAGGTTGAAGCCATGACGCGCTCCATTTGCTTTTCCAGAAAAAGCGCCAAGTCAAAGTTGTCAGGCAAGTCAAGTCAAGTCGGGCCAGATTTCCGATTGCCCGCCCAAACCGACGTTCTTCGAGAGTACATGCTGTGGTAAAAATCCTGAGCGATCTCCTCTCTCATCTGGCACGGAAAGCGACGACCGTGTCGCGGTTCGGGAACGCGTGCGTGGTGACCACCTCGGTTATCCGATCAATGAAGCGCGCGCTGGAGTGCGAACCGATTGAGGTCCGTACGCGCCGCACTATCCCGGTCATCGGCGATAGCAAGGTCTTTGTCGGCCGTGATCTGTTGTCGTCCATTGCATCGGAGCTGACACCCGCCAATGGCATCAGGGCGAGCAAGTTTGTGATCGTGTCTGACGCGAATGTGTGGCCGCTCTATGGCAAGACAATCTTGGCGGGCTTTGCCGCGCTGCCCAATATGACTATCCATGATGTGGCTTCGTCAGCCGCCAAGGCGGAGGCAAATTCGCAGGCATTCAGCTTTGCTGACGCCTGTGGCAACTGCGGCGACCAGCCCATTGGTAGTAACGACGACGGCCAGCTGGTGCTCACTTACCAGATCCCAAGCGGCGAGGGCAGCAAGTGCCGCGCCGTGAAGGACGAGATTGAGGACTTCATGCTCGCACACCGGTGCAACCGCGACACGTGCATGATCGCACTCGGTGGTGGTGTCGTTGGCGACCTGGTCGGCTTCGTGGCGGCGACGTTCATGCGTGGCGTACCGTTCGTGCAGGTACCGACGTCCTCGACGGGGATGATCGATTCGAGCGTGGGGGGTAAGACGGCGATCAACGTGCCCGCAGGCAAGAACCTCATCGGCGCTTTCCACCAGCCCATCGCGGTGTACGCCGACATGGACTGCCTTGCAACCCTGGGCCGACGCGAGCTGGTGGAGGGCATCGCGGAGGCGATCAAGATGGGCGTCATCCGGATGCCATCGCTCTTCGAGCTGCTCGAGCGTCATCCAGAGCGGGTGATGGCGCTCGATCCTGAGCTCATCGAGCAGGTCATCTACGATTCGATCCGCGGCAAGGCTGAGGTGGTGGCATTGGACGAGAAGGAAGGGGGGCTGCGGAGCACGCTCAACTGGGGGCACACGATCGGGCACGCGGTCGAGGCGCTCAAATCGCCCGAGATGATGCACGGTGAGTGCGTGTCCGTCGGCTGCGTGGCCGAGGCCGAGGTGGCCATGCGCCTCGGTCGCCCCGACCAGCAGCTCGACGCTTCCAAGATCGCTCGGATCACCGCGTGCTTCGCCTCCTACGGGCTGCCGGTCCATGTGCCTCGGGGCTTGCCCATCGAGATGCTCATGAAGAAGATGGCGCTTGACAAGAAGAATCGTGGTACGACCATCCGGTGCACTGTCGTCACTGACATTGGCATCTCGCTCGAGCAGCCACAGCCGTGCCCTAAAGACATTATGGAGGCGGTGATGGCCGAATCGATGGCCGAGGGCCTCAAGCATCCCGAGTGGGTGCCCCACAAGGGCAACCACGGTGTCGCCGCTGCAGGTGGGCAGATGGCCAAGTGAAGGAGACGTCGCGCGCACAAGCTCGTGCACAACATGTGCAACGCTTTGTCTCGAGGATGGTCTCGACGGAGGTAGGGCGACAGCAACCGCTGCCATCCACCTTGTGGGAAGTACGGCAATTGTCTCACGATGGCTACGCTTGGACTTCATGTTTGATCATTTACTTGCACACATGCCTCTGTGACTCTGTGACTCTGCGTTTTCATACGTATCATCAGTGTGGCGCTCACTGTGGCTTTGACGCTTTGTTCGACATGGTCATGCATGTCATGCGCTCATCTCATGCTTGTGGGGCCGTGAACCTGTTCGTCGCTAATCCACTACACGCCTTCGGATACATGTACATGGCGGGGTTCGTACATGTGCAAAGCTACCGGTACTTAGTGTCGCCATTCGGAAGTTTCCCAGACTTTTCCCAAAACGTGAACCGCCTCGCGTGAAAGTGTTGTTCGTCGCGGACGAGGTGGCCCGCGAGCCGCCCGTGCGTTTTTCGTGCTGCCAACAGTGCGAAGATGCTTGCACGGGCTCTGGCTGTCACTTTCATCGCAGCAGTGCCACATCGTGCTCTTCGCACGACGACGCCATTATTGGCAGTCACTGGCCCTCTCTCAGGCCCCATGCCTCCTGGCTTTGAATTGCCCGCCGGCCGCTCTGGCATCATTTTGTTCGATGGGGTGTGCAACTTCTGCAACCGGTGGGTGAGTTTCGTGCTCGACAACGACCCCGAAGGTTTATTCGCCTTTGCCTCCTTACAGTCCGACACCGGACGCAGCCTCCTGCAAAAGTGCGGACGAGAGGGATCAGATCTGTCAACTTTTGTGGTCATCGATGAGGAAGGCTTCCACACTCAGAGTTCTGCCGCACTGCGTGTGGCCGCGACCCTGCGGAAGCCAGCACTCAACGTGGTCGCGGCCGCGTTCACACCGCTCCCGCTTCCCTTGCGGGACAGCGTGTACCGGCTAGTGGCGGAGAATCGATACAGCATTCTGGGCAAGGACGAGAGCGGTGGACCAGAGAGCTGCAAGCTCCGTGCCGATCTCCCACTGGTAGCGGAGCGCTTCCTCGGGTGAGAAGAAAACGTGTGCATACTCGGCTGCTAGGAGCACGTGGAGGAAGCGAAAGTCGGACATCGTGTCGTGTAATTTCAATATCGCCCGCGGGAGGGTCCGGTCCGTCGTCGCCGACGCCGTCGCGCGGCGTGTCGTCGCGGGTCCGTCTGAGGTCCGTCTGATGCGACGGTACCAAGTACGTAAACGCAGAAAGGCGCCGTGTGTGACTCACTTACAGTACTTTTCGGTGGTAAACCACAAAAGTCCACAGATCCCGGTTCCCGCCGTACCACAATCGTTTCAATCCCCCGTTCCGCCCGACGCGACCCGCTCGGAACGCGCCGCTGGTCCTGGTGCGCCCAGTACCGCCACGCGCACACCTGCGCGTCTCCTCTTCATACCGTGCGGAATGGAACGCGGAGAGCCGAGGACAAGCCGTCCCTAATGGACAATCTGGCCACGACTATGCCGCCATCAGCACCTTCCGTTGCCGGTGAAGGCGTGAAGCACGTTGTGCTTCAGCGGGAGGGCATCAGAGGAGAGCTATAGCGTCTTCTTACCGCTCCGCCGCTTGCGCTTGCGGCTCGCCTCGGAGGACGGCGCGATCTGCTGATGCACAACGCGCTCGGCCGTTGGCATCGCAGTGCTCGCCGCGTGCACTCCACCGTCGCCAGATCGGCCCGGATGTGAAACGGCGAGGGCCACCGCTAAGGAGGCGGTGCCATTTCGCCCCCCGCACAGCAGTTGGTGCTGGTCACCACACCAGCGTGCCAGCCCGCCTTGAGCGCCGCCGCGGCTGTGTAAGGCATGCATGCACATCGCGATCCACACGCTGCTGTACGCATCGAGCGCCGCATATCGTTGCTGCTGCGCGGTCAGAGGCCGTCGCTCCCAATTGGACCGCGAGACCGATTTGGGCTTCGTCAACTCATAGCCGCATGCCAACGCAAGCCCGGCGAGCCCGGGGCGAACCTTCTCACCTGGGCTGAGCGCGGGAAAGACGAAGCCCTCGCACGTCTGCAGCCGCGTCGCCACCCTGCCTATCTCGAGGATCGGGTGGCAGCTCAACCCACAATCGGACTGCAGCTTTAGGGCGTCCTCGGCAACACCACAGCCCACCTTCCACACGTCCGGGTTTCCGAGCAGCCTCGCGAGCGTCGGCGGCAGCCGAGCGAGGTGGCGCACCGGCACGAGCACGCACCGCGTGCGCGACGCGACCTGCACGAGCGCGATGCGATTGCGCGGCGCGCCGCTCACGAATGTTGGGCGCCACTCGACGTCGACGCCTAGGACGGGCTCGTTGACCAGAGGCTGCAGTTGCCGTTCGATAGAGTCCAAGTCATACTGCAGCTCCCATGGAGGCGGTACAAAGGCAGGCAGAGCATTCGAACGGGCTTCGTTGAGCCGCTGAGGTGGCTCAAGGTTTAGGTCAAGCGCCGGGATGGCCTCGGTGGTGGCCATCGCTTGCAACCGAGGCGATTGCCTAGTCTGCGCCGCCGGTAAGGCAGCTGCCTTTGCCTTCTTGGCCGCCTTCTTGGCCGCCTTCTTGGCCGCCTTCTCCTCCTTGGTCAGTGTCTTCTTCTGGTCCTCTTGCGGATTGAGGCTGGCGGCGGCGCCTTCCTCTTGTTGTGTTGTACATCCACTGGCACAGGACGGGAGTATTAGTGACGGCATCAGCGCTAGCCGGCTGAGTCGACGCTGATTGAGCTTTTCCTTGCGCTTCTGCAGCTTGCGCTTGCGTACGCCAGCACCCTCGCGACGAGCTGGCGGCATCGCGCTCCACAATGGCGCGTCGCCGTTTCAAACGACCAAATTCCGCACTCGGCAAAGAGGGAATCGTTCAGATTCAGATTCTGCATGTCAAGCCCTGCATCTTGTAGCCGCATTCACACATCATCGCGAGCCGCTTCGGCTTTTTCTTGCGCGACGTGAAGGGGCTGGGCGACGTCGACCTCTCTCGACTCTCTCCACTCTCAAGAATATGGCTTTGACAGGATATCACCACGCGCACCCTACTCGTTCGCATCGTGCCCGCATCGCCAAGCGGCGACGTGCATATGCGCGCAAAAGACTGAAGCAGCAGCGTAGTCAGAAGCAGCTGGCGCAAGACCTTGCTGCGTGGCAAGATCTCGCCGCCCGGAGGCGTGCGCTTGCACACGCGGCTGCAGAGCGCGGCGAATCGTGGGAAGCACAAGCCGCTGCTCAAGGGCTGCCCATCGACGAGCAAGCGTTTGCCCTGCATCGTCGCTGCGCAGCCTTCATTGCTGACAAGGGCTTGAGACGTGGGGTGCCTTCGTGGACACGCAAGGTGAGCATTGAGCCCATCTCTGGGTGGCATGCATATGAGCAAGCGGCGCAGATGCCCAAAGGGTCCGCGTTACGCGCCGTGGTGAGCGATAGCCTTTCGTTTCCGCTCACCGCCGCGCATGCTGCCCACATCGCGGGCGTCACCGCCGACGCGCACGGCCGCCTGTCGCTGCTCGTGCTTGGGCCCGAGGTCGGTTCCGAGCTGAGCGGGCGCTCGAAATGGGCTGAGCTTCTCGACGGCCATGGCCTCGGAGCCACGGAGCTGTGCGTCTGCTTTTGCGGGCCGCGCGTCCCGACCTCTCTCGACGGTGCCGAGCGGCGGGTATTGATCCCGTCGGGGGTGCTTCGCTTCGCCTTTCTGCGCGGCGTGTGGCACGACCCGCGCGTGCAGGCGCGCGTGCCGCTGGTCCACAGCGCGCCGCAGCTGGCGCTCGCGTTCAACTCCGGCCTCGCCGACTATGCGGCGGGCTGGCTGCCCACGATGCGAGCGCTGTTTTGGCAACGTGGCATTCCCCTTGCGTGCACAAGCTATCACGCGCCAGAGGCAGAGTTGGACGCGCGCACGCTCGCTGTCTCGATGCGCGTGCCGCTCCACCGCATGAAGTGCGGGCCCAACCCGTTCGCCTCTCGCCTGCCGCACCTTGATGAACTCGCTCCTGGGCTCACGTACACTGCCAACGCTTTCCTCACTGTCTGCCTGCCGCCGGCTGCCAGCTAGCTCCCAGCTGTATGGGGCGGGGCCCGCGCGGGGCGGCTGAGATCGTATTTTTGTGATGGATTATGAATGGATTATGGTCTGTGGGGAATCCCTACGGTCCGCGTGCGGATTTTCGATATTTCGTTTGCACAATTGCGTTTGCACCAGTCCGGTCAATCAGTCAGTTAAACCCCGGTCCTTCACTACAACACGAGTACCGGGTACCCCACGAGCAAGCGTGCGTTCACCGGCGTCAGAGACGCGGACCATTCGGGCCCCTAAGTTAGGCGGCCGGATGGTTCACAGCAAATTCCTATGAATATTGAAAACGTGTGTTGAAGCAAGAGGCCCGACGCGCACTGGGCAGCGAGGCGCGTCCCTTGCCGCCGCCCTTTGCGCGTTGCCTCTGCGTACCAGCATCGCGATGCTCCACCCATGGTGAGCTCGTTTGCCCGATTCTCGCTTCTTCCAGACGCTTGAACGGATCCGCTAGTATCCCTGCACGTTGGAGGACATGTCTTCATCATCGGCTGCTTCTCGAACCCTCGCGCCGCCCATCAATTTCAATCTCGTTTGCCCAGGCGTGTATCGTTCGGGTTACCCAACACGCCACAACCTCCAGTTCCTCATGCGGCTCAAACTGCGCACCATTGTGTCTCTTGAAGACACAGCGTATCCAGACGAAGTGCAGACCTGGATACATGAGAATGGGATCGTCGTGATCTATTGCGCGGTCACTCAAAGCAAGGAGCCATTTGTCGTGGCGGACCCATGTGAAATCCGTCGGGCGATACGAATTCTGCTCGATCCATCGTCGCATCCTGTGTTGGTGCACTCGCTTCACGGGCAGTCGCGCGTTGGCGTCGTGGTCGGCTGCCTAAGGAAGCTGCAGCGATGGTCGCTCGCCGGCATCTTTGAGGAATATCGGCGCTTCGCTGGCTCCGCAGCATCACTACTCGACCTCCAAGTAATTGAGCTGCATTCGAATTCGGACGACGAGGAGAGTGTGAGTGATGTTGCTCACACGCACACTGCGTCTGCGACTGGGGCCGCGGCGAGCCCGCCGAAAAGCCCGCAAAGTTTGGCGCTGATGACAGCCGCGTCATCGGTCTAGACTTCAGACGGTTGATTCTTTTACTACTGTTTTCGAAAGGCGCTCACTTAAAGCTTCCTCAACGCGTGCACAATGCGCCGGATCGTGTGGCCACTGATGCTGTGAACGCCACGCTCTCCATCTGGCGGTTCAACAGGAGGCCGAAACCAAGCTGGGTACTCAGTCGGCTTGTGCCGTCGACGTGCAGCCCAGCGCGCCTCCATCGCGGGGTCGTGCCCCGGTGCTTGCCCGGTAGCTGTACTCACTGGTGGTTCATCAAGCAGCGCACGGTAGGCATCCGTGAGTTCACGAAACTCTGTAGGATCAGCGTGTGGATTGATGTCAGGATGGCGTTCCTTGGCCAGTTCTCGGTATCGTGCCTTGATCATGGCATTGTCCGCATCGCCAGTCAGGCCTAGAAGTGCGAGGTCGGCGACCCTCCTTGACATCGTCGATCGTCGACACACAAGTGAAGCGGCTGTGAAAGCACGTACGTTTCTCATGCTGTGACTAATCGAACGTGGGGTAGGATACGGAACAGCTACTTCACTCTACAGTACCATTTAAGCTCGAGCCCGGTACTGTACGGCGTCCGTGGAGGCGGCGGCGGCGTCGGCGGCGGCGTCGGCGACGGGGCGGCAGCGGCGGCGGCGGCGGCGGACACACTCGTATGCATATCGAACAATGCCCATCCATTCACGTCGCCTTCTACCTCTGGTATGGCACGCCTAGTATCGACGGCCAGTGGCGGCACTGGGATCACGCAGAGCTTCCGCACTGGGACGAGCGGGTGCGCAAGCAGTATCGACATGGGACGCCCTTCCTCCCACCAGAAGAGCCTCACTCGCCCTTCTACCCAGCCCGAGGGCTATATTCGTCGCGTGATCGCAAGGTCCTGGGCGAGCAGATGCGCGAGATCGCAGCGACTGGCATCAGTAGCGTGATGCTCAGCTGGTGGGGCCAAGCCGCAGCCGAAGTCACCCGCGATAGCCAGGGCGTGTCCACGGACGAACTGGTGCCGGCGGTGCTGGATGCAGCTGCTGCAGCTGGTGTGGGTGTCACCTGGCACATCGAACCGTATGGAGCCCGGTCAGCCCGCAGCGTACTCGGAGATCTGCAGTATCTTGCGAGTAAGTATGGTGAACACCCCGCCATCTACAGACAGAAGCGCCGCGACGGCAAGTCTGTCCCAATCGTGTTTCTGTACGACGTCTCCGCGCAGCATTCAGGCGACGATGTTCGGGGTGCCGCTGCTCAATGGCGTAGCGTCTCGCAGGCCATTCGCGGCACCCCTGCTGATGCGCTCTTGCTCTCACTCTTTCTAGAGCCGCGTGACGTGGCCTTCGTCGCCGACGCTGGGTTTGACGGCGCGTACACGTACTTTGCGTCGGCAGGGTTCACGCGAGGCTCAGATCCGAGCTCATGGCGCGGCACGCGTGAGGCGATGGCTGCCTTAGGCCTGTGGTTCGTCCCATCCGTCGGCCCAGGCTACAATGACTCTCTCATCCGTCCCTGGAACACGGCTCATACCAAGAGCCGGGAGGATGGCGAGTACTACAACCGCTTCTGGCGTGCCGCCATCGATGCTGCGCCGCCGGCAGTGACTATCACGAGCTACAACGAATGGGGCGAAGGGACGCAGATCGAACCGGCTCGATCGCATACCTCGGTGAACGGCTCCGTCTACGCTGACTACTCGCCCCTGCCGCCCGACTTTTACCTTCAACGAACGCGAGCGTGGGTGGAGGAGGCACGGCGTGGATGCAAAGGAGCAGACACCCCCGGCCCATCGAGCACGAGCGGTGTGGAAGGGACGGAGGCGACTGTGAGCAATGACGAGCTCTAAAACGCGCAGTCCGCAGAGAACTCCGAGATGTATCCGAGATGGAGCGCCGAGGTCGTCACCTGCGTCCTGCGTCAGGGTGCTACTACATCATTTGTGGGGACCCTCTCGGTATAGGAAGACGAAACGCGCCCGTGTTCCGGCACTTTCTCGGGTCGCACCCGCGCGATCCGAGCGGGGGCGGGGTTTGACTGGGAGGCTGGCGCGCGGCCTCCGGGGTCGTGCGCGTGTCGCGCGGTTACTTGTATCCGACAGAGATACTTTTCACAGACTCGTAGACACGAAGCGATCGACTATGTAGGGCTATATAGAGTACTGTGTAGATTGGCACGCTCCTGGGAACACCGCAGCGCCGAGCTCGGAGAGCTCCGCGCCGCTCAAGTCGGAATCGTAGCTGCCACGCGAGAGTAGGCTCGATCGCAGGCTGTGGCACGAGTGGCGTGGCGGCACGGCTAGCTCGGCCGCGACGGCTCCCGCGGGCGGCGCGACCTCGTGGCTGGCCGCGCTGCGAATGCTGCCAGGCGTGCACAGGCCCGCCGCCTCGCTGATAGGCGAGCCATCCAGGTCGATGACGACGTCCTTGGTAGCGTACTGCGCGGCCGCCGGAGGGCGGCGCACCAAGTGAAGCAGGTGGCGCTTCGGGGCGCCGCCCTGGGCGCCGTCGGCGGCGTCCAGGGTCGCGCCGTCGTGAGCGGCGTCCAGGGCGGCGGCGGTGGGGTCCTCCGTCGTTCCCGCTGCTCGCGGCATGCTCAGCATCACATCGGTGGAGCAAGGGCTGTTGCACGCGGCAGGCAACCTCGGGCCGAGCCGTTGGTCGATGCGCGGGCTGGCCAACTTCTTCAGCTCGAGCGCGGAGCTCCCGTGGCGCGTAGCGACGATCTCCTCGCGCACGGGTCGAACGACGAGAAAGACGACCGCTACGACAGTCGCGACGAGCGTCGCCGCGATCTCCGCCGTCTTGATCAGTCGGCGCGGGAGGTACCAGCCGGCCGGCACGAAGATGAGGAGCGCGCGCGGCGCGAGCAGCAGCACCGGCGCGCACATGAACGTCGCTTGGACCGCGCGCAGCCGCCAGCGCATCCGCTGGTTGACAACCGTGCGGACGAGTCGCTGACACGCGAGCGTCCACAACACCTCGAAGCAGATGAAGACGAGAGCGGAGACGGCGAACGTGCCGTAGCTGCTCGCGCAGCCCTCGCGCCGCCACCAGCTGTACTCGCGCCGCCACCAGCTGTACCTCGGTGGCGCGGCGGGAGGAGCTGGAGGCGAGGGCGGCAGCATCGGCGGCATCGGCGGCATTGGCGGCAGCGGCAACATGGGCGGCATCAGCGGCGCGGGCACGAGCTGGCCCGCTCCGCCCACGGGTGGCAGCACTGGGCTTGGCGGCGCGAGGCCGCTGCTATTGCCTGGCGACGGAGCAGGGGGCGGGGCCAGGGGCGGGGACAGGGGCGGAAGCGGTGGGCGGTAGAGCAGGTAATCGACGTCCCAGCTAGTGTAGTTCGTGCCTGTAGGCGGCCGCGGACCGAGCACGTCCTCCGGCACCACACCGGTCTGCACGAGCACCAATAATGCGGCCTGCAAGAGCGCCGCGAACAGCGCGAAGCCAACAGCGCGAAGCATGAGCTGACGCGGCCGCCAGTCTGTGACGGCGCCGCCAAGGCTCTTGCGATGAAAGAGCCCGCCAATGAGCGCGAGGACCATTGGCTCTAAGAAGCCAAAGCTCGCGACGACGTAGACCTCGCACAAGATCTCTCGTGCCTCGGTTCGCGGCTGCCACGCGGTGATGGAAACGACGACTTCCCAGAAGGAGACGTCGGCAACGAGCGTGGCCATCACCCAGCACGCCAGTGAGAAGCAGAGCAGCACGCGCACTAGGCAGAGTGAGTGCAGTCTGAAGTGGTGGCGCAGCACGTAGCAACCCGCGAGGATGATGAAGAGCACGACGAGCAGCACGACGCCGAACTCGAAGATGCTGTACGGCAGCGTGTTATCCACGCCGTCATCGGCGTCCGACATAAGAAAGCCCGGTTGGGGGCGTTAACGCGTTCGTGCGACCGGGGGTTCACAGAAACGTTTCAGGTCAAGTGTCAACACGGACACGCACGTCTTGATTTCAAGAAAAGAGCAACTCGTATTTCCAAGCTCTTTCGTTCTGTGAAATGCTGGTTGAGGACAGGAAAGCCAATTTTAGCACCGCGGCCGGCAAGCCCTTGGCCAATCCTGAGGCGCTGCCGGAAGGCCCCGTGAATGCCGCCGGAGTTCGATCCGGCGCGAGTCGGCACCACTTGGGAGGAGCCGCCGCCGCAGCTGACCACTCTCGCGATCAATGGAGCCTCTGCAGAAGAACTGAAGGCCGAGAACGAGAGGCTATGGAATGAGAACCGCATGCTTGAGCAGAGGGTGAGCCGCGAGGCGCAGAAATGGGCGGAGCAGCGTGCAGCGCTCGTCAAGGAGCGCGCCGAGCTGCAAGCGCAGATCGCCGAGCTCATGAACGGCGCTGACGCGTCCATTCAGCAGGAAAAAAAGCGGAAGGTGACCAAGGAAGTGGACGACAGCAGCAAACCAGCGCAGCAGCCGAAGAAGGGCGCGGCGGCGGCGGCAGCTGCACCCGCCAAAGGGGGCACCAAGGTGGAGAAGGCGGAGAAGGCGGGCGGCGCCAAGGCGAAAGGCGACGGTGCCGACAAGGGCGCCGGCAAGGGCAAGGCGAAGACAAAGGGGTCGAGCGTAGATGAGGCGGGGCCCTCGGATGAGCCAGCTGGAGGCAGCGGCGGCGCTGGCGGCGCGGGGCCGTCTGAGGCTGCGAACGTGGCCAAGGCGATAGCAGCGGCGAAGCAGGCCGAGGTGATGGCCGCTGCGATGAACGCGGTGGCAGCAGCAGAGAAAGAGAGAGAGGCGGCTAGGGAGGCAGCGGTCAAGGAGGCGGCAGCCAGGGAAGCGGCGATCGCAGCCGGCGGGTACAGCTCGGAGAGTGATCTCTCGCCAATGGATGCGATGGTCTCAGCCGCCTCAGCGATTCTAGGAGCTGTCTTCGGAGCCCCGGCTGCAGGTGCAGCAAGCTCGAGCGCATCGGACGTCGAAGAAGTAGATGAGGTAGCCGACCTGCCGCGCAAGCCGCTCATAGGCCACCGGCCGCGGCCCGAGTGGGTGCCCGCGCTGGTGGACTTCCGGCGAGCGATGGTGCGTTCACCGCGGCGCAAGAAGCAGCCGATGGCCCCCGGCGAGGCCGCGGCCAAAGGCAAGCAGCAAGCGATACAGGAGGCGGCCGCGGTCAAGGCGCAGGCGCTCCAAGCGAAGAAGCTCGTACAGCAGATGGGCGGCGTCAACGGGTTCGCACCCAAGGGCGCGGCCGCCGCGCCCGCGACCATCGCGAAGCCTGCGGCTAACGGGGTCGGCGCGAAGCCAGCAGCCGCAGCCGTCAAACACAAGTGAGAGAAACGGGTCCCAGGTGATCCCCAGGTCGGTGTGACTCGAGGGTCGTACGACCTGTACATGTACAAGCACACAGTGCCAAACAGTTACGGTCACGGCTCCACCCTACTTGCATACAATTGTACATGTACTTGGGGTACCCCTTGTATCGCCATGAAAACCTTCACAGCAAAAACGCTCACCTCGAGCGTCTCTTTGGCAACCGAACGCGCCTCTTCGTTTGTTCGTGTGCGCAGCGCCCATCCACCCTGACCATC